>ERZ891418.377-NODE-377-length-15525-cov-6.202456_pt1 | contig 15525 bp, 14 predicted proteins | sample MGYA00521236_ERZ891418 | MGnify/ENA primary metagenome ERZ891418 (study PRJEB32303, sample SAMEA104408696) | aquatic metagenome | biome: Brackish water; feature: Chemocline; material: water | place: Baltic Sea | collected 2014-10-18T10:34:00 | depth 100 m ... | reverse complement strand
CCGTCCGGTCCGGTCCGAGTGTGTTGTCAGCAGAAGTTACGGGAATAAGATGCGGCAGCGGGCGTCGGAACGAACTCGCAGAGCCAGGAATCTACAAAAGAGTCTACCAGGCAGAACTTTGCGACATAACGGACTCCGCAAGGGCAGGGTGGCAGATGGCACACACAGCGGACCAGAGAAAGAGAAAACGTGATCAGCGGTCAAAAGTCGAAGCAGTCTAAACCGAAAAAGCCCGGAGCTCGTTCCGGCAAATCGTCCGAAGAGTCTCGTGATAAGACCGCCGCCCCACTGAGGCCACTCGAACGACTGCTGTTCGAAGCAGCCGGGGAAATCAGCGGAGACCGGATCCTGTTTACGTCGACGGCAGGAGCTCAGGCCGCCGCTGAGGTCGCGCGGCTCAATCCGAATTCCAAAGTGAACTGCAACTATCTCGACGTGTTTCTTGCCGAGTCGGCCCGCGAGCGCTGGCCCGAGCTCAGCAATCTGGCGATCACCTGCCTCGCAGATCTTCCTGTGACTGCAGCGGACTGCGTGGCTCTCGCGCTGCCCGCGCGAGGCGAGAATCAGCTGACTCGCGAGCTGATTCAGACTGCTCGGCAGCGACTTGAGGCGGGCGACGTGGACGGGGCAGGGCGGCTGTTCGTCAGTACGGACGATCCGAAAGACAGCCGGATCCACGAGCAACTCAAAGAGGCGTTTGGCAAAGTCACAAACCGAGGTGCGAAGGACGGCCGGCTTTACATCGGGTCAAAACCGAAGCCTTTGAAGAAGACTCGGGAGTTCGAAACGTGGTTCGCATTTCGCGATGGCGAACGGCTGTTTGATGTCATGACTCGACCCGGCGTTTTCAGTCATCGCAAACTGGATCTCGGAGCGCGGGCCCTCATCGAGTCTCTCACGGTTCCTGATGGTCCGTCGGCCGGCGAGGTGGTGCAGGATGGCTTCAAAGTTCTGGACCTTGGCTGCGGATCCGGTGCTGTCGGATTCGCAGCGTCTGCGCGAGCTGACTCGGTGGAAATTCTCGCGCTCGATGCAAACGCCAGGGCGGTCCAGTGTGCCCGGGTCGGAGCAGAGAAGAACGAAATTCAGAATTACGCGACACAGCTGGAATGTCAGGGTGAGTGCCGAGGGTCCGGAACGTTCGACCTGGTGCTGGCCAACCCGCCCTATTTCTCAAACGCCAGAGTTGCGGAAGTTTTCATGAAGGGCGCAAAGCGTGCGCTCAAACCCGGCGGGAGGGTGCATTTTGTCACGAAGCAACCGAAGTGGTATGTCGACGAATTTGCGGCGACGTTTGACGACGTCAGCGTGCGGGAAATTCGGGGCTACTTCGTCGTGAAGGGCACTAAGACGGAACGCAGCCGAAAACCGGTCTCTCAGGCTTACGCTCAGGCCCGTAAAACAAAGGCTGCGGCACAGGCGAAGAGCTCAGCGAAGAACAAGCCTGCGCGGGGAGACATCCCGAAAGGCGCGATCAAGAACCCGAAAAGAGCTCGGCGACCGCCGAAGTCCAAGTAACACTTTCCGACAGGATTTTTCATGAGCACGGCCGCTCAGACGCAATCACCGAATTGCCCGACCGTTCCGTTGAGCTCGCTTGACGAACTCTGGTTTCAGGTCGCGGGCACGCGGTGCAATCTGGAATGCAGCCACTGCTTCATCAGTTGCAGCCCGCACAACGACAAGTTCGGCTACCTCTCGCTGAAAACGGTTCGGCGGTACCTCGACGAATCGGTCGAGCAGGGCGTGCGTGAATATTACTTCACCGGGGGCGAGCCGTTTCTCAACAAAGAAATGGTGTCGATCCTGGAGGCCGCTCTCGAGTACGGCCCGGCGACGGTCCTCACCAACGCGACGGTCTTCAAGCGGGAATGGATTGAGCGGCTTCGCGCGGCAGAGGATGCCAGCACGTTCTGCCTCGAATTCCGAGTTTCGATCGACGGGCCGAATTCCGAAACCAATGACCCGATCCGCGGCGAGGGCACGTTCGAGCGAGCGGTCCGCGGAGTCGGCATGCTCGTCGAAGAGGGCTTCCTGCCGATCATCACGATGACCCGCGTCTGGGACGACGGCGACGATCAGCGCGTGCTGGCCGAGTTCCGCAGTATCCTCGCCGAGCACGGTTACACTCGCCCGCGTTTGAAAATTCTCCCGCGACTGAAAATCGGAGCCGAAGCAGAACGCACGGAGGGCTACGGCCAGTTCGAGAGAATCACTCACGAGATGATGGAAGACTTCGACGTTTCAGATCTGGTCTGCAACCACAGTCGAGTCGTGACCGACAAAGGCGTCGCCGTGTGCCCGATCCTGCTCGACACCCCGGCCGCGATCCTGAGCGAGACGCTGGCAGATTCGAAACGCGACTTCCCGCTCGCCTACGGAGCCTGTTTTACGTGCTACCAGTTCGGAGCAATCTGCACGAACCCGACATCAAAGCCCATGGAAAAGTGACGGGCACGGAAGGCGATCATGAATCCTCGATGGCTTCTCTATCTGGTTTGGATTCTACTTGCCGTCACCATGTTTCATGTCAAGCCTCTCAACCCCGAGTGGATCCTGAATATCATCGGTTCGACAGTGATAGTCAGTCTCGGGGCAATTGCTGGATGGAAGATTCGAAGCGGTCAAAAAAGCCGCCTGAACCCAACTCAACGTCAGAGAACAAAGACGGAACCGGATTGTGAAAATCGGATTCTTTGGCGGCATCTACAACAACTACCTCGCCCTCGAAGCGGCGATTACTGACGCGACCGCGCGCGGTGCCGAGCGGCTGTACTGCCTGGGCGATCTGGGAGCCTTCGGGCCTCACCCGGATCGCGTCTTCCCCCTGCTCGATGAGCACAACATCTCGTGCGTCCAGGGAAACTACGACAACAGCATCGGCAATGACCTTCAGGACTGTCAGTGCGGCTACACCGATCCGCGCGACAACGAGTTCGCTCAGATCAGTTATGAGTACACGTACGAAAATACGAGTCAGGCAAACCGTGACTGGATGCGGCAATTGCCACCGGAGATCCGCTTCGAGGTGTACGGCACGCGCGTTCTGCTTTGCCACGGAAGTCCCCGGAAGACCAACGAGTTCCTCTGGGAATCGGCCACGAGTACTCACTTTCTCAACCGGCTGGCAGACGAGGCCGAGGCCGATTTGATTCTCGGAACGCACACGGGAATCCACTGGCAACGGGAATTGTCCGGTGGTCGGCGGTTCGTCAATGTCGGTGTCCTCGGCCGACCGGAGAACGACGGTGCGACAAACGTCTGGTACACGCTCATCGATTTTGATTGGTCGGGGCAGGGCGGTACGGAGCTGGGTGAGTACTCTGTTGAGTTTGTCCCGCTCGCCTACGATCACGAGCGGCTTGCCCGGGAGATGCGGGACGAAAACCTGCCGGACGAATTTGTGGAAACCGTTTTGACCGGGTGGTGGACGACCTGCCTGGAAGTTCTGCCGGGTAAGGAACGCCGGACCGGGCGGTTTTGACGCTCATTGAAGTGACTGGGAATGGAAATTCGTCAGGCACAGCCTGACCTACGGGTGAGAACTATGCGAGCTGTGGTTCAGCGGGTTTCGTCGGCCAGCGTGACTGTCGATGGAGAAATCACTGGTGAGATCGGGTGCGGGTTTCTCGTGCTCCTGGGGATTGGCGACGACGACACGGACGACGATGTCGTGTATCTCGCCGGAAAGGTCGTCGGGCTGAGGGTTTTCGAAGACGATGCCGGCAAGATGAATCTGACGCTGGCGGATGTCAGTGGAGCCGTGCTCGCAGTGAGCCAGTTCACTTTGTTTGGTGATTGCCGGAAGGGGAGGCGGCCCAGCTTTATCTCTGCCGCTCGACCGGAAAAAGCGAATTCACTTTACGAAGCCTTCGTCGCTGAGATTCGCGGTCAGGGAATCGCCGCCGAGACTGGCCGGTTTCAGGCTCACATGGACGTCTCGCTGGTCAACGACGGGCCGGTGACGCTGCTGATCGACAGCCGGAAAACCTTTTGAGGATCGAGGTGACACGATGCCGATAAAAGCTGTGCCGATCAGACCGGCATGGACTCGCCTCTGAATGGGCGATTAACTTCCACGCAGCGTTTGAGCCTGTTGCACGTACATTGGAAAAGCTCATGTGGTACGACGCTTTGTCCGTCGTCGTGATTCTCGTCTTCGCCTGGAAGGGGGCTGCGCGCGGCGCGATCTGGCAGCTGGCTGTGATTGGCTCCGTCGTGCTCTGCGTACTGCTGGCAGGGCACGTGACACCGGAAATTGAGCCGCACATTCCGCTGAACGAACCGCTGCGGCATTGGGCCGCGATCGGGCTCGTCTACCTGGGATTGTCGCTGGTCGTTTTTCTGATCGCCCGTCAATTGCGGGGCTGGGTTGAGAAAGCGGAATTCGTCGAATACGACCGACATTGGGGAACGATCCTGGGGATCTCCAAAGGCGTCGCTTCGATGCTGGTTCTGACCTGCCTGCTGGCAGTTCTAGCCCCTTCCTCACGAGAGATGCTGCGAAAATCCTGCACGGGTTACTCGACTCGAATCGCGGTGAAATACGCCTCGCCGCTGCTGCCGGCCAGAGTCTCGATCAGGCTGATTCAGGCCCTCGACGAACCGCCGTTGAGTCCGATTCCAGTCCTGTCTCCATTCGAACTTCCGGAACCGCTGGAGCTGACTTTGTAGGCTGCCGAAGTGATTTTTCACAGTGGCGGGGGAACGGCTCAAATGTGGCATTTCCCAGTACTTTCAGCAGTCGGAAATTAACATAACAGACATTATCGGACGTTGCTGATATGTGTTTTCCGGTGTTTCCGGATACAGAAAAAGCCCACTACAGAAAAAGCCCACGGTCTCGAATGAGCGTGGGCTTCTTTGTTTTGCGAATGCCATTCGGCAGTGCCTGAAAGTCAGGAGTTCCGATCAAACGGTTTCGCCCTCTTTGATCGTTTTTTCAAAGACTCCCATTCGGCGGAACTTGTCGTAGCGACGATCGACGAGCTGGTCTCTGGGAATCAATTTGAGCTCCCGAATCGCGGCGACGAGGGAGCCTTTCAGGACGGTCGCGGCGGCGCGGTGGTCGCGGTGAGCTCCGCCGAGCGGCTCGGGAATGACCTCGTCGATGACCCCGAATTCGAGGAGATCTTTCGATGTAAAACGGAGCGCTCGGGCGGCCTTGTCTTTGTGCCGGGCGTGCTTCCAGAGAATGCCGGCGCAACCTTCGGGGCTGATCACCGAATAGTAGGCAAACTGCATGACGGCGATGTGGTCGCCAATGCCGATGCCGAGTGCTCCGCCCGATCCGCCTTCACCGATCACAACAACAACAATCGGCGTGTTGAGTCGCGCCATTTCGCGCAGGTTCAGGGCGATCTGGTAGGCCTGCCCTCGCTCCTCGGCACCAATACCCGGGAAGGCTCCTGGAGTATCGATGAAGCAGACGATCGGCAATCCGTACCGGGCCGCGATTTCCATTTTGCCGAGCGCTTTGCGATACCCCTCGGGATGAGCCATCCCGTAGTTGTACTCAGTTCGCTCATCGAGGTTCCGGCCTTTGTGCTGTCCGACAAACAGAACTTTTTCTTCGCCAAGTTTCGCGAAACCTGTTTTGATCGAGCGGTCATCGCGGTAGGCCCGGTCACCGTGCAGCTCGACAAACTCGTCAAAGATGAGCTCGATATAATCCAGCACCTGCGGCCGATCTGGATGTCGAGCCACGAGGACAGTTTCCGCCGCGTCGAGCCCCATGAAAATCTCGCGTCTCATGCGAGTCATTTCGACACGGATATTTCGAATGGCGTCTCGAGTTGCCGGAGTCGGATCTGGCTGAGCTTCGAGTTCCCCGAGCCTTGCCTCGAGCTCAAAAATCGGCTTTTCGAACGACAACGGCGGCGTAGGAGGTTTCTTTCGAGGAGCCATAAAATTAATCCGGAGGAAGTCGGTGGATGGAGTCGTGATGGGACACGGATTCTGCAGATTGTCGCGTCCATTCGCCAGTCGAATTTTACGCGGCGATCAGTGGCGACTGTCGCCGCAAGATCCTTCTACTCCACTTCCGGCAGCTCCATCATGAACTCCATTCCGTCGTCGTTCGGATTGGTCGGTGGCTTCGGCGCTGCTTTCGGCACAGCGGGTTGAGCTGGCTGCTGGTCAGGTGGAACAGCGGCTGGAGGAGCCTGATTTGGCACTGGCCCGGGCGGGACCGGCTGCCCTGGCATCTGACCATAACCGGGTGGCATTCCCTGTTGCTGAGGGTAACCCTGCTGAGGGTAACCCTGTGGCGGGTAGCCGGGCTGCGGTTGTGGATAGCCTGGAGGAGCTGGCATCTGCGGATACCCTGCCTGAGGCATCGGCGGGTAACCGGGCTGCGGAGCGTATGGTTGAGGTGGCATGGCGCCGGGATAACCAGGCGGCGCCGCCTGAGGGTAGTAGCCAGGCATTGGCTGCTGCGGCGGCGGCATCTGGGGTGGAGACGCTTCCGGCCGTGGACGTGGCCTTTTCTTTTTCTGTTTGTCCTCTTTCGCCTGCTCTTTCAAAGATTTCTCAGACTCAAGTTTCTGACGGCGCCGTTCCACTTCCGCCGCCCGCGCAGCAGCTCGTACTTCCTGTTGTTTCTTGATCTCTGCGTAGGACGCTTTTAGTGCCGGGTTTTCTTCCAGCATCTTCCGGACAAGAGCATCAGTGCGGCTGTCGAGACGGTTCTCCATCAGCTCCTCCAGCTTGCTCACGTCGCCAGCCGACGCTCGCCGATCTTCTTCCTCTTTGGTGACCGCCAGCTTGGGTTCTTCTTTGAAAATTTTGATTTTCGAAATCGCGCTGACAATCTCCGAGCACTCCTGAAACCTGTCCTTCGGTTTCTTGGCGAGCATTTTCAGGATGATGGCATCCATTTCCGGCGTGATATTGTCGTTCAAGAGTGAAGGCAGCGCTGCCGCCTCAGCGAGATGTCGTTTCAAAAGGTCCTGAGGGCTCTCACCCGTAAACGGCGGCTTGCCGGTGAGGATTTCGTAGAATGTGACGCCGAGGCTGTAGATATCCGTTGCCGGAGTCGACGGTTGCTTGCGGATCGTTTCCGGAGCCAGGTAGGTCCGAGTTCCTCGAATCACTCCGGAACTGCCACCGAACATTTTCGACAGGGCTGACGCCTTTTTGACGGCCAGGGAGTAGTCGATGATCCGGATCTCACCCGAGCGGTTGACGAGGATGTTTTCCGGCTTCAAGTCTTTATGGATCCAGCCCTTGTCGTGCATGTGCTGCAGGCCGGCACAGATTCCTTCAATCACCTTCTTCAACATTCTGTGAACGGTGATTGGTTCTGAGTGAGTAAAGTTCTTCAGGTTTGGCGTCTTGAACAGGTCAAGCAGCAGATAGCACTCGGTCTTCCGCATCACGATCCCGTTGCATCGGATGAGATTGGGATGCTCCATCAGTTGAGCCACCTTCCCCTCGTGCTTCAGCAGTGCTTTCTCGTCGGCGTCGGCCATCGATTCGGGCAGCATGAGCTTCATGGCGACCATCGCCCCACTCTGCTCGTGCATGGCCTCGTAAACCTGGCACGTTTTCCCGTTCCCGATGACTCCGATCAGGATGTAGTCGTCAATTTTGTTGGTGGGTTGTTCTTCAGCCAAAGGACTGTTCCCCGATAGCGGTCGTTGAGATTGAAGGCGGCGAGGCCGCGCCAGTTGGTCACCCGCAGATATCCTACCCGGGATTCCACTCAATCGGGCACCCGAACCGTTCACTGGAGCATCCGCTCGAATTCTGTAAGGCCCCCCTGCCCGCTTTAAAAGCCCGCCGCACCCGTCGATGGCTTTTTCTTAGTCGTCGGCTGGCCCGTTCCACCTGCCTTCGTGGATTCAGCTGTCGTTGTTGTCGGGGTCGAGAATCGATCCGCTGACGAAGGCCGCACTGCTGTCCCGTCCGCCAGTTTGACGGACATCGACAAGATCAGTTCGTCATGTTCGGTCAACGGACCACTCACGAAGACATCCGTCTTTCCGTCCTGACCATGCAGAGTGACGGGAATGTCCCGCACGATGTGATCGCGCAAAATCTGAATCGTTCGTTCTCCCTCCGGCGATGTCAGAACAACGTCGAGTGGCACTCGCGTCACGGGACCCTTTGGAAGCAGCGGTGCAAAAACGGACTGGCCATCCCCCAGTGATCCTGAGGGATTGTCGATGACGACGTCAGCAAGCGCAACCGAAATTGAGAGCTCGCGAAGATGCTGCAGTTCTGTGGTGAGGGCAACAATTGAGTCGACCCGCGCAGTCACGGTTTGGTCTTCGACGCTGAGCATCAGTGACGAGCCAACCGTTGTGTTGCTCCGTTCGACAGGAATGCGGCATCGTAACTCGCTGAGATCGCCGAACGAGGCGATTCGATCTCCATTTTTCACCCGCTGACCGGGCTGCACGAAGACATCCAGAACCGTGCCTCCGTAAGGAGCCCGGATTGAGGTCTGCTTGTCGTCGTAGTCGGCGAGTTTGATCTCCGCGTCGGCCAGCTTGACTTCCGCCTGGGCAATGGCGATTGCATCTTCGTTTTTCGCGATCGTTGCCTGTCGCAGATTTGCCTCAGCCAGATTCAGCGCGGCGATGGCTCGTTCGCGAACGAGCTTCAATCGATCGCTGTCAATCCGGGCGAGCTCGAACTGAGCCTCGGCCCTGGCCCCGGCTTTTGTCGAGACCCTCTGAACGACGCCATCGAAAGGAGCAGTCAGGATCACACCTCGAATCGGCAGCAGTTGCAGTGCCACCTGGTACCGATCGGCAGTGGAAACCTGAAGAGCTCTCCTTTGAATGATGACGGGTTGTGGACCGGTCGACGCCGTCTCCTGAGCTTCGACGAACAACGCGGCCGTGATGACGCCACAGAACAAAATCAACGTTGAGCGTTTCACGAGAGACTCCGCGAACATAGTGATTCAAAAGTCGAACTGAACGTTTGGTCGGGAGGCAGGTCATGCCCACCATTGAGTTAAGGCTATGACTGCTCCTGGCGGGTGTCAACGAGCGAAAATCTGCTGTATCAGCCTTGCCCGCCACACTATTGCTGAACCGATCCAGGTTCACCAGGATTGCTGATCCAAGCGGACGATTCCCTCCCCTGCCCGTCTCCCGCATCCCAGGAGCTGCTGTGAACACTCTCATTTCTCTCTGCATGCTGGCTTCGGCCGCTGCGGCTCCACAGGGCTCGCTGGCCGGTCACCCCGGCGTCGAACTTCAATATCGTGGCACGCTGACTCAGCTGTCGCGAGGTGGCGATTCGAACGAGGTAAAACAGTTCGACCTTTACGTTCTCGCCCGACCGGCGGGAGATGGACACCGCTGTTTTTATTCCGTCACCGAGCGCGGTGGTGGAGGCTGGGCCTGGCCGGAACGTTCCGGCGAGATGCTTCTGAACGACGCCAACCGACTGGTCGAAGGGCGACCCGCGCACGTGCTACACACTCACGACGGAACGAAGTATCCCGTCGAGATTGCTCAGCCGCTGTTCCTGTTCGCCGATCGTCTTGAAGAAGGCCGCACCTGGGCATCCGGCTCGCTGGCTTACGAAGTCGAGAAGAAGACAGCCATTCGCAAACAGGACTGCTGGCAGGTCACCGCAAAAGACCGTTTCGGACGCGGACAGACTTTCTGGATTGAGGAAAATGGTTCGCTGATTGTCGCCGCCGAGCGGCGCGTCTTCATGGGGCGAGGCGACGAATTTCAACTTCGGATCGAGCTGACGAGTCAGCGGAATTTGACCGACGATTCGCTCGACGTAGTTGCCGGTTCCGTTGACGGCCTGCTGAGCCTCTCTCGCGAGCTGAAGCGCAACAACGGCGAGACGCGACCGGAACTTTCAGACGCTCAGATCAAGACATCACTGGCCGCCCTGCCCGGCCTGGTTGAGTCCGCAGAGAAAACGCCGCTTAAATCACTTGTCACATCGATCGTGCGCGACGTTCAGGCACAGAGTGACCGGTCCGGCGATCTGGAAAATCTCGCGAAGAAGTATGTCGGAAAGCCAGCTCCCGAGTACTCGCTGACGACGCTCACCAAAGAGACGATCAGTAATGCGACTCAGAAAGACCGGATTACCGTGCTTCACTTCTGGAGCTACCAGGGGGAACCGCTGGAAGAACCGTACGGCCAGGTCGGCTACCTGGACTATCTGAAAAACAAACGTGGCCGGCTTGGCGTCGACTTTGTCGGCATCGCCGCAAACGAAGAATTCGGGAAGACGGAAACCGCCGGTGCCGCTCTGCGGTCTGTGCGCAAGCTGAGAGACTTCATGAATATCAGCTACCCGATCGCGACGGACGAAGGAACTCAGGTCAAGAAGTTCGGGGACCCGCGAGCCCTCGGAGCCAGTCTGCCGTTGTGGGTTGTCATCGGCTCTGACGGAAAGATCGCTCATTACCACGTCGGGTTTTATTCGATCAAACCGGACGAAGGACTCAAACCGCTCGACGAAGTGCTGGTCGAGCTGATCCGAAAACAACGAGCAGCTGCCGAGTAGAGTCAGTCTCAACTCACCGACAGAAGATCCACCCCTTCGTCTTCCGGTAGCAGTCGGCGGTGCAGGTTTTTGTGTCCTGCCACAGATTGCCGCACCAGCTGTCGGACGCCGGCTGCGGTGCTGGCTCTGGCGGTTCGACGTGAACGGCCATGCTCTTTGAGTAGAGTCGGTGCCGCGTGATGCCGGTCACAAGGCTCGCCGGAGACACTCGCGATGGACGCTTCGCCTTCAGGACGCCGCTATGCTGCAGCGCGTCCATGACGTATTCCGAGCAGTGCAATCCTGCGGATCGCTCGCCCGTCAGGTGATGAGTAATCGCGTAGGGACGTCCCAGTTGACTGTCGAGCCAGTATTCGAGTTTCTCGCTTTGTGCTTCTGAAAACTCACGGTTCGGTTGGAACACATGGATTTCACTGGGGCTTTGCGAGCTCAAATAATTCTTCAACGTCAGGCACCGGACACCGGCTCCGTTCGCACTGTCATAAACGAAGGGTTGACCGTTTCGAACCACGACTGCTCCCACATGCGTGTAGGGACTTTGCGTGTAAATGCGAACGGCCAGGCAGTCGCCTTCAGTGACCAGCAGAGTCCCGGTCTGAATATCGGCGACGACTTTTGATTCTGCTTCTCCCAGCGAGCGGACGCTGACCTTCTCGTCAGACTGATCGGGACTCGCACTGGCAAGAGCGACAGCAAGCATGAGAGCTGACATTGGACTTCCTCCAGGTTTTCCTGCCGCCCGCAATAAGTGATAGGCGGCTCCATGCGGCCCGCGTTACGCAGATTGTCGAATTCACGCGGGTTCGATCGGGACAAACCGCGAGAGTAACGGCAGTAAATCGGTCCGGATCACGAAAAGACGACCTGAGTTCTATGGTCAACCCGTCGATGAATCGAGGCGAATCCCAATCCTGAATTTTCGAATCCCCTGCCCTGCCCCGTGTTCAGAGATCGAGTCTGGTCCGGCCTCCTCAGAATGGGAAACTGGTTGAGTTTGCGAATCGACGGGGTTCCAGGGGCTCGATCGGCTTTTCACAATGCGACCGGCCTACTTCGACGACGATTCAAAGTGAAACGTATTCGTGCTCGCGTCGAGGCCGCCGGTTCGTTCTGATGCGGCACACAGACCGTCGCGGTCGAGTTTCAACCATTTGCGGGCCAGGGAGTTCGTGCATGCCCGGGATTTCCTCGGACAGTTTTCAGCCATCTCAACCGGGAAGCCGCCAGGTTTTGCGGATTGCGCTGACTTTGTCGGCCGTTGCTGCGATTTCTTTCTTCGCGTTTCCTCAGTCTGCGACCGCTCAGGACGGCGGAGCTCCGGAGCCGATTCCCTCGGCATCACCAGAAGTGGAAATCCCGAGCAGCATCAATGAGGCCCTCGCGCCAAAGCCTGGTGCGAAGAAAGAAGAGAAGGACAAAGGCGGCACCGGAATACCGACGACGCCGATCGAGATTATCGAGAAGCTCAACTTCTGGCTGGTCCCTTTTCTCCTGGCATCGATCATTGCCGTCTGGTTTACGATCGAGCGAGTTGTTGTCCTGCGGCGAACGCGGGTCATCCCGCCGGAATTTGTTGATCCGTTTATGAAGGCGATTCAGGGTGGCATCAGTCCTGAGGTCGCACTCGAAAAATGTGAAAGCAATGAAAGCCCGACGGCCGCCATCTTCGGGCACGGCGTTCGCAAATGGGGACGGTCGAGTGTCGAGGTTGAGCAGGCCATGATCGACGGGGGCGAGCGGCAGGTCGGCCAGCTTCGGCGGCACCTGCGGGTTCTCAACGGGGTCGCGACGGTGACTCCACTGCTGGGCCTGCTGGGCACGGTCATCGGCATGATCCAGGCATTTAACGATATCGCCAGTGCGGGAGCGATGGGCAAAGCGGATCAGCTCGCCGCAGGAATTGCCGTCGCACTTTTGACGACGGCATTCGGGCTCGCAATCGCGATCCCCTCTCTCATCATGTACATCTATCTGTCGGGACGGGTCGAGGCTCTGGTGATGGAGATGGACGATCTGGCTCTTCGAGTCGTTCGAGCGATCTCTGCGGAAGGGCTTTCCGCTCAACGACCAACTCCACAACCAACCCCGACGCGGGTCCAGAAGCAGACGCCGGTTTCGTAACGGCGCCTGCTGACAGGCCCGATCCGGCACCGCTCAACGAGGCTTGCGATGAATGCCGACTTTGGTCTGTTCCAGATGTTTCACGCCCTGCTGGCATTTGTCTCGCCATGTATCTGGGACGGAGCGTTAACCGTCCTCTATCCGTTTCGCCGCCTGGCGTCGTGCTCGTGGATGGTTTTTTCGGCGGTGGGAATCCTGTTTCTGTCGAGTGCTGTTTCGGCCTGCCTCACCGCGGCACAGTTGAGCGGTAATTTCCAGCCTGTCGATCAGATGAATGTGCTCTACTTCTGGCAGGGTCTCGGCTTCGTCGAGCAACTGGCGACAGCCCTGCTGGCTGTTGGCATCTGGCCACGATAAATTCACAGCCTCGGAGCGACAGGCGACAGGCGACACTGCTGAGCACTTGCTCGGGACTGAACACTGGCAGGGCTCGTTCTGCTCGCCGGTCTCCCGCCGACCGCTACGAACTGCGGCGGCGGCTGCGTTTTTTCTGTGGCGCCCCGGCCGAGCCTCCCGGGCGACGTCGACCTCGGAATCCCTGGTTCGGTGGCGCCGGACCTCGGCTGCCGGACCTGGCTTTGGATGTGACTTTTTTGTCGGCCAGTCCTGGAACATGCCACGGGTGATTTTCGTCGGCTTCGATCTTCTGTTCGATTTCTTTTTCGATGGCTCGAAGCAGCGGAAGCGTTTCCTCGGTGCAGAACGAGAGTGCGATCCCCTTGGCGCCGGCGCGGCCGGTTCGGCCGATTCGGTGGATGTAGTTGTCCGGCTCGTTGGGCAGGTCAAAATTGATGACGTGCGAAATACCGTCAACATCAATGCCTCGCGCAGCGACATCTGTGGCCACGAGGATGCCGATCTTTCGCGTCTTGAATTCCTTCAGAATTCGAGTCCGGGCGTTTTGAGTCCGGTCACCGTGAATCGAGTCTGCGGAGAAGCCCTGCTTCTTGAGAACCTTTGCCAGACGATCGGCTCCATGCTTTGTCCGGTTGAAAACCAGGACGCTGCCGCCGGCCTGCTGGTTCAGAAGATGGGCCAGCAGTAACTGCCTTTTCGAATGCTCGACAAAGAGAACTCGATGCTTGATCGTGTCGATGATGGTGGTGCCCGAGTCAGGCGGCGTGACGTCGATTCTCACCGGCTTGTAAAGAAGCCCGTTTGAAAGGTCGACAATTTTGTCCGGCATCGTCGCCGAGAAAAACAGCGACTGTCGTTTCTCGGGCAGCTTCTGGATGATTTTTTTGATGTCTGGCAGAAAGCCCATATCGAGCATCCGGTCGGCTTCGTCCAGGACAAACACATCGATCGCACTGAGCTCGATGTGGCCTTGATTCATCAGGTCCAGCAGTCGGCCCGGCGTCGCGACGAGAACGTGAACTCCGCTTCGCATCGCTTTGATTTGCGGCTTCTCGCTGACGCCGCCGTAGACAGTCATCTGCCTCTGGTTGAGGTCTCGCCCGTACGCCGAAAACCGCTCAGCGATCTGCATTGCCAGCTCGCGCGTCGGTGAGAGCACGAGCACCCGGCACGATTTGGCCTTAGTCGGTCGTCGGTCCTTCGCGAGGTTGTGAAGGATCGGCAATGCAAACGCGGCGGTCTTTCCCGTGCCCGTTTGAGCGACGCCGAGAATGTCTCGCCCCTGCAGAATGCGTGGGATCGCGGCCGCCTGAATCGGAGTCGGCGTGATGTACTGCTCGCGGGCGATTGCCTTTTGAAGCGGTTTGATAAAGTTGAAGTCTTCGAATTCTGTTTCGGCCAACGGAACATCCTTTGTGAGCTGCCACCGGTCAAACCGGAGGCGGGCTGTGCGCGTCCGGCGAGTCTACGCCCGACGCATGAATTGTTTTGTGGCTGACGACGGAAACGGAATCCGCCCTCACCAGACAGTGCCGTTCCCGCTCGAAGCAGGCCACGCGAAGTCGCGTGCGGCCGGGGGGTCAGCTCCGCAAACTGTCTGGTTCTCTCCAGCATCGGTCTCGGATCGAGACGCGGCGAATCGCTGAGATGGGTGATCCGCTTCGGAGGTCGTCAGCTCTGGCTCAAGCACAGCCAGAGTTCAGAAGCAAAGCTGCGGCAGAGTCAACTGCCGAGGTCTCGACAGGACCTTGGTCGTCCGTCGAGGGGCGAAGTCTACCGGCTAACTCAGAGGAATGATGCGCCGATGCTCCGAGAATTATCGGTTCTTCTTCGTTTTTCGCGGGTTGGAACCTGGATGATCGCAGTCTGGCTGGTGTTTCTCGATGCTGAGGGGGCGAACGGCTGGCCCTCCTTTGTTGAGCCCGATCCGAGGTCCGGACTCCGGAATCCACTCACCGAGTCTGGCAATAATCTCCTTCCCCCTCGAACGCGTCCGCGTCGCCAGGGACGAGCACTGACGTCAATCCTCGATCGCGTCGTAGACGAGTCCCTTGATCGCGAATTCTGTCATGAACGAGTACGGCAGTGTCTGCTCCAGAGCGATGACGATCAGCTCGTCTTTGGGCGAGACCCAGTAATGAGTGCTCGCGAGTCCGCCCCAGCCGTACTCGCCGACTCGACCCTGTGCGTCCCACACGGACATCTTCGTCCGCACGCAGAACCCGAATCCGAACCCGATGCCAACTCGCTGCTGACCTCCGAAGGCGATGTGAGGGATGTTGTCCGGCAGCTGGCTGGTGGTCATCAGGCCGACGCTTTTCTTTGAAAGAATGCGTTTTCCGTCGAGCTGGCCTCCCTGCTGAATCATCATCAGGAATCGCAGATAGTCGCGAGCCGTCGAGACGAGCCCTCCGCCCCCGGACAGCAACGCACGCGGTTCTTTGAAGTTCGACGTTCCATCCGTCGGCGCAGGCGTCAGGTTGCCGTTGCTGTCCGACAGGTAAGGGACGGCGGCGAAATTAAATCGGCATTCTCAGAGACGCTGTGATTGAA
>ERZ891418.376-NODE-376-length-15573-cov-6.512953_pt1 | contig 15573 bp, 9 predicted proteins | sample MGYA00521236_ERZ891418 | MGnify/ENA primary metagenome ERZ891418 (study PRJEB32303, sample SAMEA104408696) | aquatic metagenome | biome: Brackish water; feature: Chemocline; material: water | place: Baltic Sea | collected 2014-10-18T10:34:00 | depth 100 m ... | reverse complement strand
TCCGATCAGCCGGCGGCAGCGACGGACGATTCATGAGGCAGTTTGGCATCCCGGTGAACCTGTCGCGACCGCTGGTTGACAACCTGCACAGTCAGGACGAGTGGATCGACGTCGCATCGATGGTGACTTACTACCGAATCTGCGAGACGTACATCGCGCGAAAATTGAAGCTGGTCGACGCAGGCGACGAAGGAGCCGGGATCTGACTGCCAGTGCTTGAACATCCGCCCGCTGCGGACACCTCAAGGCGACCACCCGTTTTCCTGCGGTGAGTCGATTGCTCTCCCGGATCGATTCTCGCCCTGACAAACCCGTTTCACCTGACACCGATCCCGGGCACTTTCGGTCGGATTCGGCAGGACAGGTGGAGCGACGGGGATCTCCCGAATACGCTGGCTGGACTGGCATTCGCCGCGCGACACGAGAGGTCGCTTCGCCGAACCACAACGATTCTGATTCCTGGAGACTGCTCATGAAACGGGCTCTTGAACTCGCCGCGCTGCTTGCTGTTCTGTGTTCAGGATCCGCGATCGCGGATGAGCCGGGTTTCGGCGAGTCGGAATCGCCGGTCATTTCGCCGGTCGAGAACTCTGGCAACTCGCTTCCCGTTCTGGCCGAAGCCCGCCGGCCACCGGCTGAGGTTCCTGCCAGTCGTGCCGCCCGCGCCGAGTGGCAGCGGCGTCTCGAACAGAGGCAACTCGAAAGGCAGCGCCGCGACGAGGAGTCAACACAAGTTGATCCGGCCCGCCCTAACAAGGGTGACGACTCACGAAAGACACCCGCCCGTCGAAACCGCAAGTCGCGAGGCAAGACCGAAATCCGAAAGCCCTCGCCAGAGAAGCCAGCCGACCCTGACACTTCAAAAAAGAGCGGCTCAAAGAAACCGGATTCAAAGAAACCGGACGGAAAGAAGAAGCCGCAGCAGAAACCGAACCCGGACAAAGCTGATCCGAAAGGCAAACCGGACAGCAAGAACCCTGCCATTGACAAAGCAAAGAAGGACGACGTCTCCGACCTGCCGCTCATCGTGCCACAGTCCGTTCACATTCCGTCGTACGCCGCCGTTCGAGGCACGATCCCGTTCAGCCGCTCGGAATGGGAAGCCGATCCGACTTACCGGCATAACGCAACGATGGAGCTGATGCTTGGCCAGTTGCGTGACATGGTCGTTTACCGCTACCCGCCGATGGGTGGCCCGATGGCTCCCGGTTCGGGCGTGACCATCAACAACGGCGGCGGCGGTCGGAATTCGCAGTACGGCTATGGTGGGTTCGGCGGAATCCCCTTCGGCTTCAACCCCGGCCTCAACGGCGTGATTCAGTCGCGACGAATCATCAATTCGTTCCAGACTCAAGGCTTCATCGGTCGCGGGGGTCCGGTTCTACCGTAACGCCGAAAGGATCGAGATGTCACCGGGAGTGCGAGGCTCCTGCCGAGCCGCGCGCAACCAGATGCGCGGACAGGCTCAGCAGGAGCTTCGCCCTCCCGAAAACTTTCATTGGCCGCCCGTGTTGGTTGCCAGCGGACTCCGCGTCCCGCTTCGAACGGCTGCGGAGACTTTTCCGCTCGGGTCGTGCGGCTTCTGCGAGCGGCTTCGTTCTCACCCTCACACTTTGCGCCGGACGACTCGCACAGGTCGAACGGTGCTCACAAAGGAAAACTCTTTCGTGGCCGTTTCGTGCGACGCGTTTCGAGACTCTCTGCCCGTTCGCTCACGCAAATTTCGTGCAGGAATCGATTCGTGTTGTAAGTTTGCCTCAGTTGAAACAACGGTCGTGACTCCGAAGTGCCACGGGACGGCAGTCGGGTGACCCTTTGCTCGTTCCCCTTGATTCCACGGAGAGAGACATGAAGAAATTGTTTGCGTCTGTACTGTCCCTGGCCGCTCTGGTTGCTCTGAGCGTTCCTGCGTCTGCCGGAGATTGCGGCTGCCCTACGTTCAAACTTCCGAAGCTGGCTCTGCCGAAGATTTGCCTGCCGAAGTTTGATCTGCCGAAGCCGTGCCTGCCCAGGTTCAATCTGCCGAAGATTGATCTGTGCAAAGCGTCGACCTGCAACAAGTGCTGTCACGCCAAACCAAGCTGTGCGGCTCCTGCTGCCACTTGTGCTCCGGCCTGTGCTCCGAAAGCACCGAACTGCTGTGCTCCTGCAGCTTGCAGCCCTCCGCAGGCTCCCGGCTGTGCCGCTCCGGCCCCTGCTCCCGCTGCAGATCACGGTGGAGACGCAGCTCCGGCTCCAGCTCCGCCAGCGGAAAAGCTGTCGCCGTCTGCTGCTGATAAGAAAGCCTGATACGGAAGTCTGAAAACTGTGTTCAGCGGATCGAGGGACGGACGCCTTGTGAAGCAACTGCGTGAGTCACACGAGACCCGGCATCTTCGGATGTCGGGTTTTTTCGTTGGCACACCGGCAACCCGTTCTGAGGATCCGTTCTGAGTGAACTCCGCTGCGGATCCGAGTCCGCTCGACTGCGAATGGCCAGGCAGATCGCCATCAGTTCTGTGGACGTGAGCCGAAGATCTCCGCGCGACGCTTCGCACTCAATGATTTCAGCCTCGCAATATTCGCCAGCGGGATCTGATCCGGATCAGGATGCCCGGCCAGAGCCCGGCTGACCGAGCTTTCACGCAGAATGTGCAGGATCGGGAACGGCGAGCGGTTCGTCAGATTGCCAGGATCGTCGAGCTCAGTTCCTGCGAACTGATAATCGGGATGAAAACTTGCGATCTGAAACCGCCCCTCCCAGCCGCGTTCCTGAATCAGTGCCTCGGTGAGGTCCAGGAACTGGTTGTAATCGTCAAAGTCGAGCAGCATGCCTGGAACAATGAGCAGCGTTGTCTCAAGCCGTTTCGGATCGGCCTCGTCGAGTGCCGCGATCTCAATGCCAAGATCGGACAGCAGCGTTTGCTGCGTCGTCGCTTTCGTCACGGCGAGGCGGACTCGACCAGCCTGCCAGTGCTCACCGGCAAAAGGACACAGCCCCAGCCCGATGACGGCCTGCTCGACCCATTTTCGAACCCGGTCCGATTCGACCCCGCCCATTGAGGTTTCTGCCATGGTGGAGCCCGTCCGCTCACGAGGCGGAAAAACAACGATGCACAATGTCTGGATCGACTGTCAGAATTTGAATGCCGCGCATGAAAAAACCTCGGCCAACGCCGAGGCTTTCCGCGATTTTCAGCCCGCTCAACGAACAGGCAAATTACCCCGCTAGGATTTGAACCTAGACTAATAGAGTCAGAGTCTATCGTGCTACCGTTACACCACAGGGCAGTGAGAGGGACACGGACGGAAACGTCCGAGCCTCTGAAGTCGTGCGGAGTCTAGCTTTTTCATCCGCACGTGCAACCACTGATTTTCCCGGCCAATCATCTCGGCGGACCTGCGGATTTGTCGCTGACCGCTCGCCAGCTTTTTCGCGCGATTTCTCCTGCGGGAGAAACGGTGAATTCAATGGCCCCTTCTTCCGATGTGGACAGAACCCGGGACCCGAAGTGGCCGTACTGATCTCTGAGTCGCTTGCCGGGAAACCGGCGGCCGGAACTGGCGACGATCCAGGTCGGCTCACACCATGTGGCCAGTGCCGACGGGTTCGCGGCAAGGCTCCCGTGGTGCGGAGCGAGGAGCACGTCCACTTTGCGTTTCGGCAAGGCCAACAGGCTCCACAGGCCTTCATTTTCCAGGTCGCCCGTCAGCAGAATCCTCCGCTCACGATACTCGATCTGCAGAACGACACTGCCGGCATTGTCGGAACCGAAATCCGCATTCTTTTCCGGATGAAGGACGCTGATCGTTACGTCGGGATCCAGGCGGATTATGTCACCGGCCGAGACCTCTTCGATTGTCGTGCCGTGCTCCTCAGCGCGGCTCCGTATCTCGACCGTGCCTTCCTGAGCCTCATCAATGAACAGTGACGAGTACCAGACTGAACCAATCGAAAATGTTTCGAACAGAGGTGCGACGCCGTTGTAGTGGTCGATGTCGGCGTGCGAGATCACCAGGGAATCGATCTGCCGGTAACCGTGCTCCCAAAGCGTCTGCTCTGCCGCACGCGTCGCCGTCTGCCCGTTCGCCAGGCTGCCGGCGTCGTAGAGCAGCGTCTTTCCCGACGGAGTTTCGATCAGGACTGACAGGCCATGTCCGACAGAAAGAAACGTGCAACGCAGCCCGCTTCGCTCATCAGGCTGCAGGGCGAGAGAGATCCCGAACACGGTCCACAGGACGGCTCCGGTCCAGACCCATTGCGAGCCTCGCCGCGCGACAACCCACAGCATCGTTGTCGACACGAGGAAGTAGATCCCGAGCAGCCACCACTGGGGCGGAGGCGGTACATAGAAGTGCCCGAACTCAACCCGCGAAGCGGCTTCGACCGCCCACAGCAACATTCTCAGCAGCCAGTCGAACACGAATCCAGCGGGCATCGCGAGATGCGGGTCGACGACGCCCAGGGCAAGACTTACGAAGCCGATGCAGAGTGCCGCTCCGACGAACGGAATCAGCAGCACGTTGACGATCAGCCCGACCAACGACACGACATTGAACGCGGAAGCGACCAGCGGCATCGTCAGCAGCCAGATCAATCCGGTCGTCTGATACGCCGCCCACAGCCAGCGTTGAACGGGCAACAGTATCTGCCTCCAGCGAGGCAACAGAATTTCCGCCGTAAGCGGCCCGTCGGGATCAGCCGCAACGTCGGCCTGTTCCGGTTTCCTGCGAACGGCGATCAGCCACAGAATCGCGGCCACCGCCAGGAATGAAAGTTGAGCTCCCACGTCAAACAGGTCCGACGGGTTCAACGCCAGCACAAGGATCGCTGCGGCTGCCAGCGAATTCCCGGAGAACGACGGGCGGCGTAACAGCTTGCCGACTCCCCAGATCGAAACCAGCACGCAGGCCCGTATGACGGGCGGCCTGAGATCTGCAATGCCAAGATAAACGGTCAACAGCGTCAGGACCGCGACGACTGACTGCCGGCTGCTCAGCCCGCTGACCCGGCCGCACGCGAAAATGAAACTGGTCAGGATGCCGATATGCAATCCGGAAATTGCCAGGAGATGCATCGTGCCGCTTTCGATGAACGAGGACCTCACATCGCGGGGGATCATTGCGCGGTCGCCCAGCAGAAGCGCCGATGCGATCGGGAGAGTCTTCTCGCTCAAGCTTCGCTGCAGAGTCCTCTCGCATCGAGCACGCAGCCACGCGGTCGCCCTCGAAACGGGATTCACAGCAGCAGTCGCGATTTCGACAAGGTCCGGATGTTCGATCCGAATCGTGCCGCGAAGGCCTCGCCGCTTGAGCGAATCCGCGACGTTGAACTCACCGGGATTGCCGGGAGCAGGCAATCCGGAGGCCTCACCCAGAACCGTCACAGTGTCCCCTCGCGTCAACTGCGGAAGCCGTCCGGAGACGTCAACACGCAGCCGCCCTGAAACGGCGATAGCATGATCGCCGGCGAGGATCGTCTCACAATCGATCGAAAACTGTGTCACGTCGGTTTGTGGAATGGCCGACCGCCGCGTGTCGTTCCGCGCCGGAAACACGGCCGGTCGATCAGCCACGCGGCCTCGAATTTTCAGCAGCACGGATTCCGACCGCAGGTGCCATCCGACATCGTCTGCCGGATCGCTCCACCACGCGAGGTGATGATGGAAGGCGCCGGCCGCTCCACAAAGAACGAGCACTGACACGGCGGACGCGATAATCCAGCGAGACCGCGCCGCGATCAGAAACACTGCGACAGCGATCGCAGCCGCACCTGCGATGCCACGCGGATCGAGTCTCACAAGTCGATCCAGGACGATGCCGATGCTCATGGCGAGTGCAAGTGACACCAGCGGGTAGTGGCCGGGGACTCTGCGGGGCACCTCGGAATGTTCCGAGATGGAAATCGCTTCCGGTGAGATGGCCTGGCCCGCTGTGCTCACGTCATGGCTCTTCCGTTGTCACTCCGCATCCGGATCCGCAATCGGCCGGGGGCGAGTCAGACTTTTCGGAATCACACACGCCGGATTCCGGAGGCGAATCTCTCGGCGGTACGGCGACCTGAATCGAGTCGCCTTCCACCCGAACGGGCCACGAGTCGGTTTTCATTCCGCGTGGATTGTCGAGCCACGTGCCGTCTTTCACGCTGTACCGCCACGCGTGCCAGGGACACGTCACGGCGTGGTTCTCGACATGGCCGCTGGCCAGCGACGCCCCCATGTGCGGGCAAAGATCGTTGATCGCAAAATACTCGCCATCGATCAGGAAGACACCGACGACACGGCCGTCAATCGTAAACGCACGTCCCTCACCGTCAGGAACCGCTCCGACTTTTGCAACAGATTTGAACTCAGACATCCTGCTTTTTTCTCACGCGGTGAATGGGGGGCGGAAGCGGGTTACGCCTCGACGTTTTCCGAACCGGAATCCTGTTTTGTAGTTGGCGGCAATTGGCGGTGCTTCAAGTACCACAGCGGATCGCCTGGATGCTGTTCGGGCAAAGGCTCCAGCGTCTCCAGCCGAATTCGTCTTGCCCAGAAAACGACGACGAGAATCAAAAACAAAAAGACGCCGCACAACAAACCAAGCATCAGCAGACCGGCGACGGCCGATTGACGCTTGCGAGCCTGATTTGCCTCGGGCCGTTTCGCACGCGACTCCGCGAGAGCGGGCGGTGAGTCTGACGCCGCTGCGTCTGCCTTGTCTTGCGGAACCGGCGGCGCTTCCTGCGCCTCACAGTTTCCAAACGATGCAGCGAATGCCAGAAGCAGCATCACCAGGCTTCGCAGCAACTGAAGATTCATTGGCAACTCCGCTGTCGTTTCAAGCCGACGCAATCCCGCGTTCGGTTCTATTTCGTTGCCACACCGGCTGCCGTGCAAAGTTCGATCGAGTGCCCGTCCGGATCCGAAACGTAAATCTGGTAGGCACCGTCCGGGCGGGTTCGCCGCGGCTCGTAGGGGAACCCGTTCTCTGCGAAATACGCTTCCCACTCGTCCATGCTGTCGACCAGGAGCGCGTAGTGGTTGCCTCGACTGCCCGAACTCACCGGCTTGTCCCGCTGGCCGATCAGATGCAGTTCCTGCACCTCGCCGAGTTTGTACCAGGCTCCGGGAAACGCGAACGCCGGGCGAGGAATCTTTTCAAGCTGCAGGACGCGTTCATAAAACTCGCAGCTCTGTTCGACGTCTTCGACGTGAAGTGCCACGTGGTTGAGTTCGTGAAATTTCATGGGAGTCCCAAAAGTCTGCGACATTGACCGAAAGTCTGCCGGAAAAATAACCCGAAGAGTCAGCGAGGGCGAGCGTCCGCTACGGCCTGATCACTGTCAGTGAGGAAGCAGCAAGACCTTTTCGCGTTCGGCAAACGCGATCTCGGTTGCCACCATCAGAGCCATCGCGCCGCCGCGGTCGTCCCGGCCGAGGATGGCTGTTCGGTCGAGGTATTCTCGAAACGATTTCTGTTTGCCGGTTCCCGTGCAGACGTCGACGAGGTGTCCGTCGTTGCCGATGCGTGTCTTGATCGCCTGCCAGGCTTTTACCACGACGGGTTCGTAAGTCGCCCGGTCCAGCCACTCGTTCCGCAAACCGCGAGCCATCGCGAAGGTCGTCATGCAGGTGACCGTGAATTCGCGATAGCTTTCCGGATGGTCGACGACCTGGTGCCACATGCCCATTTCGTCGTGGTGCTTTTTCATGGCGGCCATGTGGTTCAAGTAAACGTCGAGGAATTTCTCGAAGTGAGGACTGTCTTCCGGCAGGTCGCTCAGGCACAGGGCCAGCCCGAGAGCCGGGAATCCATTACCTCGCCCCCACGCCGTGTGTTCCGGGTCCAGCGGCGAGTGCTGATGCAGACCGTCCTCGCGGATGTTCAGTTTGAGCATGAAGTCCAGATGCCGCGCGGCCATGTCGATGTACTTCGGCTGACCGGTCAGCCGACCGGTCTGAACAAGAATCGGCGTGCCCATGAATACGGCATCGCTCATTTCACTGTGATACGGCATTGACTCCTTCATCCCGCCGTTCCCGTCAAAGCCGAGGTCTGCGGCGACTTTTGCCAGTTCGATGTACCGGTCCTTGTCCGTCCGATCGGCGAGTTCTCCAAACACCAGATGCCCGGAGAGACCGCTGCCTCCCGCCCGGTCATCCATCGTCGGTTTGTCGCCCGAAAAATACGGAGCCACAATCTTCTCGACATCGGCCAGGTGTGAGGCATCGCCGGTCAGTTCACCCAGCCGGCAGCGACCGATCAAAGCGAGAGCCGGAATGTAGGCCACCGAATTCAGGTTATGGCCGTAGGTCTTTGAAAGTTCCGTCGCCACCTCGATCGGCGTTCGAGCCTGACGACGAAGCAGTTCCTTCCGCGCGGGAGACCGAACCGGCTCATCAAGATCGGCAAGCCGCGCGAGCAGATTCGCGACAGGGTTCGTCCCGTAAGTGTGCAACTCGACGGCGGGAATCGGAGCGACGTCAGCCGGCTTGAAACGAGGCAGCGCCGAAGCGAGCCAGTCGGTGTCCTCAGCGATGTTGAATGAACCGTCTATTTCGCCCGCAAAGCTCAGATCGATGCCGGCCGCTGGAGACTTTGCAATTCGAAGGCCACTGTGGCGCCCCCAGTGAACCTGCACGACGACGTCCGGCGCCACCATCCCGATGTACCGCCAGAGGTACTCGCGTTCCGGACATTTTTCGTCGCCATACGCCACACCTTTCGGAGGGTAACCTCTTCCATGGGACCTCACCTCGGCAGGGATGACACTCGGCGAGACAGTGACAGGTGGCTCGATCTCAGAGTCTGGCCGGATACCGGGAATGATCCCCACGACAAAATCGTCGTGGAATCGACGGCTGATGACGTTCGTATCCAGGTAAAGCCAGCGAAAGAAACCCCTGAAGGGGTCAACCTGCCTGCCGTTGCTTGCAACGCGAATTCTGTCGTTCGCGAAATGGTCCAGATCGAACACGACCAGCACGCGCGTCTTCTTTGAATTCAGGTCAAACATTTCGGGCGGCATCAGCGCCCAGATCGGCAGAACTTTCCGGGACACCCCGCACGGCACGAGCCAATCCTCGCTCTTCCCGTACTCCTTCAGCAGGCTTTGATAATTGTCGCGCTGCCGCTTGATGATCTTTTCTGAAAGCTCCGTCTGCGCAGAGACAATGCCGGCAGAGAGCCCGGATGCGGCGAACCCAATCGCCATGATCAACGAGAGCTTCATGGTGTTTTCCCGGTGGCTCAAAGTGAAAGCGATTACGCCTGCCTGGGTCCTCGCGAGGACCGTCCACTCCTACTCATCATACTCCTGCTCATCTACTTCGAGCCGAAGCAGTAAAGGTGACCGTTCGTACGGAGATAGATTTTCCCGTCGACGATTGCCGGTGTCGCGTAAATCTCTTCTTTGAATTCGACGCTGTGGAGCGGTGCCCACTCGGCAAAGGAGGAGATCACGCTGACGACCCCCTTCTGATCGGCCAGGTAAATCTTGTTGTCTCCGGCGACGGCCGAGGCGTAGTAGTTGCCCGTGCCTTCGACTCGGCCGGTTTTCAGGTCCTCGCCGTTGGCCGCGTTGAGCGACGTGACGACACCGCCGTTTTTCACCGTGAAGACATATCCGTTCACAAAGAGCGGTGACGAGCAGAACGGCAGGTAGCGACGGAACTGCCAGGTCACGTGGCTGATGCTGATGTCGCCCTGGCCGCCCGGCTTCACACAGAAGATGCGGTTTTCGGCTTTCTCGAACACGCCGCGGTACCACGTGTACTCGGCCTGAGTGATCGTGTTTGTGCGATCGCGATCGAACTGAGGGAAGCGAGGTTTGATCGGTCCGTCGGGCAGTTCGTCTTTCTCGATCGTGCCGCTGTTGTCCTTGTCCCATTGAGAAACCGCCGTTCCCCATTCTGGCAAAACGATCCGCTCGCCCGCGTCACCGCCCGCAGCCCAGCCCGCGACGTAAAGGTTGTTGTCGCTGCCGACGACCGGCGTCGTACAGACCGACCGCGAGAGGCCCTGGACCGTCCAGACTTCCTTCCCGGATTCTGCGTCGTAGCCGACGGTGCGAAGTGTCGCGGCGACGACCAGATGCTTGCGGCCGTCGTAGTCCCAGACGACCGGCGAGCAGTAGTTACGAGGAAACTCCGACCGATCTGTCTTCCACATCGACTCGCCGGTCTTCGCGTCAAATGCCTGGATGAATGAGTCCGCGTCGTGGTCCTGCACGACGATGATTTTTCCGTCGACCAGCAGTGGCGAGTTGCCCGCGCCGAACTCGTTCACGAATGGTCCCATCGGGACTTTCCACTGCTCGTTGCCGTCCAGGTCGTAGCAGGAGAGGCCGCTCGAACCGAACAGACTGACGACGATCTTCCCATCGGTCACGGGCGAGCACTGGGCGTAACTGCCGATCGTGTGGATCTCTTCCAGTTCTTTGTGAGGAGCTTCTTTCTCCCAGAGGATCTCGCCACTGACCTGATCGAGGCCGATCGTCACGAGTTTTCCGTCCCTCACCGCCGTGACAAAGATCTTTCCGTTGGCGATGACCGGTGACGAGTGCCCTGGCGGAAGTTCCGTCTTCCACAGAAATCCTTCTTCGGGGCTGATCTTCGTTGGCAGCGGCCGGGTCGATTCGAGCGCGAGGCCGCTGCTGTTGTGACCTCGGAACGCCGGCCACGAGGTGCGGTTCCACTCGACGATCGGATCAATCCTGCGGATGCGGATGTTGCGGAACGCGACGGGATCGTTGTGGCCGGCGAACCCGAAGTAGCCGCTCTTGAGCTTCAGGCCCGGATGCGCGGAGTCGCCCATGAACTCGGTGACTCTGCTCAGGTCCGCGTCGAGGATGCGGTTGCCGTTCAGCTCAACCTGAATCTTCGAGCCCTGAACTTTGACGTGCTGAAAGTTCCATTGACCGGTCGGACGCAGGAAACCGCGCGTCGCCGCGGCCATCCCGTACGCTGACCCGTGGTACTGCCGCGCGTCGAGCTTCGCGTACTTTTCGTGCTCACTGTCGAGCACCTGAAGTTCGCACATCCCGTCGATGTGAGGTCGGCCTGTGCCTGGAAACCGAATGGCGAGACCGTTATTCCCGCCCGGCGGCAACTGAAATTCGAGCTGCACTTCGAAGTCGGCGTACTCATCCTTCGTGAAGAGGTTGCCACCCTGCCCCGCTTTACAGCGGACCGCTCCGTCGACGATTTCGTAGCTGTCGACGTCGCCCTGCCAGCCGTCGAAGTTCTCCCCGTTAAAAATCCGGCTCCAGCGCGAGTCGCCCGAAGACACGGACAGGTCGAGCGGCGTCTGTCCTTTTCTGGTGGCCGTATTCACTGTTGTCAGTATCAGTTTTCCGGCCGATTCATCGGCGATCACGCAGAACGCATCCTCGACCGTCATCCCGTTGAGAATTCCTGTCGTCATCCGCAGGACGTCGCGGCAATTCCCGCCGGCCTGAAACGTCATCGCCATGTTCTTTGTCAGGCCGAGTTTCTTCAGCGTGTCTCCATCCAGTTCGCAGTTCACCTGACACTTGTCTGCGACTGCCCGGATTACGCCCTGGAGAGGAACTCGTTTGAAATCCACATCGATCTCGGCATCCAGACTGAGAGCCAGCGAGTCGTGGTGCGAGCGCAGAACGTCATTCGCCTCGGTTGAGCCGATCTCACGAATGAAAAGATTCCGCCAGCGGATTTCTCCGCCGTGAGTCTGAAGCTGGAGCACGCCGTCGGTGAACTGCGGCTTCCCTTTGTCCCAGTAGTTCTCCATCAGCTCGTGGTCGACGACCAGTTTCCCGTTCAGCCACACGTCGGTTCGCGAGCCGACCTGGCGGATTCGAAAACTGTTCCACTCACCAAACTGTTTGTCGGCCAGCACGAGTGGTTCTTGACCGGGCGAGCGTTTGTAGTTGTTGAACAGGCCCCCGCTCCCCTTGTCGGCGGCTCGGTTCCACTTGCCGCCCTTCTGCGTGTAGTCCCAGATCTGGATCTGAGGATTGCCTCGCAGATAGATGCCCGAGTCCGCTGCCGCGACGGTTTTGTAGTCGATCAGAAATTCGAAATCGGCGAACCGCTTGTCAGTCGTCAGGTACGGTCCTTTGCCGTCGTTGACGATCTCGTCGCCATCGATCGTCCAGTGAGCGAAGGTCTCCTTGCGCCAGGCGTCGATCGTCTTCGCTTTTTCCTCATCCGACATCGCGGCCAGCTTCCGCGGGTCGTAATGAGGTCGCCCGTGCCAGCCGTCAAAGTTCTTTCCATTAAAGAGAGCCGTGAACCCCTCGGGCGGGTCGGCGGCTGACAGCGAACGGACATTCAGAAAAACAACAGCGGCGAGGAAGACGAGGAGACGCGGCATCATCACAAAAGCTCCTTCAGAACGGATCAGAGTTGCCTGATGCCGAATGCTGGCAAACCGCCGGGCAATCGGCAACGGAGCGGCAGGTCGGCTTTGCGTCCGAGACCGCGTACTGAAAGTCAGCGCAGGAACCTCCCGCCGCTGATGTCGATGAGGGCTCCGTTAATAAAGCGGGCCTCGTCGCTGACGAGGAAGCGGATCGTCGCGGCGACTTCTTGCGGCTGGCCGTTGCGGCCGAGCGGCGTTTCGTCGCGGTACTGCTGCATCCGCTCGGGCTTCGTGAAAAGTTCGTGGTGGCGAGTCTCGATGACGCCGGGCATGATCGAATTTGTGCGAACCTCGGGCGCGAGTTCCCGGGCGAGCGTTCTCGTCATGACCTGAAGGCCACCCTTCGCGATCGCGTATGCCCCTGCCCCGTTGGCTCCGCCGGTTTGAACCGAGAGCGACAGATTGTTGACGATTGCTCCGTGCCCCGATTTCCTTAGATGCAGGATCGCCCGTTGCGTGACGAGGAACGCGCTCGTCAGATTTGTTGCGAGGACCTGATTCCACAGCTCCAGCGAGCAGTCCTCGATCTTCGCCCGTTCGATCGGGGCTCCGGCATTGTTGACAAGAATGTCGAGCCGCCCGGTTTCCTCGACGAGGCGGTCGACGACGGCAGCACACTGATCGGACTGCGTGAGGTCTCCCTGCAGCAGCATGCCGTTTCCGCCCGCTTCGATCAGATCGGCCAGAGTCTGTTCGGCTTCGTTCCGGCTCTGGTTGAAGTGAACTCCGACGAAGGCGCCGGCGGCAGAGATCGCCAGTGCTGTTTCGCGGCCGATGCCGACACCGGCTCCGGTGATCAGTGCCACTCGGCCGGCAAGACTGGTCGTGTGGGTAGGTTGATTGTCACTCGTCATTGTTGACCTTTAGTTGACCTTTGGAATTTGCTGGCTGGTGGCGAGGGACAGAAGCTTGAGCTTCCGAAATGAGGGGGAAAACTGGACAGAAGGATCTTCAGTGCTCCTTTCTGAAATTTCCACTCATTCCGCCGCGAGTCTGTTTTCGAGCCTCCTGGTGTGTAGAATGCCCGGCAGTGTTTTCGCTGAGTTTCTCGAACCAGATTCTGTTTCAGAGTCAGATTCACTCAAAAGCAGGCCACATAATGACTCGACTTTTTTCGCTTCGCTCGACCTCGTTCGCACGATTCGCAGTCTCTCTGTGCTGGTTCAGCGCGGTGGCCTTGCTGGTGGCAGGATTGTCGGCGACCTCAGCCCCGGCTCAGGACTCGTCAGACATCAAGGACGTGCTTGAGCGGCTTGAGAAGGTCGAGAAGGAACTGCAGGAGCTCAAACAGTCCGGCAAAGTTTCTTTGAAGCCAGAGGACCACAAGCTGGTGACGGTTCTGTCCGAACCGAATCTGGGCGTTTACTACCCGACACAGCCCACAGAAGTGCGGTGGTTCGCCGTGAGGGTGACGCTGATCAACCTGACCGGAAAAGAAATCACCGTTTCTCCCGATGATTACACACTGACAGCCGACGGCAACCAGCTGAAAATCACTGAGCTGCCTGCTTCAATTCGGAACACGTCGTTTCAGTCAGGCAACCAGTCGTACCAGCTTTCCACACTGCAGACTCAGGCGCTGACACTGCCTCACGGAGCGAACGGGCAAACGTGGCTTGTCTTTGCCGGCCTCGCCACAGGCGCGACGCCGCGCAGTCTTGAGCTCGAACTGGCGCATTCGGATGGCAAAACAGCCACGACCGACATCGTGGATTACTTCGGTCAGCAGCTTGGGATCACCGTCGAACGAGTCGGGCCGCGCGCGTCACTCGCGGTCATCTCAATTAAGGGAGCGTTGAATACTGTCAGCCTGCTGAAGCTGGTGAAGGAGCTTGATCAGCTCGTCGCCGACAAAGTCGCGCGAGCAGTCATTCACTGGGAGAACGGTTCGCCGCAGCCCGATTCGGGAATCATCAACTGGATGAAGCAGGTGGCCGTTCAGTCCGGAATGCAGGAAGTCGTCAACTATCTTTACCCGACGATCTCGTCGGCGATGTCCGAATTCCATCTGGTCGACCCAGTGCCGGGTTCAACCGGAACTTCGTACCGCACGACGATTGTCAACGGTGTCCAGCAGACGGTTCCCTACAACCCCTACGCGAAGAACGTTCACGCGTCGGTCGAGGTCGCCATTGCCGCTGCATTGCGATCGGCTTACGAAATTCTGCCGCGTGACGAACTCATCGAGGAAATCCAGAATGGCCATCGGCTGACGCGGGCAGCGGCTCTGTCGGTCGGCGGCGGACGACTCGAATCCGAGCACTTGCCGCTCATCATCAAAATGGCCAACGATGACGACGTCGAGATCCAGCGTTCCGCACTCATCGCGCTGCGACATTTTGGCGAGCCGCAGGCCATCGAGACGCTCGTCCATTACGCCCGGAAAAACGTAAAACCGCTTGGCGAAACGGCCGTCGAAAGCCTCGCCGGCTCGCGCTACGCCGTCGCGCATGGCGAGCTGCTCAAGCTGCTCAAAGAAGACACGCTCACGTCCCGCAAAGAAATCGTCACCATCCTCGGCAAGTACGCTCGACCAATCTGGGCGGACACGCTGTACGGATTCGTGCAGGACAAAAATTCCGGAGTCCGCGTCGAAGCACTCGCCGCACTTGTGACGGTGGGCGACGATCGCCTGCTCGCCACGTTGAAAGAATCTCTTGAGGGAGACGACCGGAAGATGAGCGAAGCTGCGCTGAGCCACCTCATCGCGCGCGACGATCGGCAGAGCGAGAAGCTGGCTCTCGACTGGACGCTGGCTCATCTGGAAAAGTCGCCACCGACGCCCGTGATGTACCAGTTGCTCACAAAGACGAAAGATCAGCGAGCTGTCGCGCCGCTTCTGAAACATCTGGAAAATCGTCAGGGCGATCAATCTCAGCTGGTCAGCACGCTGGCTCAGATCGGCGACGAGTCGGTCGGCGAAGCACTGGCCGGTCTCTTTGACAAGATGGGCAACAACGAAAAGCGAGCCGTACTCAACGCGCTCTACCAGCTTCGCACCCCTGCGTTCCGGAAGATCGCCAAGTCGTCGTTGACGTCGTCTGACTACAACCTCATCAGCACCACCTGCCAGTTGCTCCAGCAGGACTCGTCTCCGGAATCCGTTGAGATTCTGATCGACGCCTTGAAATCCTCAAGCAACCCCAACCAGCACTCTTACATCTGCACCGCTCTGGGGGCCATCGCCACCAACGAAGCCCGCGACGC
>ERZ891418.375-NODE-375-length-15589-cov-4.650895_pt1 | contig 15589 bp, 13 predicted proteins | sample MGYA00521236_ERZ891418 | MGnify/ENA primary metagenome ERZ891418 (study PRJEB32303, sample SAMEA104408696) | aquatic metagenome | biome: Brackish water; feature: Chemocline; material: water | place: Baltic Sea | collected 2014-10-18T10:34:00 | depth 100 m ... | reverse complement strand
GACCGACGGAATCGAGGTGTGCAGCGGGACCACCAGTTTCAATCTCGTTCGCCCTTGCACGGCTCCCGGCGCACACTTTGAGTGCAATCCATCTCCCTTGCCGATCCCCGATGCCTCGAGCGGGTGCATCATCAATGGGCACGCCGCTTGTGACGGATCGACCATTTTCGTTCCGCACTCTTTCACGCTCTCAAACTTGTCAGTTCAGATCGACATCACCCATCCGTTCGGCGGTGATCTCAGTGCGACGCTGATCAGCCCAACCGGGACAGTGGAGTTCCTCATCGTTCAGGGAGTCCAGTCCACGCCGCCGGACATTCATACGACCCTCGTGACGAGCAACTTTGCGGGGGAGTGTTCCGTCGGGGTTTGGACACTCCAAGTTTGCGACTGGTGCTCCGACGGTGAAGTTGGAATTCTGACCCAATGGTGTATCGACATGCGGTAGCACGCGGACCGGCTGAGCGAAATCTCCGTTCTGCCTGTCGCGGGGCTCAAATCTTGCGGGTGCTCTGGGACACGATGCATTGGAGGCCCCGATGGACTTCGACGTCTTGCGCGCGCAAATGGTGGATCGTCAGCTGATCTCCCGAGGCATCCGCGATCGACGAGTACTCGACGCATTTCGCGCCGTCCCGCGAGAGCTCTTCGTCCCCGACGAACTCCGAGAGTTCGCTTACGAAGACTCCGCGCTCCCCATCTCTTGTGGTCAAACGATCTCACAGCCCTACATCGTCGCCCTGACGATCGAGTCGATGAACTTAAGAGGCGGCGAGCGGGTGCTCGAAATCGGAACGGGCACCGGATACGCGGCGGCGGTTCTCTGCCAAATCGCGGAAAAGGTCTACTCTGTCGAACGAATCCCATCCCTTGCTGAGAGCGCCCGAGATCGCCTCTCGAGACTGGGATACCAGAACGTCTTGGTGAGTTGCGCGGACGGAACACTCGGCTGGCCTGAGTACGCTCCCTACGATGCCATCGCAGCCTCCGCCGGAGGGCCTCGGATACCTCGGGCCCTCTCTTCCCAACTCGCGCCGGGCGGCCATCTCGTCATACCGATCGGGCTGGAATCGTCGTCCCAAGTGCTGGTCAGGGTCACTCGCGATGGGGATCAGTTCCGACAGGAACCACTCGCCGACGTGCTGTTCGTTCCACTCGTGGGCGTAGAGGGGTGGGAAGACGGCGAGCTGGAGCTGAATGGCGGCAGTATGCGAGAAAAGTGATTGAGTGGGCGCAGGCGCAGCTGGGTAGGGGCAATTCTTGACCGCAGTCCCAGAGCCAATGACAGCGCTCTGCGCGCTCGTTCCGCCCCTTGCTCGAACCATCGCACACCGGTATCGTCTCACCTGCCCCAAAACTGCCACTCTCTCTCGCCCGCCGCGAATGGAGTTCTTCTATGGCCTTTTCGCGCTCACTGCCTATCTCGTTTGCGCCGCCTCTCCCGCTTGTGGGACGATTCACAATCGTCGCGCTGACCCTTCTCTGTGTCGCCCCCCCTTGCCTCCTCGCCGCAGACATCGCCGTTCCCGCACAGCAGGGAACGATTCAGCTGGCGATCAACGTGGCCCAGCCCGGTGACACTGTGGTCGTTTCGCCGGGGACCTACTTCGAGCTGATCGACTTTCTCGGAAAGGCGATCACGGTTCGATCGGTCGCAGGCCCCACCACGACGATCATCGATGGATCGGGAGCGGGGCCGGTCGTCGCATTCCAAACCGGGGAGGGCCCGGGCAGCGTGCTCGAAGGGTTCACCATTCAAAACGGGTTCGGTGGCGCCCCACCGGCCTCACCGCCCGACGATCAAGTCCCCGGAGGCATCTTGTGTGACAGCGCTTCGCCGACGATCCGGGGGAATGTCATCCGCGATCACTTGACCTACTACATCGGCGCTGGCGCCTACTGCAAGAACTCAAATGCGATCTTCGACAGCAACGAGTTCATCAACAACCTGAGTCAGATCGACCCGGTTTGGGCCGACATCGTCGACGGGGAAGGGGCGGGCCTTCAAGTCAGGGGCGGAGCGGTCACGCTCATCCGGAACCGCTTCTCCGGGAACTCGAGCCAGTGGCGAGGGGGCGCTCTCTACATCTTCAATTCCGTGGGGTCGACCGTGTCCGGTTGTGTGTTCGAGGACAACTCGAGCGCGCGAGGGGGGGCGATCGCGATCGCCGGGAGTTCGAATGTCGAGATCACGAACGTGCTCTTCGTCGCGAATGTCGCGTTTCCTCCGCAGTGCTTCTGCCCCTACGCCGAGGGGTTCGGAGCCGCGATCTTTGTCGAAGGCTCGTCCACCGCAACGATCACCTTCGCGACCATCGTCGGGAACTCCATGAGCCAAGATGGAAACGGCGGTGGGATCTACCACGAACCCACGACCCCCGTTCAAGCCCCAGTGATCGTTCGCAACTCGATCGTTCGCGGAAACAGCGCCACTTCGAATCCGCAGCTCGACCCGCTGGTCACTACGGTGACCTACTCGAACGTTGAAGGAGTGATCTCCGGGGTCGGGAACATAGACCTCGATCCACTCTTCACCGCGGGCCCGTTCGGAGCTCACTATCTGAGTGACGGCGCCACGGGGCAGCCATCGACGAGCCCCTGCGTCGATGCGGGAGATCCGAACGATCTCCCCCCCGCCTCCAGTGTCACTCGGATCGACCACGTCTCCGACACAGAGACCGTGGACATGGGCTACCACTCGTTCGTCGAGGCTCCCTTTCATCGCGGCGATTGCAACTCCGATGGGCAAGTGAACATCGCGGACGCGATCTTCCTACTCTCCGCACTGTTCCCGGTGTCGGGAGGTTCCGCGACCCCGATCACCTGCGATGACGCCTGCGACGCAAACGACAGCGGTACACTCAACATCGCGGATCCGATTTCGATCCTGAACGCGCTGTTCGCAACCCCCGCAGTTCCACTCCCTCCTCCGACCGGGGCCTGTGGGCTCGATCCGACCGCTGATGTGCGCGGGTGCACGACTCAGTCGGGGTGCTAACCACTCCTCGAGGAGGTCCCACATCGCTGCTCGCGCAGCTCGAACGGTGGCTCTCAGAAGCGGAGCCGGGCACTGCGATCAGCCTTCGGTACACCCGTCGCACGGGGCGAGATGGAGTGTTTTCAAGGACACCCTGGGAGACGATCGATGGGGTCTTGGAGGTGCGCTGAGGCACTTCGCCAGCTCATTCCCAGACGCTTCGCAAACCTGATAGACCGCTCGCTCCGATTCCGACAATCGCTACTGCGTCACTGCTGCTCACACCGCACCCGGCGTGGTTCTCGGTCCTTCGTCATCGATTCGAAGCCGGCAGACCTCGGTCTCGACACCCCCCTACCCAAGCCGCCCCGCCCCGGTCGAGCGCCTGACCCAATCCCTGCACCTACCTCCGGTTCCGGCAATCCGATCTCCGCCAGCCTGAAGTGTGGCTTGTGCCACGGTCCATTCCGGGCCCCAGCCAACGAGGGCTTCCTCGGCCAAACAAACCCGAACGCTCCTGGCCCTCCGCACTCCCCTCCTCAAGCTCGGAACATGGTTTGCGGGCCGAGGTCGAAACAAGGCTGGGGCTCGCTCGACACGTGTACGAAGGGGCGTCGATGAAGGTGCATTCCTGGATGTTCCGATCGGTCGGAGAGCCGTTCTCGTGGGAAGAGCGCGAGGAGGTTCCGCAGATCAACGAAGTGATCGTTGCGGTCGCGGGTTGCGGGGTTTGCCACACCGATCTCGGGTTCTACTTCGAAGAGGTCCCCACGCGGCATCCTCTCCCCCTCGTCCTCGGTCATGAAGTCAGCGGCACCGTCGTCGAGGCTGGACCTGGCGCGGAAGAGTGGCTCGGGCGCACGGTGATCGTCCCGGCGGTGATTCCTTGTGGATCCTGCCCGGCTTGTCTAGAGGGCCATGCATCGATCTGCCCGGAACAGGTCTTCCCCGGCTGCGATGTGCACGGGGGATACGGCACGCACCTGCGCGTTCCCGCCCACGGTCTCTGCCCAGTCGATGATTTACCCCCCTCCCTCACCCTCGCCGATCTCTCCGTCGTCGCGGACGCGGTGACCACCCCCTATCAAGCGATTCATCGCAGCGGGCTGGCGGCGGGCGATCTCGCGGTCTTCGTCGGGGTCGGCGGCGTAGGAGGATTCGGCGTTCAGATCGCATCGGCTCTTGGAGCTCACGTGGTCGCCATCGATGTCCGAGAGGACCGCCTCGAGCTTCTCAGCAAGCACGGCGCCGAGCTCTGTCTCCCGGTGAAGGACAGCAACCGCCGTGACCTGAAGAAAGCGGTCGCCGCCTTCGCGAAGAAAGCAGGAATTCCCACGTGGCGCTGGCGCATCTTCGAGACCTCGGGGCATGTCGCGGGGCAAGAATTGGCGTTCGAGCTCCTCCGGCATCGATCATCCCTCGCCATCGTCGGCTACACGGCTGAAAAAATCTCCATTCGTCTCTCCAACCTGATGGCCTTCGATGCGACCGTCTTCGGAAACTGGGGATGTGTCCCCGAACTCTACCCGGCGGCGCTCGATCTCATCCGTAAAGAGAAGGTCCAACTCCTGCCCTTCGTCGAGCAGAGACCACTCTCCACCATGAACGAGACTTTCGATGAGGTGCACCGCGGAGCAGCGGGACGCCGTGTCGTTCTTTGTCCGGAGTAACGGATGCAACTGAAGAATCACAACACGATCGCGAGCTTCGATCACGCCGGTGTTCTCTACGAAGAAACACCGATTCACGCCCACAACGGTGCGGTCGTCGAGGGACTCCACGCGGTGCGCGTGACCCTCGACAACAGCTCCCAGTTGAACTCCTACACTACCGAAATGGTCAAGGGAGTCATTCACGGGATGGAGAGGGCCTCGAACGACCGCGCCGCGGTCGCCGTGATCTTCACGGGATCGGGGAACCGCGCGTTCTGCACCGGTGGAAACACCGCCGAATACGCCGAGTACTACGCCGGCCGACCGGAGGAGTACCGACAGTACATGCGTCTCTTCAATGACATGGTCAGTGCGATCCTCCACTGCGACAAACCGGTGATCTGTCGGGTCAACGGCATGCGCATCGGCGGTGGGCAAGAGATCGGAATGGCGTGCGACTTCTCCGTCGCTCAAGATCTCGCCCGCTTCGGCCAGGCCGGCCCCCGTCATGGATCCGCCCCGGAAGGTGGAAGTACCGATTTTCTCCCCATCTTCGTCGGGATCGAAGCCGCGATGGAGAGTTGCACCCTGTGCGAGTCATGGAGCGCTCACAAGGCGTCACGCCTCGGGCTCCTCACAAAGATCGTACCTGCGCTGCGCGTCGATGGGGCCTTGATACCGAACCCCCTCGTCCACACCGATCGGTGGATCGACGACAGAGGCCAGATCTGTTACGGCGAGCCGAAGGAAGGCGACGCGAAGGATGAGGCGAAGCTGCTTCTCGCGCGCGGGGAGATGGACCTCGGCCCTCTCGACTCCGCGGTCGACGCCCTCGTCACCGCACTCGCCCACACGATGCCGGGATGCTTGTCGAAGACGCTCGAGAGCCTGCGGAAACATAAGCTCGAGCATTGGGATCGCAATCACGAGTCAAACCGCGCTTGGCTCGCCCTCAACATGGCTACCGAGGCGAAAGCGGGTTTCCGTGCGTTCCACCTCGGTTCGAAGGAGTGCCGCGAAGCGGATTTCCTCGAGCTGAGACGACGCATCGCTAAAGGAGAGTGCTGGGACGATGGACTCGTGGGAGCGGTCATCCAGCAGGCGCGCAAGGCCGGAGCCCACTGCGAGGGGACGCGATGAACGGAGTATCGCCACTACTCTTCGACTCGACGAACGACGCGTGCTGGTTGGTCACGCTGAACGCGCCGAAGGGTAACATCATCGACACCTCGATGATTCGTGCCCTCACCGACGTCGTCATTCGCGCGGCCGAGACTCAGCGGCTGAAAGCGATCATCTTCACCGGAGCAGGGCCCCATTTTTCCTTCGGGGCGAGCGTCAAAGAGCACCAGCCCGGCGAAGTGGAAACGCTGCTCCCAGCCTTCCATGACCTAATCCGCCGCACCTTCGAGTGCGGAGTGTTCACCATCGCAGCCGTGCGCGGGCAGTGCCTTGGCGGCGGTCTCGAACTCGCGAGCGCCTGCCACCGGATCGTCGCGTCACCCGACGCACACTTCGGACAACCGGAGATCTTGCTCGGTGTCTTCGCACCCGCCGGCTCGGTCTTACTCCCCGAACGGATCGGACGCGCGCGGGCGGAAGACCTCTGCCTGACCGGGCGCATCATCGGGTCCGTGGAAGCGCTTCGCATCGGCCTCGTCGATGACCTCGCAGACAATCCGGTCGAGTCCGCACTCAAGTACACGAACGATCATCTGTCCAAACTCTCTGCCTCGACCCTCCGCCACGCGGTGCGCGCCGTCCGCCTGCCCCTCGCCCAGAGGTTCAACGAGACCATTCAACAACTCGAGCATAGATACCTGAACGATCTGATGAAGACCGCGGACGCCAAGGAGGGGATCTCTGCCTTCCTCGAGAAACGAACTGCGAAGTGGAGGGATGCATGACGAAGCGGCTCAATGAGCTGGTCGCGCGAGCCGAGATGCTCAACCAGGACTACACTCTCCCTGAGGTGCGTCGCTGGAAAGCGACAACCGGCGGCCTCGCCATCGGCTACATGCCGGTCTACGTCCCTCGGGAGCTCCTCCACTCCCAAGGGGTCCTCCCCGTCGGCATCGTCGGTGCCGGAGCGGATCTCGAAATCATCCGTGGCGATGCCTACTACCAATCGTACATCTGCCACCTCCCTCGCAGCACGATCGAACTCGGACTGAACGGGAGCCTCGATTGCCTCGATGGAATGCTGTTCCCCGCCACCTGTGACGTCATTCGAAACTTGTCGGGGATGTGGAAGATGCTCTTCCCCGAGAAGCTATCGCGCTATGTCGACGTACCGCAGAATTTCGACCCAGAGACGGGCGGCGCATTCTTCCGTGCGGAGCTCGAAGAATTGTGCGCTGACCTCACAGTGCGAGGGGCTCGGGCGTTCGAACCGGACGCGCTTCGAAAGTCGATCGAGACCTACAACGAAAACCGGAAGCTAGTCCGCTCTCTCTACGAACAGAGGCTGGCCGAGCCGTGGCGCCTCCCGACCCACGAGCTGTACCTGTTCCTTCGGGCGGGCCTTGCGATGCCGGTCGAAGAACACACTGCGATGCTCGGGGAGTACCTCGAGGAGACAACGCTCTGTACTGATCGCGTACCGATGGACCAGGCGCGCGTGGTGTTGACAGGGTCATTCTGCGAGCAGCCGCCGATCGGTTTGATCAAGACCCTCGAGCGATCCGGCTGCTACATCGTCGATGACGACTTCATTCAGATCCACCGCTGGATCCGCTCGGACATTCCGAGCGACGGGGACCCCTTCGACAACCTCGTCCAAGCGTTCCTCGCCGACTCGATCGCGAGCCCGATCCGCTACATCGATGAGGACGTGAAGGGACAAGAGCTGTGCGACCGCGTGCGGCATTGCGAAGCGGAGGGAGTGCTCTTCTGCGCACCGAGCTTCTGCGATCCGGCGCTTCTCGATCAACCGATGGCGGTCGCCGCCGTCGAAGCCGCCGAAATCCCCTGGACCAGTTTCAAATTCTCTGAGAACTCAGGGCAGTTCCAAGTGATCCGCGAGCAAGCGGGCACATTCGCAGATTCGATCAAACTGTGGAGTGGGAGGTAGTTATGGGGAATTCTCCAGAGGGCACCGCAGTCCAGAAAGATCGGAGCCAGGAGCGCCAGAAGCAGATGATCGCGGACCACTTCACGCGGCTCTCCAAAGCCGAGGACCTGGGCGAGAAGTGCGTCTACACCTTCGTCCCAGGCAACCTTACCGAGCTGCTCCTCAGCTTCGACATCGCGCCGGTGCTCCCCGAGATCAACGCCCTTCAGTCTGGGATGCGTGGGAAGTCGCGGGAATACATCAGCACCGCTGAGAAACTCGGGCATTCGGAAGACGTCTGCACTTACGTGAAGTGCGACCTCGGCATGATGAAATCGGGCAACGTCGGCCCGACCGGCGAGCGCCTCCCGCCTCCGGGCCTCTTGCTGCTCTCCTATACCGGCTGCTTCACGTTCCTCAAATGGTTCGAAATCTTGAAGCAGGAGTACGACTGCCCCGTCTCGATGCTCCACGTTCCCTACCAAGGCGAGGGTCGAGTCACCGATTCGATGCGCGAGTATGTCGTCAAGCAACTGAAAGAAAAGGTGATCCCGAGCCTCGAGAAGCTGACCGGAAAGGCCTATGACGAAGATCGGCTGAAGGAGCTTCTCGCGAGAAGTGCACGCGCCGAGGATGACCTGGTCCACGTGCTCGAATCCGCCAAACATCGCCCCTCGCCCATCGACGCCTACTTCGGGGGCGTTTACTACATTGGCCCGATCTTCACGGCGTTTCGCGGAACCGAAGACGCAGTCGAGTACTACAAGGAGCTGCGCAGCGAAGTCGATGAACGGGTGCGGCTTGGCAAGGGACCGGTGACCCCCGATGGGGAGCTCGACAAAGAACGTTTCCGCATTGTGGTCGAGGGTCCACCGAACTGGACTCACTTCCGGGAGTTTTGGAAGATGTTCTCCGACGAAGGCGCGGTCGTCGTCGCCTCGACCTATACGAAAGTCGGTGGCGTCTACGATTACGGCTTCCGCCACGATCCGGATCGGCCACTCGAGTCGCTCGCCGAGTACTGCATGGGCTGCTACACGAATCTCAACATTCCGTCCCGCATTCAGATGTTGAATCGCTACATGAAGGAATATGAGGCGGACGGCCTCTTGATCAACTCGGTGAAAAGCTGCAACTCCTTCAGCGCCGGGCAACTCTTGATTCTCCGAGAGGTAGAGAAGGCAACCGGTCGCCCCGGCGGCTTCGTCGAGAGTGATCTTGTCGATCCGCGCTACTTCTCCGCCGCGAACATCAAGAACCGACTCGAGTCCTACTTCCAGATGATTGAGCAAAAGAGGGGAGGCGGGGCATGAAGTACTACCTCGGCATCGATTTGGGGTCGACCACGACGAAGGCGATCGCTTTGGATGAACACCAAAACGTGCTCGGCCGAGGGATCACCAACAGTCGAAGCGATTACGATGTCGCCTGCCAAGTCTCACTCGGGGAGGCTTTGACGAATACGAAGTTCAGCCTGATTTCAACCGAGCTCGAGAGAGCAGGCGCCGGCAACGTCGACGTACTCCTAGAGAAGATCGAGCTCGCATTTCGAAAACATCAGTATCTCCACCAGCTCGAGGTGCTCCGCGACCATCTCCACCGAAGTCGCGAGAGAACCACTGATATCGAAATCCCGGCTGAGGCCGTCGACTGGATAACGCGGCAAATGGCCTCAGAAGCGACACTTCTCTTCGCCGAAGGGGCTAGCCGGAAAAGCGACTTCTTTCGCGATCTCGCGGGCAGTCGTTATCTCCACTTGTCGGAGGAGGTCTCCACAGAGATGGGGACCTCCTACGACCGTATCGTCGGACTCTTCGACAGGGCGATCCTGTCGGTTGAGAAGGATCCGAAAGCATCGGGTTCCTTCGATGAGAATATCAGCGCAGCCCTCGAGGAGAGCACCGACCTGCCCACCATGGTCGGAGTCGCGGTCGCCGCCGCAAACTCGCAGGAGCTCGAACAGATCTCGAGCGTCGGCACGGGATACGGCCGCGCGCGACTCCCGTTCGATGAGGCCCAGATTCGTTCGGAAATTCTCTGCCACGGGCTCGGCGCTCATTCGATGTTCCCCGGTACCCGCACGGTTCTCGACATCGGCGGTCAGGACACCAAAGCGATCCAGGTGGACGATCGGGGCATCGTGACCTCCTTCCAGATGAACGACCGCTGCGCCGCCGGATGCGGTCGCTACCTCGGCTACATCGCGGACGAGATGAACATCGGCGTGCACGAGCTGGGGGCGATCGCGAGCCAATCGAAGCGGCCGGCGCGCATCAACTCGACCTGCACGGTCTTCGCGGGCGCCGAGCTGCGAGAGCGCTTGTCTCTCGGTGAGAAGCGTGAGGACATACTCGCAGGCCTCCACCGCGCCATCATTTTGCGCGCCATGTCTCTCTTGGCTCGCTCGGGCGGTATCTCCAACCAGTTCACCTTCACCGGAGGTGTCGCAAAGAACCCAGAAGCGGTCAAGGCCCTCAACCGTCTCACCCTCGAGAACTACGGCGAGTTGAAGCTGAACATATCCGACGATTCGATCTATACCGGCGCCAAGGGAGCGGCGCTGTTCGCACTCCGCGACGCGCAAAGGAGGTCCGCATGACCGGGGAACGACTCCATACCGTCGGTGTCGATGTGGGCTCTGCCGCCGTCAAGGTGGCGGTCATGTCGGTCGATGAGAACGAAAACACCGAACTCCTCTCCTCTCATGTGGAGCGGATCCGGCGCCGCGATCCCGGCCACGTCGCCCAGACCGTCATCGATAAGTCACTCGAAGAAGCCGGCCTCGAGCGTTCCGATCTCGACTACCTTGCGACCACCGGCGAGGGGGAGATGGTCAGTGGCCGGACCGGGCACTTCTACGGAATGACCACGCACTCCCGCGGGGGCCTCTACCTCGACCCCGAAGCGCGGGCGGTGATCGACATCGGCGCTCTCCACACCCGCGCTGTTTTGATGGACGAACGCGCCAAGGTGCTCGGCTATCGAATGACGAGTCAGTGCGCCTCCGGGTCGGGCCAATTCCTCGAGAACATCAGCCGTTACCTCGGGGTCACGATCGAAGAAATCGGCCCGCTCTCCCTCACCGCGGACGATCCTGAGGTCAGCTCATCGATCTGCGCGGTGCTCGCAGAGACTGACGTCATCAACATGGTCTCACGCGGCATCTCGATCCCCAACATTCTCAAAGGAATCCACCAATCGATGGCGGGACGCTACATGCGTCTCATCGTCGCCTCCGGTGCGGAAGGAGTTGTCCTCGTCACCGGCGGCTTGGCCCGCGATGTCGGCCTGGTCGAGTGCCTGCGCGAGGAAGCGGGGACGAAGCTGCATGGGAAGAGGAAGGTCTCCATCGAGATTCGTACCGATCCACGCTCGGTTCTTGCCGGCGCATTCGGTGCCGCTCTTTGGGGCTCGTTCCGCGCGCGCAAACTGCGCGAACGCGGGACGGTGCTCGGCGGGAGTGCCACTGCATGAAGGCAGAGAACGCAGCCGCGAAACTTCTCAATCTTAGCGGCCGCCTGGCCCTGGTGACGGGGGGGCGAGGTGGAATCGGATCGGAAATCACTCGGTTGCTGACTTCCGTCGGTGCGGATGTGATCGTCGTCGACCTTCCCGATGACGCACCGACGACCGAGGGGGAGTTCTGGCCCACTGATCTCTCCGACCGCAGGGAAGTTGCACGCCTCGGCGCTCGCCTGCGTGAGGAGCGAGGACGTCTCGACTTACTGATCCATGCCTGCGGCCTCACCCGGGACAACTACCTCACTCGCACCACAGATGAGGACTGGGACGATGTCCTCCATACGAATCTGGACTCGGCCTTCTACCTGATGCGTGAAACTGGACAGCTCCTTCGTGAGTCATCGACGGACGGCTCGGTCGTGCTGATCTCATCGATCAACGGAGAACGCGGCAAGATCGGGCAGGCGAACTACTGTGCGAGCAAGGCGGGGCTGATCGGGCTCGGGCGCAGCGCGGCGCGCGAGTTCGGCGCCTGGGGTGTGCGAGTCAACATCGTTTCACCGGGCCTCATCGACTCTCCGATGACCGCGCGCCTCCCCCCGGAAGTGCGTGCGCGAGCGATGGGAGAAATCGCCCTCGGTCGCGCGGGCAGACCAGAAGATGTCGCGCGCGCTGTCCTGTTCCTCTGCTCGCCACTGAGCGGGCACATCACCGGTCAAGTCTTGAGAGTCGATGGCGGTCAGCTGATCGCCTGAGAGGAGCCCTTCTATGCGTGATGATACGAATCTCGAATTCGACACTGTTCTCACCCGCCGACTGCACCCCGATGATCTCGAGCGGGTCGTGGCACTCGACGCGAAGGTTGTCGGGAGACGACGTGACGAGTACTTCGAAACCAAATTGAAGATGGCCATCGCCGAAACTGGCGTGGAAGTCTCCCTCGCCGCCGAGATCGACGATGCCTTCGTCGGCTTCCTCCTCGCGCGAGTTTTTTACGGCGAGTTTGGGAATCTCGAACCGGTGGCGGTGCTCGACACGATCGGCGTCCATCCGGACTTCCGTAAGCTGGGGGTCGGGCATGCGCTTCTCGACCAGCTAGGGAAGAACCTGCGCGGCCTGGGAATTCCTTCCTTACAGACGGAAGTAAACTGGGAGGATCAAACCCTGCTGTCGTTCTTCCACCACGAGGGATTCAACCCAGCGGCGCGTCTCTGTCTCGACTTGAAGATCGCCGGTCGCTGACGGAGGGTCCCGAGCCAACAGCTCAATCGCTATCACTTCGCATTTCGGCGCGGAGGAACATCTTTGCGAGCTTCCAGTCGTCCGCCGCGGTTCGCCGGCTGATCTCGAGCACTTCCGCAGCTTCATCGAGGGAGAGACCGACGTAGCCGTGCAGCACGGTGATTTCTGCGCTCCGGCGAGATCGTTTCTGTAGCTTCTCGAGGGCTTCTTCGAGCTCGAGGGGGTCGACGCTCGACGCAAAGCCGGGAAGGGTGAAGTCGAGGTCCACGCGTCGGTACTCGCCGCCCGCCTTCTGACTCTTCTTGTGGCGCGCATGCTCGATGAGAATCTGCTTAATCGCCCGCCCCACCGCGAAGAAGAAGTGTGCGCGGCTCTCGAACTGCGCCGACTCGAGTCGCAAGTACGCCTCGCTGACCAATGCCGTGATCTGGAGAGTGTGCCCCGGCCGCTCGTCGCTGAACTTCCACGCGGCGATCTTTCGGATCTCGTCATAAGCACGAGACCAAAGTTCGGACTTTGCCTCCTCTTGAGACCCTGGGTCGGCCTCGCTGGTGCCGAGGGCTCGAGCGAGGATCTCGGTGAGACCGGAGATGCCCGCGTCTCCCCCGGGGGGCGTTTCATCTTGCGTCTCGTCGCCACGGTCAGGTGCCGGCCTGTCGGCGCTCATCCTCTGCCCCCACCTCTCTCGACGAGCGGGACCTATCCTCGTCGTCCATCAACCACCATACTGTCTTGCTGCCCGCATGACCAAAGTCAGCTGCTTCGCGCCCGCTGGAAAGCGAAACCGATGATGTTCGCCGATCTCAACCTGCGCCACTCGCGCCGCGGGCTCGACCTCACTTTGATCGTTGCGATCATCGCGTTCGGGTCGCATTTCTGCACCGCCCAGACCATCGAGTCGATTCCACTCTCGGAGCCTCCCTTGAAGATGACCTCGGTCGACTCCGACGGGGACGGGAGCCAAGAGGTCGTTGTCGGGACCGCCCTCAACGTCATGGTTCTCTCCGACTCTCCGACCGGCTTGTCGGAGGTCGCCTGCTTCCCCCACGGACTCACGACGACGCATCAGCTCGTCGCCACGAAACCGGACTGCGCGTACATCTTTGTCGCTGATGGCGTTTCGGGAATCTCGGCCCACCAAATCGACAACTTCGTGGAGACCGCGGTCGGATGCCCCGATGCCGCATTGGTCGGCGCCAAGTCTCTCGCTTCGGCCGTCGCAATGGGGGATCGGACTGCCATCGCGGGTGCTGGGGAATTTGCTGGCACGACCAGTACGATCTCCACCCGCCTCGTCGCACTCGACTGCATGACGGGCGGTCCCGACGATGGCTGCGGAGGGTCGCTGCCGGGGTTGGATGGTGAGACCGACTTCGTTGACGAGCCCCTATCGATTTCGTTCACCGACGTCGACCTCGACGGCGATCTCGACCTTGCGGCGCTCTTCGAAAGCAGCCAGTCGGTCCGGTTCGGGCTCACGAGCGGACAAGATGACTTCCTCGGACTCGAGGTGAGTACGACCTCCAGTGTGACCGTGACCTGCACGCCGCAAACGCCGATCAACCTCTGCTCTCCGGGTGAGCTCACCCTTCACGCCGATCCGATCGAGTTTCTCATCTGCGATCTCGATGGCGATGGTCTCGAAGATGTCGCTGCGATCTGCGCAGAGGGACAGGGGACCCTGAGCCTCTTCCGAAAGCTCGGCTCTTCACACTTCGAGGGGCGCTTTGGCATCCCGGTCGGAGGAGCGGCCGATCAGATCGCCGCACTGGATCTCGACGCGGATGGCGATCTCGACTTGGCGACTGCGAGCGACACCACCGTCTGGACCGTCACCCACTCGACACCCTTCGCGTTCTCCACCCCAACCCCAGTGCACTTCACGGCAGGAATCATCACCGACCTCGCGGCGGTAGATATCGATGGCGATGGCTGTGCGGAGCTCTTGGTCTCCGAAATCAATCCGTCTCGTTTGGTCGTCATCTCCTTCGGAGGTGCGCCCCGATTGATCCGCGGGGATGTCAACCAAGATGGGTCGTTGGGCATCATCGATGCAATCCTCATTCTGACTCACCTGTTCGTCGGGCCGATCGGTTCCCTCGATTGTGAAGACGCCGCGGACGCGAGCGATGATGAGGTGCTGGGTATGGTGGATCCGATCCTTCTGCTTGGGTACCTCTTCGTCGGAGGGGCTCCGTTGCCGGCTCCCTGGCCTGCTTGCGGCTGTGACCCCACCGGCCCCTTGGGACTGGGATGTTCGGCCCCGTCTTGTCCCTGATCGCGCCGACCGTCTGCGGAAAAGACTACTCGCCCCCTGCCAAGCGAACCTTCTCACGAGCCAGATCGTCGTAGAACTCAGGGCGCAGGTGTGGGGATCGCTCCTCGGAGAGGATCAGCTCGAACTCGCGAAGCGCGGCATCTCGACTCCCCGACTCTTCCAACGCGCGAGCCAGGGTTGCCCGCGCCCGGTGCTGGGCGAGGAGGGGCGCCTTCGATCGATCGCGCACCGCCAGACCCAGCGCTTCGAGCGCGATTTCCGGCTGGCTCTGAACGAAGTGGAGTCGGGCGAGGACGCGGAGGACCCCGGCGGTCGAAGCGCGTTGATCGATCGCCAGCTCGAGGGCTCGCTCGAGCCGAGCTTCCGCATCGGAAAACTCACCGCTCTCCGTTTCCAGATCGCCGAGAACGCAGAGGGAGTGAATCAGCTGCACATCTCCATCGCCGAGCTGCTCGGCCCGCCGGATCGATCGAAGAAGCCGCTGCTTCCCCTCTTTCCCACGCCCGCTCCGGGCGAGATCCCGCCCCGTGTTGCGATCGCTGACCACACTTTGGAACGCGGGGGCAGCCTCGACCGACCACGAGGAGAGCATTTTGGCTTCGCGCGCACTGCGTTCCGACGCCGGGAGCATTTCGATCAGGTTCACGAAGTCGGTGCGGACCGCCGCCACCTGCACGTCTGAACCGTGCGTCTCGAAGAGAGCCACCGCCTCACTCAGTGCCTCGAGCGCCGGGCGCAATTGACCGCGACTCCCCCACACGCTTCCCTTGCACCACAAGAGCGTGGCGCGGCGCAGCGGATCAGCCACATGGGGGTGCTCGACTTCGAGATCTTCGATCAGCTGCCGCGCCTCTTCGAGCCTGCCGGCATCGCGCAAGAGGAGAGCGAGATACCCGACGCGGGGGGTCGCGGGGTCCTCGTATGCG
>ERZ891418.370-NODE-370-length-15723-cov-4.351417_pt1 | contig 15723 bp, 8 predicted proteins | sample MGYA00521236_ERZ891418 | MGnify/ENA primary metagenome ERZ891418 (study PRJEB32303, sample SAMEA104408696) | aquatic metagenome | biome: Brackish water; feature: Chemocline; material: water | place: Baltic Sea | collected 2014-10-18T10:34:00 | depth 100 m ... | reverse complement strand
GCGAACAAGAATGCGACGATCAAAGTGATGAACGTCGCGTCCGTGAAGATCCAAAACATCTGACCCAAGACCTGACGGGCCGACCCGAGGATGGCCTCGTCCACCCCGAGGGGAGCGGGGGGCGCCACCGCGATACGCGCGGCGAGGACCCAGTGGGCCCGGGCCAGGAGCGCCATCGTGACCCCGCACACGATCCCGACCAGGATGTCACGGGCGACGATGGGGTCTCCGCGACCGCGGCCGCGGAGGAGCCGCGTCCAAGAGACGAGCATCTGGGGCCGATAGCGCCGGACCGTCGGTTCGATGGCGAGATAGAGCGCCCACGCGAAGCATGCATTGAAGAGTGCAGACGACAGAGCGCGGACGAACAACTCTCGTTCGACCCCGAGATTCAAGGTGTGGTGGGCCCGGAGCAGCCACGCGACGAGATGCGATCCCAAAAGAAAAACCGCGAGTCGGAACGCGCCGGCGCGATCGCCGCGGCCGGCGCGCAAGTTCGCGATCCCAAACCACGCTCCTGCGAACAGCGTGAACAGAAAAAGCCCTAATCCGAGTGCGCCGGTATCTTTTCCGCGCCAGGAGCCCGGCAGAGGAGCATCGCCGCGCGGGGTGCCGACAGGCCAGATCTCATCGACGTTCACTGCGATGATTCGATCTTGCCACGCCGCGGCCTCGATCGTCGTCTTGACCCCGGGAAGGCTAGGATGCGGGCCGCTCCAGGCGCGTCGCGCGTCGAAGCGCGTCGAGGGAAGCCGGTTCGGGTCGACTCCCTCGAGTTGATCGACCTCGAACCCGCATGCGGCGAGGACCTTCTCCCACGGCGGATCGGCGAAGACGACCTCTTTCTGAGGGTCGCGACGGCCGATGGGGACCGCGGAGAACTGCATCAATCTTCGGGAAGAGGCGGAGAGCACGAGGGACACCATCCCCGGGACCAGCGGGGGAGGGTCTGAGTGCGTGACGCGGCCGTCCGTGCGAATTCGCGCGACGAGGCTCTCCGGGCTCGATCGGAGCCAGAACTGCATCGCCGAGGCAGCCGGGTCGGAGAGGGGGGCCCAGCGATCCGGTGCGATATCCTCGCGTTCGATGAAGGAGATCAAACTCCCTCGCGGCATGAAGCCGCGCGCGGTATCGGCGATCACCTCGTCGTGGCCGAGATCGCGGATCACTTCGAGCGCGACGAACTCGAGCGCATCCGGTGTGACCGTGAGAGGAGCGATCTCGGTGATGCGTACGGTTCGATCGATGAGGATCACAGTCGTGAGCGCCACCAGGACAAGGGCGAACAGGGACATCCCCGCGCGGTGAGAAACGCACCCCGCGCCGCCAGCAGCCGCGACCAGCTCGGGGGATGGGGTTTCGCCGGCGGCCAGCGCTCTTAGGAGCGGATCGCCGCCGGGAAGCAGGATCGAAACCTCGGTCGCGTTCTGGGGGCGCAGTGCGGGGTCGGGATCGAGGGCTCTCGTGACCGCCGTCGCAATCTCGGGGTCGAGAGTGGTCGAAGTCGAGAGACTGACGGTTCCTTGCCGATGGTGCCAACTTCGGATTTCGGCGAAGGTCTTCCCTTCGATCGCACGGCGCCCGGTGAAAAGCTCGTGAAGCACGAGACCGAGGGCGTAGACATCGCTCGTGACCGTGGCGTGCCCGCCATCGATCACTTCAGGAGCCATATACAACGGTGTCCCCGCGAACTCTCCGTCGCTCGCCACCTGCTCGACGAGCGCGGCAATCCCGAAGTCGTTGATCTTCACCCCCCCGCGCCCATCGATCATGATGTTGGCAGGCTTGAGGTCACGGTGGAGAACCCCCCGACTGTGGGCTGCGGCGAGTCCCGCACAGAGTTGGCGGGCGATCTCCACCCCCTTGTCCTCCGGGAGCCGCCCGATCCGACGCAGGAGCGACGCGAGGTCCTCCCCGTCGATGTACTCCATCGAAATGCAGGTCTCCCCTTCGACCTCGACCAGGTCGTGGACCCGGCAGACGTTCGGGTGGCTCACTTGTCGCGTCACCCGAACCTCCTCGAGGAGCCGCTGGCGCGCCGAGGGATCGCTCGCCCACTCAGGGGGAAGAAACTTCAGCGCGACCGACTCGCCGAGTCGTAGGTCATCCGCGCGATACACCTCGCCCATCCCACCGCGCCCCAGAAGGGAGACGATGCGGTATCGATCTCCGATGAGTTGCCCGGATGCAAAGCGGGAGAGCTGCGCTGATGATGGGGGTGGGGTGCCGGCGCTCGATGACGAGCCGCGGTGGCTCGCGCGATCAGAGGGCGTGTCACCTCTCGCGCCAGACCGGCCAGGGGAGGGGGGCGGCGCCGCCAAGGTTTCTGGGGTGACCTTTTCTGGCGAGACTCTTTCCGGGATGACACGGCGCCCCGGCGAGGAAGAGGGGAGATCGACGGTGCGATCCGGGTCGTGGGAGGGGACCTCCACCCCGCATCCGGGGCAGAAGAGGTCGGTGGCGGAGAGCGCGCGATCGCATTTCCGACACACCCCCATCACGCTGCTCCTCGCGGTTCGTCATCTCCGCCATACGCGCCGGTTCGAAGCGTTCTGGCCGATAATCCTCACCTTGCACCCTACTCCGATCGGTCGGCGGCGAAAAGGGAAGCTGGCGAGTGCGGAGGGACTGCTTGGCATCGCGCCTCGGGATCGACAAGATGGCCCCCCGCGGCGAAGGGCAATCCAAAGACAGCTGGAGTGCGGAAGTACTCGCATGCCGATCGGGTTTCGCAATGAGCATCCAAAGTCGAGAACTCACGCGCGCGTTTCCCACGCTCTCACCGGGGTACTGGCCCCTCGACGCACTCTTGTCGTGGCACGAGCACGCGGTCAGAGCGCGAGACGACGAGAATCATCCCGCCCACGCGCATCCGCTCGGCCACACGATCCTTGGACGGGTGGTGACCTCCGAACTGAGTCTGCGAGGAGTGCGGACCGACGAGCTGGCACATCTCCGGATCGACGCGCCGCCGACGTGGCCTCGTGTCTCGACTCCAGTGCTCACCGAGGAGTGGCAAAAAATCGCGAGCGAAGGGGGTGGGCGGATTCCACCGGCAAAACGGGTCACCGACCTGTGGGCGCAGCACAAGTACTCGTTGATGGCGCGCGACCCGAACCGTGGCAGAGAGATCGGAGCGGCGCTCGGTGCGCAAGACCCGACCCTCACCATCGAAACCCTGCTCCCCGAGCTGGTCACGATGCTCCGCACGCCGCCGGGAGAGGGAACCCTCCGCGATGCGGTGATGCACATGTGGGGATACGTGGTGCCGACCGCGCGCGCACGCGGCCTGACCGCAGATTTTGCCAACGTGCCGACGACGGTCGCGCGGATCGCGGAGATCGCCCTCGAGGACCCGGCCAGCTACCTCGCGAATTCCACGGCGCTGACAGATTTGGCGGTGTGGGGGAACGGGACCTCCTGAGGTGAGTCGGGTGGACCGGGAGGTCTTGTCCAGACTCTCCTCGACCGTCCAACGCGCCGCGGGTCGGACGTCCGCTCCCACGCTACCCTTCCCGAAAGTTACTCAACGCCTCCCGCGCAGGAACGCCCCACGCCCGGCGTCTTCCGCGACGCTGGCCGCGATCCTCCACGTCGGAGGACCCGATGTTTCCCACTCCACGTCTTCTTTCCCCGACTCCGTTCACCCGCTCGCATCCCGGATGCGACCCTCGCTGCTTCATCCCAGCGCTGGTTCTCCTCCTCACGGTTTCCACCTTTGCCAGCGCGACGCCCGGGAGCACCACTCCGTGCACCACTGGGCGGATCCACGGCCCCGCGCCCTCGGCTCGCGTCGGGTCGAGTGTCGTGTGCGATGACACGCACTTCGCCGTCGGAGTCCCCGGCCTCGACACCGTGTGGATCGGCACCATCGATGGCAGCGGGGGCGGGTCGATTTTCGCGGTGCTCACCGGACCGGCGGGGTCGCGATTCGGAAGCGCCATCGCGACCCTCGACGGTGAGTGGTTCATCGGTGCCCCCCGCGAGCTCCCCGCCGGCACCGTGCACCGCTACCTCTTGGAACCGCAACCGACGCTCCTCGAAGTGCTGCACCCGCTTCTCGCCACTCCCGGGGCGCGGGCGGGGTCCGCTCTCGCGGCCGCCGGCGATCTCCTCGTCGCCGGCGCTCCTCTCCACGGCACGCCGAGCGCCCCGAGCGGCGCCGCGTTCTGTTTCCGCCACACACCCTCCGGTTGGGTTGCGCTCCCTCCGCTCTTTCCCCCCGACGGCCATCGCGAGGGGGGCTTCGGAGAAGCGGTCGCGACCGACGGCCTTCACCTCGCGGTCGGTGCCCCCCGCGCCCCGGGGGCCGAGCCCGAAAGCGGGTCGGTCGCGATCTTCCGACTTCTCCCCACCAACCTCTGTGCGCCGCTGGCGCTGGCCATCGATCCCCAAGGCGTGAACGACGACGGTTTCGGAGCAGCCCTCGCCTTCGGTGGAGGCGGGTTTGCGACGGGGGGCGGTTCCGGATCCGATCTCGCCATCGGCATTCCCCATCGCACCCCCGCGGGCTCGTTGACGCCGGGGGGCGGAGTGGTGCACCTCGTCTCCGGAAACGGGATTGCGTCGTGGCCGGTCCCCTTGCCGAGTGCAGTGCCCGTTCTGTTCGCCGATCACACCTTGAGTCGCGCTGTTCCTCCCGGTTCTCCCTCCATCTCCGCAGCCGGCTTCGGAGGCGCATTGGTGTTCGGGGGCGATCGTTTGTGGGTCGGATCTCCGGCGGACTCGAGTCTCGCGCCGCTGGCGGGCTCGATCACCGGATTCGACCGCACCGGCCCCGCGATCGACAGTTGGGTCGAAGCAGAGACCATCTCGAGCTCCGTTCCCGCCGCCGGCGCCGATTTCGGGCGGGCGATCGCACTCTCTGACTCGACCCTGAATCCGAGCGACACCGCGCTCCTCGTCGGACTCCCCGGCGATCCGCTCGGCTGCGGCGGGGCCTTCGGCTGCGACGCGGGCGCATTCGAGCTCTTCGCCACCACCGTCGGAGCCGATTGCGATCAGGACGGTACGCCGGACCCCTGCGCGATCTATGTCGACCCCAGCCTCGATCTCGACGGCGACGGAAGGCTCGACCGCTGCCAGTTTCGGCGGGGAGACGTTGATGAGAGCGGCGGGCTCAACCTCGCCGATCCGATCACCTGGCTCGTCGCTTTGGCTTCCGCCGGCACCATCCCGATCGGTGGCGCGTGCCCGGCGGCGTGGAACTCGAACGGCGACGACTCCCTCGATCTCGCCGACCCGATCTATCTCCTCTCCTACTTGTTCAGCTCCGGAAGCGCGCCGCCGCTCCCCTTTCCGGGGTGCGGGACAGGGCCCGGGGCCGAACCGTTCCTCTGCTCGACCGAGTGCACTCCGTGAGGACCCTTCGAGGAGCTTTGATACGCGGAGCGCTCCGTGCCAAGATGCGCCGTGATGGAAAAGCTCCCCGCCCCCCACGATCCTCTCGCCGACATCGAACGTGCCCTCGGAGCGCATGGGGTCGAGCCCGATGCGCGCGCGGTCTACAACGTCCGAGCGCTCATCGAGCACCTGAGAGTTGCCACTGGCAACCGCCCCGTCCCCGAGGTCCTCCTGGCCGGACTCGAAGCGGCGGCGGACCGCGCCCTCGCCCTCAATGGCCTCGAACGCGTCGCGACGTCACTCGCCGAGACGGGTTCGGTCGCGAGGCTCGCGAAGGAGGCGCTCCGCCGGCGCCTCTTCCTCCTGTGCGGGGCGGGAGAACCGTTCGCTGCGCACGTCGTCCCCTGTCTCGCCGACCTCGAAGATTCAGATTTTCCGGTGGGCGCGACCGGCGCGCTCGCACCCTTCGTGGTTCCCGAGGGGGAGGTCCATGTACGCGGACGCGCGCTCGCGCGGTGGCATCGACGCGAACTGCTTCGCATCTGTCTCGCCGAACTTGAAGGCCACCTCGAGGTCGAACGCACCGCCGAAGCGCTCACGTTGCTCGCCGACCGAACGGTCGAGGGCGCGTTCGAGATCGCGGGGGGGCACAAATGCAAGATGGCGGTGATCGCCCTCGGCAAGTGGGGAGGAAACGAGCTCAACTACTCGAGCGACATCGACTTCTTCTTCATCCGGGATGACGAAGAGGACTTGAGCCGCGCAGAGACGGTTTCACGCGGCGTGCTCCGACTTCTCGCCGGCTATGGAGGGCTCCCGCACCTGTACCGCACCGACCTGCGCTTGCGCCCCGGCGGCCCGACCGGCCCGCTGGTCCCTTCGATCTCTCGTGCGCGCGCAGCGTTTCGCACTCCGCACCCCGATCAGGGGGAAGCGGAGGCCCCTCCGCATCAACCAGGGGGCGGCGACACGTGGGAGCGGATCGTCTTCATCCGAGCGCGGCCGGTGATCGATGCGACCCGGGGTCTCTCTCGCTTGATCGAGGAGATCGAAGCTTTCGTCTACGAGCGTCCTTTCGATCTCGACGAGATCAGGAAGCTCAAGGGGTACAAGAACGTCCTCGAATCGAGCCCGGCGGGGCGCGATGAAGAACGGCGTGAGCTGAAGGTCGGGTGGGGGGGGATCCGCGACGTCGAGTACCTCGTGCAGTTTCTGCAACTCCTCCACGGTCAGGTGTATCGATCGATCCGCGGTGGGAACGTGTTTCAAGCACTCCGTCGCCTCGGGCGCATCGGTGCCCTCACCGCCACCGAAACGTCATTCCTCCTCGAGGGATACCGATTCTTGCGCCGAGTCGAACACCACCTGATGCTCCGCCACCGTCGTCAGAGCTTTCAACTGCCGGAAGAGGAGGGTCCGCGCGCCGCCCTGGCCCGCGCGGCGGGATGGGGGACGTGGTCGCGTTTTCTGGAGGAACTCGATCGTCGCCGCGACGGCATCCGGGCGATCCTCGAACGGATGTTCCACCAGCTCTTCTCGGGGTACGAGTTTGCGGAGAACGAGGAGGAGCGCTTCGGCGAAGTGCACATCGTCTTGGCGTTTCGCCCGCGGCCGGAAGTGATCGAACAAGTCTTCGCGCCGCTACGATTTCGCGACCCACAGAAGGCGTACACCCTCCTCCGGCGGCTGGCGTACCCGCGCAAGAAGGAGCTCCGCTCGCCGCGTGCACGCCACTACCTCGCGCACCTATTCCCGAAACTCCTCGACGCCATCGGCCGCACTCCCGACCCCGACCAGGCGGCGCTGATGTTCACGAGCTGCATCGAGACCCTCGGCGCCCCTGCGACCTTCTACCAGCTTCTTGCCGAGCGTCCCGAGACCTGCCACCTGTTCGTCGATCTGTTCGGGCGGAGCCGTTTCATCTCGGAGCTGCTCCTCAATCACCCCGGCACGCTCGACGAAATCATCGACTGCCTGCGCACCGGCTCGCGGATCAGTGAAGATGGGCTGATCGACGAATTGCGCGAGACTCTTCTCGTCGTCCCCCCAGAGCAAGCCGGGGCCGCGCTCCACGAGTTTCGGGCGCTTCATACCGTCGAAGTGGCCATCCTCGACCTTGGCGGAAAAGTTCCGTTGCTCGGAATTCTCCGGCGCCTTTCCGCAATCGCGCGCGCAACCCTGCGCGTCCTCGATGAGCGTGCGCTCGTTTCGGTGACCGAGCGTTGGGGGCCCCTGATGTCCATCGATGGCGAGACCCCGCCGCGCCACACGATCCTCGCACTCGGTCGTCTCGGCGGAAACGAGATCGGGTACGCCTCCGATATCGATCTCATCCTCATCTACGACGGCCGCGGTGAAACGAAAGATGGCATCCCGGAGAGCGAGTTCTTCACGCAGCTTCTTCAGAAAGTCATCCACGACCTCGGCAACCCGGGTGCCGGCGGGCCGCTCTATCCCGTCGACCTCCGATTGCGTCCGCACGGTTCGGGAGGAGCGCTCGTGCATTCGTTCCGAGAGTTCCAGAGCTATTTTCTCGGCCCGAACTCTCAAGTATGGGAGCACCAGGCGCTCACCCGCTGCTCATGGGCGGCCGGAAGCATCGGCCTCGCAGAGGAAGTCATCGCGTTCGCGCGCGAGAACCTGGGGCGCGACCTCGAGCGCGAAGAAGTGATCGCTCAGCTCCTCGAGATGCACAGTCGTCGAGTGCGCGAGGCGAGCGCCCCCGGCTTCCAATTGAAGACCGGTCCCGGCGGCATTCTCGACATCGAGTTCTTGGTGCAATCGCTGATCGTTCTCCACGGCAGGCAGGTGGACGGTCTGTGGGAGCCGAACACTGCGGCGGCGATCGGGCTCCTCGCGGCGAAGGGGCTCTTGCCTCCGGCGGAGGCGGCGACCCTTTCGAACGCGTACCTCTTCTTCCGCCTCGTCGAGAACCGTCTCGGCATGTTGCACCGCTCAAGCGTGCGGATCGTCGGAACCGACGACGCCTCTCTCCGCGATCTCGCCATCCGGATCGGGTACGTGGCGGTGGAGGGGGTCGAGCCCCAGGAGACCCTGCTCGAAGAGTTGCGCTTCCTCACCGGGGAGGTGCGCAAGATCTTTTTGACTCGGTACTCGTGAGAGCGAGTCCCTGTTCCCGTCCTCCAGACTGAAGGTTTGAGGGAATTGGACGTGAACCGACGCCAACGGAGTCTGTACTCAAGACTCGCTCCCCGTCGAACCGCAAGTAACGAACGGAGAGAAGCGATGGCCTACGAAATCTCTAGAGTCGACTACTTCTATGCGACTCTGCCCGATCAGCCCGGCGAGGCGTACCAGGTCTTGTCGATTCTCCGCGAGCTGGGTGTCAACTTGCTGGCATTCGCCGCCGTTCCCATCGGGCCGAATCGCACGCAGCTCACTCTCTTCCCCGAAGGCTCGCTCGAGATGATCGCGGAGGCGCGGAAGGCCGACCTCGTTCTGGACGGGCCCCACCACGCGCTCCTCGTTCGGGGAGATGATGAAGCGGGGGCACTGGCGCGAATCCACCAGAAGCTCGACAAGGCTGGGGTCTGCGTCTTCGCCTCCACCGGTGTCGCGGACGGATCCGGCTGCTTCAGCTACGTTTTGTATGTGCGCCCTGACGACTTCGAACGCGCCTCCGTCAGCCTCGGAGTCTGAGGGACGCTGGAGAGAATCGTCGGCGACGAGGCGCAACGCCGGCGCCGCGGTAATGCTCTGCCCAGAAGAGATTCCGTCGTCTCGACCATGCCGCTATCATCGGGACGTTCTCCAGGAGGAACTCCCGCGGAGTCTTCCGAACCACCGGCGCCCCCTCACCAATGAAGTCGTAAGGGTATGGGAACCCCTCCCACGACTGGCTGCGCAATTGCTTTCCTCTCACACAGTCTCAGAGAGAGGAGTCGCCATGGATCGCATCACAGTGCTCTTGATCGTCGGTCTTCTAACCTTCTTGAGCGGCTGCGGCAGCGTGATTCGCGCGAAGGACAGTGATGTCTTCTTCCCCGAGTTTCGGGTCGTGACCGCCGTCGGCGAGGGATCGCGATTCTCGAAAACGACGGAGCAGTCCTCCCCGGGCCCGACCGGAGATCGTCGCCATGACGCAGCGGGTCGCCCGGAACGAACCGTGGAAGCACCCGAGCCGAGACAGTTCGTCATCTTCGAAGTATCGAGAGCTTCCGGATCCGAGACCGATCGGTCTACTGGAGGCGCCGAGAAGACGGACTTCGACCTCACACGATTCCACCTGGCGTACGAGACGCAGTACGGCAACCATCCGCAGTTCCGTTCCTTCACCCAGATCGGGATCTACGCTGCCGATGTCGATGCGGTCGAGGAGCAAATTGTCGGCTTCCCGAGTCGCGATGCGGCGAGGTTCGTCGGCTTCGGGCTCTCCGTAGGAATCGGTACGCGCAGCGAACTCTTCGAGAACTTCGAGTTCGAGTGGCTCGCTTCGCTCGGTCTGGGATCGGCTTCGATGACAACCGTGCAAGCCGAGCTCCACTACACGATCGCCGATAGCGTGAGACTCCGAGGTGGTTACCGGACTTGGTGGCTCGGCAGCAACGAGGAGGAGCGAACCGACTTGCGCTGGACCGGCCCCTTTGCCGGGATCGAGCTTCGGTTCTGACAGGGAGCGTGAGTGAGGGGTTGATTTGGGTAACTGGCGGGCGCTGTGCGGTATGCCTTCATGATCACACATCCTCCCCGGACTTTGGGCTTCGAAGCGGTCCCGCGGAACCGCTGTCCGTCCGGTTGTGGTCTGTCGTCTGATTCGGATCGTGAACTTGGCGCCTTTCCCATTCGCTCCGAGTAAGGGTGTGAACTGTCTGGCTGGCTGGGCGGGCGCCGAGGCGACATGGGGCGCTCGAATTCCTCCAGTGATTGATGCGGGGCGAGCGATAAAGATTACGGTTGTATGACAGTGTCCTACTCCCCGAAATCATGGTTGCCTCTAGCGCTTGAATCGGTGGAGGAAGTCGACAGCCGAGGGGGGGCTTGTTCTCGCCGAGGTCAGCTGTGCAGGGGGAGCCGGGCGCGCACCGGTCGGTGTCAGCCGAGAACGCGTGAGCCTGAAGGCGATTCGACACCCACGCCCTTCAGGGAGCGCTGTCCTTTGAGTCGCTGTCTTTCGGATCGCAGTCCACGTGGCAGATATCGGTCTCCAGCTCGACTTCGATCGTGCTATGAAACTCACCCTTCAACGCGATGGCGGTGCGCACTGATCGCTTGATGCTCGCGGGTTCCGCGTCCTCGGGCACCACGATGTGACAAGAGAGAACGTGGTGCTCTCCATCCAGAGACCACACGTGGAGGTCGTGCGCATCCAGGACTCCCTCGACCGCCAAGAGAGCTTGCCTGAACTCATTGAGGTCGATGCCCGGGGGCACTTGCTGGAGGAACAGGCGCAGGGTGGAGGAGAGGCGTCGCGTCACGTTCCAAAGGACGAACAACGCAATTCCGATCGCGAGCGCCGGATCGATCCACGTCCACTTGAAGATCATGATCAAGATGGAGCCGACCAGAACCGCCGCCCAACCCATGACGTCTTCGACCAGGTGCCACTTCAGCATCTGTTCGTTCTGGGTGAGACCTTTGGAGAGTTTCCAGGCAGCGTAGCCGTTGACCGCCAACCCGAAGATCGCGATCCCGAGCATGGCGAGGCCGTGCGGCTCCCGCGGCTCCGCGAAGCGCTGGATCGCCTGGGTAACGATGTAAACAGAACCACCGAGCAGCACCGCGCCGGTGATGAGTGCGGAGAGAGCCGACAGTCGGCGATAGCCGTAACTGTATTGGCGGTCCGGTGCTTTGTGGGCGTAGCGCTCGAGCGCGAGCGCGGCGCCCAGACTCATGGTGTCTCCGAGGTCATGGACGGCATCGGCGACGATCGCGACGCTCCCCACCAACACGCCACCGACCGCCTCGATCACCGTGAACCCGAGGTTCAGGAAGAACGCGGTTCGAATGCGAGCGGTGCTCGCGTGAGGGTGGTGGTGTGCGCTCATGAGCGAGTGTCCCTGAGTCAGCTTCGCGTTCCCGATTTTACAGTGAGCGCCGACGCGATGGACTACTGCTCCTCTTTGCGATCTTCGCGACCGAAGAGTTCCAGCGTCTCCTCGATTTGGGAGCGGGACCAGCCTTGGCCAGCGGGTACCGCGCGGAACCTGTATCTGCCAGGGGGGACCCACTCGATCGACATCTTGTTCTTCGCGGGGATCGCCAGGTCCTCGTTCGCGATGACCTGGACCTTCTGCCGCCCTTGCCCTTCGAAGTAGAGAGTGCGCGACGCACGGCGGAACATCGTTCGGTGGCTGAGGACTCGGTAGAGGCCTCCTTTGAAATCAACGTTGCCCCAGGCCCGCGCTTCGTCGATCGGCATTCCCATCCCGCCCGGAGTCTTCTCGCCTTCGCGGAGGCCGGAGAACCCCACAAGGAGGTTGTTGGCACTCAGGGTGAACTCGTCGGGGTTCTTCGGGTCGTCTGGGACTGCGTCTGAGAGGTGCACCGTCGCTTGAAGGACCTCGATGAAGAGCGCTTCGATCCGATCGAGCCGTCCCGGGACGAGCGTGGTCGGGCGCACGAGGAGGATCTCCCGCGCGATCAGCTCGCTGCGGCGTTGCTTCCCGCGGTAGAGGGTTTGCACTCCCTGGCCGCTCGGGGAGTAGATACGGAGCCGCTCGGTCCGCGCATCCCATTCGGCGGTGTCGCCATGAAGCTCGATCTCACTCTGCGGCTGGATCAACGAGACCTTGCCACCTGCGACGATGCGATCGAGTTCGAGGCGCTCTTCCGTACCCTCGAGGCGGAAGTGCGCCACGAGGGAGCCCGCGCGGATGTCCCAGGGGAGGCGATTGTCTTCTGAATCTCCAGCGGTGGCGACCGCACCCTGCAGAACTCGACCGCGCGTCTCGCCATCGAGCACCAAGCGACGGTCGCTCGACTGGTAGACGAGACTCGTCGCCGAGAGCTCGTTGTCTCCGTCCACGCCGCGGTAGATCACCCGCTGGCGACCCCGACCGTGGAGACGAATCACCCCGAGGACGGCATCCCACTCACACTCGTCTCCGATCAGCTGAAAGGAACCCTCGTCCACGATGACGGAGCCGGGTGTGTCGGACCACGCCCGGGCGGCGATCACTTCGCCGGTGTGTTCTTCGGTCTTGGCGGTCGAGTCGGCCGTGCCGCTGGCGGTGGATGCGGGGGTCGCAACGCCGCTCGAACCTTCTTGATCTTCCTTCGCGGGCGGTCGCAAGCTCACTTCGACGTGGGGACCGTCGAGAGTCAGCGGCGGGAGTGGCGGGCCCTCGCCATCCGTCGGTCTGGGGCGCATCGCGATGCCGTGCACGTCGCCGTGACCGCGCGCGATCCACGTGGCGAGCGAGAATTGAATCTCGCGAGCGGAAATGTCCGCGCGATCTTCGAGCACCATCTGCTGCAAGCCATCGCCGAATGCGCGGATCGTTTCGGCGGGCCCGTCCCAATCGACCGCGGCCGCTTTGAAGTGCAGAATCTTCTCCGCGCTGTGCGTGAGTTCGAGCGGTCTTCCCTCTTCTCCCCACGCTTCAATGCGCTCGAGGTCGTGGTTCGCAGTGGAGCTCAGGCGGAGTCGTTCGGCAGACAGGGTCGTGCGGATTTCATCGTTGCTGCCGTCCTCGGGCGCGAGCCAACGCGGCCACTTCCCCTCCGGGCCCACCGGCAGCCGGAAGAGAGATGCATCGACGGCGTCGGAGAACTCGAGCAGCGGCGAGATCAGGGAGAGGTCGATTTGACCCGCGCGCACGCGGTTCGGGCCCTCGCGGAAGTCAGGGCGCAGCGCGTCGGGACCGGCTCCTTTGAGCACTCGGATCGTACCGAGCGCGGGGTCGTAGGTCATTTCGCCACCGAGGAGGAGTGCGCCATTTTCGCGGTCCTCGCGGATGGTGACTTGCTCGCCTGGTGCGGCGAGTGCGCGAAATAGCCGGAGCTTATCGGTGTTGTCGCCGTGGCTGTAATGAAGCTCGGCGTGATGCGCATCGAGGATCCACTCCCCCGCCATGCGCTCTTCCCACTCGCCGTCGCCATCACCGCCCCGGCCGGGGAGCGCGTCGCCGCGGATCTTCGCGGTCACGCCACCGATCAGGTGGCAGATTCCCTCGTCGGGGCGAATCTTCGCGCCACCGGCGGTGACCTCGCCGATATCTCCGAAGATGCGCACGTTGTCGGAGAGGTGAGCTTCTTTCTCGCCGAGGGACCAGACCAGCTTGTCCCCTTCGATCCGGTAGCGATCCGCGAGAAAAACCTTCACCGGTTCGTGGACTCGTTCCGCGACGAAGCGAGTGATCGCGCGACTCTTGCCATCGAGAGTGAGGATCAACCGTTCGCACTGGAAGTGATGGTCGGGAAGGTCCTCGAGGCTAGGCTGGTTGAGGGAGGTGTCCGCCGGAACTTGGTAGATGTAGACCGGGCCCTCGATCACCGCGCGCGATTGCTCGGGGTCGATATGCATCGAGCCGAGGCTAAAGAGATGAATTCTGCTCTCTTCTTCTTTCCCATCGCGATTCTCGGGGAGCGTGCCCTCGCTGAAGCCGAGAATGCTTCCCCCCGCAGTGGAGGTGAGAGCCGCGAGCAGCGGCGGTTCGAGCGTGATATTGCTCAGCCCGTCGGTGCCATCGATTTGGGCCTCGAAGCCCTTCTGTCCGCGCAACGTGATCGCGGGGTACTCGAGCTGCACTCGCTGAGTGCCCTCGAGGTGGGCCTCACCGTCTGAGTTCCACGACATCTGGACATCTTGCGTGTCGAAGAGCGGGTAGCCGCTCTTCTGGCCTTCCCCGTGGATCTTGCCCTCGAGGCTGACCTGGTCGACCCTTGCCTCCGAGCCCGGTTCGTACCTCACCCTCTCGGCTTCGAGCACGAACATATCATCTGCCGGCGCGTCGACATCTTCGGGATAGATCGGGATCTCGACCCTGGCGTTCACGAGGGTTCGCTCTTTGCCGATGCCATTGCCGATGACGCTGAGCTGGTTCGGCCCCTCGATCTCACCGCTCACCTTGGCTCGGACCCGCCCCTTGTCGTAGTCGAGGATGATGTGGGTGAGGACGTTGGGCTCTGAATCGACAACGAGTGGCAGATCGGAGTCGATGTCGCCCGGTTCGGTGACCGAGGCGTTCTTGCCAGAAAACATCGTTCCAAACTGCCCGGTGACGAGGAGGAACGCGACGAGTCCGATCGAGAAGACCGCGAGGAAAAAGCTAAATCGCTTCACCGTATCTCCAGTCCTGACGATGGGTCGATTGCGGGGTCTCTTTGGGGGTTACTCACTTGAGGGCAGTGTCGTCTCGCTGTCACCCTCGAGCGCGCAGGATCCAGTCACATACTTCGCGGACCGCGCCGAAGCCTCCCGGGACGGTCGTCACCGCGACCGCGGCCTCTTTCACTTCGCGGATGGCGTTGGCGACAGCGACGGGGAGTCCGACGACTGCCATCGGATCGAGGTCGATCCAGTCATCCCCGACATAGACCGTCCGCTCAGGATCGCAGCCGAGCTCGGCGATGAGCGACAGAACCTTCGGAGCCTTCTCGAGCACTCCTGAGTAAGCGTGCTCGATCCCGAGTTCGCGCGCGCGGGCGTCGACGACACCGCTCTTTCGCCCCGAGACGAGGGCGACCGGAACTCCAGCGCGAGCGACGCGACGAATTCCGGTGCCATCCGGCACATAGAACCGCTTCTGCTCGGCACCGTTCGCATCGAGCCAGATGGTGTTGTCGGTCAGAACGCCGTCGACATCAAGAATGAGAAGTTCGGGGGGATGCTCAAGAAAAGGGGGCGGCGGGTCGGGTTGAGGAGATTGTGGGCTCGCAGAAAACGGTGGCATCGGCGCTCCCTTCTTCCGCCGGTGCGGGGTGGTGACCCCGCGGCGCGGACGAACGTCCGAGCACAGTTTACGGGACGAACTCAGTTTGGACGGCGGTGGGGGGAACGCAAGCGATTCGTCGGTCGGTGAAACCCCGCCTCGCAGCCCGTCAAAAAAGTCATCTTGATCGAGAGGCCAAGCTTCCTCCGCCCAGCACCCCCGACCAAACTCGAAGTACGACGAGTACGACGTCGTTTGGTCGGGGGCGCAGGACTCGACATCTCACCCTCTCGATTCGAAAGCACGTTTTCAGCAGGCTGCTGGCCGCGGGTACAGCCTATCTATCTCCTTCCCCCGTCGAAGGTTCCGCCAGCCCCTTGCGCCCGGATCCGATGCGAGATACCGATGGGGGTAGCTCGCTGCCGCTGGTGACACTCCTTCCGGCATTCACTCCTTCCGGCTCTTGGGGCTCAACCTGGTTCAGGACAGTGCGGTTCAGGACAGTGCGGTTCAGGACAGTGCGGTTCAGGACAGTGCGGTTCAGGAC
>ERZ891418.368-NODE-368-length-15789-cov-6.406318_pt1 | contig 15789 bp, 12 predicted proteins | sample MGYA00521236_ERZ891418 | MGnify/ENA primary metagenome ERZ891418 (study PRJEB32303, sample SAMEA104408696) | aquatic metagenome | biome: Brackish water; feature: Chemocline; material: water | place: Baltic Sea | collected 2014-10-18T10:34:00 | depth 100 m ... | reverse complement strand
GCGCAAGTTAACCTATCTTCCGCAAACTACCCTGAGTGCGCGCCCCGTCTGGCCTTTGGGTGACCGGAGTTGTCCGCCATAAAACGGGGATCGACAATTCAACGCCACCGGTGCCTGGACTTCAACCCTGACAGACTCGACTCCTGTTCCGATCGACAACGTCGCTCCGTTCCCGCCCTTTGGCTGCTCGCATCGTCGCTCGCGATGACGTATGCTCCGTCTTCTGTCCGCACCGCGTCCCCGCTTCCACCCGGAGCCTGCTATGAGTCCAACGACAGGAGGCCTGAAAGACCTCCACCTTCTCCACGAGCGGCTGCACAAGAAGCAGTCGGAACTGGAAGCTGGACCTCGAAAAATTGCGCTCCGCGAGGGAATCTGCAAAAAGAAGCTGGCTGAAATCGCCGAACAGAAGAACTGCATCAAGAATATTCAGAAAGCCGCTGACGACAAAAATCTGCAGTTCCGAACCAACGAGCAGAAGATCAACGAACTCAAAGGCAAGCTCAACGCGGCCGCATCCAACCGCGAGTTTGACATCTTCAAAGGGCAGATCGAGGCCGACTCGGCAGCGAACGCGGTGCTGGAAGATGAGTATCTGGAACTGCTCGAACAGGTCGATGCAGCCAGGGAAAAGAACAAAATCCTGGAAGGTGAGCTCGAAGTAGCCACCGGACTCGCCAAAGAAATCGCCATCGAAGTCAAAGCTGCAGAAGCGGGCCTCCAGGTGGCTATTGACGAACTGGCCAAAGAGGTCTCGGCAGCGGAAATCTGCATTCCGTCCAAGTTTGGCGACGACTACCGCCGGCTCGTTCAGGCCTACGGACCGGGTGCAATTGCCGTTGCGGACGAAACCGCCTGCACCGAGTGCTTCACGGAACTGTCGCCGCAGCACCAGCTCGAACTGCGAGTCGGAAAAGTCATCCGCTGCCGAATGTGCGGCCGTCTGCTCTACAGCGACGACGCTGAAGAGTAGAACCATCGATTGCCCCGGCGATCAAGCTTGCTGTTACGCCTCTCTGCGCAAGATCCCAAACCGGCGTTTCGCGCTGCGCACGTTGCCGAAACACAACCTGCTGGAATTCGCGGCACGCCTGGACCGATCCTGCTGAACGGACGACTGTTTCCGACTTTAACGTCGCGGAGCGTTCACGTTTTTTGACTGCCTCACTGCGTGGTGTATATCCCAGTGACGTTGGAGTCTGTTGCGGTTTCGGACGCTGAGAGTGGGTCTTTCCCCGCTGTTCGGAACCGGTCTGACAGGTCCTGCGGTTTTTCCACGCTCTGACACCAGGTGGTCGATCATGAGTGAGTCGTCACAGAACTTGCGTCCTTCCGTCCGTTCTCTCCGCCCGGTGCGGGAAGTGCTCGTCATCGAGCCCGTCCAGCAGCACCACGGCCGGCACTCCATTCTGCTTCCGCCAGGAACGCAGTGCTCGATCGGTTCGTCCCGGGCCTGCACACTGACGGTCCGTGCCCAGGGGATTCTTCCTCAGCACTGCCTGATCATGTCCGGTCCGAACAGCACCATCCTCAAGGAATTCGGAGAGCAGACCTGGCTCAACGACCGGCCGGTTCGGGACCCGCTTGAGCTCATGGAAAACGACCGGCTGGCCGTCGGCCCGGCTGAGTTCCGATTCCGCATGGCCACCGCGGAAGAAATCGAACAGTCTCTCCCCTTCGGCAACGATGGGGATTCGGCCGAGCTCGATGCGGAAGCCGCCGATGCCTTGCGTTACCAGCAGGCAGAGCTTTCCGAACGTCAGGAACGGCTCGCCAGGGAAGCGGCTGAGCTTCAGTCGCGAGAGCTGACGCTGCGTGAACGCGAAGACGAGCTCAATTCGAAGTTCGAACAGCTCGACCAGAAACTTCAGTACCTGACTGGGAACGGTGAAGACAGCTCGACCGCTGCCGCCAACGAACTCGACGCGCAACTTCGCAAGCTCGCCGAAGAGGATTCGCTGGATGAAGAACGCAGAGAGCTTGCCGAACAGCAGCAGGCCGTCGAAGAACGACAGTCCGCACTCGCCGAGCGAGAGCGGGAACTGGAACGGCAGCAGAGCGAGATTCTGCAGCGACAGCGGGAGCACGAGCAACTTCAGTCGCAGTATCGCGAACGACAGGAGCAGTCCGACGTCGCTCGCCGGGATCTTTACGAACGGCAGAAGGAACTGGACGCCCAGCGAGAAACGCTCGAGCGTCTGAAGGGTGAACTCACAGCGAACGGTGGCCAGTGGGGCGACAGTGAACTCGCCGCCGCGCGAATGCTGCTCGACGCGGAACGAAGTGAGCTGCAGAAACTCCAGGAGCGCGTCGAGCGGGAACGGGACGAACTGCGACAACGACTTCACGAGACCGAACAACGCGAGAAATCCGCGGCCCGTGGCGGAGTCGACATCGACACGCGGCGACAGGACATCGACGAGCGGGAACGCCGTCTGCGCGAGCGCGAGGAAAGCCTCAAGCGACAGCAGGCTGACGTCGAACGGCAACGCCGGCATCTGCAGGAAAGCGGCGAGGGGTTTGAAACCGCCTCTGCCGATCACGCTTCGCAGGAAGAACAGCTCCGCCAGCTCGCCGACTCGCTGCGCGAACGTGAGGTACACCTCCGGGCGCAGGTAGACCGCTATCAAGCAGACATCGCTCAGTGGCAGGACGAGCTGGAGAACCAGCGAACGTCGCTTGAGGCACGACTGACCGAAGCCGCCCGCAAAAAAAGAGTTCATTGCAAAACGGACGCAGGAACTGGCCGCGCGGGAAAAGAACGTCCTCAGCGAGCAAAGCCGCATCGAGAAAAAGACTCTCGACACGACCACACAGGAACGGTGGGTTCTTGATCTGGAAACGAAGCTGCAGCAGCAGAAGTCCGACCTCGCCGCGCGTGAGGAACAACTCCAGCAGCGTGAAGAGGAGATCAACGGTGATCGCGGTGAGCTTGAGGCACTTCGCGAAGAAGTCGCTGGTCGGAACGAGGCACTCGTGGCGGCTCAGGCCCGACTCGACGCGCAGCGCGAGCAGCTCGAGTCGACAATCGCCGAGCGCGAGGCGGCCGTCGCCGAACAGCAGGCGGAACTGGACTCGACTAACGACTCCCTCCGCCACCGGATCGAGTGGGCGTCCGAACTCGAGCAGTCGCTGGAAGAGCAGCAGCGGGAACTGGAAGCCGCTCGTCGCGAGTTCGAGGAATCGCGAACCGTTTTTGAGTCGCGAACACACTCGTCACAGGGAGACCTCGAAGCGAAGCTGCGTGAGTTCGAAGAAAGCAGCCGCGTCGCACAGGAGCAGTTGCGGGACCGCGAAGCACAACTGGAATCCAACGAAAAAGAACTGACGGAGCTGCGGAGTCAAATCAGCCTGGCGGAAGAAAGAATTCAGGACGAACAGCAGGAACTCCGGCGACAGCGGGACGCACTCGCCGAACTGTTTGCGCAAACGTCGATGACGGAAGGCGATCTGGAATTCGCCCAGGCAGAACTGACACAGGGGCAGCTGAAACTCCAGGAAGACTGTGCTGAAGTGGCGAAGCTCCGCATCGACCTGCAGGAACAGGCCGACCAGCTGACGATCGATCAGTCTCGATTCGACTCAGAACGAGCCGATCTGACTGCCGAGCGGCAACGTCTGGCTGAACTTGAAGACCGGATCGAAGCGAAGGAACTGCAGTTGGCCGACGAGCGAAGTGAGCTCACCGTTCACCTCGCCCATTGCCAGGGCGAACAGGACAGTCTTGACGAACTGCGACGCCAGCTGGAAGCGGCGCGAGCGGAAGTCGAAACTCAGCGTGAGTCACTCGCAGGTCTGGAAGCGGCCATTGCCGTCGAACGGGAAGAACTGCAGAGCCAGCAGGCGGGCTTCGAAAAGAAACTCTCAGACATCGCTTCGGAACGCTCGAAACTGGATGAAAAATCGCACGCATACGGAACTGCGCAGACGGCCCTCGACGAATACCACGCGTCGCTCAAGCACGACCGCGAGCGGCTCGAACTCAACCGCGCACAGCTGCGGGAGGCTCAGGCAGAACTTCGCGAGAAGGAAGCGGACCTCGAAAAAAAAGCCGCCCTGCTCGAAGAAGAGCAACGGCAGTTTGAAACCGAGTTGTCCGGAATCGAAGCCGGAAAAGAATCGGCTCGACTCGAACAGTTCGCGCTGCAGCAGGAACGGGCCGAACTCGAAGAGACACAGAACCGGCTTGCGGCCGAGCGGGAATCGCTCATCAACGAGCGCGGCGAGTTTGATGCTCAGCTGGAGGACCTTCGCGATCGACAGATGTCGCTTGAGCAGCTTGAAGCCAACTGGACGGCGAAGAACGACGAGTTTGACGAGAAGCTCGGCCGTCTGACAGAAGACGAGAAGTCGATCGCCGCCAGAGAAGAAGAACTCCACAGAACACTCAGCGATCTGGAATCGCGCGAGGAAGTCGTCGAGGTCGCTCAGCGAGCGATCGACGACGACCGGGAGGCGGCCGGCCGGGAGCGGGAAGAGCTCGCCGCGGAAGCCGAGTCGATGCGGGAAGAGCGGGCGGCCCTGGCTGGCCTTCGTGAAGAAATCGAAACGACCCGGGCAGAACTCTCGGCCAGTCGAGCCGGTCTGGAAGAAGAACAAGCCGCCCGTTCCGAGCAGTTTCACAAAGACCTTCAGGAAATCGCGACACGCCGCGAGACACTCGATGCTCAGCAGGAGCAACTTGCCGCTGCACGGGACGAGCTGCGGATCGAACGGGAGCAGCTTGAAGAAGGCTGCACCGAGCGGCTGCGAGAAGTTCAGTCACGGGAACAGGAACTGGCATCTTCGCTCACCGAACTTTCAGAAACGCGACAGGCACTGGACCACGACCGAGAGACGTTCTTCGATGAACAGGCGACTCACGAAGTCGCTGTCGCCGCCCTCGGTGAGGAACGCACGCAGCTCGATTCGGAGTGGGCCGAGCTGACCGCGCGTCAGGAGCAGCTGGCCGAAGAGTTTGGAAAGCTCGAAGCCGAGCAACAGTCTCTCGAAGCGACCCGGCTCGAAGCTGAAGACGAACAGGCACAGCTCGAACAGCAGGCCGCGCAGATCGCGGAAGAGGAACAGCAGCTTCAGGAACTGACGACGGAACTGGAGGGCCGCGAAAAGCAGCTCAAGGAAGACCGCGAGTTTCTCGAACTGGAAACCGAAGAGCTCAACGCAGCTCGCGAGGACCTGGAGATTCGCGAAGCTCAACTCGCCACCGACAAACAGAAACTGGAAGCGGACAGGGAGTGCTTCGACGAAGCAGAGCGTGAGCTGACATCGGCCCGCGAGGAGCTTGAGTGTGAGCGTGAGCTGTTCGGCGACGAGCGGGAAAAGTTCGAAGCGGCCCAAACAGAACTGACAGCCGCTCGCCACGAAGTGGAAAGTGAGCGCAGCGAGGTGTCCGCCGAGCGGGCACGGCTCGCGCTGGAGCAGGCGAAAGTCGAATCGCAGTACGCAAAACTCGAGGCCCAGAAATCGCGGATTGAAGCGGACCTCGCCCGAGTTCAGACCGAAAAAGCGGACGTCACCGCCGATCGACAGCAGGTCGAATCCGTCCGGCGGAAACTGGAACTGCTGGAATCGCAGCTCGTTGCGGCGAAGGCGGCTCTCAACGAAGACCGCGAAGCACTCTCGCTGCGGATGGAAGAACTCAATCAGGAACACGCCGAGCTGCGTGACGAGCGACACACGGTCGAGTCCGGCAAGGTCGAGATCGCCGAAAAGTCAACGACCCTCGCCGTGCGGGAAAAAGATCTGACCACTCAACTTGAGTCGGCGATGGCCGAGCTCAAAGTCGAGCGTGAACGACGCGACGCGGAACGGGCTCGCGTCGCCGAACTTGAGCAGCAGATCATGACGGGCGATGCCGAGCCGACAGAAGCCCAGGCGGAACTGACCGCGCGGCTGGAATCAGCTCTTGCCGAACTGAAAGCAGAACGGACCGAACGGGACAGCGACCGGCACCGAATTGCGAACATGGAACAGCAGCTTGCCAGCGAGCAGGTCGAAGTCAGCCAGCTTCGCGCCCGGTACGCTCAGGATGGCGAGAAACTTCAGACATACCGGCTCGGCGTTTCCGCTCGCGAAGACCGACTCGCGTCACTCGAACGGGCACTCGCTCAGAAGGACATGGAACTGACAAGGGCCCGGGAAGAACTTGCCCTTGAGGACGAGACGATCCGGTCGCAGTTCACACAACTCGGGACAACCCGCCAGCAGTTGAAGAGCGACCGAAACTGGATCGATACCGAGCGGGAAAAACTGGCGTCCGACAACAACGAGGTCAGCCAGCAGGCTCAGGGGCTCGCCCAGCGGCTGGAGGGGGCGATTCTTGAATTGCAGGCCGAACGACAGGCCCGCGAACAGGACCGATCTCAACTGCGCGAACTGGAATCACGGTTCGCCGGCGGACAGACTCAGCTGCAGCAGATGCGGGATCAGCTGGCGGCCGAGAGGCACCGACTCGCCGGTCGACAACGCACGATTGCCCGCCGCGAGACGGAAGTTAAAGGAGTCACGAAGTCGCTGCAGGCAACCCGCGAAGGACTCGCCAGTCAGGTCAGCGTCATGACGGGCAGACTGGAACGGCTGCTGCACGAGCGAACCGAGCTGGATACACGACAGGAGCACCTCACAAACCAGCTCGCCGCGGCGGGCGACGACGACAGCTTGAAGGACCGTCTGCAGCTGGCCCTCGACGAACTCGATTACGAACGCCGGGCACGAAACATCGAACGCGAACAGCTCGCGGCAATGGCTCAGCAGTTCAACCATGTCCAGGCACAGCTCAGCCAGGAGCAGGAACGATTCCTTGCAACTCTCAACAGCCTTTCCGATCGAGAGACGGGAGCGGACATCGACTTCGGCGACCTTGTGGACGATGTCGACTTTGCTGAAGAGGACCTTGACGTACCTGCCAAAGTGCCACCTCAACTCACACAAATCGCTGACGAAGTCTCGCTGGAAGATTCGTCGGACGATGCCCGGTTCAGCCCGGCAGACTCTAGCGACACGGATACTGACCGAACGGAGGACGGGCTCGCGGAAGAGCCAACTTTGCCGAAGAAATCCAAAGTCCGCTCTGAAAAAGACGCGGTGTCTGTCGTCGAGCTCGCAAACAAGGCTCGTGAGGCGGGCAACGATGAAGACAAGCAGTTGCAGGCTTTCCGCGGAATGCTGGCCTCGATGTTTGGCATTAAGCGGGCACCGAAAAAGGTGGAAACACAACCCGACGAAATCGAGGATACGGAAAGCCTCGCTTCCGAAGAGTCCCAGGCCGATGCCATTACGAATGCTGCATCCAACAGCGCCGATGTTGCGGACGAAGCTGAATCGGACGACCCGCACACCATCGACGAGCCAGCCGAGCAGGAACTGCCTGCCTGGGCGAAAGAAGCCGCTCCGACCGGCCCTGTCGTCGACCGAGCCAAGTATCGCACCGGCAACGAAGCCGACGACGACCGGCGTCCGAGCGAGACTCGAACGCTGGCCCGGCGACTCGCGATGACAGAGCTTCGTGAAGTGGCGAACGAATCCGCGCGAAGCGCTCTGGCAACACACTCGCAGCAGAAACTGCGTCGGCAAATGTGGATGGACGGCACGCTGGCCTGCATCTCGCTTGGCATGGGGGGAGCCTATCTGACTCAGGAATCGCCGCAGGCTTTGTGGGTCACGTGCGGCTGGGCGGCCGTCGTGATCGGTGTCGTCGCAATTATTCAACTGCTGCGAAACTTCCTCGGCTGGCAGCGAATCCACTCGCTCCGCAAAGCCGGCGGCAAACGCTCCGTGAACCAGAACAGGTTTGAAGACAAATATCGCAAGTACATGAAAGACCAGGACCGCTACGGAAACGGCGAACCCGTCACGACCGAAAATGAGAGCTCGCGTGGTGAGATCTGAGCGGCTTTGACCATCGCTGCAGTCGACATCCCAGCCAGTCGGTTCCTTTGAGCCGGCTGGCTTTTTGTGTTCTCGCGAGTCCGGTCGAGAGAATTCTCCCGCTGCCGAACTCCGCCGACGAAGCGGTGCCGAGACTACGGAAGTTTTCGAAGCGTGATCGACCGCAGATCGAGCAGGTGCGACACAGGCTGCTTTGCGGCCGAGACCACAAACTCAACACGGCCGCGTGACAGGTCGATCGAGCCCGCCTTCCAATTGCGATACTCGTCCCACGTTCCTGTGCCGGGCACGTTGGCGGTCAAGACTCGCGTGCCTGTTGAGAATCGAATCGAGTTGCCGGCTGTCGAATTCCCGCAGGCGTACTCGACCTCGACTTCGTACGTGCCCGACGAAGGAACTTCGAGCGTCCACACGGCGAAGTCTTTCTCGCTGCTCCAGTAGCCGAGGTTTTTATACTTCGCTTCGAAGATGAGGCTCGGTCCGTGAATCGCCGCAGCGGATGCCGGCAGAGTCAGCGAGCCATCGTCCGTCGGCTGAACGATCGCTGGCTGGTTTCCGTCGAACCGTTTCCACGGCGCCCCGGACGACTGAACAAAGCGGATGACATCCGCCATGTCCTGGTGCGAGAGATCTTTCTCCAGACCTTCCGGCATGAATGACAGTGCTGAACCAATCAGCGTGTCGAGGTCTTTGCGAAGCAGCGCGACTTCTTTCCCATCGGCAGTTGCCAGCGTGATCGACGTCGCAGACTCCGATCCCAGCATCCCTGAGTAGATCTTGCCGGCATTCGTCACGGCAACGTAGTTGAGAAACCGCGCTTCGACCGCGCGATTCGGGTCAAGGATCGCGGTCAGCAGCGAATCGGTCGAGCGGTCGCGCAGCGAGGCCAGGTCCGCACCCAGTTGCTTCCCAATTTTTCCAAGCTCGTGGCAGGACGCGCACCTCTTCTTAAAGACGTCAGCTCCTCGCGCGACATCTCCTTCGAGTTCTCGCGCCGGCGAAAACGAATCCACAATCGCCGCACGGTCCGAGTTCGATCCCGTCCGAAAAACAGAAGCGGCCAGCTGTTTGACCTCGTTGTCTGCTGAATTGAGCAGCACCTGCCGCTGAGCAGCGGCATCCGGTGATCGACCGGCCCGTCAGGGACAGCTCCGAAACCGACCCATCGCCCGCCGTCCAGCCGTCGCCGGTTAATCGCGAAGTCGAGGTTCGTCGTTCCCCATTCGAGTCGTCCGGGCCGCCGCGACTCAACCGCTTGCGTGACCACCTTGACCAGCTCGTCCAGCAGCTCGACTTCGTACTGGGCGAGCCGCTGATTCTGCTCCGGGGTGACCTGCGAAATGTGCAGAGGCGAAAACTCACGCAGCCACGGAGCCGAATGCGAGTGCGTTGAGCAGACTGCAATCCGCTGTCGCGTCACGCCGAACCGCGTCGCGAGTTCCTCGCACAGACGATTCGTCAACGTGTCCGGCACGCCACAGCTTTCGACCGAGACGACGATGGTCATGTCCGGTTCGAGTAACGCCCCCTGCCCGCTGCCCATGAACTCGCTGGTTTTCTCCGACGCGAATTTGTCTTTCGTAAACTTTCGGTCGCCACCGATGACGAGGGCTCTCGCGAAAATCGGATCGGCAACGCCTTCGGACTCTTTCAGTCGCGCACCGTAACCCGCCATTCGGATCGGCGTAACCGGCGTGATGTCCATCTTCGCGGCTCAGCATCGTGCAGTCTCCTCAGGTGAGACGCATGAGGGAGGGCGAGGCTCGCGCCGAGCCATCGTAAGGACTGTGTCCAGAATAACTTCGCTGTTTCTACTAACCCGAAGCGTCAGCGAGGGCGAGCGTGATTCGAGATAGCGACACGGCTCGACTTTCGCCCTGGCTGACGCTTCGGGTTACTTTCAGGAAGTAATTTCCAACACATTCCTAAGCGGCGCAGCAGGAGCTTCGCCCTCCCACTTTGACTCGATCTTCAATCAGCACTCGTACGAATCGAAAACCCGCACGCGTTTCCAGTTGCCTTTGTTCTCTGCGATGTAAGCCACGTGCCGTTCGTGGGTCTGGTAAACGTCGTGAGCGGCTCTATTTTCAAACACGACGTGCAAAGCGACGCTGAAGTCGTGGTCGTTGACCGGCCGGTCGAATCCGTCGCCAATGATGCCCACAGAAAAATAAACCGTGCCGTCGTGACCGGACAGATATTTCTTTGCGGACTCGATCAGCTTCTGACGAGCCTCCGCCGAATCATCGTTGAGGTCAAAAAAAACGATGTGTGCAACTGGTGCGTCTGCCGACATGCGGCACTCCTTCGGTTGATAGTTGATGGTCGATTGTGAATGGTGAGAAACCTGTAAGAAGTCGTGACTATCCGCGATCGTCTTTCGACCGGCAACTCAGAGCACGCTCCCCGAAATCGCAACGAAACGACCTCTCCCTGACGTTGGCTCAGAGACAAGGCAGCAAGCATCCGCCAAACCGGGCGATGGCTGAACGAAGCAACGGCGTACCACTGATGAGAATCCGGCAATGGCGAGTGCTCGGCCGCCTCACATGAGGTTTGTGCCTGAGGTCAACGTCACCTGGCCTGACGGCTGCTGCGGAGTTCCTGGCTGCGTCTCTCGACTTCGCGCCGAAATTCACGACGAGCTTTCGCCGCTTCCCAGCGGGCTTCGTCCTCGTCATTCTCGAGTTCGACATCGCCAACCGGAACGGACCTGCCATCTTCCACAGCGACCATCGTAAAGTAACACGAATTCGTGTGCCGGCACGTTCGACCGGTGATGTCCTCGGCGATGACCTTAACGCCAACTTCCATCGACGTCCGGCCGGTGTAGTTCACCTGGGCGAGCAAGGTGACGAGCTCGCCGATCCGGACGGGCTCGCGAAAAACCACCTGATCAACGCACAGCGTGACAACGTAGTGACCGCAGAATCGAGAGCCGCAGGCGTACGCGACTTCGTCGAGCATCTTGAGCATCTCGCCACCGTGGACGTTGCCGGACAAGTTGGCTTTGTCCGGCGTCATCAGCACGGTCATCGTCAGACGCTTTTCACGCAGTTCGCGTTCGCCCATCGGTGACACTCCACAGGACGGAACCTGTTTCAAATGTAATCGTTGATCAGGTTTTCGAGGAATTCCTGGCGACCGCTTTCGTTGGGAGCTGCTTCGCCCTTTTTGAGCATATAGGCCTCAAGGTCGGCGAAGTTGACTTCGCCGGCTTCGATCTTTGCCCCGATGCCTTCGTCCCAGCTGCGATATCGATTCTTGACGATGTCGGTCAGCTTGCCGTCGGCGCGAATCTTCGCGGCGATTTTGAGCCCGCGGGCAAACGCATCCATCCCACCAATATGAGCGTGGAACAGGTCAATCGGCTCAAAGCTTTCGCGGCGAACTTTCGCGTCGAAGTTCACGCCGCCGGGTGTGAGTCCGCCCTGTTCCAGGATGACCAGCATGCACTGCGTCGTGAGGTAAATGTCCGTCGGGAACTGGTCGGTATCCCAGCCAAGCATCATGTCGCCCGTGTTGGCGTCGATGCTGCCGAGAGCTCCCTGCATCGACGAATACTGCAGCTCGTGCATCATCGTGTGCCCGGCCAGCGTCGCGTGGTTCGTCTCGACGTTGAGCTTGCAGACGTCCTCCAGACCGTAGCTGCGGATGAAGTTCATGCAGGCGGCTGCGTCGAAATCGTATTGGTGTTTCGTCGGCTCTTTCGGTTTTGGTTCGAGCAGGAACTGTCCTTCGAAGCCGATCGACTTCGCGTGATCTTTCGCCAGATGAAGGAAGCGAGCCATGTGGTCCAGCTCGCGCTTCATGTCGGTATTAAAGAGGTTGTGGTAACCCTCGCGGCCACCCCAGAAAACGTAGTTGAGTCCGCCGAGCTCGTGGGTGACCTCCAGCGCCTTTTTCACCTGAGCGGCGGCGAACGCAAACACGTCCGCGTTGCAGGTCGTCGCGGCACCGTGCATGAATCGCGGATTCGAAAACAGATTCGCCGTTCCCCACAAAAGATCGATCCCGGTTCGCTCCTGCTCAGCCTTCAGTTTGGCGGCAATTTTGTCGAGGTTCGAGTTCGACTCGGCGAGCGTGCTGCCTTCCGGAGAGACGTCTCGATCGTGGAAGCAGTAAAACGGAGCCTGAAGTTTCTCCATGAACTCGAAGGCGACATCGACCCGCCGCAGCGCGTTGTCGACCGAGTCGGTTCCGTCTTCCCAGGGCCGCTGCATCGTCGGTGCCCCGAACGGATCGACGCCGGAGGCCCGGAACGTGTGCCAGTAGCAGACGCTGAACCGCAGTTGATCCCTCATCGACTTCCCCTCGACGATTTCGTCGGGGTTGTAGTGACGGAAGGCGAGCGGATTGTCGGTCGAGGGCCCCTCGAATTCGATCTTCGTGACGTCCGGAAAATAAGCCATATCGTTCTCTGGTCTGGAGTTACGTTAATCGCTCGTCGACAGAAGCAACGGGAAGTCCGACAGGGTCGAGCCAACTCTGGCCAGTGGCTCTGCTCCGCCGGCCCACCCTGAAGACTCGCAAATTACCAGTGTTCGGAGTCGATTCAAAGCGAGCCACCGCCGCCTGGCTTTCCTTGTCCCCAAACTCTCACCCTGCATCGGCCTCAAACTCTCGCCTGGGAAAGACCAGAATTGACAATGGCGGAGCAACAGCCGTCGCATCGCTAACCCGCGCTAACCCGTCGCCGGACTTCCGCTACGATCCGCCGCAGTTCGACCCGCTTTCAACTTTTCTTTGGAGCTCTCACCGTTGTCATCCCGCTGGGCTCGTCTGACTGCCATCGTTGTTCTCGTCGCTGCGGCGATCGGAACCGCACTCGCCCTGCGCGGCGGTCGCGAATTTCCTGTCGAATTTGAGCGGTCCATTTCGTCGTCGGCCACGGGCCTCGCGCGGCTTCAGCTCAGTGAAGACGGTCGCCTGCTGTTTGCCGCAGGTGGGGACGGCAGCGTCGTGCACTGGCTGATGCCCGGGACAGGCAGCGGAGAAATTCTCTCCCCGACAGGATCTGTTCCGGTCACTGTGCTCGGTCTGACTCCTGACAGTCTGTTGCTGGCCGGCGATCTCTCGGGACGGCTGCGGCTGTGGGAACTGCCGTCGCTCAAACCGCTTGAAATTGAGAGCCCGGCCGTCCCGGTAACCTGCGTGGCCTTTCGCGAAGTCGCCGGCAGAAAGCAGCTGTTTCTTGGCATGGCAGAAGGTCGAATCGTGACGGTCGACGACCAGGGAGCGACTCCGCGAGTTTCCGGCCATCGCGGCGTGAAGGCACTGGCGTTGAACAAAGAAGGGACCGTGTTGATTTCCGGCGGCTCGGAAGGAGACCTCATCTGGTACGACCTGCAGGAGCAGCAGCAGCAGCAGATTGCGAGACAGAAAACGCACTCCGCAGAGATCTCTGTCGTGCTTCTCTCGCCAGGAGGAGACGCTGTGATTTCCGCCGACTGGGACGGGCACGTGCGGGTGACCTCGACCGCAACGCGGGAAGTCATCGCGACATTTTCTCAGCCGGACGCCGTCTCAGCACTCGCCGTTCACGGAGAGGTCATCATCACCGGAAGCTGGGACAGGCGCGTGCGAGTCTGGGAGATCAAGGGAGACGCCGGGACTCTCAAATCAGAATTCGACACCGGTGCGGCCGTCCTCGGGCTGGCCGTGACTGCGGACGGCAAGACCGCCATGACCGTCTGCGGAACGAGAAGTGTCGACTTCTGGAAGCTGCCGTGACCTGTTGTGGAAGACCCACCCGGCAAACGTCACATCGAAAGCCGCAGGAGAATGTGGCAGTCTTCGATGGTCATCGCGCGAGGATTCGTCGGCGTCGAATGATCGGCCATCGCCAGTTGTGGGATTGACTCCAGATCTGTTTCGGTCACGCCGAGTTCTGACAGACGCTGCGGCAGGCCAATGTCAGAAATGAGCCGCTCGAACACCGTCGGCAAATCCCGTCCCTCGCCACACTTCATCGCGCCGGCCATTCGGTCGAGCTTTCCTGGACACGCTTTCGCGTTGTAGCGCAAAACGTGCGGCAGAAAGATCGCATTCAGAGTGCCATGATGCAGCGGCTTGCCGGGCAGTGCTCCCAGCGGATGGCTAAGACTGTGAATCATGCCGAGCCCCTTTTGAAACGTCAGCCCTCCCTGCAGCGAGGCCATCATCATCTCTGATCGATGATGCAGATTTGAGCCGTCGTTCACGGCCGCTCGAAGCGAACCGAACGCCCGGGCAAGACCGTCGAGGGCGATCGCATCGGCGACCGGATTGACCTTCGGACTGCAGAACGTTTCGACGCAGTGCGAAATCGCGTCCATCCCGGTCGCCGCCGTGAGCAGCGGTGGCAGGCCGAGCGTCAATTCCGGATCGCAAACGGCCGCAGTCGGGATGACGTGAGGACTGATCAGCGCCAGCTTCTCGCCGCTCGGAAACGAAATCAGCGCCCCGCGTCCGGCTTCGCTTCCCGTTCCGGAAGTCGTCGGAACAGCAATGACGGGCGGTTTCTGCGAAGAGATCTTTGCGAGGCCACCTCGAATGAGCGCGTACTGATCGAGCGGTTCGGGATGAGTCGCCAGGATCGAAATCGCCTTGGCACAGTCGATCGGCGAGCCACCTCCAAGAGCAACGATCCCGTCGCAATCGTTGTCCCGATACACGACGACTCCGGCCAGCACACTTGCCTCGGTCGGATTCGTTGGAACTTCCGCGAAGACCGCGGCCGCTTCCATTGGCAATCGCTCCACGATCCCGAGTTCGGCGAGTCCTCGATCAGTCACAAGCAGCGGCCGCTTCACACGATACTGTTTCAGAATGGCCGCCAGTTCCGAGACGGCCCCCGCACCGAACTGAATGGCTGTGAGATAGTTGATCAGTGAAGAGGGCATGAGGGACCTGCGAATTCCGGAGAGTGTCTGCGAAACGCCTCGCACGATAGCTCACCCGAATTCACACCGCAGCCATGCCGACTCAGCGACCGAGATCCACTGAGCGATGCCACCAGAAAACGCCGGCGAGCGTTGAAAAGAGCGATCCGAAGCCGCTCATACTGAGCCCCCTCGCAAAGCAACAACACCTGTGTCGCCGCCATCTTTTTCACGGCCGCTTCCTTTGTCGCCCGCTTCTTTGACCAGAAACGAACGAGCCTTTGCCATCACGTCCTCGTCTTCCAGCGTTTTCATCAGCCGATTTCGCACAACTCGAAAAAGCCACGCGGTGAGATTCTCCGGCTGAACGGGCGGCTCAAAAAGCTCAAGAAACGCTTCCTGAACAACGTCTTCCGGCTCGCTGCAAATCTGTCGAGCGTAAAGCACCAGCCGAGCCGCATGCCGATCGACGAGGTCCGACAACAGCCGAGGTGACGTGCTCAGAGGATTGCGGTTTCTTGAGTTCACTGCTGAATGACGCCTGAGGAGCAAGGCTGTCCCGGAATTGTTCTGGACTCTGTCAAGACACGTCCCTGGCCGGGCCAACCCCCATCTCGAAGACTTGCCAGAAAGACCTCACGTGAAGGCACGAAGACTGTGCTTTCCTTCGTGTCTTTGTGACTTCGTGTGAGAAAACCACAACGGTGTCAATCCGGCGGAAACGGACTCGCCCCTTCCGCGATCCACTGCCGGATCGCTCTCACTTCGGCTTCGCTCAACCGAGGCCGCGGCGGCGGAGGCATCGCCCCCTCGGAATCCAGCACCAGGAGCTGCAGCAGTTCGGACTCGTCCGGCCTGCCGGGAATGACGACTTTGCGGACGTTGACCAGCAGCCGGTGATGCAGAATTCGAATGCCGCCTTTCACCAGGTTGTGGTTGTGACACCCGTAGCAATGCCGGATGAAAAGCGCTTTCGCCGCCGAGGCTGCCTTCCAGAAACTCATTCAACTTCAACAGCACCGCATGCCAGCGGCGCTGC
>ERZ891418.366-NODE-366-length-15903-cov-4.431726_pt1 | contig 15903 bp, 13 predicted proteins | sample MGYA00521236_ERZ891418 | MGnify/ENA primary metagenome ERZ891418 (study PRJEB32303, sample SAMEA104408696) | aquatic metagenome | biome: Brackish water; feature: Chemocline; material: water | place: Baltic Sea | collected 2014-10-18T10:34:00 | depth 100 m ... | reverse complement strand
GAATGTACACCTGCTGAGCGGAAAAGAAACTATCAACATCCCTACCCACGATCTTCATCGGGGTAAACTCCGAGATAGCGAAGTGGGGGGGTCTTCGGTGGTGCGGTGATTGCGGTGATGAATCCCCGATGGTCAACGCGACCCCACCGGATCCCTCGGCTGCACTCGGAAAATTAACCGAGCATATGTGCACCGTATTACGAGAGCGAGGGAATTGCTGTGAACTGCTCTTCGTAGAGCCGCCTGTAAAGCGACGATCGTTCCAGAAGCTCTTCGTTCGTGCCTCTGTCAGAGATTTTGCCTTGCTCCATCACCAAGATTTGGTCAGCAGCGATGACTGTAGATAAACGGTGGGCGATTGCCACGGTCGTGCGACCCTGACGGAGACGGGTTAGCGCCTGCTGAATCATTCGCTCAGAAAGCGTGTCGAGCGAACTGGTGGCTTCATCAAGCAGTAGGATACGAGGGTTGGCGAGAATCACGCGAGCAATTGCCAGCCGCTGGCGTTCTCCGCCCGACAATCGATATCCGCGTTCTCCGACCACAGTCTCGAACCTATCTGGAAGGCCATCGATCAACTCGTAAATCTGTGCTGCCATTGTTGCATCGATCATCTCAGCTTCGGTGGCTTCCGACTTACCGAACACTAGATTCTCTCGAATCGTATCGTGGAACATAAACGAATCTTGGGACACAACGCCGATGAGCTTTGAGAGATCGGCCTGCGCCATGTCCTTCACGTCGATCCCATCGATAGACACCGAGCCGCTATCGGCGTCATATAGCCGCGCTAGCAGATAACCGACCGATGTTTTACCGGCGCCGCTGGGTCCGACCAAAGCTGTAAGTCCGCCACTTGGCACGGAGAAACTAATGTCGTTCAGCGTGAACGGCGCTGCTTGGTCCTTGGGTGACGTTTTCTTGTCGCCAATGGCAATCTCGGAGTACCTAAAGCCAACACTGCTGTATACGATCTCGCCCTTGAAATTCGCAGGGTCGACAGGCACTGGGTGGGCAGGGTCTTTGATCTTCGGATCGATATCGAGATACTCGAAAATTCGATCGAACAATGCGATCGAGCTAGATATCTCTACCCCTCGCATAAACAGGCCCGCCATCGGGAACAGTAAGCGCGCTTGAATGGCAGTGAACGCAACGATGTCACCCATTGAAATGGAACTGTCAGCTTCGATGATGAAGTAACCACCGATGAGCCAGATTATTGCGGGAGTCATCGTGAAGAACGTCTGCATCAGCACCGAAAAACGCTGGCCCGTCATCGCTTGTCGCAGGCTAAGCGTGGTCAGTTCAGTGCTGTTCTGTTTGAACGATTCGAACTGATCGGCTTCGCGTCCGAACGTCTTCGAAAGCATTACACCAGAAACAGAAAGCGTCTCGCCCGTTCGAGATGTCAGTTCTGATAGCGACTTCTGCGTGCGCCGTGTGAGTTCGCGACGTCGTTTACCAACCTTGAACATAGCGAACGTAAATATCGGAAGGGTGACCAAGGCAACTATCGACAGTTGCCACGAGATCACCAGCATCGCAATCACCGCAGAAATTACAACAACCGAGTTCGATAACAGCACGCCAAGAGTATCAGTGAGCAGCATCTGTGTGCTGGATACGTCACTGGAAATGCGGGTCTGAAGATCACCTGTACGAGTCGAAGTGAAGAACGAAAGAGGCAACTTCTGGAGGTGGCCGTAAACGGTGAGTCGCAGGTCCTCCATCACCGTAAGACCCGTTAGCATATTTAGATAACTAGTGCCGTAAGAAATCGCACCACTTGCAGCCGCTACCCCGATCATCCAACCCGTGAGCCAGTACAGGCTAGTGCTATCGGAGTTGGGTATTGTCACGTCGATGATCTGACGGATAAGTAGAGGTGTTGCGATCATCAACGTCGCCGATATAAAGATCAGGATCGCAACGGTTATGAGCGCGGAGCGATAAGGACGGTAAAGCTTCGCCACTCGAATCAGCGTTTTTCGTGCGATTGGGCGTTTAGGAGCATCATCGAATGCCCTGTCTACTCGCCCGCCATGTCGACGAACCAAACCGCGCTCCTTAAATGGAGAGGTGAATCGTTGTAGTCAACTCTTCAATCCTCTGACCTCTGGCATCTGACTACAATTGTGCGCCGATAGTTGAGTTCACCGATAACAAAAAGCGGCTAGTACATGTACTAGCCGCTTCATATTGCTACTTGATGGTAGCCCCAAGGGGATTTGAACCCCTGTTTCAGCCTTGAGAGGGCCGTGTCCTGGGCCACTAGACGATGGGGCCCCGTGGCTGCCGATCCAGGGATCGAACCTGGGTTACCAGATTCAGAGTCTGGTGTCTTACCGCTAGACGAATCGGCATCTGCGAACAGTGTTTAATAGTAGCAAGGTGATTCTGTTGTGCCTAATAAAAGCAAGCCAAAATTCTGCGAATCTCCTTATCTTTCGTGAACTTCTTACAAATTCGGATAAAACCAAGCTCGTTTGATCAGCATCTCAACCTGCAACAAGCCAACATCTTCGAAGTATTAAACGCTAGACTGACGCCTTCACGTAATAGAGGTACATCCTCTGGAGGTTTCTGAATGGCGACGATTGCAACTGCTGCTGAACGAGCGAAAGCATCTGGCAAAGGTCTCGAATGGAAGGGCGTGTTCCCAGCGAACCCGACGCCTGTTCATTCCGATGGACGAATCAACGAAGATGCACTTCGAGCAATTTTCGAAGACAACCTGGCTCACGGAGTGGGTGGGTTCTGGGTTGCAGGTTCAACGGGCGAAGGTCCGGTGATGAGCGAGCAGCAGCGAGCGACGACCGCACGCATCGCTGGTGAAACGATTTCTGGCAGAGGTCTTTCGATCATGCATGTCGGTGCGGTGAGCACCGAAAGTGCTGCCAAAGGTGCGAAGGCTGCCAAAGATTCTGGAAATGACGCTATTTGCTGCGTGCCACCGTTCTTCTTCAAGGGCGACGACCAGATGACGATCGACCACTACAAGCGGGTCGCAGATGCAGCAGACGGATTGCCGTTTTTCGTCTACAACCTCCCGCAACTAACTCAAGTTGAGTTCACTCCAGAACTCATGGAAAAAGTGGTCGAGCAGGTCCCTTCAGTAATTGGTCTGAAACATTCAGCTGTCACGTTCGGCAACATCCGAGCTTTCGCCGATATGGGACTCAAATGTTTCTCTGGCAACGGAGCGATTCCGCTGCCGGCGCTGACTATGGGAGCGGTGGGAACTGTCGATGCTCCTTTGTCGGTTGCACCTTGGCACTACACCGAACTGCACGACGCATGGGAACGTGGCGATCTGCCGACCGCTCAGAGATTGCAAGACGGCGCAAAGAAGATAGTTGACGTAGTGCGAATGTTTGGCGCTCCCGCCGGCGTAACCAAGATGATTCTCTCGGAGCGACTTGGAATCGACTGCGGTCGACCGATTCCGCCAGTGATGGATCTAACCGACGAGCAGCGACCGATCGTCATGGCAGCAGCGAAAGAAGCAGGCTTACTTTCGAATCCGTAAGAAATCGTGGCTTTTCGAATTTGAACAACGTCTCCAAGAAAGATTCTTGGAGACGTTGTTGTTTTCTCACTACCTGCAGCAAGATTGCGATGCTCGACATCCCGACCGTAGCGGCAGCGGAGTGGAGGGATCTTCGGTAGGGGGCGTGCTCGGCGATTGCTTTCTAATGTACGACCTACGCGACCCCGGCCCCAGATCCCTCGGCGGCACTCGGGAAGGTGGTTGTTCCAATCGGGAACGAAGGGCAACCTAAACCGAGCCCCGGCTAATCGCTTCGCTACCGAAGCGTTCGCGAATCGTGTCGAGAGCTTCACTGGTGTCCGAATCGGCCACCGGATTCTGATCCAGAAGCGAAAGCTGTGCCGCCTGCTCACCGAGTCCAGTAACCGATATTCCGAGCAGGCGAATGGCGTCACCTCTCGCTCGCATAGCAGTGACCAACAGTGCATGAGCCGTGTCATAGATCAGTTGATCGCCATCGTTGGGTGCAGCGAAAGTCCGCTGTCGAGTGATCGTAGAAAAATCGCCATATCGTAATTTGATGCTCGCACCCTTCGCTCGCATCCCCGACTTTCGCAGTCTCGTGCCAACTCGTTCACTCAGCTTCTTCAGCACCTTTTCAAGCCCAGAGCGACGTGAAACATCAGTCTCGAACGTAGTTTCTGCACTAATCGACTTCGCTTTCACTCGTTCTTTCAGCGGAGCGTTGTCGATCCCTCTAGCCCGTCGTTGAACGTAGTCAGCGTGGTTCGGGCCCAACGCACGCCGTAACGGCCCCAGCGGTGCGACGGCGAGTTGTCCTAGGGTAGAAATCTTGAGCTTCGCCAACGCTTCGCCGGCTTTGGGACCTATACCGGGGAGATTCCGAACTGGTTGGGGAGCGAAGAACGATTCGGCCTCTTGCTGGCGAACTTGAAATATGCCGTCTGGCTTGGCGTGTTCGGTCGAAACTTTCGCCACAAGTTTGCTGGAGCCGATACCTATCGAAGTTGGGAGTCCAAGTTGATCTCGCACTGCTTTGCGAATCTGATCAGCAGCGTCTAGCGGTTCGCCATAAAGCCGTTCTGTCCCGGTCATGTCCAGGTACGCCTCGTCAACGCTTACTGGGACGACGTTCGGTGAATATTCCCGAAGAATATTCATGAACTTTTTGGAAACAGTGCGGTACAAATCGTGATTGCCACGCATGTATATGGCTTGTGGGCAGAGCCGACGAGCCACTGCGGTAGCCATCGCAGAATGAACTCCAAATTTGCGGGCCTCATATGAAGCTGTGGCTACAACACCGCGCGGACCAATCCCGCCAATTACGACAGGTTTGCCAACTAGTGAGGGGTCGTTCTGACGCTCGGCCTCAACGTAAAACGCGTCGAGATCGACATGAAAGATCACTCGCTCTTTATCGGAAGTAATTGGCTCGCCAGACATGGCTGAAGATTAGCAGGTGAGTCGGGAAATCACGAAGCGATAAGTGGCGTTAATTAGCCTACATCCCGACCACAGCGAAATCGGAGTGGAGGAATCTTCGGTAGGGCTGGCGTGCTCGGCGATTGATAACGACGAACGAAACTGGCTATGTGCTTGGTGAATGAGAATGACTAACGACCGTCTAAGCCAACGCGACCCCAACTCCAGATTCTTCGGCTGCACTCGGGAAATCGATTGGTTCAGATTGTGAGGACGAAGTCGTCGACATCTAGCCTTAGCTGGCTGAGAAGGAGGGGGAGGCAGAAAACCCTATGCCAGCTCGTGAATCTGACGCATCGTGTTGACCATTTCGACCGCAGCGTCAGCATAGCCGCTTGCGTGACCGATCCGAACGACGGCATCTTCAGTGTTGTCAGTTGTTAGCACGCCGAAAATTACTGGCTTGCCTGAATCGTCACCTGCTCGGGCGATGCCCTCGGTCACTGCACGTGCAACGAACTCGTAGTGATCGGTATCGCCACGGATTACCGCTCCTATGCAGATCACGGCGTCGATATCGCCGCGCTCCGCGAGTCTTCGAGCGATCAGCGGTATTTCAAATGCTCCCGGTGCTCGTGCAACTACAGTATCGTCTGATGCGACACCAAGCTCGGCAAGACGGGTCAAAACCAAAGCTGTCATTTGGTCAGTGATGTAATCGTTGAAACGCGCCGCAACGACTGCGATTCCGAGCCCTTTTCCATCCAGATTTTGTTCGATTTTACGAGGTGACATTAATCGTTGGGCTCTTTGTTCGATTTGTTGACGATTGACTCAGACGGATTTACTTCGAGATCATGTCCCATCTTGTCGACCTTTGTCTGCATGTAGAACCGATTCTCGTCGTTGATCGGTGCTTCCAATGGAAGCTGCTCGACCATCTCAAGTCCGAACCCTTCGAGTCCGATGACCTTTTTGGGGTTGTTCGTAAGCAGCTTGAAGCGTCGAACTCCGAGGTCATTCAATATTTGAGCACCGACGCCATAGCGACGCAGATCCATCGGAAAGCCGAGTCGCAAGTTCGCTTCGACTGTGTCTAGCCCTTGGTCTTGAAGCTCGTAAGCCTTGAGCTTGTTCAAAAGCCCAATACCTCGACCTTCTTGCCGCATATAAACCAAAACACCACGACCCTCAGCCGCAATAAGTTTCAGTGCCATGTTCACCTGATCGCCGCAGTCGCAGCGGGTGCTGCCAAAAACGTGGCCGGTGAGGCATTCCGACTCGACCCGAACCAAAACCGGCTCGGAATCGTCGATGTCGCCCATGTAAACAGCGATGTGTTCCGAAGGGTCGACGAAGCTCTTGTAAGCAATCGCCTTGAACACGCCGTGCGCAGTTGGTAGACGGGCTTCCGCGGCACGCTCAACGAGCTTCTCGTGGCTCATGCGGTATGCGATAACGTCGGCAATAGTAACGATAGGGAAGTCGTGCTTCTCAGCTGTTTCTTCCAACTGAGTTCGGCGCGCCATAGTGCCGTCGTCATTCAAAATTTCGCAGATAACGGCCGCAGGGTGCTTGCCTGCCAATCGAACAAGATCAACTGATCCTTCGGTGTGACCAGCTCGCACTAGCACCCCACCTTCTTCATAGCGAAGCGGGAACACGTGACCCGGTCGCACAAAGTTCGCCGCTGTCGATTCTTCATCGGAAAGCAACTGAATCGTGTGCGCCCTATCGGCAGATGAAATACCGGTCGTAATCCCGAATTTCGAATCGACAGTTACCGTGAACGCAGTACCGTGTTCTGCGGTGTTTTTCTGCACTTGCATTGGGAGTCCGAGACGATCAAGATCCTCTCCGGTCATCGGAGTGCAAATGAGCCCTCGCGCTTCGTTCGCCATCATAGTGATGTTCTGCGGCGTGGCGTCCTGAGCCGCCATCACCATGTCGCCTTCGTTCTCGCGGTCTTCGTCGTCGACGAGGATCACGATCCCACCATTTTTGATCTGTTCGATCGCCCGTTCAACCGACTCGATGGCACGAGCGTCGACTGAATCGGGAATGTGCGGATTTATCGTCATATTTTGTGGAAGCTTATTCAACGATGATTACTACTTGGGAAGATTATTCAGGTACGGCTCTACCAGTTTCGCCACGTACTTAGCTGTGACATCTGCTTCGAGGTTCACTTTCGATCCCTCTGGGCGTTCGTTCATTGTCGTGTGATCGAACGTGAACGGGATAATTGCAATGCTAAAGCTATCGACGTTGCGATCGACCACCGTGAGGCTGGTTCCATCAATGGTGATGAAGCCTTTCTCAACGATATTTTCAATTATATTCTCTGCAGCCTCGATGACGAAAATTCTCGAATTGCCGTCTTCGATAACAGAACGAATCCTACCAACACCGTCGACGTGACCCTGCACCATGTGCCCGCCGACCCGGTCGCCGTATCGGAGCGATCTTTCGAGGTTAACCTTGCTGTTTGGTTTCAAATCGTCAAAGTTGGTTCGGACTAGCGTTTCAGGGACGGTCTCGACTGTGAACGTGGAGTCGGTTTCGGAAAGCGCTGTGACGGTAAGACAGGCACCAGCGACCATGATCGACTCGGAAATTTTTAGATCGTCGAGCACTTGATTGGCTCGAACAACGAGGGTTTCACCGTCGAAAGATTCGACGGTTCCCACTTCTTCGATAATTCCTGAAAACATTGCTAGATTTCGCCTGTCAGCGGTTTTTATGAATCGAACACGACGAGTGCGTTAATTCGACTTTGAAACGAAGCCTTCGATAAGAATATCGCCGTCGATGACCGTATGGGTGATGTTTTCTAGTACGAGAGCATCGTTGATTGCTGATATTCCGAGTCCGGCGAGCGGTCCGGGCGCTTCGGTTCCACCGATGATCTTCGGTGCGATGAACATAGCGACCTTATCGACTAGACCATTCTCGACGAACGCTCCGGCGAGTCCTGCCCCAGCTTCGACCATCACGTTGTGGAGTCCTCTAGATCCGAGTTCGTCCACGATAGCAGTCAGATCAATTTTCGATTTGATCTGAGCGGATTTCAAGATCGATACATTCGGAGCTGGCGGTTTCGCATCGACACCTTCACCAACGATCCAAAGGATTTCGCCCGGTTCGTTGATTAGTGGTGCATCCGAAGGCATCCTGCCATGTGAATCGACAACTACCCGCAGCAAAGGTCGGCCGGTTGGATTGCCATCGGAATCTCGTGCGGTCAGTCTTGGCTTATCAGCCAGTACCGTGCCAATACCTGTCACCAGCGCATCGGTTTGTCGTCGCATTTCGTGAACTCGGGCGCGTGAAGCGTCGCTCGTTATCCATTGTGATTCGCCGGTGCGAGTTGCGATCTTGCCATCGAGACTCATCGCGAGTTTTAGGGTGACAAGCGGACGTTGTGTTTTAAGATGGTGACGAAAACCCTCTATTAGAAATTCGGCTCGCTTAATCTGTTCGTCAGATGCCTCTCTAACTACCTCGATTCCAGCAGCCTTTAGCTGTCTAAACCCGTTTCCCGAAACACTCGGGTTTGGATCTTCAAGCGGCGAAACGACTTTGGAGATACCAGCTGTAATGATTGCTTCGGTGCAGGGCGGAGCTACGCCTTGAAACGCATGCGGCTCTAACGAGCAGTAAAGAGTTGCGCCTTTCGCGTATTCACCGGCTTCTGCAAGTGCGATCGGCTCGGCGTGCCGACCTGGTCGTAGCTCGGTCGTGCCTTCGCCAATGATTCGGCCGTTCTGAACGACAACGGCGCCGACCGCGGGGCGGGGCGCAACGCCTCCCATAGCCTGTTCGGCGAAATCTAGCGCTCTATCGAGTGGAGTACCGATGGCTGAGCCTCAGTGGTATCTAGGAACGCTTGATGTGGTTATCGAAATCGAGATGTGCTCGGCTGGCAGTCGGTGATTCTTGGCCTTGGTAACGACTACTGAGTTCCTTTGATCCGTATGGACGATCTACTTCGGTAGTCATCTGCTGGAATGAAATCTGGCCAATGCGCATTCCAAAGTACAGAGTGATTGGAAGTCGCGAGACGTTCGCAAGTTCGAGCGTGAGATTGCCAGACCACCCCGGATCGATAAAGCCGGCTGTCGAGTGAATCATTAGGCCGAGTCGACCCAGTGAGCTTTTACCTTCGATCCGAGCAACTAAGTTGTTCGGCAGGGTCAATTTTTCAAGTGTGCTGCCCAGCACGAATTCGCCCGGGTGCAGTATGAACGGCTCGTCGTCTTTGATGATTACTTCATCTGTCAGATTCGGAACGTCCTTACGCAGATCGATGTAAGGGAGGGTCGAATTTCGAAATACTAATATCGTGTTCGCAAGATGAAAATCGACACTAGCGGGCTGGACGTCACGGTCGGAATATGGCTCTATGCCAATATGCCCAGCTTCGACGGCTTCCCTTATCGATCGGTCGCTCAGGACCATGCGAATTTCCTTCGTAAATGCTGTGATAAAACTTACACACTGCGATTCACCAGTAACCAATAGACACTGACGACAACGAGATTGTATGCGCTGACGGAACACTGCGGACACCGCTCAACACAAGTTAAATAATAAAGGGCGGATCCCTTCGATGAGGAATCCGCCCTTTATTGGTTTAGTCGAACGCTTATCCGCCGATTGCGAATACTGCTTGAATATTTACTGAAAGGTTCACGTCACCCGAAGAGATCGGCGTCGACTTGAATGCACCGTCCATCGCTGCCATTTCGGCCATAGGTGCGCCGTATGACATTGGTACTGAGCTGCTAATTTCTGTCAGGTAAACCAAAGGTCCGAGCGTTACACCCATTGCCCGAGCGTAGACGTCTGCCTTAGCAAGAGCGTCGGCAGCTGCGTGCTGGCGAATTACTTCGCCGTATGCCGAAGAGTCGTCGACAGTGAACTGAATCGAGTTGATTCTTATCAAGTCGCCGCCAGCTGAAGCTGCGGTGTCGACCACTGGGCTCAGGTTGTCGATGTCACGAACCGTCACCTGAACGGTATTACTAACGGTGTAACCCGTGATGCGTGGCTCGCTGTGTCGACCCAGTGAGTCAGATACCTCAACCCAAATCGTCTGTGGGTAAATGTTGAAGTTCGTAGTCACAATATCGTCTTCCGACACGCCGTTGTCTTTGATGGCGTCCAGCACACTTTCCATAGCATCGGCAGCTTTCTGGCGTGCTGCGGAAACGGTGGTCTCACGAGACTCAACACCGATCGAAACCTGTGCGACGTCGGCTGGAATCTCGATTGTTCCCTGTCCGGTCACCCAGATACCAGTGTTAGTCGTACCGAATGACGAATTGAATACCGAAGATTGGCCGTATCCGACTGGTGCACCGATTGGGTATGGCTCGATCAAAGATGAATCGTAGTCAGGGGTGATTGCCTGACTGCTGCCAGTCGATGAGCCTTGAGAACCGCCTGAGCTAATGTTGCCAATAACACCGGAGGGAGCTCCGATTGCTGGCGTGTCATCGTTGCTTGCGATCTTTTCGTCGGCAGATGTATCGGCGCATGCGACTGCTGCGAGTGAGAACACTGCGAGGGCAGCCACGAGCAACCATGTTGCGGGCTTTCTGATCTTTACATTACTCATAACAAAATCCTTCTAGTTACTTATCTGTGGTTCAACAGCACGCTTGTGTGTCCTGAACCCTTTGAACTGTTTCTTGACCAACCCACGTTTGAATTGTCGTTGGTATAAGTAGAGACGACGAATAGCTGAGATTTGTTCCATTGAGTTCTGACGAATACGTGATGACCTGGTTTTTGTGAGTGTTAAACCAGTGTCATAGGTGTCGAGCGAATGGACCCAACATCCCGACCGTAGCGATAGCGAAGTGGAGGGAACTTCGGTGGGGCAGTGTGCTTGGCGATGGAGCATAACCATCGACTCCGGAAGCCAGACTCAGCCCAGATTCCTTGGGTGCACTCGGAAAGTCGACCGTTGGTGCGCGTCAGTCCGGGGCAACGTCTGTTACCCCGAGCCGAAGTTACTCGCCGCGGGTTCGGCGAAGGCCTGCCCATGCGCCGACAGCGGCGATTGCCAATGCGACGAGCGAGGCTTGCAGCTGCCAGAGCGGAAGTGAAATTCCGTTGTTCGAAGGAACCAGTTCGAACGTAGTGTCTTGTGCGTAAGCAAACTCGGTTTCAGATTCAATCGAACTCGAACCATCTCCTGGCAAGACACCGGCATCGGTGTGGAATTCTCTCGATTCAAGTTGTGCCTGTGTAACTGACGAATCTTCATCGTATGACCCGAAGACTGTCGAATCTGAATCATCGGCGTCCGGGCTTATGGCGTTAGTGGGCGCTTCTAGCATGATGCTGGGCAGCTCTGGTTCTTCCGAACCCGCGCTCGAATCTGCGAGCCCTGCGACCGGAGCTTCTGCCGCTTCTGGTGCGACCGAGTCGCCAGTGCTAGCAGATTCTGGAACGCCTGCACCCACCGCCGTGGCTGCTGCTGAAGAAGATGCTTTTTCGGTAGTAAACATGTCAGCACTCGAACCCGGGTCTCCGGGATTACCGGGTGCTCCAGCTGCCCCAGGACTCGAAGCTCCACCACTAGTTGCCGATTCAAAAATCTCGGCAGTCGAGAATGATTCACTTCGACTTGAACTAGATTGATCGACGACGCCGGTCACATCACCAATTGTCAGCAGTGCAACACCAACCGCGGCAATGACTGCGATAGCCGCCGGCGCAAGCGCTAGGCGTTGTTGTGGCGCAAATAAATCAGCAACTCGTGACAACAGCGAGTCTTGACCTGCGGCCGCTGCAACCATTTCAGGCGTGACTGCGAATGAACGTGGGGCTTCGATCTTTTCGATTCTGCCAAGTACCGACCGCAACGCCTGTTGAGTGGAAAGGTCCTTTTCGAGCGAAGCATTGTCGTGCATCAGGTTTTCAACGAGCTGAATCTCGTCGGATGACGCGTTACCTTCGACGAACGCATTTACTGCGTCGATGCTCAAATCTTTACGGCCTATAAGTCGATTTAGAAACTTGCGAAACACTCTTTTTTAGTTCTCCTTGTCTTATAGACGCATTGAGGCTGGTAAAAGTTCCCGATCTTGCTGAACACAGTCGCGCATTCGTGCTCTGGCTCGGTTTAACCGAGATTTCACGGTGCCTATCGAAACACCAATCGAGTCGGCTGCTTCGTCGTATTGGTAGCCCTCAACATCGATCATCACCATTGCGTATCGATGATCGTCGGAAAGGCCGCCCATGCAATGTTCGATAAGACGTGCCAGCTCGGCATTCAATGCATCAGCTACGGGATCTTGCGAGTCGTCTTTGACCGTTTCTGAAAAGTAGACGATGTCTTCGTCTATCGAGGTTTCACCCCAGCGTGCGATCTTCCTCAGGTAGTCCAACGATGCGTTCTTCGCTATACGGAAAAGCCAAGCGCGGAATATCCCACCTCGATACGAAGAAATCTTGCGAAATGCAGAAATGAAAGTGTCCTGCGTAATATCTTCCGCAGCGGCTCGATTTCTGACCATACGAAGAACAACAGCGAACACCGCGTTTTGGTACTCGACTACTAAGCGATTGAACGCGTCGTAGTCGCCGTCACGGGTTAGTTGTATTAGTCGCTGTTCGTCGAAACTGGTCATTTTGAAATTAAGTCAGATGCCTCATCGGCTCAATGCTACTCGCCACCCAATAAATCGGCATTCAAGCTTCAAAACGTCACTCGGTGATTACGTGCAACTGGTAACCACCTTGTTATATTCATATTAGAGCGATTTATAGTTCTAGGATTCGATTTTGGGTGACCGTATTTTTGGTCACGCGACAAAGGTGACAAATGCGCTCAGCGCTTCGGGATACTGGTGAGACGATCATCACAGCTGTGGTGATTTTTCTTGCGCTGCAAGCAACGACTCAGAGCTTCTTAATCGAAGGTTCGTCGATGGAGCCTACGCTGGTTCAGGATGAGCGATTGCTGGTAAATCGATTTGTCTACACCCAATCGCCGTTCAGCCTGTTTGGTGATGACAGCTACTTGTTCGGCGGGCCGAAGCGCGGCGATATCGTTGTATTTCATCCACCGACCGGCTCTGATACCGATTTCGTTAAACGAATCATTGGTGTTCCGGGCGACTGGATCGACCTCGACGGCAGTTCTGTCTACGTAAACGGCGAAAAGACCGCTTGGGTCGATGTTACGACAGCTCGTCGACATGACGATTACCCAGTGCAGGTGCCAGACGGAGAGTATTTCGTGCTTGGCGATAACCGACGGGTGTCGGTCGATTCCCGAAACTGGGGTTTTGTTACTGGCGATGCGCTTGTGGGTCGAGCGTGGTCGGTTTACTGGCCGATGAACCAGTTTCAGCTTTATAGCTAGCGTTGGCTTTTACGGAGCCTCAGCGAGTCGTAATTCAATTCGACTTGCGACTCACTCAGACTTCATAAAGTCGGCTATGCGCTCGCCAATGGTCATCGCTGGCGAGTTGGTATTCGCCCGGGGGCAGTCAGGCATGATCGAAAGATCACAGACCCGCAAGCCTTCAATACCGTGAACGCGCCCATATTGATCAACTACCGCCATCGGATCCGATTCGTCACCCATCCTCGCCGTGCAAGATATGTGGTGCATCGTAGCTGCACTCCGAAGCAGCCAGTTGTCGAGCGTTTGGTCTGATTCGAGATCCGCAGGAAGCGGATCGATCACCTCTTTGAGAATGCCCTTGTAAGCAGAGTGTTCACCGAATTCTAGGTGCATGCGAACACCGGCCCGCATCCGTTCGAGATCGTACGGATGATCGAGAAGGTGGTAATCGAGTTCGGGTTGCACATGCGAGTCGCTGGAGACCAACCGCATCTCCCCTGATGCCTTCGCCAAATACAGACCCACGCTCATCAGGAACTCGCGATTAGTCGAATTCCAACGCATTACGGCGATCATATCGTTACGTAATTCTGAGTCACGAGCCGTGTAGCGCAACGCAACTTTTTGTGGCCCAACTTCGACATCTGGCATCGGGAAATCGTCTTCGGCGCGCCATCGAACATGAGCCGAAGGATGATCGCGTAGGTTCTGCCCAACGCCTCGCATGTCAGCAATCACTTCGATGCCGACTGCTTCGAGCTGTTCTCTACGACCTAACCCAGAAAGCATCAACAGATGCGGCGATCCGATTGGTCCTGCGCTCAAAACCACTTCATCGGCAAACGCTTGTTTCAGTTCGCCATTTTTCTCATATTCAATTCCGACCGCTTTTTTATCTTTGATCAATACTCGTGTGGTGTGACTGTCGGCGCTGATGGTGAGGTTCGGACGATCTCTCGACATCGTCAGGTAGCCCATTGCAGTGCTCCACCGAATCCCATCAGGATTGTTCAAGGGCAAAGGACCAACGCCGCTAGAAGCCGGATGATTGTGATCATCGGTCTTCGCAAATCCGGCGTCCGTAACCGCTTCGATGAATGCGGCTTGATCGTCAACAAGTTCATCAGTTTTATAACGACGGATGATGATCGGTCCATCATTTCCGTGGTACTGATCGAAAATATCGAGGTCGTTCTCGAGCTTGTTCATGTACGGAAGTATTTTGTCGTACGACCATTCGTCGTTCCCCGCCTCGACCCATGAGTCGAAATCTTCGGGGATGGCGCGTAAGTACACTTGGCCGTTAATCGCGCTCGTCCCACCGGTGATTTTGCCGCGAGGAACCATCATGTCGATGTGGAGCGAGGTCGCCTTCCCGGTGAACCCCCAATTGTGCTCACCATCAGGATCGATCGTCATGTCCGTACCTGTGGCGTGACCTTGCCTGATTTCGTCTGGAAGTTCATCGATATTTGGGTAATCGTGACCTGCTTCGATAAGGAGAATATTGCGGTCTGCATCCTCCGAAAGTCGTGTAGCGAGAGCTGCCCCTGCAGATCCCGCTCCAACAACAATCACATCGTATTTCGAGTTTGGCATATCAGATGAAAACCCTGTTTAGATCATAGGATTCGTTGGTGGTGTTGAAGACCAGTCGTCGCGTGACCGACCGTTCTTATCCCACACGACCTGCCCGTTCTTCACGGTCATTTCACAGACGATTCGTTTGTTCGTCTTGAAAACTCGATGACTCGTGCCGTTGTCGACTAGACCAAAATTGCCTTCTGTAATATCAAGTACAGCAATATCGGCTGGAACTGTTTGACCGAGATTTCCGAGTTCCGGATGACCTATCGCTTGAGCAGGATCCCAGGTCGACTGTTTTACGATGGTTGGTAGATCCATTCCAAGTGCAAGAAGTTTCGACATCGTCTCTGGCATAGTCGCAAGGTTCGCTGTAATGCTATTGCTGTGCATGTCCGTTGAAATAGTGTCAGGCAAGAATCCCTGATCGACAGCAGCTTTTGCAATGCGGAACGAAAAACTGCCGCCACCGTGTCCAACGTCGAATTTCACGCCGCGCTCGCGGGCGTCAAAGAAGTACTGCTTCACCTTGTCGTTGATATCTGTCATCGGCTTACTGAGCGCGTAACAGTGAGTAACCATGTCGCCCGGTCGTAGGTGCTCCAGCATCATTTCTCCCATCGGACGGGTGGGGATCGGAGACTGATCGACCATTAAGTAAACGCCTGCGTCTTCGGCCGCCTGAATGCCTCGGTCTAACGGTTCCCAACCTGGTCCCATGTAGTGAGCAACTTTTACTCCTACGATCACATCAGGACGTTGGGCAATTTTGGCGGCAGTTAGTTCGGCATCCATTCCTTCAAGGTCTTGCTCAGGTTCCCCGACCATTCCTTCTCCAGCAATGTTCAACAACGCAAAAACGTTTGTCGTAGCCGGAGCAATTACTTGCTCATTGAAATCGTCGAAGGTTAGGTGTCCCGCTCCGCCAGCGTCGACAGCCGTCGTCGTGCCTTCCGGCAAACAGTGAGCATCGGGTACAATCGCTCCTCCGTAGCCATCAAAATGTGCG
>ERZ891418.363-NODE-363-length-16061-cov-11.245408_pt1 | contig 16061 bp, 10 predicted proteins | sample MGYA00521236_ERZ891418 | MGnify/ENA primary metagenome ERZ891418 (study PRJEB32303, sample SAMEA104408696) | aquatic metagenome | biome: Brackish water; feature: Chemocline; material: water | place: Baltic Sea | collected 2014-10-18T10:34:00 | depth 100 m ... | reverse complement strand
CGCGAACATGCAGCGTGTTCGGAACCACTTGTCGTGTGGTGCCCAGTATGAATGCGAGCGTGTGATCGGCGACTTCGTCGATGCAGTAGTCCGGGACATTGCAGACCGGAATCCCGCGAGCCCTGGCCGCTTCGAGGTCCACGTTGTCGACCCCAATGCCGTAACGGACGATGACCTTCGCCCGCTGCATGCCCCCGATCACGTGGGCATCGACCGGTGCAAACTGAGTGATGACGGCATCCGCATCCGCCACCAATGTCGTCAACTCAGCGGCGGACTTCCTCTCTTTCAGGGCGGCGATTTCGTGCCCCAGCGGCCGGAGAATGCCCTCTTCGATTTCGAGACTCGGAAACGAGTAGTCGGTGATGGCGATTTTCATGTGGGAATTTCCGTAGAAAACTCGACGCAGACCAGGCGGCGCACTCTTGACAAAGTAAGATTGTCAGATAATCTAATCATCGGTTTTGTGTCCTGTCAATCGCCCGCCGTCAACTTCAGTGAGAAAAACTCATGACCGAAACGATCGAACGGCCCAAGCTTCGCGACGTCGTTGCCGATCGCCTGAAGACGTTCATTCTGGAAGGCGATCTCAAACCCGGAGACCGGTTGCCGACAGAGGCCGAACTGGCAACGAGATTCGGTGTCAGCCGACCCAGTCTGCGCGAGGCAACCAAGTCGCTGGAGTTTCTCGGCATCGTCGAGGCCAGGCGAGGCCGGGGCGCGGACTGACCGTCGGCAGTGTGAACATGGACCGAGTCACCGAACCCTTGATCGAGGATGTTTGGGAGGTGTATCTCGATCCAAAAGTGTCAATGCTTCTTTGAAGAGACCCCTCACACCGCGCAAATCTCAGCGAAAAAAAAGTTCGCCATCCTTGATCGTCTCCCCAACAACGATGTCCTTGATCGTCGTTGACTCCACTTTCAGGGGTTTGATTGGAGTATCACCAAATCGGCGAGCTTTCCCGCTTCGAGCGTGCCCTTGCTTTTTTCTTCTTTGAGTTGGCAGTCGTCGGTTCAAATCCGGCTCGACGGTGGCTCGCTACCGCTGTCGAAATAGGGGCGAGGCAACTAAGTTCTGGATAAGAGTTCTTAAACGGTAATCATCCTGCTTGCTGGCAGCGGCGACGACCTTAATGTGGGGGGCGTCGTCGATAGTCATTGCGCGACGCAGGGCGTAGGTGGCAAGCTGTTCGATGAACGACTCGGCGAAACGATCAAGATCCTGGGTCAGCAGTTTCTTGAATTGATCGGGGCCGTCGTACGTGCGACCGTCGGGGAATGAGCCGCCGGCCTGCACCGGCGGGTCGTCTCCCAAACCGCCGGCGATTTTTTCGGTGGTGCGCCAGCGACCAATGGCGTCGTAGTTGTCAAAGGCCAAGCCGAGCGGGTCGATCTTCTGATGGCACGCGGCACACGTCGCGTGCGTGGTGTGAGCTTGAATCTGATCGCGAATCGTCGCCTTCGGCTTGTCGCTGGGCGTCGGTTCCAGCGGCTCGACATTTGGCGGCGGGGGGGGCGGCGTCCGTCCAAAAATCGCTTCCGACACCCATACGCCACGATGCACCGGACGATGACGCGTGCCATCCGATGTCAGCGACAACACCGACGCCTGGGTGAGCACTCCTCCGCGGTGATCGGCGTCGATCAGCGGCACACGGCGAAATCCCGCTTCGGGCGCAAACTCCTTGCCGTAGTGCATGGCTAGCCGTGCGTTCATCACGGTCCAGTCCGATGCCAGGAACTCGCGAATCGAAGCGTTCCTCGCAAACACTTCGCTAAAGAAACCCGTCGATTCCAGCACCATGCTCCGTTCGAGCCACTTGTCGTAGTCGGGATAGAGTTCCGGGTCCGGCGGGAATTGGCCAACGCGATGTAGTTGCAGCCATTGACGGGGAAACGACTCCGTGAAGCGGCGCGACTTCGGATCATTGAGCAGGCGCTGAAGCTGTCGTTGCAACACGTCCGACTGGTGTAAGTCGCCACGCGATGCCTGCTCGAAGAGTTCGTCGTCCGGCATTGAGTTCCACAGGAAGTACGACAACCGCGATGCCAGTTCCCAATCATTAACTTGCTCGCGCTGTTGGGCCGCCGAGCCCTCGACGAGGTAATAGTAATTTTGCGATGTCAGGACTGCGGCCATGGCCGCCAGGTAAGCCGAGCGGAGATTCTCGCCCGCCGCACGTTCGGCTTCGATCAGCCGCATGTAGCGATCCACTTCCTCGGTCGTGGGGGGGCGTCGCCATGCTCCAGCCATGAATCGGCTAAGACTGTCCCGCAAGTCGCGAAGCAGTTTATCGGGCTGCTGAGGATCTGTCGGCGGCGCCCCGTTCAATTCCGGGGGGAAAAACGACTCGCGTTTTTTCAGGTCCACTTCGGGAACGATCGGGCCTTCGCACTCGTACCAGTCGACCAACAGCAGCGGAAAGATCGGCCGACCATCCTCCAGCAGAAGCTTATATCCCGTGGGACTCGGTCGATAATCCTTCAAATTCCGGATCGTCGTGGGAGTGTTCCCCACGGCAGGTCCGTCGTCCAGTTTCCCGGGCGCTTCGTTGATCAGTTGAAATCCGCCTTGTGGGAGAAACGTTTGAAACTCGACGACTGTCGGCTGGTCCTCGCTCGCAAGAATGTCCTGACCGACTTCAGCGCGTTTGAGACTGTTGTTCCAGAGGCTCAGCCGAGGGAGTCGGCCCTTGAATGACGGCAGTGCGCTCAATTGCACGCGAATACGATAGAGGCCCGGCGCTGGGGCATGAATGCCGCCATGTAACCGGCTCGGATAGATCAGCCAGCGGTCGGGAGTCGCGGCCGTCTGGCGTTTGACGGTGGACGGGGTCGGCGTCGCGGGATAAGCCTGCTGCAAGATCGTCTCGGCCGCTCGCAAGTAACGTTCCACGTGCGACGGAGACAGTGTGAGGACCGAGCCGATTCGATTGAAGCCGTGCCAGCGCGGATCATCGTTGAGCGCACCGGGCATGGATGGGTCAAAGTGAACGCCCAGCAGGTCGTAAATGGATTGCGCGTATTCCTCGCGGCTGAGTCGATAGTGCGCGACCGGCCCACGACGGCCCATCCGAGTGGCCTCCCCTTCCTTTGATTGCGATGAGATCCACTCCGCCACCTTGCCGAGTTCTTCGGCCGTCGGCTGCGGTTCCGTCTTGGGCGGCATCTCTCCGGAATTGATCCGAAAGAGCACCTCGGCCCACCGTTCGGCCGTCTGTTGCATGCCGAAGTCTCGCGCCAGAGTATCGAGGCGGAACTCGCCCTTCTGCTGCTTGTCGTCGTGACACCGCAGGCAATGTGCCTTGAAGAACGGCAGCGCATCGGCTTCGTACGCGTCCCGGTCTGCGGCCTGGACTGAACCGATTGCGCAGCCGGTCAGAAGGAGTACGAGAATCGACGCGTATCGGTTCATGGCTTTACACTCCTAGTGGCTATTCGCTTCTTACGGGTCAAGAAAAACGGCGGACTCACCATGGCAGCACCATGCGGGATCCGCGTTGTTGATCTTCGAGTGACGTCAATCGCTCTTCGGGAGGCATCGATACGAACTTCCAGCGCTCGGCCTTGACTCGCACGCATGCTCCAGGCGTGTATCCCGCAAGTAGCTCGACGAACTTCAACTTCAGTTGCACGCCGCTGCTCCCGAGGGGCGCAGAATCCAGCCGCTTCCACTCCACCAGTTTGGCGAACTTGCGATCGGAGCGGTGAGCCCACGTGCGGCGGGTTCTCTCGCTCACTGCCACGGCGATCCGTTCTTCGCGGTCATTCCACAAGTCATCGAGGATCTCCTGATCGACGTCGAACAGCGTGAGGGTGACAATGCCGCCGCCGTAATCGAAGTGCTCGACCTCGTCGATCCAGCCAGCGGTCCAGCGTTCCCGCTCATATTGCACATGCCGCTGACGCTGCCGTTCGGTCGCCAGCGTTCGGCTGCCCTCGTCGATCCAAAGACGTCCGACGCGGAACTCTCCCTGTCCCCAACCCTGACACCAGGCCAGGTTGAATTGCACGATGCCGCCCGGCTGAATCGCGCTGAGCTCGACAAGCTGCCGTCCCTGCCAAATCTCTGAACGTACATCAATGTCAAACGTGAACGGCGTGTTGATGCCAGCTTTCACGAGCTTCCCGGCCACATCCCCGCCCGGCAGAAGGGCTCCTGGTTTCGTCGGTGCAGCCGTGTTGGAAGCGGTTGACTGCGGGATGGCGACGGGTTCGAGTTTGATTTTCTCTTTCGCGACATCGATCGACACAACTTTCCACGCCTGACCGCGACGCTGGTAGAAACTGAAGTCGTCTTCCATCAGCAGCACGTGGTTCTCCGGGATAGCGAACTGCTTCTTGTCGTCGGGCAGGGCGGGAATCGTCGCTTCTTCGCCGGGAGTCGGCAGGACGAAGTAGCCGTGCACATGCGTCCCTAGCGGGATATGGCGCAGCTCGGCGCGGGCCCCGTTGTGCCAGACTGGAGCGTAAGGCAACAGCGCGAACCAGTGCGGTGGGCCGGTGTAGTATCGGCCTTGATCGCCATCCAGCCGAATGCCGCCGCGGCGATTCACGGCGTCGATATAGACCAGTTCACCGGAGATGTGGCGGGCCTTGTCAGCCTCGACAAACAGGGGCGCCGATTGATTCTCGGCTGACGCGATCGACTCAGAGGCGCCGATCGCCAGGACTGCGAAGAGGAATGGAAGTATCCGCATCACAGAACCTCCGACGCGGTACCATTGCTGTCGGCGAATTTCTCTGTCGGCACATCCATCTTCTGCGCCATTGTCAGCAGGAGATTGCTGAGGTGGGCGCGGCTGTTGACGGCACTGTGGTAGATGCCTGGGTGTTTGTCGTAGCCCTGAAAGTTCCTGGTCAGGTTGTAATCGACGTGCTGGCCATGCTTGAATCCGAGCGCCGTGCCACCGGCCAGAACAATCGGCAGACTGGCGTTCCCGTGACTGTGGCCATAGGCCATGCCGCTGCCATACAGGGCCATCGTCGTTTCGATCAGCGGTCCATCCGCATCCTTCACCTCCCGCAGTCGGTCGAGGAAATAACCAAACTGCTGGAGATTGAACGTGTCGCTGGACATCAGGTCGGCGAGCAGTTTGGGGTTGCCATTGTGATGCGACAGAGAATGTCGATCCTGTTTGATGCCGATTTCCGGAACAGCGGGTCCGGTCCCTTCGTTTCCGGTGCTGAACGTGGCGACACGCGTGAGATCGGTTTGAAACGCCAGGACAAGAATGTCATACATCGTCCGCAAGTATTCTCCCAACCGTTCCAGAGCGACATCGCGATTGAGTTGGGATGCCACACCTGGGTCGACTGTCGGTCGTGGTACATCGAGCCATTTGTCAGCGCGCTGGGTACGAATTTCGACTTCGCGAACGGATGTGAGATATTGCTCCAATCGGCCCTTATCCGCTGACCCCAGTTGGCGATCGAGCGTCGCGGCCTCGTCAATGACTGCATCCAGAATGCTGCCGCGCCGCTGCAGTCCGCGCCGCTGATTCGCCACACCACCCTTGGGTTCTTCGAACAGTTCCCGGAAGACAACGCCGGGGTTTCCCTGTGCGGGGAGTTGAATCCCGTCGGCGTTATACGACAGTGAATGCCCCTGGTTACTCAGTTCGATGGACGAGAATCGCGTTTGCGGCGCGGTCACGGTCGCCATAAGTTGATCGACCGAGATCGTGTTGCGTTCCGACTGCCCGATCTTGCCGCCGGTCAGCCAGATCGTCGAGCAGTTGTGATGGTGGCCCAGACCATGCGGATGATACATGCCGCTGAACGGCGTGATGATGTCGCGGTGCTTTTCAAGTGCCTGCAAGGGTTTGGACATTTGATAGTCCTTGCCCGCCGTGGCCATCTGGTATTCATGGGTGTTGACGCCGTTGGGCAGGTAGATGAAGACGCTGCGTTTGGGACGCACGTCTTTGTCGGCGGCGAGCAGGGGACGCATGCAGTCGAGCAGCGGCAGGGCCAGCGAGACGCCGAGTCCACGCAGGAGATGACGACGGCTGAGGAGCCAGTTTTGGGAGAGGACATTTGCCATGATGCTTTTCCGTTTCCTTGATGGTGTGATTGGTGTCGCTTGGAGTTAACGCAGTCGTTCTTCCGGTGGCAGTTTGATATTCGGCCAGTCGTGACAGCGGAGTCGGACGATTCGACCAGGGCGAAAACCATCCAGCAATTCGCCGGTTTGCCAGCGGATCTGTATCCCGCTGCTCCCCGCTGGCGGCTTGTCGAGTGTCTTCCACTCGACAATGGACCCGCCTTTGTGGTCGTGGTCCTGCCAATATGTGCGCAGTGTCGCTTCCGCCGCAGCAACCGCATTGCCGTGAGCTTTCTTCGACTTCACTTCCTCCAGCAGCGACGAATCCACGCTGTCAAACAGTGTGATCGTGACGATCCCCTGGCTGCCGCCGAGATGCTCGACATGATCGACCCACCCGGCGAGCCAATGGTGCTTTTGATAACGAACATGAATCCGCCGTTGACGCTCCGTGGCGACAGCGCGGCTTTCTTCGTCGATCCAAACATCCGACGCGCGAAACTGTCGATTGCGCCATTCCGGTGACCAAGTGAGATTGAGTTGAACCACTTTCTCTGCGGCGAGTGCTGTCCACTCCGCACTGGATTTCCCCTTCCAGACTCGCGTGGCGTCGTCGATCCAGAAAGTCTGCTCGGCTTCAATGTGAGCGCCGGCCGTTTTCCCTGATGTAGCGACCTTCATACGGCCCTTCTCACGATTGACCTCAACCACCTCCCACGCCTGACCGCGTCTTTGGAAGAAGCTGAAGTCATCTTCCAGCAAGATCGCATGATTGAATTTCGAGCCGTATTGTGGTGGCCCCTTGGTCGGCGGGATCGTGTTCTCTTCACCCTTGGGCGGCAGGTAGAACGAGCCGTGCAGATGCGTCCCGAGCGGGATGTCGCGCAATTCAGCCGGGGCTCCGTGGTAGTAGATCATGCCATAGGGCAGCATGGCGAAGTCGTGCGGCTGAGCCTTGTCGTAACGGTCGTCGTTGAAGTCGCCGTCCAGCCGTAATCCGCCCCGGCGATTGATCGCATCCGTAGTCACCAGTTCGCCCGCGAGGTAGTTTCCAGGCTTCGTGGGGAAGTTGCCTGGCTGCGGGATTTCGTTGTTCTCAGGCAGCGATTCTGCCGCCTGAGCCGATGAGTCGGACAAAATTACACCACCAGCGACCACAGCCGCCAGCAGGCTCAGCGCCGTGCGGCGGTCGATCTCGTCTGTTGGTTGGTTGTCGTTCATGGTGTTCTCTATCGTTTCTGGAAGAGGTCTGAAAGGACCAGGTTTTCAAGGATGGAACGCAGGCGATACTCATCCGGCTTGCTTTGGGCAGCGATCGCCTTGATCGCCGCCTTGTCGTCCACGGTCATCACCCGCCGCAACGCATACGTGGCCAGCTGTTCGACGAATGCTTCCGCGAACCGGTCGACATCCGCGACCAGCAAGCCTTTAAACTCGTCCGGCCCCTGGAATGTCTTGCCGTTGGGAAGTATCCCGCCGGCCTGCACCGGCGGGTCGTTCCCGATTCCGCCTTTGACCCGCTCATGCATCCGCCAGCCGCCAATGGCGTCGTAGTTCTCGAACGCGAAGCCGAGCGGGTCGATCTTGGCGTGACACGAGGCGCAAGTGGTGTGCGTTGCGTGAGCTTGAAGCTGCTCGCGAATCGTCGCCTTCGGCTTGTCGCTGGGCGTCGGTTCGAGCGGCTCGACGTTTGGCGGCGGTGGAGGAGGAGTGCGACCGAAGATCGCTTCCGAAACCCAAACGCCTCGATGCACGGGGCGGTGCCGCGTGCCGTCCGATGTCAGCGACAGAATCGCCGCTTGCGTGAGCAGCCCTCCACGGTGATCCTCGGGACGCAACGTGACTTTCTGAAAGCCGGAACTGCTGAGCTGTGGGAGTTGATAGAAACTCGCCAAACGCGGATTGACCATCGTCCAGTCGGACTTCAAGAAGTCTGCCAGCGGCAAATTCCTGGCGAAGACCTCGGCAAAGTATGCCTGCGTTTCGAGCACCATGCTCTTTTCCAGCCACTTGTCGTAGTCTGGATAAAGGCCGGGATCGGGCGGGAACATCCCCACGCGGTGCAATTGCAGCCACTGTTGGGGAAACGTTTCTACGAAACGCGCAATCCTGGGATCGGCCGTCATGCGTTTCAGTTGTGCTTTAAAGACCTCGGGTTGCTTCAGCGTACCCGCCCTGACCGCCGCGAACAGGTCGTCGTCTGGCATCGAACTCCACAGGAAATACGACAACCGCGAGGCGAGTTCCCAGTCATTCACCGTATCGCGAGGCTTCGTCGGATCTCCTTCTTCGATGTAGTAGAAGTTTTTCGAGGTAAGCACGGCGATCAATGCCGAGCGATATGCCGGGCCGAACGATTCTCCCGCAGCGAGTTCATACTGCACGATGCGGACGTAGCGTTCGACCTCGTCACGCGTCACCGGACGACGCCAGGCGCGCTCTGCGAACCGTTGCAGGGACTCGCGACACTCGCCGAACAACGCTTCCAGCTCTTGCGGATCCGTTGGTGCATTGGCGTTTCGAGCCAAAACGGATGGGAAAATCCCGCTGCGTTTTCGCTGGGTCTCCTCGCTGACGGGCACGCTCTCCCACTCGATGGAATCCACCAACAGCAGCGGGAACAACGGCTGGCCTTCGTCATCAAACAGCTTATACCCGGCCGGATGTCCGATGCGTGACTGTCGCGAGTTGATGAACCGTCGAGCCGTATTGCTTTGCGTGTGAGCGTTCCCCGGAAACCCACTCACCGCATTGAAGAGCTGAAAACTGCTGGTTGTCGTGTCAAACTCCACGACGATCGGTTGATCCTCTGGTGTGATGATGTCTTCGTCAAAGATGGACCTCTTCCGGGTGAAGTCCCAGACGGTGAGATGCGGAGCGCGGCCCCCCTTGGGCCGCAGGCCGCTCAGACGGATTCGCACCAGCATCGCCTCCCCGCCGCTCGACATGTGGACGTGAGGCCCTTCCACGCCGGGCCAGAAGATCTCACGGTATCGAACCTCGGCGGCGTTCTCCGTCGCTGGAGTCGCAACACCACTGTCCCGCCGCCCCTTAACCGGTTGCGCGGTCTGGTCGGGAAACGCCCGAGTGATGACCGTATCCGCCGCACGGAGGTAGCGATCGACGTGCGACGGCGAGAGTGTCAACAACGATCCGATGCGATCGAAGCCGTGCCAGCGTGGGTCTTCATTCAGCGCGCCGGGAAACTTGCCGTCGTAATGAACGCCGAGCAGATCGTAAGCCGTGTGGGCATACTCGTCGCGGCTGAGTCGATAGAGCGCCACCGGCCCGCGACGGGCCATGCGAATTGCCTGGCCTTCGGCGATGCTGGCCGAGATCCAGTCCACAACGCGTCCGAGTTCTTCGGCTTTGGGCTGTGGTTCGTCTTTCGGAGGCATCTCGCCGGAGTTCATCCGGAACACGACCTCGCCCCAGCGTTCTGCCGTCGCCTGATCCACAAAGTCTCGCGGCAGGGAATCGAGCCTGAACTGACCCTCCTGCTTCTGCGCAGCATGGCAACGCAAGCAGTAAGTCTCGAAAAAAGTCGTCACGGCAGGCGGCGTATCGGCGGCGAGACAGGTGCCTGCGAAGAGCACAAGCATCGTCGTCATCAGAGTTCTCTTCATTAGAGTTCTCTTCAATCGGCTCATTCTCGGTGGTCTCTCGGGTTGTAGGACGGATTGTAGGACGGGTCTCCAGGCCCGTCCGGTCATCACGATCTCAATTCTATTTCTATCTTAACAGGACGGGACTGGAGTCCCGTCCTACTTCGAGCGGAACGTCTCGCTCTGCGCGATGCCGTGAACCAGGGATCGCAGACCGTAGTCGTCTTTGGCTGCTCCCTTCACGATGGCTTCGATGGTGGGCTGGTCCAGCGGCGTCGCGGGTTGGCCGGTGGCGTAGGTGAGCAGATGCCGCGTGACGCCACGGGCGAGTTGGTCAGGCTGCTGCGCCAACATCTCACGCAACTCCTTCACTCCCGCGAACGCCTTGCCATCCGGAGTAACGCCGGTCGAGTCTACGGGGAGGCCATCCTTCCACTGACTATTGCCCTTGGGGGCCGTACTGTCGATCTGACGATAGCTCGTCCGGTAATTCCCCATCACGTCGAAACTTTCCAGGGCGAAGCCATACGGGTCGAACTTCGCGTGGCACGCGGCGCACGATCCCTTGCCGCTATGGAGCGCGAGCTGCTCCCGCAGCGTTTTCGCTCCGCGAGTATCCGGGTCAACGGGGTCGATGTTGGCCGGCGGTGGCGGTATCGGTGTGCCCAGCAACCGCTCGGCGACCCACACGCCCCGCTTGACCGGTGAGGTCAGGGTACCGTTCGCGGTCACTTTCATGGTGGAAGCTTGAGTCCAGATGCCGCCGAACGGCATGTCGGTGGGAAGCGGGCTTTCGCGGATCGTGAATCCCTCGACACCGGGGATGCCGTAATGGATGGCGAGCCGGTCGTTAAGCATCGCCCAACGCGGGGCCACGAAGTCGCGAACGCTGAGGTTCTTGTCGAGCATGTGGCGGAACGTGGCCTGCGTCTCCATGACGCTCGATAGCTTCAGCAGGTCATCGTACTCGGGATAGAGGTCCTTGTCGGGTGTCGTGTTGTCGATACCCCAGAGGCCGAGCCACTGGTCGAGGAAATCCTTCACGAACCGCTCGGATTTCGCATCCTTCAGGAGTCGCTCCGTCTGAGCCCGCAGCACTTGCGGATCGGAGAGTTTTCCGTTTCGAGCGACTTCGAGGAGTTCCTCATCGGGGGCGGAGTTCCAGAGGAAATACGACAGCCGCGAGGCGAGGGCGAAGTCGGTGAGCTTGCCGGGGTTCTCGACCACGCACAGGAAGTCGGGCGCGGTCATCATGGCGGCCACTTCCGTCACGAACGCCTGCTTGAGTGGCATTCCCGCATCGACCGCTTCCATGTAGTTCTTGACGCTGGCCGAGAGTTCCTGTTCGTTGAGATCACGTCGGTACAACCGGGCGCCAATCGCGCCGAACGATTTTGTCACAAACGACTGAAGTTCATCCCGCGAGAGATTCTGTGCGTTTTTCAGCGTGGCATTCTGGTTGAAGGCTTGCTGGATTGCTGCTGGCATCTCTGCCGCGAAGAGTCGCTGCCCCGGCAGCGTCTCTTCGAGTTCCACGACATCGACCCACTGGATGGCCAGCCCGGGACGACCTTTGCCCAGGACGGACGCCTGGTTGTTCTTCGGCACCGGCACCCCAAGCCCCAGCGGGATCAAACGGATCCCGTCATCGCTGCGACCGTCGCTGTTCCAGCCCATTCTTAGATAGACGTCGGCTTCCACGATGGCAGGCTTTCCAGGTGGAGCATCGACGACCTGGAGCAGTTCCAGGATCTGCGGATAAGCCCACACGTGCCCGACATAGATCCCGACGGGCAGCGGCTTGTCGGTCTGGTATCCATAGATGTGCATCCGCAGGCGGTGCAGGCCGGACTTGCGCGGCCCAGGAAAATAAATCCGCCTGCCATCGGGCGCCTCTTTGTCCAACCGCCCCGAAGTGGTGTCGGAGTTGAACGACACCCACCACCCATCGGGCAGCTCGAGGGCGTGACCTTTGGATTGCCCTGTATCGTTGGCCCAGAGCCGCATCGTCGCCTTCCCCTCGGGCTCTTGAAACATCTTCTCCACGATCAACTCCGCGATCGCGAGCTGCCCCTCCGTGACGGCCGTGGAGAAAGGCAAAGCCGTGCTGACTCGATCGTAACCGTCCACACGGCCATCGCCGGGCATCAGTTTCTTGACGGGAGGGCGAATTCCAAAAATGTCCTGAACGGTGTTGGCGTATTCGTTTCGCGAGAGCCGTCGAAATTTGCTGCGGCCTTCGCTTTGCTGTTGTTCGAGTAGAAGCGTGGTGAACTCTCCTCGCACCCAGGCTGCCAGAGCCTGCTTCTCGGCGGGCTGGAGCGGTGTGGAATCCCGTGGCGGCATCGTTCCCGCTTCGACGCGTTCCAACAGATGAAACCACAGATGGCTTTGCGTGCGGAGTTGCTCCAGCGACCGCAGGCCGGCGAGATCGAGTTTCGCCTTCGCCTGCTGGCCGCTATGGCAATCGGTGCAGTGAGCCGTGAGGACCGGCAGCACCCGCTTCTGAAACGCAGTTAACGCATCCTCGGCGCGTGCGGCTGTGTGAATCACGAACAGCAGAATGATCGGCAGCAGGAAAGATCGCATATGCAAATCCGGGATTTTCGTTTCAATAAGTGTCGAGCGAGGGCACGCGGCAGATAGAAATCTACCTGTAGAACGGGTCTCCAGGCCCGTCTATAAATCGGCCGGGCCTGGAGACCCGACCTACGATTCTCCTTAACTCAGTTCCGTAATGGTGCCGGAGCCGGAGCCGAACTTGTCCGTGGGCACGCCGAACTTCTGCAGCATGTTGACGTACAGCTTCGCCAGCGGTGTGTTGTTTCCCGTATCTCCAGCGATATGTTGACCGTGCCGATAGCCTCCCCCCGCCAACAGGATCGGCAAGTTGGTTGTGCCGTGGCCGCTGGCGTCGCCGAGATTGCTGCCGATGAGAACCTGCGTGGAATCAAGCAGACTTGCCGTACCTTCCTTCGTGTCTCGCAACGAGATCAGCAACTCGCGGAACGCACCCATCGTGACCTTCTCGACGATCTTCAGTTGTTCGATCTTTTCGGGATTCCGGCCGTGATGCGTCAGGCCATGATGCCCCTCGTTGACGCCGTCGATCGGCGGCTTCTCGTCCATGCCTCGGATGAAAATCGAGACGACGCGGGTTGAGTCTGTCTGCACGGCAAGCTTGGCCAGCGAGAACAGTACCTTTGCGCGGCCGATGCTGTCGCTGCGATTGGCGAAGGGACTCGGATAATTCTCATTCGGGGCCGGCTCGGTGACGGTCGGCTTGGGCCGCTTCACCCAGGCTTCTTCGGCAACCATTTGCTTTTCCAGATCGCGTACCGCTTCCGTGTAGTCGGCGATTTGCTGGCGATCGTAGCTGCTGACCGACTTCTCCAATTGGCTCAGCCGTTCTCGCATCCGATCCAGCATGCTCTTGCCGAGTTTGAGCCGCGCGAGTTCCTTGTCCACGTCCCCCTGGTTCCCCGCGAGGAACATCCGGGCGTAGATCTGCGAGGGGCTGTTCAAGGCCGGAATGCCGGCCCCGGTCGGAGTGTACGACAGCGGGCTCCCATCCAGAGTCGAGAGCGTCATCAGCGGGAACCGCGTGGCCCCGGCGACGTGCTGCGAAGCGAGGACGTCCAGCGACACCGTGTTGCGGAACCCCGGGCGCGTGGGGTGTTTCGCACTGGTCAGAAAGCAGGCTTCGGACGCATGGTCGCCGCCGATGTCCGGATGCGAGATGCCCGAGAAGACCGTGAACTCGTCGCGCAAATCGCCAAGGACTTCGAGATACTCGCTGGGTTTGTAGTCCTTGCCCGCCTGTTCGGGAAAGAACGAAGGTCCATACAGCCCAAAGCTGGTGCAGATCGAGATGATCCGCCTGGGCGGAGACTTCTCGTCGGCCCGTGCGAAAGTTTCCAGCCACGGCAAGGCCAGCACAGCCGAACCGGCCCTCAACATCTGCCTGCGGGTGAGTTGTGCATTGTTCAAGTTCATTCTCGATCCTCACTTGTTCCGGAAAAAAGGTTGTAGGACTGGAGTCCCGTCCTACGGGTTCCCAACATAAATCGCCTTGCCCCAGGTGGCGGCCCGGAGAAAGTTCCAGCCGGGCTCGTTGGGTTTCATTACATCAATCAACTGCCCCTGCCAGTTTCGACCTGCCGGATCACTCCAGTGGACCAGCCACATCGCCGCCAGTTCGTCACCGGCACGTGGTGGATCGTCAGCCGCGTTCAGCAATTGCCAGGGGATTGTGTACTCCAGCGTGTATCCTCGACCGTCGGCGTCTTTCCGATAAACGCCCTGGTAGCCGGTCGGGTTGACCTGCACCCCGTGCAGATCCATGCCGTGTCGCAAATGAATGCAGGCTTTCTGTTCCGGCTCGCAGAACCACAGGACCACGAAGGAAAGCTTGTCGCTGAGATCAGCCGGGCTGGCGGGGCGCCCATTGCGCTCGCCGTCCCCGACAGCGGTGAGTGGCCAGCCAGCCTGCCGATCCGTGGAGATGCGGAGTGCGACCGCGCCGCCAGCCCCATGCCGAGCCGCAGGCTCGGTTGGACGGATCTGACTGCGCAAGGGATAGGGATCACCGACATGGGCTCCGATGTAGAGTTGCCGTTCGTCATACATCATGGCCGCTTCGAGGTGGTAATTCTCGCCATACGGAGGTTCGCACGAGGTGCGAAAGCGGCCTGACAGGTTCCAGTCGGAGAGGTCGCCGTCCACCGTGATGTTCGCCGGGGCCGGGACGATCTGCACCGCGTCAAACTGACTGACGTTGTAGGGGTATGCACCGCGTCCTGCGGGATTATCGGGACCGGGCAGCAATCGCACGAATCGTTCCGGCCAAAAGTCCGTGGTATGCACCCCGCCGTTGACTCGCACCGCTTCTCCCTGGAGGACTCGTCGTGGTGAAGCCTCCAGTGCTTCGCCTTTCGCGCTGGCCAGCACTTCTCCCTCATACACCTGCATCAGGCAGCCTCCCTGCGAGCCCGCCTCCACGCCAAACACTGTTCCCAAGTCAATAATCTCAGCTTCCTTTGTCTCCAGCGAGAAACCTGTGGCGGGAGGCGGCACGCGAAACACGACCCGCCCGGAATGCAGCCAGGCGTGCATCGCATCTCGCAACTCAATCTCCGCTGGCCCCGTGAGGACCATTCGCACGCCGTTATCGAAGTCGAACTCGGCAGTGCCCTCGGCGAGCTTCACGCGCCCCGCCTTCAACCGATCACCAATCTGCAAAGCCGCATCCCGCCAACGCACCGCGGACGTCCGAGCCAACTGGCCGAACCCTTCACCGGAGATTGATTCGCGTGCCGCAGGCTTGTCATTCGCGACTTCCAGAGCCATCTCGTGGTCAGGCAACGCACCTGGTCGCAACAAAGTCACTACCGCCACGATGGCTGCCACAAAAGCCACCGCCCACGGCAACCAATTGGAGGCCCAGGGGCTTCGCGGCGAATCAACAATGACTGCCCCCGTGCGCGGCATGTCGAGCGAGTGATCTTGATTACGGAATTCCCAGCACAGAGCCGCATGTGTATCAACGAAGTCGAGATACACATCGCGCAGCTCAGGCCGTTCACGCAACAACGCCGAAAGCCGCGCCGCGTCGTCGGAGGTGGCCGTACCATCGGCCATCCGATTGGCTAACCGCCGCAACTCCTCCAGCAGATCTTTAGCAGAGACACTCACGACGCCGCACCTCCCGCCAGCCGCAGCGCGATGCAGTCATGCAACGCCTCACGCAAGCGATCCAGCAACTTGTAGATCGCATTTGCCGACGAGCTTCGTTGCTCGGCGAGCTGCCCGACGGTCATGCCACTGTAATAGCTTTCGACGACGCTTCGATTCCGCTCCGTTAACTCACCCAAACACACTCTCAATGCCGCGAGCTTGTCGTCCTCATGCTGCCGCCGTTCGCTGCTTCGTATCGCCAACATCTCGATAACATCGGCTTCGAGCTGCACTTGGCTATTCTCCCGCTTGCGATAGAAGTTCCGCACATGGTTATGAGCAAACCCACAAGCCCACGGAACGAAGTCGAGCGACAAGTCATACCGTTCCCAATTCTCCCACAGTGTGAGGCACGTCTGCTGAAACAGCTCATCCGCATCCGCCCGATTGGGCACGAGCGAGACGATATACCGAAACACGCGCTGCTGATTCCGCACCACGCGCTCGGCAAATTGTTGATGTTGGCTGGCATCCATTGAGTTTTCTTCGAGCCGATTTCATTCCGCAGGACGGGTCTCCATGCCCGTCCGGTCATGATCTCAATCTAATCAGTGCGGGACTGGAGTCTCATCGTACTTTCTTGTTTTTGTTACTAGTCAGACCCTCGCCCGTGTATTGTCGCGCCCAGGGCCAGATTCGCCATTCGCTGGAAGAATTCCGGAAAATTTCGCA
>ERZ891418.362-NODE-362-length-16077-cov-6.156909_pt1 | contig 16077 bp, 12 predicted proteins | sample MGYA00521236_ERZ891418 | MGnify/ENA primary metagenome ERZ891418 (study PRJEB32303, sample SAMEA104408696) | aquatic metagenome | biome: Brackish water; feature: Chemocline; material: water | place: Baltic Sea | collected 2014-10-18T10:34:00 | depth 100 m ... | reverse complement strand
TTGTGGTGAGCCTGGTTGCGGCGGGTGTGGTCGCCGAACCCGTCTCGCGCTGGCTGTTCTCCGTTCCGCTTCGAGTCGCAGCGACGACGGCCGAGCTGTTTGACCGGCATCTGATGGGCGGATCCCGCGAAGGAGCCTGGCTGGCTCATTGTCAGCGAGCGGTCGGGAACGTCGAGCACCTTCGCAGCCTTGACCCGAGGTACGCCGCACTGGCCGCCGTGCTGTGCCTGGTGGGACTTCTTCTCGCCCTGACCGGAACGGGGGGCTGACCATGGACCTGCTGGGACGAGTCATCGCGTCGGCCGCGTCGCACGTTGTGCTGCTGCTGGTCGTGCTGCCCGCGTTCGGCGCGATTCTGGTTCGGCTGATGCGCCGCGCGGGGGCCGAGTCGGTTTATTACACCGCCGTGACGAATGTCTGGACAGGGCTTGCGCTGGCCGTTTTGATGCTCATCGGTTTTCTGACGGGAGCCTTTGAGACATCGGGGGATGACTCATCGAACGCGCGGCCGGACCGGCTCGTTTCGTCGATCCTCTGGCACGGCGAGCTGCATCCGACCGTCATTCCTTCATCGTCGACTGAACCGGCAAGACCGTCCTACATCGCGGTCGGGCCGGACGCGCGGGTCATCGTCGGGGTCAGCGGAGTCAGCGTGTGGCTCATTCTGCTGACCGTGGCCGTCTCCGTCGTGTTCGTGCAGAGCCAGTCGCCGGAACACGACCGAGTGATCCTGCGGCTGTCGTGGATTCTTCTCACCGAAGCCGCCCTGATCGGATCCCTCGCCGCGCTGGATGTCGTGCTGCTTTCGTTCTGCTCGCTGCTGTCCGTCGTCGGCCTGTCCGTTCTGATCGCCGAGTTCGGTGGCCCGCTGCGGCGAGAGGCCGCGCGAAGATTTTTCATTGGTCAGCTGGCGTCCGGACTGCTGCTGACGTTCGGGCTGCTCGGGCTGGCTGTCAGTCACTGGTGGATGCAGGTCACCGAGGATCGGCAACATCCGGATCTGACTTTCTCGCTGACGACGATGGTCGAGCAGATTCCCGTTCTCTCAACGATGTTCGAGCCAGCACTCGACTTCTGGAACACACTCGCCCCGTGGCTGTTTCTGATCATCGTCGCCGCCCTGTTTCTGCGAGTGCCGTTTCCGCCGCTTCATCACGGCTGGCTGCGAGTCGCCGAGCACGCTGACCGGCGAGTCGTCGCGTTGATCGCCGTCGGCTATCTGCCCGCGTCGATGCATCTTCTGTTGCGAGTCGTGCTGCCGGTTTTTTCCACTCAGTCCATCGACCTCGGAGAACGACTGCTGGTCTGGGGAGCGATCGCTGCGGCGGTTCTCGCTTTGGTCGCGGCCGCCACGCGTTCCCGGCAACGCCGCCTCGCCGCCATCGGTCTATCCGTTTCGACGATCGCGATTGGAGCAAGTTTTCTCCAGCTTCCCGGCGTCGTTCACGGAGCTGCCCTCGCCACGATCGGCACGTCCGCGGCACTGGCTCTCGCTCTGCTGTGTCAAAGCGAAGCCGCCGTCCGGGACGTTGCGACTTCGTCCTCAGAAACTCCGGACGGGATTTTTCGTGCGTCTCGCGGAGCACTGGCCGCGCTGCCCATCGCCAGCCTGGCTCTCGTCCCGCCGACTGCGGGTTTCTGGGGAGTCCTGTTAATTGTCGAAGGCCTGTTCCCCGACACCCCGGCAATCGCGATCTGCGTACTGGCGACGTTTGCGTGCCTCGGCTGGACAATGTGGGACGAGTTCACGCGAGTCATCACTCCGGGAGTCTCCGGTGCGCATCCGGGTGAGCCGACAGAACCACGCCTCGCCGCCCCGACTCTCATCCCGCTGGCCGCGACGCTGGTCGGCGTGAGCCTGTTTCCGGCGAGCGTCCTGGACCACGTCGACTCTCAACGGACTACGGAATCACAACAAACAACTGAATCAAATGCCGTATCCACAATCCCCAGCGGCGCGACCCCTGCCCGCCAGGAACGCACGCCAGCCTTGTAGCGAAACGGCATTGAAGTTGTGTCGGCTGATCGCTGATTGTCGCCTTTCGCTCCGCGAAAGTAGCGTTCCTTTCGCGGAGCGAAAGGCGACATTCAGCAAAACCCGGGTGCCATTGGGCTTACGCCGTTCCGCGACCGGGAGGAGGCCCGACCGTCGCTGATTCCTGCTCCACCCTTGCAGACTTCCGCTGTCTTAAAAGAATGGACGCTGCAGACGGCTTTTTCTTCTTCCTCTCCACGCGAGGCTCGCTGGAACCTGACCATGCTGACTCGAACCACTCTCTCACTTCCTGCTGTTTTCTTCTTCGCGACGCAGTTGGGTTTCGCGCAGGTCGACAACGTGACGCTCGACTTCAGTCGGGACATCCGGCCGATCCTGTCCGATACCTGTTTCAAATGCCACGGACCGGACGCGGAGCAGAGGGAGGCCGAACTGCGGCTCGACACGCGCGACGGACTGTTTCGAAAAGTCGAGGGAGTCAGCGTGATCTCGCCGGGGGATCTGAAGAACAGCGAACTGGTCCGGCGAATCACGTCGACCGATCCCGATGAGCAGATGCCTCCGCCGGACTCCGGTCGATCGCTCACCGCGAAACAGCGAGACCTCATCCGGGAGTGGGTCAAACAGGGAGCCGACTGGAAGCAACACTGGGCCTTCGTCGCTCCGAAACGCCCGGCCCTGCCGAAGCTGACATCGCGCGAGAACTGGCCGCGTAATACCATCGACACTTTCATCCTGTCACGGCTTGAGCAGGAAGATTTGCAACCTTCGCCCGACGCGGACCGACGCACACTGATTCGCCGAGTCACGCTCGACCTGACCGGCCTCCCGCCGACACCTGAAGAGGTCGCGGAATTCCTGGCGGACGAATCGCCAACTCAAGAAGCGTTCGAAAAAGTCGTCGACCGTCTGCTGGAGTCACCTCGCTATGCCGAACGGATGGCCGTCCGGTGGCTCGACGCTGCTCGCTACGCCGACACCAGCGGTTACCAGTCAGACGGCCCGCGGCAGATGTGGCGGTGGAGGGACTGGGTGCTGGAGTCGTTCCTCAACAACAAACCGTTCGACGAATTCACCATCGAGCAGCTTGCCGGAGACATGCTTCCCGACGCGACGCTCGACCAGCGCATCGCGACCGCCTTCAACCGCAACCACCGAGGCAACGCGGAAGGCGGCATCGTGCCCGAGGAATTCCAGGTCGAGTACGTCGTCGATCGAGTCGACACGACGTTCACGATCTGGCAGGGCCTGACGATGGGTTGTGCCCGCTGCCACAGCCACAAGTACGACCCGATTTCTCAGAAGGAGTACTACCAGATTTTTGCCAGCTTCAACAACATCCCGGAAAACGGTCGAGCGTTGAAAGAAGGCAACTCGCCACCGTGGATCCTCGCCCCCACACGCGGGCAGGAGGACGAGTTGCAGAAGCTGACACTCGTCGCGCAGACCGCTCAGCAGGCGGTCAAAAAGCTGGACCGCGCAATTCAACTGCAGTTTGAGACGTGGATGAAAACCGGTTGGAGGGCCAGCGCCGACAGCATTCCCGGCGACTGGGACATCAATGATGGCCTGCTCCTTCGCGCTGATCTGCAGTCCGCCGGGCAGCCTGTCACGACGGCCGTGTACACGGCACCGAAAGAGAAGCCTGAGCCGAAAGAGAAGACCGAGCCGAAAGTCAAACCTCCGACTCCGCAGACAAACGGCAAGGTCCAGTTCGTCGAGGCGCGAAGCGGGAACGGAGTTCAGCTCGACGGCGAGGGCTTTGTCGAAGTGCCGCAGGTCGCAAGCCTCGGCTACTTTGACGCCTTCTCGCTGGGAGCTCACGTCTTTCTACCGAAACTTCAAGCCGGGACCGTTCTCTCGAAAATGGAACTGGTCGACCGCGGAGCCGGATACAACCTGCACATCACCGACTCAGGAAAAGTTCAGCTGAACCTGGTGAAACGCTGGCTGGACGACTCGCTGCGGGTTGAGACCGTCGATGCGATCCCCGCCGGCAAGTGGGTTCACATTTTTGCGACGTACGACGGCACGCGGGTTTCGGACTCGATCCGAATTTACATCGACGGGAAGCCCGCACCGCACAAAGCCAACCTGGACGGCATCAACCAGAGCTTCGCCAGTGATGACCCCGTGCGGATCGGTGCCGGCAATTCCAACTTCCGCGGGCAGATTGACGACGCCCGCATTTACGATCGCGTCGTCGAGGCCTCCGAAATTCAAGTAATCGCCGAGCCACGTCCGGTGAAGGAACTGCTCGAAACTCCTGACGGCGAACTTTCCGACGCCGGCGCCGGGAAGCTCAAGTACTACTTCAATCATCATGCCGCTCCACCGACTTTGCTGGCCGCAATTCGTGCTGCCGAACTCGCCACGAAACACGTCAACGAATTTCGCGACGCGCTCCCCACCGTCATGGTTATGGAAGAACTGCCGGAACCACGAGCGACGCACATCCTCAACCGTGGCCAGTACGACCATCCCGGCGAGCGGGTCCACATGGGCGTTCCCGCAGCGCTGCCTCCGCTTCCCGACGACGCTCCAAAAAACCGGCTCGGGCTCGCGCGATGGCTCGTGTCGAAAGACAATCCGCTGACAGCTCGCGTTACGGTCAACCGGTTCTGGCGGGATCTGTTCGGCACGGGTCTCGTCAAAACGACCGAGGACTTCGGGTCACAAGGCGAGCGGCCGAGTCATCCGGAACTGCTTGACTGGCTGGCCGTTGAGTTTGTTGAGTCCGGCTGGGACATACGGCACATTCTCAAAACGATCGTCATGAGCCGCACGTATCAGCAGTCGTCGAAGATGCCGCCGCTGATGCTTGCGCGAGATCCTGCGAATCGGTTGCTCGCACGCGGAGCCCGCTTCCGCCTGCCCGCCGAAACGATTCGCGATCAGGCACTCTTCGCCAGCGGCCTGCTCACTGAGAAGTTCGGCGGTCCCTCGGTCAAGCCGTACCAGCCGGAAGGCCTGTGGAAAGAAATTGCGTCCGACACCGAGTACGCCACCTCAGCCGGACCGGACCTCTACCGCCGCAGCCTCTACACGTACTGGAAGCGGACGGTCGCCCCGCCAATGATGGCCAACTTCGATGCCAGCGGCCGCGAGATGTGCGAGGTCCGCCTCTCCACCACCAACACGCCGCTGCAGGCTCTAAACCTGATGAACGATGTGACCTTTGTCGAGGCGTCACGCAGGCTCGCCCAGCGGGTCATCCTCGCCGGGAAGTCACCCGAGGCGAGACTCAACCGGGCGTTTCTGCTGACCGTCTCACGACCCGCCAGCGAGTCCGAACGGAAACTTCTATTAAGCAGCCTGACTCTCTACGTAGACTTCTTCGGCCGGCACCCGGACAAGGCCGCGAGCTATTTGAAGTACGGCGAGTCCGACCGCTCGGCAAAGTTGAACGTCGCCGAACTCGCTGCATGGACGACGATCTGTAATACCATCTTGAATCTCGACGAGACCGTGACGAAGGAATAACCCGCCTCTTCGCACATCCACTGCCCTCAATCAAAGGCGCCGCTGTGAGACAGACATTTTTTTTACTGATGTTTGCGGCAGCACTCTGCACAACCGCTGCCGCTCAGGATGAGCTCACCTGGCCCCCTGCTCTGCCGGGAAACAAACTGTTTGTGACCGACACGTCCGAGGAGTTTCTCAAACCACCCGCGTCGCTCACCGATGTGCCCGTTGCGAAGACCCCGCCGCGAGTCGATTTTTACTACTACCCGGGACAGGACTATCCGGGAAAACCGTGGAGCAACTGGGGCGACGGCAGCGTGTCGGGCTCGAAGTATTTTTCGGCGATCGGCGATCACCGGGCTCCGCAGGGCAACGGGATGGTTTACGTCTACGATTCGGAAACGCAGGAACTGCGGCAACTGGCGAGCACGGCAAAGACGATCGTTCTTCCCGAAGGACATTACACGCCCGGCAAAATCCACAGTCGAGTCGATCTCGGCAGTGACGGCTGGCTGTACTACTCGACGCATCGCGGTTCGACGCGCGTAACGACCGACCAGTACCACTACAAAGGCGACTGGATTCTCCGCACGCATCCGGACACGGCAAAGACGGAAATCGTCGCTCACGGGCCGGTTCCGAAAGCGTGTATTCCAACCAGCATTCTCGACCCGGACCGGCTCATCTTTTACGGCGGCACGGCGGCCGGAGCTCACACGGACAAGACTGTGACGTTTTTCGCCTACGACATCCGCAAACAGAAAGTGCTGCATACAGCCGTGCCAGGAGCGCGACGGTACCTCATTTTCGCCCGTTCGACCGGCTGCGTTTATTACATGGACGAGGACGTGGACAAGCTGATGAAATACGACCCGGCCAGCGGCAAGCCGCCCTTTGTCATTGAAGGATCGCTCGGCCTGCGTGCCGCCACCGAAGAACTCCCCGGAAACGTCGTTTACACGATGGGCCAGCAGGACGACCGCATCTACCGCTTCAACACGAAGACCGAAAAGATCGACGACCTCGGCCCGTTTGCCATCGGTGCGCAAACTTACGTCGCCACTCTCGACGCTGATCCGACCGGCCGCTACCTCTACTACATTCCGGGAGCTCACGGCAGCAGCTATCGCGAAGGCACCGCCGTCATTCAGTTCGACACGAAAACCCGTACCCGCAAAGTGATCGCTTTTCTGCACCCGTTCTACGAGAAGAAACTCGACTTCGTCCCCATCGGCACCTACGGATCGGCGTTGAGCCCCGACGGTTCGAAACTGTTCGTCACCTGGAACGGTTGCCGCGGCGGGCAGGTGCGAGGCAAATACCCGTTTAACACGTGTGCCCTCACCGTGATCCACATTCCCGAAAGTGAGCGTCCGCTGTGAGATCACTCAACACCCAACTCCTTGCGGCGCTGACTGGCCTGCTCCTGCTGAGTGTCACGGGACGCGGTGAGACTCTCGCCGCTGACAATCCCTTCGCTTTTCGCGACGTCACCCGCGAAGCGGGACTGCTCCCGGCGCTGACGGGAAGGAACGGTCACGGAGCCGGCTGGGGAGATCTCAACGGAGACGGTTTTCCGGAACTCTACGTCGGCGGCTTCGACAAGAGTGGTGAGCATCCCAACGTTTTGTTTCTGAACTCGCGAGGCAAGGCTTTTTCTCCGGTCAACGCGAAACCGACGCGAGTCACCGGGCGGGCCAATTCCATTCTGTGCGTCGACTTGGACAACGATGGAGACCTGGACGTTTACCTGTCGAATCTTGGCGGCGGCAAGACGGGTTACGCCGCTACTGACAGCCGCCTGTTCCGCAACGACGGCGGTCCGGAAATGCTCACCGACATTTCGACCGAATCCGGAGCGTGCCCCGTCGGCTTTCGTGGTCGAGGTGCCTCGGCATTCGACTACGACGGCGACGGACTGCTCGACCTGTTGATTGGTGAGGCCGTGCATTATGGCTCGCCGCGAAGATCGCGGGTGCTGAGGAATCTTGGCGACCTCAAATTCGCCGACGTCTCGGAGCAGGTCGGGCTTCCGGCCGGAATCACCGGACTCGGCACGACGGCCGCCGACATCAACAACGACGGCTGGCCCGACATTTTTCTCGCCGGTCGAAACGGTGGAAACCGCCTCTTTATGAATGACGGCAAAGGTCACTTTAAGGAGCACCCGCAGTCGCCCGGCCTGTTTGAATGGCAGTTCAAAGACGGCGACGACACTCCGTGCGGTGCCTGTTTTGCCGACGTCAACCTCGACGGGTGGGCGGACCTGCTCATCGGACAGCACTACGACCGACCCTGGCAGGAACCCGTTTCGATCCGGCTGTATCTCAATCGAGGCGGCCGGTCAAAGACCGGTTCCAAAGCAACGTCGATTCAGACTCCACTGTTTGAAGACGTCACCGAAACTGCCGGCCTGTCGCCGCTCTTCATAAAGGCGCCTCACGTCGAGGTGCAGGACTTTGACAATGACGGGCTGCCGGATATTTCGACTTCGATCGTCCGCTTCGCCGGCTCGCGCGTCGTCCCGACGATCTTCCGAGGAGTCGGCAGCAAAGCGGACGGAATCCCCCGCTTCGAGCTGACCGGCCGCGACGTGAATGACTATCCGACCGCAGCCGATCGGGAAATCCGGAGCTCCGGCAAGTTCTTTGAAAAGGTGCTCGCCGAACGAAAGATCATGTACACCGCGCCGGCTCCAACCGCCGACTTCGACCGCGACGGACGGCTCGACATTTTTCTCGCCAACTGGTTCGCCGAGTCGCCGTCGATGCTGCTTCGCAACGAAACGAAACCGCAGAACTGGCTTCAGGTGAAGCTCAACGGAACACCGCCGCTGAATCGAATGGGCATCGGCTGCAAAGTCACGCTTTACGAACCGGGAAAAGCCGGCGAGGCATCGTCGCGAATCGGACACCGCGAAATCAGCGTCGGCTTCGGATACGCATCGGGCCACGAAGCGGTCGCCCACTTCGGCCTCGGCACTCGCGATTCGTGCGACGTCGTCATCGGGCTACCACACGGACTCGGCCAGGTCACGCACCGCGACGTCAAAGCGAACCAGCGATTCGAAACGAATCTCGCCGCGCGTCGCGAGCGGCTTGTCCCGTGACGCGAACGGCGGATTCTCCTTCGCACCACCTCAAAGGGATCTTCAATGCGGATTGACAGGATTGAGCTGTTTCACGTCGCCATGCCGTTGATTTATCCGTGGAAGACGGCCTACGGCGAGGACGCGGCCATCCATTCCGTTCTGTGCCGCATGACCAGCGGTTCCGTCGATGCCTGGGGCGAGGCGGCTCCGTTTGCGGCTCCGTGTTACAGCCCCGAATGGGCGGCCGGCATCTTTGGTGTTAATCGAGACTGGCTTGGCCCCGCATTACTCGGGCAGGACGTCACGTCGGGTGACGACCTTCAGGAACGCCTCGCCGTCTACAAAGGCAACCCGTTCGCAAAGGCCGTACTCGACACTGCCTGGTGGGCTCTGGAATCGAAGCTTCAGAACCGCCCGCTGCATGAACTGCTGGGAGCAACCCGCACCTGCGTGCCTGTGGGAGCGGACTTTGGAATCATGGACTCGCTCGACGATCTGGTCGCCGCGATCGGGCCAGCCGTCGAACAGAACTTTCCCCGAGTCAAACTGAAATTCCGGCCGGGCTGGGACGTCCCGATGCTCGAAGCCGTGCGGCGGGAATTCCCGGACCACACTTTCCACATCGACTGCAACAGCGGATACCGACTGTCCGACGTCGAACTTTTTGAGCGGGTCGACGATTTCCATCTGGCGATGATCGAACAACCGCTGCAGCACACCGACCTGCTGGACCACGCGGAACTGGCGCGGCGGATTCGAACACCCGTGTGTCTCGACGAGAGCCTCGTCACTCCACGGCAGGCGGAGCAGGCGATTGCCCTGGGCGGGATCGGCTATTTCAACATCAAGCCCGGCCGGGTCGGCGGGCTCACCAACGCCGTGAAGATTCACGACATCGCGGCAGCGGCCGGAATTCCGTGCTGGGTCGGCGGCATGCTGGAAAGCTCCGCCGGAGCCGCCTTCTGCACGGCCCTGGCGATGCTTGATAACTTCACGTATCCCGCGGACATTTTTCCGAGCTCGCGTTTTTATGTGGAAGACCTCGCCACGCCGCCACTTGAGCTGGTGGCTGGCGAGGGAGGCGTTCCGAGCGTCGCGGCTCCGCTGGAACTTCCCGTTCCCGTCGAGAGCCGGCTCGACAAAATGTGTCTTCAACGAGCCGTCGTGACAAAGTGATCCTGCAAAACGCGGCGAGCCCGTAAACCGCAAAGGAGTGCCGCAATGCCAGCCATTTTTCGCTGGACACACCTCGTGACCCCGGACGAAATCGACGAGCAGAATCACGTCAACAATCTTGAGTACCTTCGCTGGACTCAGACCGCTGCGGTGGCGCATTCCGCGGCGCAGGGATGGACGGCCGATCGATACCGCGAGGAAGGATCCGGCTGGGTCGTCAGAAACCACTTCATCGAGTACCTCGCCCCCGCTTTCGATGGCGAGACCATCGAGGTCGTCACCTGGGTGGCCGGGTTTCGAAAGGTCACATCCCTGCGAAAGTTTCGCGTCATTCGCCCCGTTGATGGCACGCTGCTCGCAAAAGCCCAGACGGACTGGGCCTACATCGGAACCGAACACAGCGTCCCTCGGCGAATCCCCGCATCCCTGGTCGAGAGCTTTGAAATCGTCGAGGACGAGCCGCCACTTTAGTCATGGCTTCCGCCGTCGGTGCCTCGTTCAATTCCGCTGCGATACACTCCTGCCAGGCATTCGGAATTTCCCGGTGATTGCAAATCCAGGAATTTTTGCGAGGGACGATCATGGACCAGGCAAAGCAAAAGCAAATCGCTCAGCAGTTTCTGAATGAGCACACATCGCTGACTCGACGGTTTTTTCTCGGCCTCGGTGCGACCGGCGCGGCCGCTCTGACGGCGTCGCCACTCCTTGCGGCTGAACCGGACAGTGAGGCTGTCCTGCAGAAAGCCGTATCGAGCATCGAAACCTGGTTGACAAAGCCGGACGACTTTCGCGACGTCTCGCGCGGCAAGCCGCTGCCACATTCGCTCGACGAAGAAACCAGAAAGGCCGTGGGATTGACCCGGGACACCTGGAGTCTCGACGTGATCAGCGATCCGGATAACAAAGCTCGGCTTGGAACGGAACTGAGCAAAGAGACCAATAATGCATTCCGGTTTGCCGACCTGATGAAGCTGGCCGAGAAACACGCGGTGCGATTTCCGAAAGTGATGACGTGCCTCAACATCGGCTGTCCGCTTGGCAACGGCATCTGGGAGGGCGTGCCGCTGCGAGAGCTTCTCTGGCTGACGGAACCGCGCGAGAACCTGCGGCGCGTCTTCTTTTACGGTTACCACAACGACAAACCCGACCAGATGTTTCGCAGCTCACTGCCGGTCGGAAGGATTCTCGAAGATCCCTTCGATCTGCCGCCGGTCATCCTCTGCTACAAGCTCAACGGTGAATGGCTGACTCAGAAACGCGGTGGTCCCGTGCGGATCGTCGTTCCGGAAGCGTACGGTTTTAAGTCGATCAAATGGCTCAGCCATGTCGTCCTGTCCAACATCTCGCACGCGAACGACACTTACGCGAACGGCAACAACGATCTCGACAGCCCGCTGAAGACATTTGCCGCGACGATTTCCGTGCCGGGAAAATTGAAGCCGGGCGAGCCCTTCGCCGTGACCGGCTGGGCTCAGGCCGGAATTTCCGGGCTCTCGAAAGTGCAGGCCTGGATTCACGATGAGTCGAAAGAGCTGCCCTCTGGCGACAAGTATCACGAGACCGCTTCCTGGCAGGACGCCAAGCTTCTGGGACCGCCTGAAACATTCGGAGGCGGACTTGCCGAAGGTCGCATCCCCAGTCCGACAATGAACTTCGATCCGAACACGGGACGCCCCATGTCATGGCCGATCCGACTGTCCCGAGCTCACTGGGCCATCCTGTTCCCCGGTCTGCCGGCAGGCGAGTACACCTTCCGGTGCCGCACAATCGACGAGAAAGGACACGCCCAGCCGATGCCGCGGCCATTCCGCAAGTCAGGCCACGCGGCGATCGAGCGGGTCAGTATCAAGGTCGAGGCGTAGCGGTCTGTTGAAAAATGGAGCGGCACGGCGGAAGCCGAACGGTCCCAGAGTTGTGTCGGTTGATCGCTGATTGTCGCCTTTCGCTCTGCGAAAGTGTGGTAAGCTTCCAGCTTGCCGAGTCCGAGGATCGCAAGCTGGAAGCTTACGCCACGATACATTCACAGGCTCTCCGCGAAAGTAGCGCTACTTTCGCAGAGCGAAAGGCGACAATCAGCGACATGACTCATGGGCAGGATGCGCATACCACTTTTGTTGAAGCCTCGCAGGAGTCTGTTTGTGGCCTGGATTCGACTGATCTACGAAAGCGACGCGACTGGAGCCCTCGCGAAACTCTACGAGTCAAGCCGCGCTCGCGCCGGCGGAATTGCAAACATTATCCGGGTCATGAGCCAGGACGCGGACTCCGCGGCACAGTCCATCCGCTTTTACATCACGCTGATGAAATCGCCGAATGCGCTCAGTCCAGCTCGGCGGGAGATGCTGGCCGCCGTCGTGAGCAACGTCAATGACTGTTACTACTGAACCCTCTCGCACGCACACGACTTCGGTCTGGAGTCGGTAAACACGGAACTCGCAAAGCAGCTTGTCTTCGATTATCGGGACGCGGCTTTAAACGACGCCGACTGGGCTCTCTGCAACTACGCCGTGAAACTGACGCTGACGCCGGGCCGAATGACGAAAGAAGATCTGCAACGGCTTCGCGACGTCGGATTCGATGATGAGCAGCTCACAGTGGCCGCTCAGGTCATTGGCTATTTCAATTACATCAATCGAATTGCCGACGGCCTGGGAGTTGATCCGGAAGCCGATATGACTTTGCCGGTCGACGAGTGGCTTGCGAGGAAAGGGCAGAACTACGGAGACGGCCTGGCCTGATCACTCCGCCGGCTCGCCCGCGGCGTTTCGCGGATCGACGATCGTCAGTCGCTCTTCGCCGATCAGCCGGCGCAGGTCCGGCAGATCGAAGCTCTGCAAAGCTCCGTGGACTGTGCTGCACAACTGCCGCTGAGTGACGATCGTCCGCGCGACGTTGTCCCAGCTCGTCAGCCCACCTTCGAGTCGCGCCCGTGTAAACAGCTTCGGCTCACACGCCACAGCGTGGAGGGCGGGAATCGTCGCCGCACCCCGGGCGTCAATCTCAAGGTCTCCCTTGAGGCCCAGCGTCTCCCGGACAAAACGCTGGCACTGCAGCAACTCCTCGGTCTGCAACCGAACTAACGAGCCGCCCAGCATGTACAGCACGTAGTACTCGGCGGAATTCGGCCCAAGCACACCGGACATCGAACCGTAGCGCCACGGCTTCATTTCCGTTTCGCCGAAACCAGCCAGATCGACGGCCACAACGGTCGTCCCCTTGTCGACAAGACCGGCCAGCCTGCTGTCGTCGGTTGCGGAGGATTTGCCCTTGTCACTGACAAACAGAACCGCATCTCCCGTCGGCTTTTCGGCACGGAGCACGACCACCGGCGTCGGCAGCGCCGGGAACAACCTCATCAGATACCGGTCCACCTTTCGACCGCGGTCAGTCACAGTCACAGCCGCAGCCTGTTCAACGTTCAGAGGCGGCAGGTTCGACGCCGTTCGCAGGCCGACCACCTGCCGGACGAGTTCGCGCTGTCCGTCCGCGTCACGGCCACTCAGCGCGTTTCTGCGAAATTCGGCCGCGCGATCGGCCTCGGCCTGATAGAGGTCGAAGATTGAACGGGCACTCGGGTCCAGAAGAACCTGCCCCTGCGGCGTACACAGCAGACGCTCCTCCGGCAGAGTCTCTTCATTGGCATTCTCCGTGATCGGCTCATCCACGTTGAGCAGCCAGCGGCTCATCCAGCGAACCATGGCAACGCGCAGTTCCGAGTTGTATCCGTGTTTCGCGTCGGTCTCTGCCAGATCAATCCGCTCTGAGTATCCCAGTCGAGAGTACAGCCTCTTCGCCTGTCGAAACGCGATCCACGAGCCTTCAATCGGAACGAAGTCCTGCGTTGCGGCGAGAATCAGCGCCGGGCGAGGTGCTCTCATCATCAGAAAGTCGGGATGGTCAATTCCAAACAGTGTCTGACCGAAAATATTCTGCTCCGCGTCGCCCGGACCAGGCCGTTCGTTTTTAATGCGAGTCGTCGTAATGAAATTTCCTGGCGCCGCGCAGACGATCCGATCGTCGAGCGACATGAGAAAGCTCGTCAGATTGCCGCCGCCCGAATTGCCGGTACAGCCGATTCGAGCAGCATCAATGTCGTCACGGCTCTGCAGATAATCGATGCCGCGCATCCCGTCCCAGATGCAGTACGTCGCCAGATTCTTTCCCAGCGGCACCGGACCGACTCCCGCCACCATGTGCTCGCCGGTGGATTTGAACAGCCCGACCGGCAATGACCTGCCGGACTCGTCCCGCTTCAGAACCTGCTTCCTTTCGCCCTGACCAATCGGGTCAAAGATCAGCGCGGCGATTCCATTCTTCGCCAGCAGAATGCAGACGCGTTGATAGGCGTCCGCGGCCTTGCCGTTTTCAGTATGTCCGCACGGCACGAGCACAGCCGGAAAAGGTGGCTTCGTGTCCGGCAGATAAAGATTCGCCGTCACCGGAAAATCCGGCCGACTTTCGTAGACGACGTTTTCAATTCTGTATCCGGTCCGTGCGATTCGACTGACAACGCGGGCCGTGATCTCTCGTCTGCCGTCCGGCCCGGTGACCATCAAGCTGCGATCGAGAAAACCGCCGAGGCAGACTGTGAACTGTTCTCGCAGCTTCAATTGCCAGGACTTTATCTGTTCCTGGGTTTTCAGTTGCTCGTAATCCGTCAGACGTCGATCGAGCGCTTCGTGAGCGAGACCTCGCACGTAGTCGCGCAGAACATTCGCCGTTGCCGGGTCGCTTCGATCAAGGACATTAAGCGTGCCGGGTTCAGCGGCTTCTGACGATGCCGTCATCGCGAACGCGGCAGCGATCAGCAGAATTGTTGTGGAACGGAGCATGCCGTTTTCCATGGGTCGGTCCTACAAAAATCCCCGCTGATTTCCGGCAAATCAGCGGGGACGAGTCAACGGGAAGACGATTGCTGCTGCTACTCGGAATCGCTGGCCGGTCGTTGTGGTCGCGCTGGTGTTTCAGGCTCCGGGCCTTTCTCGGGAGGGGCTCCGAGCAGAGCTTCCCACTTGCCGGTCTGCTCATCCGAAAGCACGTCTTTAAGCAGAGCCTTCCACGGCCCCCTGGCTTCGTCACGCTCTTCTCGAGACACACGGAAGCCAAGAGCACGTTCCGCTCCCTGGAGCTCGGCCATCAGATCGGCCACCTGTTTCTTCTGTGACTCGTCGAGGCCCAGTTCGGTTGCGACATCTTCCCGGGCAAACGCTTCCGACCCCAAACGCTGAAACATCAACTCTCGGGCCCGAGCAAACTGCTCGTCGTCGAGGATCTCTTTCGCGGCCGCCTCGCCTTTCGCCTCCATTTCCGAGTTCATTCCTAGAAATGCAGCGCGACGCTCCTCTTCGGGCAACGACTGAAGCGTCGAAAAGTCGGGTCTGATCGATGCGACAATCTCCGGCAGCTTTGCCAGCTGGTCTTCGGTCATCCCGAGTTCTGCCTGAACCCATTCCTGCTCGACATCGCCCAGCAGACCAGGACTCGGACGGCCACGTCCGCCACGCTGGCCACCGCCTGGTCCCCCACCGCCTGGTCCCCCGCCGCCTGGCCCCCCACCGCCAGGTGCACCGAAACCGCCCGGGCCACCGGGGCTGAATCCGCCGCCAGGCATCGCAGCAGTCGGGGATCCACCGTAGCCATCCATCCCTCCGCCGGCAGCGACGTCTTCGCCGCTTCCCCCTGCAGTCTTGATCGGCTCCGGTTCGGCGGCATCCGGCGTGGCATACGAAATGAGCGCGGGATCCTCTTCGCTCGCTTCGACGGTCAGCTGGATTTCGTAATGTTTGAAGAAGCTGAACCATTTCAGGGCGATCACTTTATTGGCCGCCGTGCCTCCCACTTTCTGACCGTCGGATTCCTTTTCAGACGGCCAACCGGAGATATCTGGTCGAAGATCACTCAGGCGATTCATCCCCTCTTTATTGATAAACCGATCCTGCACTGCGGCGAATGTCTTGTCGTAGCCGTTTTTGGACGCCGCCTCGATCCCCACCACGACGACAAGCACGCCGATCAACGACCAGACAATCAGTCGCTCAACTGGCGACCTCCCCTTCGGAGTCTCACGTTCGTCTGCAGCCACGTCATCTGGTATGGAAGTTGAGTCGGGCACGATAATTCCTCCGTCTTGAGTGTCGAGGGTCCTCGAAGTTCAGAACGCACATCATGTCCTGAGCCCGGATGAATCGCCATTCCGGCGGGGAAAAATGAGTTAAGGAGAACGCTGAGCTCCTCATCAAAGCGACCGTCAACAACTCAGTCAGGCGACCCTGACGGACGTAGGCGTCCGGATCAGTCGGTTGAGGTCGAAGCCGGTTTCCACAAAGTACGCGGTCAGTTCGGTGAGCAG
>ERZ891418.361-NODE-361-length-16136-cov-4.325353_pt1 | contig 16136 bp, 12 predicted proteins | sample MGYA00521236_ERZ891418 | MGnify/ENA primary metagenome ERZ891418 (study PRJEB32303, sample SAMEA104408696) | aquatic metagenome | biome: Brackish water; feature: Chemocline; material: water | place: Baltic Sea | collected 2014-10-18T10:34:00 | depth 100 m ... | reverse complement strand
CGAGACGCGACGCTCGACTGCTGCAGGACCGAGATCAGGAGCGACTTCGGTGGCGACTTCGGTGGCGACCTCCTCGACCGTCGTCGGTTCTGATTCCTGAGCGCTCGCCGGTACCGGAACCAACAAAATCACTCCGAGGAGTACGGCCAGGCCGATGCTTCGATTCTTCACTGCTTCGCCTCCTCACCCTGCGGCAAGGCTGAGTACGTGTAAGTCGAGACTTCCACGATCAATGCCTTGCGGGGATTCTGGGCGGTCTCGATCTCGTCCTGTTTCCCAGCACCCTTGCCCTTAATGTTCTCGATCGAGAGGTGATCGATCTGGAGAAAGCGAGTGTGGTTCTCCACGCCGTTCACGAATCGGTGGAGAGCAGAGAAGCCGCCTTCCATCTCGAATCGATACTTGTGCTGCACGAAGGTCTTCGGAGCATTCGCGACCACCGCTTTCGCTCCGGGAGGAGCCCGACGTCGCGTGGTCTTCTTCGACTCAACTTTCACTTCGATCGGTTGCGCGCTGGTGATGTCGAGTCCGACTTCACGGCACAGGCTCGAAATGTCGTCGAGGAACGCGTCCGGGCTCACTTCGTCCTCCCGCGGGAGGATTTCGGTGTACTGATCGACAATGTCGGAGAGTTCGCGCGCTCGGCGTTGGAGGTGCGGAATCTGCGCGAGCTTCGCTTGAGCTGTTTGATCCCGTCCTTCGAGAGCCTCGAGTTCGGTAGCCATCTCTCCGCGACTGGAAATGTTCGACCAGGCGAAGGCGAATTCTCCGAGCACGAGGACTCCTGCAGCGGCGAGGATCGCGATGAGCTGTTGCTTCTCGGTGAGCTTCATGGCTTATCCCTTCCCTTTCGCGCCAGCAGCCGGGTCTTTCGGCGACTCGTACAGCGGCTTCAGGTCGATTTGGATCGTCGATTGAAGACGATCCTCTCCGCCATCTTTGCCCTCCACCAAGCTCCATGCGTGAGGGGAGAACCCGAGGAAGTCGCCGAAGAAGTGATCGGGGAGTGCACTGATATCAATCATTCCCGCGAACAGGCGCTTGTCCTCCGAGAGGCTAGAGCGAAAACGAGTGAAGCTACTCGGGTCGGTCCCTTCGGAGTAACAAGTGAGATTGAGCTGGCCGCCGTTCTGGCGCTTGCCCGCTTCCCACCGGTACTCACCCGGGTCGAGCGTGTCCATTTCGAACCGCGTGATCCAGATGTCATCCGGAGTCAGCGCGACGAGCTGGTCGAGCTTCGGTCCCCACAGGATCCGGCGAGTCTTGATCTGGATGATCGCCTTCTCCCGCTCCTTGTAGTACGCGATGTCCTCGTTGATCCGGTCGAGCTGACTCGCCTGAGCTTCGATGCTCGCGACCTCCGCACGACGGTTCTCGAGATTGTTTTTCATGTTGCCGGTGTCGATCCAAATCCAAACACCAGCGATGCCGACCAGCATCACTGACACCACGCTCGCCGAGAGGGTGTAGAACACCAGTTTCGGCAGGCTCGCGGCTCTCTGGAGTTCAGGAGGCAGCAGGTTGATCTTAATCACGGTCGGGTTGACCTTTCCTTAACGCTCGTCGGTTCTCGCTCAACTACAGTCGTGAATGCGGGCGCCGAGCCCCACGGCGATCGGCAGCTGGTTTGCGTGCGCACGAACCGCCTCGACATCCACCCGATCCGCAAGGATCTCGATGTTCTCGAGGGGATCCCAGAAGTGGATCTCGCGCTCAAACACTCTCTCAAATGCTTCGGTGATTCCTTGGGCTTGGGCGCTTCCACCCGAGACGTAGATATCACCAACTTGCTGATCGAATTGGTTCTCGAAGTAATCAAACGAGAGGTGAATCTCGTTGGCGAGATCGTCGAGCACGGGGGTCATTGCCCCTTGGACCTCGCCCTCGCGCCCTTGCGGGTTGCGCTTCAGTTCCTCGGCTTCGCTCTCGTCCATGTGGATGTCGCATGCGATCGCCTCGGTCATCTGGTTTCCGCCGACGTACACCTCACGGGAGAAGCACGACATGTTCCCCTTGAGAATGTTGATGTTCGTCTTCGAGGCGCCTAGATCGACCAGTGCGGTGATCTTGTTCTCATCCTCGAGGCGGGGGCTGTTGAGGTTGCGAAGCTCGAAGGCGTTGCCGAGCGCAAAGGCATCGACGTCGATCACCACTGGCATGAGGCCGATGTCTTGAATCAGGCTCACATGCTCCTGGATCAGATCCTTCTTCACCGCGACGAGTAACGACTTCATCTCTCTGTCACCAGAGGCGGTGTCGACCTCTTCGAGCTTCTGCCCGTCGATCGCCACTTCGTCGATCTCGAAGGGGATGTACTTGTCCGCCTCGAACTTGAGCGCTCCCTTGAGCTCGGTCTCGTCCATGGTCGGCAAGTTGAGATAGCGGACGATCACTGAGCGACCAGAAACCGACGTCGCCACGCGGCGCGTCTTGATTCCTGCCTCCTGCAGTACCCGCTTGATCACATCCGGGAGGTCTTCCCGATTGTGGATCCGACCGATTCCGAAGCCGGTCACTTTCACGCTGTCCCCGAAGTCGGTCAGCTCGATTGCCTTGACCTCACTGGTCCCGATATCGAGGCCGACCAGGGCATTTCTCCGCTTGAACATTATCCCTATGCCTTCTCCGCTGCGTGGCTCGGGTCGCCACCTTGCTCCGGGTGCGAGCGTGTGGATCGGCCCTGCTCCATCCGACCGACGTCGGTACGGGTCCGTCCCGTGAGCAGGATCACTTGAGCGTCCGAACTGGTTTCGCGTCCAGGGATGCCCGACCCACAGAATCGTGAGTCGGATCCGCCGGCGGGGACACCGCCACGAGGAGGGTCCCTAGAAGTATAGGTACAGGGATTCGAGACCGTCAAATCGACGGCGGGCCGGGCCCGGCGCTTGCGTGGAGAGATGGGGCGAAGAAGCGCCCAGGGTGCGGAAGAGAGAGAGTTGGCGCGGAGGAAGGTAATCGAAGAGAAGGAGTGCTTCGAGTGAGAACGACACGATCAAAGACGCGCGCCGACCTCCGGAAGGTTCTCGATCGCCCACCGTTTGAGTGCGCGAGTGATCGCCACTCCATCGCTCATCTCGAGGCACCGGGACGCCAGATCCTGCGCCTCGTACACCTTCAAGCTGCGGATCACCTGCTTCACCTCGGGGATCATCTGCGGACTCACGCTGAGCTTACGGAGTCCCAAACCGAGGAGAAGCGGCAGATAAAGTGGCTCAGAGGCCATTTCCCCGCAGACGGAGACCTCGATATCACTCTTGCGGCCCACCGCGAGCAGCTGAACGAGAAGACGGAGGATCGCGGGATGAACCGGGTCGTAGAGATCCGCGACGTGCTCGTTCCCGCGATCGACGGCGAGCGTGTACTGGACCAGGTCGTTCGTCCCCACCGACAAGAAGTCGACGCGAGGAGCGAGCAGGTCTGCGATGAGTGCCAGGGAGGGAACCTCCACCATCACGCCGATCGGAATGTCCTCGTCGAAGGAGATACCCTCCCCACGAAGCTCTTCCTTGACCTGATCGACAAACACGAGGGCCTGGTCGAGCTCGTGGATCGAAGTGATCATCGGGAACATCAGTCGCACGGGACCGAGGGCTGAAACTCGAAGGATCGCACGGAGTTGCTCACGGAAAATGTCAGGCCGGACCAGACACCAGCGAATCGATCGGCAGCCGAGGAACGGGTTGTCCTCGACGATCGGCGTCGAGTCTTCGACCGCCTTGTCGCCGCCGAGGTCGAGAGTTCGAATGGTCAGGGGGCGCCCGGCGAGCTCCTGGAGAACCATGCGATAGTTCTGGAAGTGCAACTCTTCGCCGTTTCGAGGAGATTGGAAGTAGATGAACTCCGTGCGGAAGAGGCCGATCCCTTTCGCGCCCAACTCGACGGAGGCGTGCACTTCCTGGGGAAGCTCAATGTTCGCGAGGATCTCGATGGGGTGGCCGTCGATCGATTCGGCCGGAAGCTTCGTCTGCCTGCGCAATCGGCGTGCAACCCGCCTCGTGTCCGCCTCTTTTTGACGATACTCCTCGAGGGTACGCTCATCCGGGTCGATGAGCACGACGCCGCGGAAGCCGTCGATGATCAGCAAATCCCCCCCGATCGCAGCCGTCGAGATCTCCTCGAGGCCCACCACCGCCGGAATTCCGAGGGCGCGCGCCATGATCGCAGTGTGAGAGGTCTTTCCCCCCACGTCGGTCGCGAAACCGTGGATCCAGCGAGTATCGAGTTTTGCGGTCTGCGCGGGAGTCAGATTGTGGGCGACGAGCACAACCTCCTGCTCCAGAGTGTTGATCGTCTCCATCCGTCGCCCGAGCAAGGTCGAAAGAATCAGCTTCTCGACATCATACAAATCGTGAACGCGCTCAGCGAGGATCGGCGAATTCATCGCCTGGAACTTCTTGATGTAGCGGTTTAGGATCCGAGAGACGGAGTGCTCGGCGGTGTACTGATGGTCGCGAATCCCCTCGATGATCTCATTCTTCAAGATCGGGTCCGCGACCAAATCTTTGTGGATCTCAAGGATCTGGGTGTGAATCGCGATCTTCGAGTCGAGTCGGCTGATCTCGGCCGCGAGGCTCTTTTGGGCACCGCGAACCCCCGCTTCGAAGCGAAGAACTTCGGTGTCGACCTCTTGCTTCTCGATGAAGCGCTGGGGAATCCGGAGTTCCTCGGTGTCGAGGACGAATGCCTGCCGGATCGCGATCCCGGGTGAGACGGGGATCCCTTTCTTCAGCTGCATTCGAGTTCCCTCCCCTCTTGCCCGGCGGGCTCCCAGCAAACTCTAGTGGCCCAGCAAACTCTAGTGGCACGCGTGACGCGCGCCGAAATCCCTACTTCGCCCCGAAGTCAGAGCGGACCAGGTCGACCAGAGCAGCCATCGCAATCTCTGCGTCGGCACCGGAAACCTTCACCACGATGCTCGCACCGGGCGCGACTCCGAGTCCGAGCACCGCGATGATGCTCTTTCCGTCGACCTCGGGGCCATCGGGGGTCGAGACGCGCACGTCTGCGCGAAACTGCTGCGCAAGACGGACGAATTCCGTCGAAGGTCGTGCATGCAATCCGGTCTTGTGTGTGATCTCGAGAGTCTCGACAAATTCCACTTCAGGCGGTCCTTCGCGCGGGGGCGCCGAGAAACTCCTCGGCGAGAAGTTCGGCGAGCCGAATCGAGTGATGTCGGGCTGTCGCGGCTTCACGATCGAGGAGATCCGCCTCCACAACCCGCAAACCTCGATCACGGAGCACTTGAACACCCGTGACCGGGCGACAACCGTCTTCGGCATAGCGTTCAATGAGAGCTTTGGGAAATTCGCCCGCGTGGGCCACCACGCCGGTGATGAACGGGCGCCCGGCGTGTCGCTCGATCGCATCCACGTGGGCCGTCAGATCGAGATCTGTCGTTTCACCCCGCTGAGTCATCACGTTCGCGATGTAGATCTTCTGACCCGAATTCTCGAGCACACGCCTTCGAATTCCGTCGACGAGGAGGCCGGGAATCACGCTGGTGAACAGGCTCCCGGGCCCAAACAGAAGCACATCGGCCTGTTCGATCGCCTGGGCGACATCCTCGGCGGGCTCGCTGATGCGCGGGCGCATCTCAAGCCGTTCGATCGCGAGCCCCGAGTCAGAGATCTCGACCTCACCAGTGGACTTCGTACCATCCGGGTGGGTCGCGATGAGAGAGACTTTTTTCCCTGTCACCGGGAGCACCCGACCCCGCACATGCAAGAGGCGATTCAGCTCTCGAACGGCGACATCGAAACTCCCCGTGACGCGAGTCAGGGCCGTGATGAGGAGGTTGCCAAAGCTGTGTCCCTCGAGATCGGATTCTTCGAATCGATAGTCGAGGAGCCGAGAGAGGATCGGTTCGCCGTCCGCAAGGGCGAGGAGGCAATTCCGAATGTCTCCGGGTGGGACCATGTCGAATTCTTTGCGGAGTCGACCGGAGGAGCCTCCGTTGTCGGTCACAGCGACGACCGCGGTGATCGCATCGACCCATTCTCGCAAGCCAGTGAGCAGGCAAGACATGCCGGTGCCACCGCCGAAGGCGACTACTGAAGCCTGCCATGTCGATGCGGCTCCCGCCATCGCCTGTCCCAACTCCCCGGCCAACTGTCCCCGCTCACCGACACTCAGTCCCACTGATTCTCGGCCGGGCGCCCGCGGCACCCCGCGCGCGAACAGTCGAGGAACGAATCGAGGGAACCCGATCGCCCGCCGAGGGGACCATCGGGTTCCTTCGAGCGCTCAGTGATCGGGCCCTCGGGCGCTCTGGGACACTACGAGCTCGGAAACTCCGTGCGATCGATGACCTCGCCGTACGTCTCCAAAGAGTCGTCCGGGTCAGGAGCATCGGTGATGGCCGGCCCGTCGCCGCCTCGGTGCGCACGGACCTTCTCCTTGTGGTCGCGAATCTTCCGCTCCGCCTTAGCGAGCATGCTGTCGATTGCGGCGTTCATCTTCTCCGCCTCGGCGCTGACTGCGATCGTTTCGCCGTGAGAGACGCTGATGACCGCCTCCGCTTGCTGCCTTGGCCCTTGCCCATCGAGAATGATTTCGATCTTGTTCAGACCGTTGAAGAACCTCGTGAGCTTCTCCGCCTTCTCGGTTGCGTAGCGCTTCATGCCGTCAGTGACGCTGTCGTGCCGCGCGGTAATCTTGACGACCATACATGCCTCCTTGCCACCGTTCTTCCCCCCCGCGACCCGATCCGCGATTCGCGAAGAAGAGAACGGCACTGCCTGAATCTCACGGATCGACCTCGATCCGAGTCAGTTCAGGTACCTCGTACCTCCGGTGGGGATGCCCCTCCTTGATAACACAGCGACGGAAGGCTGTCCATTGACGCACTGCGGGGCTTCGAACATATCCCCTGCCCCGAAAGTCACTTGCGACCGATATTGCGACGAGAAGACCCTCGCCCAGACCGCGGCCGGCGAGGGTATCAAAATCGCAGCGGCACCTCGTCGACAACGCACTCCGGCTCGCCCGGATAGCGAATCTGAGCAAGATGGAGGCCATGGGGCGGGGCGGTCTGTCCCGCCAGGGTTCTGTCCCTCGATTGAAGCACTTCCCCGACGGAAGCGACACCCGCCGATCCACGGCCAACCTCCACCAGCATGCCGACGATGTTTCGAACCATTCGGTAGAGGAACCCATCTCCGATCACTTGAATCCACACCTCGGGGAGAGAGTGGCGCAGTTCGATCGCCCGAATCGTCCGAATGGTGTTCTCGGGTCCCCCATTCGATCGGTTGCGGAATGCCTCGAAGTCATGGGTGCCGACCAGAGACTTGGCGGCTCGAACCATCGCGTCGAGATCTAAGGTCTGCCCGATCGCCCAGAGCCGGTGTCGACCGAGAACAGAGGCGCGGTGGGAGTTCCACAAGCGATAAACATAGCGTTTCTCGATCGCATCGCTCGAGGGGTTGAAATGAGGAGAACCGGGAGAGAAGGACCGAACCTCGATATCCTCGGGAGCGAGACACGCGATCGCGCGGGCGAGCTTCTCGGGCGCAAGGGTACCCTCGGCATCGATGCGAACGCATTGATCGAGAGCGTGGACCCCGGTATCGGTTCGAGAGGCTCCGCGGAGGATGACCCGATCGGTGCGGGTCACCTGCTCCACAATCCTCCGGAGCTCTCCTGCGACGGTGCGCACACCGTCGCTCTCCGTGAAGCCATGAAACTCGCTGCCGTCGTAAGCGATCCGCAAGATGACGCGCGTTACTTGCTCCGCCACAGCTCCGCGATCTGCATGGCATTCAATGCCGCCCCCTTAAGAATCTGGTCACCGACGACCCACAATTGGAGCACTCGCTCCCCGGTTCGACGCAGGCGACCGACGTGGACCGAGTGGGTCCTCGAGAGCGGGCCTGGCAGCGGAGGACGGCTCGGGTCGGAGATGTAAGTTGTTCCCTTTGCCGATTGCAGGAGTGCCGCTGCATCCGCGCGAGAAATCTCTTTCGGGTACACCAAGGTCACCGCGAGCGAGTGGCAGCGTTCAACCGGCACTCGAACGCACGTCGTATGAACCCGGAGATCGGGCCAGTCGAGGATTTTCCGCGATTCGTCGAGCATTTTGCGCTCTTCAGAGGTCATCCCGTCTTCCCCCACCTCACCGATCAACGGAAAGAGGTTGCCCTCGATCGGGAACGGGAACGGGTTTCCCTCTTGGAAATCTCCTCGAGCGCGCTCGCGCTCGAGAGCCTCGAGTCCGCCGCGCCCTGCACCGGAAACCGCCTGGTAGGTGTCGGCGATCACCCGGTAGGGGCCGAGTGCGCGCAGAGGGGCGATGGCGAGGAGGAGCAGTATCGTCGAGCAGTTGGGGTTCGCGATGATGGCAGGCGCTGAGGAAACCAGCTCCCCGTTGATCTCGGGGATCACCAGGGGAACGCCCGGCTCGAGGCGAAACGCCGAAGAGTTGTCAACAACCGCGACACCCTCGTCGATGAACCACGGAGCCCACTTCCGAGCGACATCACCCGAGGCTGCGAACAAGGCGACGTCGATGTCGGAGAGATCCGCAGACTCGTTCAGTTCCTCGATCTCGAGCTCGAAGCCCTCTTTCCAGGGCACGGCGCGTCCCGCAGAACGGGCGGAGCCGAACAGACGGGGCGGCTCCTCCCCCAGCGCGCTCTCGCGCAAGAGCTCGAGCATCGCTTCTCCGACACAGCCACTCGCTCCTACGACTGCGACCGATGGCATCGGCGCTCCTTCCTCCTCGCGAGGAACCAAAGGCTCCACGGGAGAATGACCAACATGAATACGGCGAGAGCGACGACCATTACTTCAGATCGTCCCATCGTGAACAGCATCGGCTAAGAACCGTCCCCGGGTGGAGGGGGAAGTTTCCGTTCTTTGATTTCAGTAAGAAGTTCTTCTCGGAACTCGGCCACCAGGCGCGCCCCCAAATCCCCTCCACCGTGGCGACGAACGGAGACGGTTCCGGCGTCCTGGTCCTTTCCTCCGACGACCAGGAGGTAGGGAATCTTGAGCTCTGCGCCGTTCTTGATCTTCGCGCCGACGCGGTCGTCGGAGCGGTCGATCTCGGCTCGAACCCCGACGTCCTTCAGCTCGTCCGTCACTTTTTCCCCGTACTCCACGAACTTCTCGCTGACCGGCAACACCCGAACCTGCTCCGGAGCGAGCCAGGTGGGGAACGCTCCCTCGAAGTGCTCGATGAGCAGTCCGCAGAAGCGTTCCATCGAGCCGAACGGCGCACGGTGGATCATCACCGGCCGATGCGGTTGGTTGTCGGGGCCGATGTAGCTCAGATCAAAGCGCTCCGGGAGATTGTAATCCACCTGAACCGTTCCTAGTTGCCACTCACGACCGATGGCGTCCCTGACGACGAAGTCGATCTTCGGTCCATAGAACGCAGCCTCCCCCGGCTCTTCAGTGAAGGGGACGCCGAGCGTCTCCGCCGCGTCGCGGCACGCCGACTCAGCGCGATCCCATCGGTCGGGATCGCCGGTGTACTTCGAAGAATCCGCGTCGCGGAGACCGACGCGCACGCGGTAGTCGGACATGCCGAGGGTCCCGAGGACTAACTCGACCAATCCAAGGCAGCCGCGAATCTCGGCCGGCACTTGCTCTTCGGTGCAGAAGAGATGGGCGTCATCTTGGGTGAAGCCCCGCACTCGGGTCATTCCGTTCAGCTCGCCCGACTGCTCCCAGCGATACACGGTTCCAAACTCCGCCAGGCGGACGGGGAGGTCGCGGTAGCTGTGGGGCGTGGAGTCGAACACCTTGATGTGGTGCGGGCAATTCATCGGTTTGAGGAGGTAGCCCTCTATCTCCCCTGCGTCGAGTTTGTTCGAGAGATCCGCGCAGCTGCACCCCTCACTCGCCAACTTTTCAAGGTGCTCCGACGCGATGAGCGGCGGGTACTGACTCTCTCGGTAGTAGGGAAAGTGTCCGCTGGTCTTGTAGAGCTCGAGTTTCCCGACGTGCGGGGTGTAGATCGTTTGGTATCCCTGTCGGACGAGCTCGGTGCGAATGAACTCTTCCAACTCACGGCGCACGGTCGCGCCGCGGGGGAGCCAAAGGACCAGCCCTTGCCCCACCGCTTCGTCGATGCGGAACAGTCCGAGCTTCTTTCCGATGCTGCGGTGGTCACGCCGCTTCCCCTCTTCGAGGCGACTGAGGTGCTCGCCAAGGTGCGCCTCATGGGGGAACGCGGTGCCATACACACGAGTCAAGCTGTCGGAGTCCGCGTCCCCGTGCCAGTAACTCGAGGCGACGCTCATCACTTTGAACGCCCCGATTCTCTGAGTGGAAGGGACGTGGGGTCCGCGGCAGAGATCCTCCCAGGCACTCCCCGGCTCACCGGTCGCGTAGAAGGAGAGGCTCTTGGAGCCAGTCTCCACCGCACGCACCGCGTTATCGAGTTTGTACTTGGAGCCCTCGATCTCCAGCTTCTTCATCCCTTCCTCCACTGGAAGGTCGTAGCGCGTGAAAGGGCGGTTCTCTTCGATGATCGAAGCCATCTCCTTCTCGATCGCGGCGAAGTCGTCGGTCGAGAGGGGGCGCCCCGCGGGCATGGCGATGTCGTAGTAGAACCCCTGGTCGGTCGGGGGCCCGTAGACGAGCTGCGCCTCGGGGACGATTCGTTGGATCGCTTCCGCCATCACGTGAGCGCAACTATGACGGATCAAGTACAGACAATCTTCTGACGGGGTTTGCGTCTTCCGTGCCGCAGTCACCAACGACACCTCGGCGTCTTCGAGGATCGGATAGGTCACGTCGACAAGCTCCCCGTTGACCCTGGCCCCGATCGTCGCCTTGGCGAGTCCGGCGCCAATGTCGCTGGCGATGCTCGCGGGGTCGGTCTGCCCCTCAAACTCTCGACGGCTTCCGTCGGGCAATGTGATCACTGGCATGAAATTGGCACTCCCGGAGTTTCTGGCGTGGGTGCGGCGACGACATGGGGCCGTCGCTCAGAGAGAGGATTCTAGCCCGCCCGATTCCTTCATGGCGAGGCGGAATTGAGTTCTCGGCCGTACGCGCCGGTCTCTTTGCCTTTCTTGCTTGCCGTACATCCAAGGAGGCCCCCGTGCCTGGGTAGGGGGCGCTGGATCGCCGGTCGAACAGAGCGCCGGGAAAGGAATCCGGCTGGATGTCGAAATTGCCGGTACCATAACGTCGAATCTGCATCTAGATTGGTGTCAGACTTTTTCCTTGGCGAGACGCCCCCCACCAGCGGAGGAGGCGTGAGAAGAGGGATACTCGAGAGAGCGGTCGGAATGGTTCCCGCCGGGGGCGCACTCTCGATTCGCCGCAGATGATTGAGTCGGTGGGCTCAATGATCTGGGGCTCGATTCAATGGGGCTCGACGCGACGATCGAAACTAGCTCGGTTCTCGTGGCGCGCCTCGAGGAGGCCTGCATGCAATTGAAACGTTCGCTCAAGCTCGGGTTGGCGCTCGGACTCTTCGTGTTCGGACCCACTCTGGTCGAAGGTCAGTGCACCCCGACCTGGGTCATCAGCGGCACAGTGGTGGACAACAATGGAGTGGGGCTCGTCGGCTACGATCTCGACATCCTCCTCGGCGGCAATGCCCTCGTTGTCTCCCAGGACTTCACAGTGCTCGGGGGAGTCTTCAACATCGTGATCTGTGCAGAGGGGGGGACTCCGCAGACGGATACCTACACCCTCGCGGTCAACCCGCCCGCCGGATCTCATTTCTTCCCCGCCAGTTTCCAAAGCTTCTTGGGCGGAACCGGCTCGGTTGGGGCCCTCGCCCTCGATCCAGGTTTTTTGGTCTCCGGAGTGGTCACGAACGAGCAGAACATTCCGCTCGAGGAAGCCGATCTTCAGTTCTCAGACCCCGTGACAGGAACGTTGATCCAGTTCTCCGGTGAGGCGACCGACCCCGCGGGAGCTTTCACCGTCCTCGTCACGCCGGGGACCTATGACATCGTCGTACGTGAACTTCCGCTCACCACGAACCCCGCCGGGCCGTACGTCTCGGTCCAATTGCAAGACCGGGTGATCGATGCCGACGTCGACTTAGGCACGTTGGTTCTTCGAGACGCCTACATCTTGAACGGCACCGTTCTGAACAACCTCGGGGCTCTACTGAATGGCGCGGATATCGACGTGCGCGATGCGAGCACAGGGGCGGAGGTGCTGCTCTCCGGAGATATCACCGGGCAAGCCGCGCCCATGGGGCAGTTCAGCGTCGAAGTGCCCTCCGGTACCTGGGAGGTGGAGATTGAACCACCGACCGGCAGTGGCCTCGCCGCCGCGTTGCGCATCGTGACCATCACACCTCCCGGCCCGACCACGCTCCCCACCGTGCAGCTCCCGCTCGGAGTTGCAGTGAGCGGTTCCACACGGACGGTGCTGAACGCACCGGTCGGAAGCGTCGATCTCGATTTCATCATCAGCGCGACTGGAGTCGAAATCGCGACCGCCGATGACAACGCGGACCCCGCAGGAAACTTCTCGGTGATCGTGGTTCCCGACACTTACGACATTCACTTCAAGCCACCGTTCGACACCGAACTCGCTCCTGTTGCGCTCGAAAACCAGCTGATCAACGGACCCACGGCTCTGGGTTCTGTCACGCTTCCGAATGGCAACGCCCTCACCGGAATCGTCACGCTGAACGGAGTTCCAGTCGCGGGCTCGAGAGTCACACTCTCCCAGGCCGGTGTTTCCGTCGTGACGTTCGGCAACACTTCGAATGCTGTCGGCAGCTACGCACTCCGTCAGGTTCCCGGCCTCTACGATGTCACCGCAAGCCCCGTGTTCGGCGGCGGTGGCTCACCCGTCACCGTGAGCGGAGTGGATCTCTCCACTGATCAAGTCGTCAACTTCGACCTGGGCGCTCCCACGCCTCCCCCCCCGGTCGACACTCTTAGCTGTGTGGGTTCGGCAACCGAAGTGACCCTCTCTTGGATTCTCGCCGCAGGTGACTACGACTCGATCCTCGTGACGCGCGATGGCATCGTGATCGCCACGCTCGCGGGGACCCAGACATCGCTGATCGATGGACCACTGGCAGCCGGCGTCTATCTGTACAGCGTTCATGCAACCCGAGCGGGCCTCGACTCGACCCCCGTGTCTTGCAGCGGGACGGTCGGCACACCGCCGGGCGTGCCTTTCATCCGGGGCGATGGCAATCAGGATGGAGCGGTCAACATTGCGGATGCGATTGGAATTCTCGGCGGGCTGTTCGATTCGTCGATCCCTCCGGGGCCGTGCGCAGACGCCGATGACTCGAACGACGACGGCGGCGTGAACATCGCAGATGCGATCTACACTCTGTTCTTCCTCTTCGCACAGGGTCCCGCACCGCAAGCGCCTCACCCGGCCCTTGGCTCGGACCCCACTCCAGACTCGCTCGACTGCTTCTGAGTCTCTCCCGGCGCTCTTTTGGATCGAGGCGGAGCCTTCTCGCGAGGGTTCCGCCTCGGTCCGCTCTCGCAGGCGGCCGCCGACACCGAATCCCAGCTCCGAGAGAGGTCCTTTGCCTGCGCACCCCGAACTGACCATTCTCCACGCAGATCTCGATGCGTTCTTCGCTGCGGTGGAGGTCCTCGACGATCCGTCTCTGCTCGGCAAGCCCCTCATCATTGGGCATCCGGGACGTCGTGGCGTCGTGTCGACTGCGAGCTACGAGGCGCGAAAGTTCGGTGTTCACTCGGCGATGCCTTCTGTCGAAGCGATCCGACGCTGCCCGGGCGCGGAGTGGCGTCACCCGCGCGGTCGCCGGTACGCCGCGATCTCGCGAGAGGTCATGGAAGTGTTCCGCTCGTTCACTCCCCTGGTGGAGCCGCTCTCGCTCGACGAGGCATTTCTCGACATCTCTGGCTCGAGGCTCCTGTTCGGCGATGCGATCGAGATCGCACAGAAAATTCGCCACGACGTCCGCGAGCGCACCGGATTGGTGGTCTCCCTCGGCGTCGCGGAGAACAAGTTCCTCGCCAAGATCGCGAGCGATCTCGAGAAGCCCGATGCGCTGACGATCGTTCCTCCCGGGGCTGCGGAGACGTTTCTCGCACCGCTCCCGATTCGTCGACTTTGGGGAGTCGGGCCCCGGACCGCGGAGCGTCTCCTTGCCATCGGCGTGAAGCGGATCGGAGACCTCCAACGCCTCGAGCTCCCGTTCCTGGTCGAACATCTCGGTGAACAGACGGGCATTCACCTCCACCGACTTTCACACGGCCTCGACACGCGTCGAGTCGAGCGAGGGCGCGAGGCGAAATCGATCTCGACCGAGTCCACTTTTGAATTCGACTTGCGCGACCGCCTCGAAATCGAGGACTTCCTCTTTTGCGCGGCGACTGAAGTCGCCCGCTCCCTTCGAAAAGACGGCTGGCGCTCGAAGACGATCCAGCTCAAGGTGCGCACGGGGAGCTTCCGCACCATGACCCGCTCGATCACTCTCGACTCACCCACCGACCTCGGAGAAACCATTTTCCGTGCGGCGCTCACGCTCTTCGCCGAACGCATCGACCTCGAGGGTGAAGGGGTGCGGCTGCTCGGGGTCGGCGCGGCGGGTCTCACCCATGAAGAGATTCCGCACCAGGGTGGTTTGTTCGACGAGGCACCGGTCGATGGTCCCCACGCGATCAGTGAACGACTGATGGATCGAATTCTCGCAACGCACGGTAGAGAGGCGATCGGCCCCGCACGGCTCCTACGTCGAGGGCTCCGCGACCCCGACCGCGTCGAGCAGCAAAAACCGGATCGCTCCGACGCCACCGCAAGCTTGCCCGAGAAAAGGGGCCCGAACGGTGCTTCGCCTCCGCCGCCCCACGGCTAGCACTCTCGATCGCCGGGTCGCTCGCTCCCAAGGTTCACCCTTTAGTGTCCGTCCCTCCGTGCTCGGCGCGACCGCGCGGAACGAAGTGCCCGAGGACTACTCGAAAGGCGAGTGGGAGATCGCCTTGGGCCGTGGAGCTGAGACTTTTGAAGCCGCGTGCGCCGCTCTCCGTCGGTGGGATCAGTTCCCGATCGAGCTCGTCGGTATCCACCCGAAGAACGCTCCGCTCGTTGCCGGTACGGTGGTCGCCCTCTCCGCGCACGCCGGCGGCTTTCATGCCGACCTCGCCTGCCGCATCGTCGAGGTCATCGAAGAATCCAGCACAGAGCTCCGACGATTCGGCTTCAGCTACGCAACGATCGAAGGACACGTCGAGCGCGGAGAGGAGCTGTTTCTCATCGAGCACGACCTGACTTCCGACTCCGTGACGTATCGCGTGCGCGCAGTCTCGGGCCCGGCGCATCCGGTCGCGTGGATCGTCCAACCATGGATCCGTTCCGTTCAGGTAGACTTCGGCCGTCGCTCTGCGGCCGCGCTACGAAAAGCGATGGGGTCACCACACGATCTCCCCGCGCCGCTCGAACTGAAGCGCCGCCCCCCGGTCGGTCTCCCTTGGCTCGGCGCGTTCATTTGGGGTCTCTCGCTCGCTCTCGAGAGCCAGGACGACGGAGTCCTTGCGAGTGCCGATGGATCGCCCCGAATGTTGTTGGTGACTTTCGCGGCGCTCGTCGCCCTTCCCGCCGCACGCCCCCTTCTGCCACGAGGGTGGCTGCGGAGCCGGGCTGCAGCGGCGATGTGGGCGATCAGCGCCAGCTCCCTCGCGCTTTGTGGGCCGCTTGCTCGACAGATGGGCATCGAAGAAGCAACTGGGGTGGGAGAAGGGCTTTGGCTCGCCGTCACCTTGATCGTCGGAGTCAGAGCAGGGCTTGCGCTTCTCGGGCGCCGGGCAGAGTGCGCGGAGTTCGGTGGCCTGGTCGGCCTCCTCATGCTCCCGGTCGGTGCCGCGTGGGCCGCCATGGTGAGGGTCGGGTGGTGGCCCGGTGGATTCCCTCCTGCGATCGCCGAGCTGACCGCGCTCCACTTTCACTACGCCGGGGCAATCTTCCCGATCGTCCTCGGCTGCGCCGTTCGATCGTGGCGGGTGTCCGCGGTTCCCCTCGTCTCGATCGCCTACCTCGTCGGGGTCAGCGGAGTCGGGCTCGGGATTTCATTTTCCCCCAACCTCGAGGGTCTCTCCGCCATCGCGCTGATCGGCCTCGTCACGGCAGTCGGCGCCCTGCAACTGCGAGCTGCCATCTTGGGAAGGTCGAAACTTGGTCAGATGCTCCTCGCGATCGGCTCGCTCTCCCTGTTCCTTGGCATG
>ERZ891418.359-NODE-359-length-16167-cov-3.880151_pt1 | contig 16167 bp, 15 predicted proteins | sample MGYA00521236_ERZ891418 | MGnify/ENA primary metagenome ERZ891418 (study PRJEB32303, sample SAMEA104408696) | aquatic metagenome | biome: Brackish water; feature: Chemocline; material: water | place: Baltic Sea | collected 2014-10-18T10:34:00 | depth 100 m ... | reverse complement strand
TACCTTCTTAACGACAGTCAGAGTTGCACTTACTAATTGAATTTGGGGATTCTTTCGGGAAAATATAAATATTTTTATAGAATCAGTCTATTGCTGACAGGTCATTTGCAAAAATCGCCCTAGGCTGAAAAATAGTTCAGCCAAACTGAAAATGACGATCACGTAGGAATGATTTTTTTGATACTATCATAACTTCCCCATGACCGGCAAGTTCTTTGCCGGGGACCCTTGGGGGGAAATCAAATAAGACCCATAAGTTAAACGACTTGGAACAGGAGTTTTAATAATGGCTGATGTCATCCATTTTTTTGCGTACAACGAATTGATCAACGAAGAATATTTTAAGGAGAAGGGTCTGGAGTATGTATCCAAATCTTCCGTGACTCTCTCTGCCTGGCAACTGGTTTTCAACAAAGTCCCTATCGATAACGGGGGAGTGGAAGGACTGGGATTAGCCAATATCGAACCCACCCCTGATGATGCCGGGATGATGCATGGAGAACTTTATGCCATGGACGAAAAGTTTCTTCCTCAACTGGATAAACTTTTTGGCCACCCCGATGAGTATCAGCGCAAAGTCATGCGTTTTCACCGCCACGATTTCACCATGATTAATGGATTGACCTATACCGCCCGGCCTGAAAAAATCGACAAAAAACTCAAACCCGACAAGGCCACCATGAAAATTTTCAGGAAAGCCAAGAAGCTTTTCCCCATGCTTTATTTTTCCCGGATGATGAACACCCCCACCTGCGATTGAGCCCTGTATGCCCGCGTTCACTGCATTAGTGAGAAAACCTGGACTCAACTTCCCCCGGGCTTTATCGGAGCATCCGGGAAAGGATGATATCGACCTTGCTATCGCTCTCAGTCAGCACGAAGGGTATGTAGAGGCGTTGGCGCAGGCCGGAGGCAAAGTGGAATTTCTGCCCTCGCAGGATCACCTTGCCGATGCCACATTTGTGGAAGACACCGCCGTGATCTTGCAAGATAAAATCCTGCTTTGCCCGATGAAAGAGACTTCGCGTCAGGAAGAAGTGCGGTCAACCGCTACCACGTTGAAAAAATTTGGAAGCTGTGTGAGCCTTGATGCACCCGCGACCCTCGATGGCGGCGATGTGATGGACACTCCCGACACTATTTTTGTGGGGCTCTCAAAGCGCACCAACTTGCGAGCCCTGCAAGCGCTGGCTAAACTCACGCCTAAAAAAATAGCGCCTGTCGCCGTGACAAAAGGACTGCATCTTAAAAGTGCCACCACCTTTCTCGGTAACAATCTATTGGTCATAGATCCGACACGGGTGGATGCTTCCAACCTGAAACAATTTGACTGGATCGAAGTGAGCGAAGAGGATTCTTATGCCGCCAATTGCCTAGCATTGGGGAACATTGTCCTGATGCCTGCCGGGTTCCAAAATATCAGCGCTAAAATTCGCGCACATGGAATGGAAACCCTCGAACTGGAAATGAGTGAATTTGAAAAAGCCGATGGCGGCGTCACGTGCCTAAGCTTGATCATTCCTACACATTAAAGGCTAAAGCGACCCGAAAAATACACACCACACCCTCATTCAATCTCATTTTTCCCTTCTTTTTAACTCCAACTTAACTTAACTTGAAAGAAGATAGTTCAACCAACAAATAGGAATATGCATGAAAGTTGCGGTCATCTACAACAAGCAAAAAGACGTGGAAGGAGTTCTCAACGTCTTTGGCATGCAAAATCAGGAAACTTATAACCCAAAAACGGTTGAGAGGGTGGCCAGCTCCTTGGAAAAAGGCGGGCATAACGTTCGTATCATTGACGGCAATATAAACGTCATTGAAAGACTTCAGGATTTCATGCCCCGGGTAGTCCAGGGGGAACAGCCGGGAATGGTTTTCAATATGGCCTACGGCCTGCAAGGGGTCAGCCGATACACCCATATTCCCTCATTATTAGAAATGCTAGGAGTGCCCTATGTAGGGTCCAGCCCTGCGGGCCATGGAATCGCTCTGGATAAAGTAACCACGAAGGTGATGATTCAGGCAGCGGGGTTACCCACCGCTCCCTACTGGGTTTTTTATAATGCCGATCAAATCCCCGAAGACCTGCCTTTTCCGGTCATCACCAAACCTAAAATGGAAGCGGTCTCCCTGGGAATTCAGGTGATTCATGATTTACCTTCGTTAAAAAATGCGATTACCGATCTTGTTGAACAATTCAAGCAACCTGTTCTGGTTGAACAATTTATCCCTGGCAGGGAGTTTGCCGTCGGCTTATTGGGCAACCGCGATCCAGAAATTTTACCTATTTTAGAAATCGATCTGGAAGGGGACTCGAACGCAATCCAATCCCTGGAAGACAAGCTCCATAAACCAAAAAACAAAATCTGCCCGGCAAACATAGATGACAATCTAGCTCAAGAGCTCCGCCGATTAACTAAAGAGACGTTTAAAGTTTTGGGCATCTACGATTTTTGCCGCGTTGATTACAGAATGGATAGCGAGGGACGCCTGTATATTCTGGAGCTCAACTCAATGGCAAGTTTAGGGGTCACGGGCTCCTATGTCTATGCCGCTAAAGTGGCCGGCTACACCTACGAAACAATGGTCAACCGCATGCTTGATGTTGCTGTAGAACGTTATTTTGGTAGCCAGCAAATGGATCAGATTGCCGTTGAAGAACCCGGATCGAAAGCCAAAAAAGATCCTCTCAGAATTCGATTGCGGAGTTACCTGCGAGGCAATATTGGAACGATGGAAGAATATCTTTCCAATATGGTGGATATAAACTCCTTTGTTGAAAACATTGAAGGGGTTAACTCTCTCGGTCGATGGATTTCTAACAAGCTGGGACAGATAGGTTTCAACCGCCATGTGTATTCTCGCGCTGAGTTCGGCAATATTTTATACCTCACAAATCATATGGATGAAACCAACGACATTTTGCTCATTGGCAATATGGATAACTCCGTAGACTTTGAAGACTACAACTCCTTCCTGGAAGAAAAGGGACGTATCTATGGAACCGGGGTAGCCCGTGGCAAGGGAGGCATTACCGTTTTGCTCGGCGCTCTTAAAGCCCTGCGTTATACCCGGACTTTGCGGAAGGTAAAGTGTGGGGTTCTCCTGATTCCCGACGGGTCGTCTGGTGAACGTTCCTCAAAACCGGTGATCGAAGAGCTTTCAAAAAAATCCAACTACGTTATAGGTCTAAGTGGAGCCGGCTTAAGTGGTGAGATCATGACCTCCTGTTCCGGTAGCCTGCGGTATGAGATTGAAATAAACAGGCGTCAAAGTAAACAGGGGCTCAAGTCTTCCTCAGAGATCAGCGACCCGATCCTGTATGCATCACAAAAAATCAACTCCCTGAGAAAATTAAATTACGAGTCGGATGGAATTTTCATCACCATTACGGGTTTGCAAACAAAAGGCATGGAAGACCAACCCACTTATCATGCGGCGTTGTCATTTGTGATTCGCTATCGCAATTCAGATCAGCGCGCAAGACTCGAAGACCAAGTGAACCAGATCTTTGCATCCAAATCACAAGACAGTATTAAAGTCCACGTAACAAAAAAATCACCGAGCAAACCTTTTCTGGAAAATGAAAAGACCATTAAGTTTTATGAAAAGGTAGAGAAGATAGCTAACTTGGTGGAGATCCGAGTAAAAAAAGCTGAGAACAGTGTTATCTCCTGCCTGTCCAATGTCGCAGAGGACGTCCCTGCCCTCGATGGTCTAGGCCCAGTCACAGGAGGCTATGGTAGTAACAATGAGCATGTCGTGCGTGACAGTTTGATCGACCGAAGCGTTCTTCTCGCTTACCTCATTTATCTTTCTTCGAAGAATTTCGAAATATGAAGCTGGAACGTATCGAAGGAAGATTCGCACCCACCGATGATGGGAAATGCGCGGTCTCTGACGGAGGAATGGTTTCAACTGCTTTTCCAGAAGCGACAGAAGCCGGGGTTGAAATGTTGCGCCAAGGTGGCAATGCCATCGATGCTGCCGTCGCATCTGCATTTGCGTTAGGAGTGTGCGAACCCCAGGCCAGTGGTCTTGGGGGACAGACCACAGCAATTCTTCACTATAAGGGCGACACCATAGCGCTGGATGGGTCCAGTCGCGTCCCCTCCCTCGCCCATATCGACCGCATTGATAAAAAAACCCAAAGATTCCAAGGATACAAAGCCGCTACGGTTCCCAGCACTCCTGCAGTCCTGGGTTATCTGCATTTCCGCTATGGAAAACTCGATTGGTCGGAAATATTAAGACCTGCCATCGAAATTGCCCGGAAAGGTTATCGCATCACCCCGTTGCAGCACAACCTGCAAAAACGGGAGCTGAAAAAATTTCTCAGCATGGATTCCCTTTCAGGAGCAAAATATTTTCTGAAAGAGGGAAATAAACCTTACGAGGCAGGAGAAACATTCGTTCAGGAAGATTTAGCAGGTTTATACGATCACCTGGCCCGGCATGGTGTTAAAGGATTCTACACCGGAGAAATCGCTCAACAAATTGATGAAGACATGCGATTCCATGAAGGATTCCTGCGGGCGGAAGATCTGGCGCTAATACCCTGGCCGGTCGAGCGAAAACCCATCCGCAGAAGTTACCGCAAAGTTAAGATATTCACATGCCCACCCCCGGGAGCAGGAAGAACCTTGCTTCTGGTTCTGCAAATGTTTAAAAACATGCCTGCTAAATTCTTTAAAAATCCAACTGCCAAAATGTACCATTTTATGGCCGAAACCTTCAGGAAGGGTTTGCTAAACCATAAAGAACGTCCGTTTGATCCCAATATCTATCCTCAGCTTCCACACGACAAAACAATTCTCAGCCTGGAATTCGCCAGAAATCTTTCCGCCTCCATCCGTGACGAAATCGACCCCTCTTTGCCGCTGACCGAACTTTTTACGCTGAACAACGATACCACCCATCTGTCTGTCATGGATAAGGAAGGCAACGCGATTGGCATCACGCAGTCTATTGAACTGGTATACGGTTCAAAGGTAGCCGCTCGCGGGCTGGGGTTTTTATACAATAATTATATGAGTTCTCTCGACACCAATGACCCGTCCCACCCTTATTATCTGAGACCCAATGCAATCCCCTGGAGCTCTGTAGCCCCTATCATTGCCTTTTACAATAACCAACCCTGGTTGGTCGCTGGAAGCCCTGGAAGCGAGCGAATATTTTCGGCCATGAGTCAGTTCCTCTCTCATATCATTGACAAGGACCAACCCATTAGTGAAGCCATGTTAAGTCCGAGGATGCATTGCACAGTCGGAGGAAAGCTGACCTTGGAGGCAGAAAGGTTTGAACCTGGCGTCGTGGACTATTTAAGCAAGGCGGGTTACAAAATAGATGCTCGAGAAGATTATTCGTTCTACCTTGGTGCCATCCACGCCGTCTTGAAATCTCAAACCACAGGCCAGTTTCAGGGCGTGGCAGAAATTCGCCGGGACGGAACAGCCGCAGGCCCCTGATTTATGAATAAATTCCCCATCCTTATTTCCATCCCTCACGGTGGCACCGAGATGCCAGCAGAAATAGCCCCCCGTGTTTGCATCACTCCTAAAGATCAGTTTGAGGATGGCGATGCCTTAACACGAGAAATCTACGGAATTAAAAATGAGGTGCTGAGTTATGTGGAAGGAACTATTGCCAGAGCCTTTGTCGATTTGAATCGGGACGTCAGTGACCGACCTCCAAAAAATCCGGATGGCGTGGTCAAGTCCATGACCTGTTTTGGAAAACCCATTTATCATCCCGACCAGCAATTAGACAACGCGTTAACCGATCTGCTACTAAAAAAATATTATCTTCCGTATCACCAATCCATTCGAACAGCTTTAGACTCTCAAAAAAACTTAGCCCTCATGCTGGACTGCCACACTATGGAAGCTGTGGGGCCGAAGATATCCCCCGACCCCGGAAATATAAGACCCAAATTCTGTTTAGGAAGCAACCACGAGGAAAGCTGTCCTGCTGAAATGGTTCAACGCATGGCCCATTGCATTAAAACCGCTTTTGCATTGAACGATGATGACGTGGTCATCGACAAACCCTTCGCCGGTGGTTTCATAACCCGAACCTATGGCAACAAACCCATCCCCTGCATCCAGATCGAAATGAGTAGAGGCCTCTACCTTGCTGACCCATGGTTTGATAAAGAACAATTAAAGGTAATTTCCAGCCGGTTGGCTCAACTGAGGCAATATTTTAGAGACACTTTAGAATTGTTTTTTGTAAAAGATAGAGGCTAATCTGTTATCGCCAGCCATTTTTGGAAAAAGCCTAATTCTGCTCCTTCCATGTTTGCTTTTCGCAAATCGGTTCCTTTCAGCTTCGCTCCTTTAAGGTTAGCACCCTTCAAATCAGCTCCACTCAAATTGGCTTGCCTTAAATCAGCGCCACTCAAATCTGCCCCAGCAAGATCTGCTCCACTTAAATCGGCTCTTTGCATTTTGGCATTTTTAAGTTTTGCTTTGGTCAAATCTGTTCCGCTTAAATCGGATATTTCATATTTTCTCGAACTCTTCTGGAAAATTCCCGAAAAATCTGATTCGGATAAATCGGCTTCTGAGAGATTTGCGCCTCTAAGATTAACAGCCCTCAAACTCGACCTTTGCAGTTTGGCCTTCTTAAAATTTGCACCTGTAATTTTTGCGTTATCTAAAATAGCACTACTTAGATTGGTTTCAATCATTTGGGCTTCTTTTAAATTAGCTTGAGTTAAATCCGCTCCACTCAGGTCGGCCTCTGAAAGATCAGCTTTATATAGCATCGCACTATTTAGATCCGCTCCGCTTAAATCCACCCGCGTCAGTTTTGCGTCTGTAAGGTTGGCTTCTTTCAAGCTCGCACCTCTCAAATTTGATCCGCTTAAATCTGCATTTCTTAGATCAGCCTTGTTCAAGTCGTGACCTTGAAAATTAGAATTTAATAGCTTGGCGTTAGCTAAATTTCTAGTTTGAACGGTTTTTGGTGGTGTATTCTTGTTTTCCATGAATAGTGAATTTGAATAAAAATAAAAAGTGCGGGTTCATTAAAACTCATACTACCTCCATTTTCCATTTTTCCACCACTAATAAGGGGCTCAATCCAAAAATTAGGTGCAATGAAAACATACTTGAATCGGATTAATGATACATTAGACCAGCAAACAAAACAGTCTCATGTGGGAACTCCCTTGAATCAGACCTTTCCTTAAGATTCTAAAAATCCGTTTATGCGGTAAAATTAACTAACTTTTGAAAATGATTTAACAAACAAAATGGCAAACACAAAACTATGAATCATTTTGAAGTCGTTGCTCTGATACTAGCTATCGCTTTCGCCGTGCATTTAATTGTGCATTGGATTGAACGGTTTGGAAAAAAGTATATCTCCTCTAAAAGATCCGCTTCACTATCTAAAACTCTGACGGTAGCAGGATTAATAAAAAGCATAACGATGTTTGCCCTCTATTTCGGATCTTTGGGATTTGTGTTATCTGAGTTTGGAGTATCGTTGACTGCTTATTTGGCCAGTGCTTCAATTTTTGGGTTGGCTATTGGGTTTGGATCCCAAGGTTTAGTTCAGGATCTAGTAGCGGGACTCACTTTAATTTTTACCGACTTGATCGATGTAGGAGATATGGTTGAAGTTTCCGGACAATCAGGTGTCGTTAAGAAAATTGGTATGCGTTTTACTGTCCTGGAGAATTCATTGGGGTCGCTGGTTGCTATTCCTAACCGCACCATTTCCAATGTTACTAGTTACCCGAAGGGCTATATTAGATGCTTTACAGATATCACCCTTTCCCATGACATAGAGCTTAAAGCCAAGATGGAAGAGGTGGTTTCCTCAGTTTTACAAGATATCAAAGGTCAGTTTCCGGGAATCTTCCGGGCACCTCCAGAGCATATGGGGTGTCAATTATCTCCATCTGGCAAAGAGTTTCTTCGTATCAAGTTTCGGATTTGGCCGGGTCGAGGTGGACCACTGGAAACTGCCTTCAAACAAGAAATCATTCAAAACTTTAAAACCATAGACCCTAATTATTCCGACTGGATGGTCAGCGTCAATTATGAAGTTGCTTAGTTTGATCCGATAGGAATTATTTATAATTCTTGACCTTCTCTTGAAAAGGTAAAGACCTGAATGGAAAATAAGCCGATACCAATAAAATTTCTTAAAACCGTATTCCATCTTGCCTTTGCCCCCGGTAATAAGTTTTCCGCTGATGGAGAGAGGTACTCAAAAAATCCCTTCAAATCAATTCTAAAAAATATATCAGGAGATAAATTCATCAACTCCTGCAACAAAATAATATTCTGACTCGGGTCGCCCGAAAACAAATTATTTTCAGATTTGTCTTTCGAGTCGGAGGTTTCTTTATTTGGATTTGTCTTTTGCATAAACCCAATTCTTAAGAATAAGTGGAACAATCAAAGTCGTTAGCAAACTCATCATTACAAGTGCCACATAAGCGGGCTGTTCTATAATTTTTTCATTGAGGGCCAGGAGTGCGATAATCATCGCCACCTCCCCACGAGGGACCATCCCCAAACCCACCACGAGAGAGCTTTGATTGTTCATTCCCAGTAATTTAGCTGGAAGTCCACAGCCGATCAGTTTAGTCAGCACAGCTGTTACAGTTAGCGCCAATAAAAAACCCAACGTATCAAAGGTGAAGGCCTTTATATCTGCCAAAATTCCTAGCGAGATAAAAAAAATAGACCCAAAAATGATTCTTAGATGCTCTGTACCAACCTTCAAGTGTTTGCGAATCTTTGGTGTTACCCCTTCAAAAGACACACCTGCTACAAACGCCCCCACAATTGCTGAAAGACCCATTAGCTCTGCACACATGGCATAAAAAAAGGCCATCATCATCGTGAAAATAAATAAAAATTCTGGGAATTTGGGGGTTTTATTCGAAGCGCTTATTCTTGCCACAAATTTGGAAATGAACACCCTTCCAAAATAGGCGCCTGCGGCAAGGAAAATTATAGCCTTGATGACCATAATGGCAATGAGTCCACCTGAAAGACTGGAAGAAGCTATTTGTTGAGAAACAGCCAAGGCCAAAAGTGCCAACACATCATCAATAATTGCCGCTCCGATGATGGCCTTGGCGGCTTCCGTTTTTAGTTTGCCCATTTCCCTGAATACATCGGCAGTGATGGCAATGCTTGTAGCGGTCAAGGCCACACCAATAATGATGGCTTTAGAGGGCTCGAATCCAAAGAATTGGGCAAGAAAATAGCCCCCCACCCAGGGAACCATAACGCCGAAAAAACCGATAACACCATAACGCCAGTTACTGATAGTCTTTAATTTGAACTCTAGGCCTATGACGAAAAGAAGGATAATGGCTCCCAAGTGGGCAATGCTTCTTACAAAATCCGTGTAAGTCACCCAACCCAGAATACTGGGGCCAATCACTATACCAGCGAGCATGACTCCGACTACGGCAGGCTGGGCAATTCTGGCTGCAATTTGGTAACCACCTAATGCAGTAAAAAGCAAAAGGCTCATCTGAAACTCAATGGAATCTGTTACGCCATACATTGGTTAAAAAATCCTCAAGGTTTGGATGTGCCTCTACCAATTAGTTGTACCACTTTCTAGGTTAAAGATTCCATGCTTTGAATATCACTTGTATAAATGCCTGATATCCAAAAGCATATTCAAAGCCTCCCATGTTCATTATTTTAGATTCTCCGGTTATTTGAGGCCTATAATGATTAGTAGTTTTTTTTTATGATAATTTGACCTTGCCGTTGGCAAAATACACCTAACTGGTCTTCAAATATGAATGAATTAACCAAAGCACTTGAAGAATTGCCGAATATCCTTTCACGCTGGTGGGATCAGCTCATTACTTTTTCACCCAAACTATTGGGGGCAATTATTCTGGTCATAATGGGTTGGATTGTTGCTCGCATATTTAAGGCTCTAAGCATTAGGCTGGCAGCAATTTTAAACCGGATTTTAAACCGCTTTTTTACTAAAGGTAATTTGGCTGGCTTTCAATTGTCCGGAGCGCTGACTAACTTATTCGGAAAAATTATTTTTTGGGCAACCCTTATTTTCTTTGCCACTGCGGCTACTGAAATCCTGGGGCTAAACGCTTTCTCACTTTGGCTTAATCGACTGGCTACCTATTTCCCGAAAATTTTTGCGGGTATCCTGATCATTGTGTTTGGAGTGTTACTCAGTGCTCTTGGGCGAGACCTTACCCTATCTGCGACAGAAGCAACGCATATTGCCTATTCCCGGTTACTAGGCAGAGTCGTTCAAGGAACAATTTTATTTTCGGCAATTATTATTGGTTTGAACCAGGTTGGGATCGAGGTCACCTTTATTGTGACTCTTTTATCCATAGTAATAGGTTCCATTCTAGGAAGTCTTGCTCTGGCATTAGGCTTTGGGACGAAGGATCTGACCAGCAATCTTATAAGCGGGCATCATTTACAAAAAGTTTACCAACCAGGACAAAATGTAAGATTTGGGAATGTTGAAGGAACCATCCTTGAATTAACCCCAACATCTATGGTTTTATCTACTGAAGAAGGAAGAATGATTGTCCCCGCAAAAATGCTTCACTCCCATCCATCGCTCCTTATAATTCAGGGGACAAGCAAGGATGAGTGAAGTGCCCCCTTTTACATTAAGCTTTTTAAAGCTCCACCCCCAGAATGCGGCAAACGTATTAGAGCGTCTGCCTGTGGAAGATACTGTCGAGTTTTTGCAAGAAATCCCTACTGACTTGGCAGCAAGAACTCTTGAAGTCCTTGCACCTCAATATGCGGCTCAGTGTTTTCTTATTATCCCCCCCGAAACATGCTCCGAGTTGATGCAGGAAATGAAGCTCACCTCAGGGATTTCTTTGCTACGCTTCATGCCCCGTTCCGCGACGCAAACAATTTTAAAGCATTTGTTGCCAGATAAAAAAGCATTGCTGAAAAAACGTTTGGCCTACCCTCAGGACTTGGTTGGAGCGTGGATGCATTCTGATAACCCCGCTGTTTCTGAAACCACTTTGGTAGGGGAAATCAGAAAATCCCTTCGCCTCTCTAAGAAGGCCATTGAATATGCACCATGCGTGGTCAACCTGGATGGCACCGTTATAGGGTTGTTGAGTCTTGCCCGATTGATTACAGCCAAAGATTCCATTCCTGTTTCTAATATTTTGGAGAGGGATTTTAAAGCCCTTTCAGATCGCGCCACTGTCCGATCGGTTTCTTCCTTACCCCAGTGGGATTATTTTGAATCCCTTCCAGTTGTGGATCGGAAGGACAAGTTTATTGGAATGTTGACCCTTAAAAGTTTAAAGAAATCCTTAGCTGTGGTTAAGGGTGATTCCAATTCTGAGCAGATGGATTCGGTATTAATGGATGGAGTTGATGCTTATGTTTCTACCTTAGCATGGCTTGTTCAATCAGCAACAGCTTCTCCTGTCGACTCTTTTACCGTTTCAAAGGAGTCCAAAAATGACCGGTAATGCCAATGCAGTGATTGAAACTTTGAATCGGCAATTTCTCATGGATTACCCTTCTGAAGCTGTCGAAGCGTTGGAATTATTTGATCATCAGGAAAGTTCCAGACTGTTAAGCAACCAACCGACCTCTTTGATAACAAACATACTGGAAATTCTCAGCCCGGATATTGCCGCCTCCATTTTCAGCTATTTTCCAAACTCTGTAATCCAGGCCGTACTTACAGAGGCAAATCCAAATTTAATGACAAACCTGCTTGGAAAATTTGAAGAAGAGCAGAGAAATGGCTTTTTATCATTGGTCGATTCGGCTATTCAGAATGATTTTAAAACCATGATGTCCTATTCAGAAGATTCTGCAGGAAGGCTTATGGACACGCGATCCCATGTCTTTCGTGAAAGCATGAGTGTGAGGCAATGTCTTAAAAGGTTGCGCCAACTGAAGTTCAAACCCACTCAAACATTATTTCTGGTCAACGACCAGAACAAATTGGTTTCCAGAGCAGAAATGCAAGATTTAGCACTTGCCGAATCCATGCAGGAACTCAATGAGTTGGCCCAACCCCTGAAAGCCTTTGTGAGCCCAACTGACCCTAAAGAGGAAGTGGTTTCAAAAATGGACGAGTTTAAAATTTCCAATTTGCCTGTTGTGGATCTTTCTGGAGTTTTGGTTGGGGTTGTCCGCCATGATGCCCTGGTCAAAGCCGTTGAAGAAGAAGCAACGGTTGATATTCAAACCATGTTTGGTGCGAGTAAAGACGAACGAGCCCTTTCCAAACCCATGTTCGCTGTGAAAAAGCGATTGCCCTGGCTGCAAATCAATCTTTTAACCGCCTTTTTGGCCGCAAGTGTCGTTGGGCTATTTGAAACTACTATTGCCAAATATACTGCACTTGCAGTCCTGCTTCCGGTTGTTGCCGGTCAATCTGGAAATACAGGGGCGCAAGCTTTGGCCGTAACAATGCGTGGCCTAGCCCTGAAAGAAATAAGTATCCGTCAATGGAAAGCTGTGGTCTTCAAAGAAATGTGGGTAGGGTTTTTAAATGGAATAGCTGTTGCTTTGACAACTTCGGCAGGCGTTTATTTCTGGAGTCATTCGACGGGCCTTGCCATGGTCATAGGTATCTCCATGGTGATTTCCATGGTTCTTGCGGGTCTTGCAGGAGCTTCCGTTCCCATAGTTCTGACTCGGTTGGGCCAAGATCCGGCCACCGCCTCCTCCATTGTCCTGACAACGGTTACAGATGTAGCGGGATTTTTCTCGTTTCTTGGAATTGCTACGATGCTTTCGCATTTATTGTAGACAGTTCCCTATTCGAACTCATTGCAAATTTAGTACTTATACTAGAAAGGTTTTATGTCTACAAAGTCATCAAAAAATGCCATTTATGCGGCACTGGCAGGAAATGGACTTATAGCTGTAACTAAGTTTTTTGCGGCGGCCTACACAGGTAGTTCTGCCATGTTCAGCGAAGCTATCCATTCTGTTGTCGATACAGGCAATCAAATTCTTCTTCTTTACGGAATTAAACGCTCAGAGCAGCCCGCAGATAAAACCCACCCCTTTGGCTATGGGATGGAGATTTATTTTTGGAGTTTCGTGGTCGCCATATTGCTTTTTGGTCTGGGGGCGGGGATTTCCTTTTATGAAGGGATCAGTAAAATTCAAAACCCACATCCAGTGACCGATCCTTTTATAAATTACATAGTTATAGGGTTTGCAATATTTTTTGAAACCGTTGCATTTTCTGTTGCATACAGAGAATTGAGAAAAACCAAAGGAACTCAAGGTTTAATCAAAGCTATCCGCGCAAGTAAAGACCCAACGATATTCACCGTATTGTTTGAGGATTTTGCCGCACTACTTGGGTTAATCGTGGCAGGACTGGCGATTTATCTGGGGGAAATTTTACACTTACCAGTGTTGGATGGAGTTGCTTCTGTAATTATCGGGTTGATTCTGGCGGTCACTGCTTCATGCCTGGCTTTCGAATGCAAAGGGTTATTATGCGGAGAATCCGCTAACGAACAGGTTGTTTATGGGATAAAACAGGTTTTGAAAGAAGAATCTAATGTTCTACACATCAATGAAGTTTTGACCATGCATCTCGGGCCAGCGGATATTTTACTTAATATCAGTCTGGATTTTGAAGATGGTATTTCATCAATAGAAGTCGAAGAAACCATTTCCAGGATGGAAGGAAATATAAAAAATCAATTTCCTGAAATCAAACGTGTTTTCATTGAAGCACAAAGCTGGTTGGGCCATCGTAAAAGTTCAAATCTTGAAAAATTAAAAAATCAATCGGAAAATTAAAATCCGCCTAAATTAAACATCATGAAAAAGAAGAAAAAGGAACTCGATTCAATCGGCTGGAGAGAGTGGGTTTCGTTTCCTGAGTTAAAGACAAAATCCATTAAAGCAAAGGTTGACACAGGGGCCAGGACCTCTGCTCTTCATGTCTCCAACATTAAAGTATTCAGGCGGACTAATAAGGTGACCTTCACCATTCACCCGGTTCAAAGACAATGGCGTCCGGTGATTAACACCTCTGCATTGATGATTGGTGAGCGTTCGGTGAAAAGTTCAAATGGCGAATCTACTCTTCGCCCAGTAATTGAAACTAAATTAAAAATAGGGAAAAAGATTTTTTCTATTGAACTGACTCTTGTCAACCGAGACTTTATGGGGTTCAGGTTGCTTTTAGGAAGGAGCGCTATGAAAAAGCGCTATCTCGTTAACTCGGGGCAATCTTTTTTACTTTCCAAAGAAATAAACAAACAGAAAGGCACAAAATGAATATCGGGATTTTATCCAGAGGACCAAAACTATACTCCACGAAAAGGCTGGTCGAGGCCGCCAAAAAAAGAGGGCATGAGGCTGAGGTGGTCGATTATTTAAAATGTTATGTAAACATCACATCACACAAACCCTCTGTGCATTATAAAGAACGAGTGCTTAATGAATTTGATGCTGTCATTCCTCGTATCGGGGCTTCTAAAACATTTTATGGAACTGCCATATTGCGGCAATTTGAAATGATGGGGGTTTATCCACTAAATGAATCCGTAGCCATTTCACGTTCTCGAGACAAGCTACGTTCTTTACAGATTCTAGCAAAAAAGGGGGTTGGTTTGCCGGTGACTGGGTTTGCACATTCGAGCAAACATACGGAAGAGATTATTGCAATGGTGGGGGGTGCCCCTCTGGTAGTTAAGTTGCTTGAAGGCACACAAGGAAAGGGAGTTGTACTGGCTGAAACGGATAAGGCTGCCGATAGTGTCATTGGGGCTTTCATGGAATTGGATGCTCATATTTTAGTACAGGAGTTTATTAAAGAGGCCGGGGGAGCCGATATCCGATGTTTTGTCATTGATGATAAAGTTGTAGCTTCCATGATGAGGCAGGGCAAGGAAGGTGAGTTTCGTTCAAACCTACATCAAGGTGGAAGCGCAAGGATAGTTAAGATTTCTCCAGAAGAGAGAAGTGCTGCTGTTCGCTCAGCTAAAGCTATGGGACTAAATTTAGCGGGTGTGGATTTACTACGCTCTAATCATGGTCCGGTGGTAATGGAGGTCAACTCATCTCCAGGTCTTGAAGGTATCGAAAGCGCAACCGGAATTGATGTTGCCGATAAAATAATTCAGTTTATGGAGAAAGATGCAAAACATGGAAACACCAGGACGGCTGGGGTAGGATAATGGCTTCAGAACTAAAAATAGGCGGCATTTCCATCAAGAAAGGGGAGCGTAAAAGAATTCAGCTTGCTGTATCCAATCTTTACGACGGTACGGATCTTTCCATTCCGGTGGAGGTTATCCGTGGCAAGGAGGAAGGGCCTATTTTGTTTATTTCAGCCGCTATCCATGGGGACGAAATTAACGGAACAGAAATAGTTTGCAGAATCTTGAGAGATAGATCTCTTAAAAAGTTGAAAGGTACATTTATTGCTGTTCCTGTCGTCAATGTTTTCGGATTTAATATGCTGTCACGATACCTACCTGACCGAAGAGACTTGAATCGATCTTTTCCGGGGTCTAAAAATGGGTCCCTGGCTTCGCGATTGGCCAATATTTTTATGAAGGAAATTGTCCAAAAGTCAACTCATGGGATTGATTTACATACCGGGGCTATTCACAGAACTAATCTTCCGCAAATTCGTGCCTGCATGAATAACGCTGAAACCAAACAGCTGGCTTTTGAGTTTGGGGTGCCTGTAATTATAAATTCCGACATTCGCGATGGTTCATTAAGAGAGGCGGCTCGGAGAAAAAAAATTCCCATGTTGCTTTTTGAAGGAGGAGAAGCTCTGCGCTTCGATGAAAAAGTTATACAAATCGGGGTACATGGTTGCCTCGCTGTCATGCAATCCATAGGAATGTTACCCAGGAAAAAACACGCAACGCGCAGGGAAGTATTTGTTTCATGGTCAAGCCAGTGGGTGCGCTCCCCTGCAAGCGGATTGATTCGCATTTTAAAGGAAGCAGGCGCGCATGTGAAAGAAGGTGAATTGCTGGCGGTTGTTATGGATCAATTTGGAAAGCCCCGGGGGGAGGTTCTCGCTCCATTTGAAGGAATTATCATAGGCCAATTAAAGCTTCCCCTGGTAAATGGTGGAGATGCCTTGTTCCATATCGCCAGCTTCCACAACACACGAAAAGTCCAAAAATCAATCACACGAATAGAGGAA
>ERZ891418.355-NODE-355-length-16300-cov-6.651154_pt1 | contig 16300 bp, 11 predicted proteins | sample MGYA00521236_ERZ891418 | MGnify/ENA primary metagenome ERZ891418 (study PRJEB32303, sample SAMEA104408696) | aquatic metagenome | biome: Brackish water; feature: Chemocline; material: water | place: Baltic Sea | collected 2014-10-18T10:34:00 | depth 100 m ... | reverse complement strand
AACATCAGGCCGATCGAAAACAACTTTGTGGCCGGTTGCAGTTCTCCGTGGTCGACGGTGTTAAACCCGGCCGTCCGGAATGTGACTGACTGAAACCAGGCTTCGGCAATCCGCGTTCCGACGGGAGCGTCCGCGTTTTCGCCAGTCGATTCGAGCAGCCAGTAGCCGAATGCTCCTCCCACCAACAGGAACAGGCTCATCGTGAGGACGATCCGAGGCGAAAGAGAAAGCCGCTCGACCAAACGCCGTCTTGAGAAGAACGACTCGCGTTCTCGTTGATCCAGTACAGCGTCCTTCGCGACGGCATAAATGCTCGTCAGAGTGCCGAAGCCGATTCCACCAATGATGATCAGCAGGCTCAGCACGCCCCACACCTGCCACTGCGTTCCGTAGTCCATGAAGCTTCGATCGGTAAGGGAAAAGCCTGCGTTACAGAACGCGCTGATTGAGTGAAACACGCCGTAGAACAATCGCTCAAGAAACGGCAGCTCCGGCCACAAAGTCATCAGCAGAGCAGCTCCAATGGCCTCGCACGACAGCGTGACAAGGAGAATCGACAGAAGGAGACGTCGGACGTCGCTCATCGTCACCGCGTCAGTAACCTCAGTGAGGGCGGCGCTTTCCCGGAACGCCAGACTGCGGCCCAGCAGCAACGAATACGTTGCCCCGAGGCTCATGATTCCCAGGCCGCCAATTTGAAACAGTGCGAGAATCACCACCTGCCCGAATCTTGACCAGTACGGTTCCTCGCCGCCGGTGTTCACCGTGACCAAACCGGTGACGCACGACGCACTCGTCGAAGTGAAGGCCGCATTTCGCAGTCGCGTCGTGAAGTCATCTTCCTGAGCCGCTTTCGCCTGACTTCCCGGCAGCATGAGCAGCGCCGTCCCGAACAGAATCAGGGCCACAAAACTCGCGACGAACATCAGTGCCGGGTTGCCCTTCTCCATCAGCGAGCTCACCAGGAGCAGCAGCCGGGACACTCCCGAGAGAATCAAAAACTGCTCCGACCAGCCGACGACCGCTTCCAGTCGTCCGCCCGAATGCCAGACGGGAAGAACTTCGCCAAAAATTGCGACGATCAGCACACCTCCTGCCCAGCCGACCGTGAAGATGCACCGGCGCGGGTGAGTTTTGAGGAACCCAAAGCGATCGCCGCTCCGCCACCAGTCGAGCCCGATGCGGGTCCCGCGAACCAGCATCGCCAGAAACACGACCAGGCCGAGCTCGCTGACAAACGAGTGATACGTCGCGCCGTGCTGCATGATTGTCGCGGCGAGGCCTGCCGCAAGTAACGGGTTCTCCCACCGTTTCAGATCTTCGGCGAGCATCGTCGCGCGAGCGGTCAGAAATCGGCGTCCCTGCGGTACAGTGGGCGGCATGTGATTCGGTCCGGTGTCGAGTCTCAGTTTGAGGCCGAATCCTGGTCGAAGTCAGCGGCGGGGCCAATTGAGACGCGGGCATCTTTCAGGATGACTGGTCTGACGCAAAGTCCTAAAGACGCAGAGGTGCGCAAAGAGGATGACTGATTTTATTGCCAACTTTGGCGGCAGCCGATGCCCCGATTGCTCGCTGTCCTCAATTCTTTGCGGTCCTTCGCGGCTCCGCGCCTTTGCGTCAGAGTCAGGCGTCCCGACGATGACCAATGACTGCCCCGACTTCCTCTCCGCCCGCAGACTTGCCGCCGAAACCGGCTCCGTTACCCTTACCGCTTCATTGATGGACTCACTTTGACGCCAGCGCCACAGGATGCTGAATCATGCGCGATTTCGAATACGAAGCCCCCACAACTCTCGCCAATGCCATTGCTGTTCTCGCGAAAAATAATGGCAGTGCGAGGCCGCTCGCCGGCGGAACCGACCTCATCGACCACGTCCGCTGCGGGCGACTGGAACCGGACGTTGTCGTCGACGTCAAGAAAATCGACGAGCTCAACGTGCTTGAGCTGAACGATTCCGGCCTGCGTCTCGGAGCCGCGACACCGTGCTACCGAATCTACGGCTGCCCGGAAATCTCGCAGCAGTACGCGGCATTAACCGACAGCTGCCGGATCATCGGCGGCATCCAGATTCAAAGCCGAGCCAGCGTCGGCGGCAACATCTGTAACTCCGGCCCGGCTGCGGACTCGACTCCCAGCGTCATCGTTCTAGGCGGGATTTGCGTCATCGAAGGCCCCGGCGGCCGCCGCGAAGTTCCCGCCGAAGAATTCTGCACGGGCCCCGGGAAAAACGTCCTCAAACCGGGCGAGCTTCTCGTCGAAATCAAGTTTCCGGCGAGGCCTGCAAACAGCGGCTCACACTATCGTCGTTTCATCCCGCGAAACGAAATGGACATCGCGGTCGTCGGAGTCGGCGCGTCCGTCGTGCTCGACGACAGCAAAGAAAACATCGTGTCCGCGCGAGTGGCTCTCGGAGCCGTCGCGCCGACGCCGCTTTACGTGCCGGCCGTGGGCGACGCGATCGCCGGACAGCCGGCCAACGAAGACACGCTCCGCAAAGCCGGTGCGGTGGCGAAAGAACTCGTCACTCCGATTACTGACATGCGGGGCACCGCCGAATACCGCGTTCATCTCACGGGAGTTTTGACGGAGCGAGTGCTCCAGGCGGCGATTTCGCGAGCTCGCGGCGAAGCGATCTGCACGAAGATTGGTCACTGATCCTGAATACGACGGAGCCATTCATGAGGAAACCCGGACTGACGTTCGCCGTGCTGACATGCCTTTTCAGCCTCGTGTTCATCTCAGGCTGGGCTTCTGAAAAGCCTCCCGAAAAAAAGGGACCAGACAGCGCGTTGATCGTCGAGGAAGGGCTCATCCAGCGCGACGGAATCGGAAAAATGGTCGCATGGAGAATCGTCAGCAGCGAAAAATTGAAAGAACTTGAGGCATTCTTCCCCAATTATGAACAACGAAAAGAGGGTGGGCCACCAGCCGGCTGGGAAGCCGGTTACCGGGTCTACTTCAACTTCAAAGATGGCGAGTCGGTTCGTGTGACCGTTTCAGAAAACAACGACTCAGACACCTGGTCCACAGGACGCGGCGACCATTCAACCAGAGGCGACTTCAAGAAATTCATTGACGCTCTGAAAAAAAGGCCGGTCCAGTAGGCGGGCCCAATCCCACTTCGAACAACCACCGAGACAATTCAGAGTCCGGAGAAACTCATGGCAAAAAAACGAGTCGTCACTACAACCATCAATGGCGATACGCACGAATTTCTGTGCCAGCCGCGGCAGACTCTGCTGGAAACTCTTCGCGACGTGCTCGGCCTGACCGGCACGAAGGAAGGTTGCTCCAACGGAAACTGCGGAGCGTGCACGGTGCACCTCAACGGTCGCCCGGTGGACAGTTGCCTGGTCCTCGGCGTTGAAGTCGAAGGCGCAGAAATTCGCACGATCGAAGGAGTCGCCTGCGGCTCGCACCTGGACGAGGTTCAGGAAGCGTTCCTGGAAGGTGCGGCTCTTCAGTGCGGCATCTGTACGCCGGGCTTCATCATGCAGACAGAGAGCCTGCTCGACGAAAACCCGAACCCGACCGAAGACGAAATCCGGTTCTACCTGGCCGGCAACCTCTGCCGCTGCACCGGCTACGACAAGATCGTTCGCTCAGTTCAGTGCGCCGCAGAAAAACGACAGACAGCCAATGTCGGGGATCACTAATGCAGCTCGAATTCCCCAAACGTCCGTCGAAGTTCCTGCAGCCTTGTGTTGACGCACTGGTGGCATTTCGTGGTCCGATTCGAGTTGGGGATTCGGTTGCTGTTGATCTCGGCCCAAAGGGATTTACCGGGAAGTACACCATTGAGATTCAATCCACTGCGTCACTTACGTTTGAATCTGACTATGAATCAGATGATGCCACTTGGTTTCCAGCTCGAATAAAGGCTGCAGCATAGGCTTTATTCAAAACCGACAATTACGGACGATTCGTCATTGAGCATTCGGACGGCGAATTACAAATCACGAGAATTGCCAGCGCTTAAGCGAGGCACACGGTGAGGAACGAGTAAATGGCGACAGCCGAAAAACCAAAATACAAAGTCATTGGAACCCGACCGATCCGGCATGACGGTGTCGACAAGGTCACAGGGCGGGCTCAATACGGGGCCGACGTGCGGCTGACCGGGATGCTTTACGCGTCGATGCTGCGAAGCCCGCATGCTCACGCGAAGATCACGAAGATCGACACGTCGAAGGCGGAAGCTCTGTCGGGAGTGCGGGCCGTCCTCACGTCAGCCGACTTGCCGGAACAGGGCGACCGCATCGTGGAACTCGGTGAAGGTGCCGTCAACATGCGGCACCTGAGCGCGAACGTCCTCGCCCGGGACAAGGTTCTGTATCGTGGTCACGCGATCGCCGGCGTCGCCGCGGACAACATCCACATCGCTCAGGAAGCGGTGAAGCTGATCGAAGTTGAGTACGAAGTCCTGCCGCCGGTTCTGGACGTTCGGAAGGCAATGAAGGCTGACGCGCCGGTCTTGAATGACGACGTCCGGACAGAGTCGCTCGGTTCTCACCCGGCTGACGATGACAATTCAAAACCGACCAACGTCGCCAAGCATTTCGTCTTTGCGTCGGGCGACGTGGAAGCCGGCTTCGCCGAAGCGGATGTCATCGTCGAACGCGAGTACACAACGGCCACAGTCCACCAAGGCTACATCGAGCCGCACAACGCGACGGTTCAGTGGAATGCCGACGGCAAGGTGACCGTCTGGATGAGCACGCAGGGCACGTTCTCCGCCCGACAGCAGACGGCCGAACTGCACCGCATTCCGGTGTCCGATGTCAAAGTGATTCCGATGGAAATCGGTGGTGGCTTCGGCGGGAAGATCTCCGTCTACCTGCCGCCTGTCGCAGCCGGCCTGTCGCAGAAAACCGGGCGACCGGTCAAGCTGATCATGGACCGAACCGACGTCTTCGAGGCAACCGGCCCGACACCCGGTTCGTACGTCCGCGTGAAGCTCGGCGTAAAAAAAGACGGCACGATCACTGCGGGGGATGCCTGGGTCGCGTTCGAGGCGGGTGCCTATCCCGGCTCGCCGATCGCCCCAGGCTGCATGTGCGTTTTCTCCTGCTACAACGTGCCGAACGGTCATGTCGAGGGCTTCGATGTTTGTGTCAACAAGCCTCGCACAAACGCCTATCGAGCTCCTGGTTCTCCGAACGTGGCCTTCGCGACAGAGTCTGTCGTCGATGAAATCTGCGAAAAGATCGGCATGGACCCGATTGAGTTTCGGCTTAAAAACGCCGCCAAAGAAGGCGTGCGTCGAGTCGACGGACCGGTTTATGGTCGAGTCGGGATGGTCGAAACCGTCGAGGCGATTCGAGACAGCAATCACTGGCAGTCGCCGCTCGAAGGTCCAAACCGTGGTCGCGGCACAGCAACCGGGTTCTGGTTCAACTGTGGCTTGAAATCCGCTGCAACGGCGACGGTCAATTACGACGGGACAGTCTCGCTGCTGGAAGGCTCGACCGATATCGGCGGTTCGCGAGTCAGCCTCGCCATGCAGACGGCCGAGACGCTCGGCATCCCTGCGGAAGCCGTCAAGCCGACGGTTGGTGATACGGACGCGGTCGGATTCACCGACGTGACAGGCGGCAGTCGAGTCACTTTTGCAACCGGCATTGCCTGTATCGAAGCCGCTCGTGACATCATCCGGCAGCTTGAAACTCGAGCGGCTCTCATCTGGGAATGCGATGCGTCAGCTGTCAGTTACGAGGACGGCGGGCTCAACGGGCCGGACGGAGCCCGGATGTCGTTTGTCGAAATTGCCGGCAAGCTGCACGCCACCGGTGGCTCGATCGTCGGACGCGGAACCTCGTCGGAAGCCGACCAGAGCGGAGCCTTCGGGACGCACGCGGTCGATGTCGAGGTCGATCCGGACACTGGCAAAGTTCAGATTCTCCGCTACACGATCGCTCAGGACGCCGGCACGGCGATTCACCCGAGCTACGTGGAAGGCCAGCTTCAGGGCGGCGTTGTGCAGGGAATCGGCTGGGCATTGAATGAGGAATACTGGTACGACGACAAAGGCTCGATGCGGAATCCGACGTACCTCGATTACCGCGTGCCGACGTGCTACGACGTGCCCATGATCGAGACGATCATTGTCGAAGTCCCCGATCCCGGCCATCCGTACGGAGTCCGAGGGGTGGGGGAAGTTCCCATCTGCCCGCCTCAAGCCGCGATCGCGAACGCGATTTACGCTGCCGTCGGAGTTCGGATGCGGGACCTGCCGATGTCGCCTCCAAAGGTGTGCAAAGCGATTCTCGAAAAACGAGCTGAGGGCAACGGCGCGAGCTGAGTGCCGCTCGAAGTCAACGTCAATAAGCCCTCGCTTCGTAACCCGGAGCGGGGGCTTTTTCAAACCGGAATCGGAATCATGAGAAACGCTGCACTCACACTGTTGCTTGTCCTTGTCGCCTGCTGGCAATGTGCGGACGGTGCCGATCCGAAACGCAACGTGCTGTTCATCGTGTCTGACGATCTCAATTGTGACCTGGGTTGTTACGGGGACAAGCTGGTCAAGTCGCCAAGCGTCGACCGGCTGGCGAAACAGGGCGTTCTGTTTGAAAACGCCTATTGTCAGTATCCCGTTTGCAATCCCAGCCGCTCTTCTTTCATGACGGGTTGCTACCCGGATCAGACGGGCGTGCTGTCCAACGGTGGCGATCTGCGGAAGGCACTTCCTGATGTCGTGACGATGCCGCAGCTGTTTCAAAAGCACGGTTATTTCGTCGCGCGTGTTGGAAAGATTTTTCATTACAGCGTGCCGAATGCGATCGGGACCAGCAGCGCGGACGATCCGGCCTCGTGGCAACTGGTTGTCAATCCGCGCGGCATCGACCGGGAGATTCACGATCGAATTCACACGCTGCAGAAGGGGCAGTTCGGAGGCACGCTCAGCTGGTTCAACATCAAAAGTCGGGATGAAGAACACACGGACGGCATCGGAGCGACAGAGGCGATTAAGCTTCTGGAGACTCACCACCCGGAGAAGACGGGCAAGCCGTTCTTTCTTGCCGTTGGTTTTTACCGACCTCACACACCCTACGTCGCGCCGAGTCACTGGTTCGAAAAGTACCCGCTCGACGACATCGACCCGGTGCTCGAAAAGACCGGCGACCGGGACGACATTCCGCTGGCCGCGCTCGCCGATCGACCGGGACAACGTGAGCTGACGATCGCGAAGCGGAAAGAGATCATTCAGGCGTACTACGCCTCGATCAGTCTGATGGATGCCCAGGTCGGCCGTCTGCTCGACACGCTGGATCGGCTCAAGCTGAGAAACAATACGGTTGTCGTTTTCATTTCCGATCATGGATACCACCTCGGCCATCACGGTCTCTGGCAGAAGGGCGACCTCTTCGAAGGCTCAGCCCGTGTGCCGATGATTGTGTCCTCGCCGGGAATGAAAAATGCCGGTCGAAAAACGAAAGCCGTCACAGAGCTCGTCGATCTTTACCCGACGATTGCTGAGCTTTGTGATCTGCCAGGGCCGGATCATTTGAAAGGGAGTTCCGTCGTACCCGCTCTCCAGGCTCCTGAGCATCCCGGCAAGGACGCTGCCATGACCGTTGCGTGGAGTCGCGGCGGGCAGATGCACAAAGAAATCAAGGGCAAGCAGATCAAGGGTTACACCATCCGCACATCGCGCTATCGTTACACCGAATGGAACGAGGGTGAATTCGGCGCTGAGCTGTACGACTACGACGGCGATCCGGACGAATTCACGAATCTCGCCGGGAAGGCAGAGCACGCCGAAACTGTCTCGACGATGAAGAAACTGCTGCAGCGGCGAGTGAATCAGGCTCAGTAGTCGCTCGGGCTTCCAGCCTGTGGCGAGGCTTTCAGGGCAGTTGCCGAATGCCACTCGTCACGCCAGAGCTGCGTCGACGATCGGAGCGAACTCGCTGTCTTCCACTGCTTTCCCGGTAATCGACTTGATCAGAGCCGACAGCTGGTTCATGTAGATCGCTTTCGGCTCAACGATCTTCGCTCCCCGTTCGCGAGCCTGCTGAATGAAGAGGCTGTCAAACGGCATCTCGGTCACATCGCAGATGGCCATGCGGGGAATGATGTACGACGGATTGAACTCCGTTTTGTGGCTGCCGATTTTCAGATCGGGATCGGCAATCACGATCACATCGCACAACGTGTTGTAGAGATTTCCAAACGGCACGAACCGGACGTCGAATTCGGCGGCGAGTTTCGTGGCCGCCTTGTCGTCCGGGGCCGTCACGCTGACGAGACCTTTTCTCTTGCTGATCCCGTAAATCATGGCTTTTGCCAGGCTGCCAGAACCGATCACGATGACGTTCTGTTTGTCGAGCGGCCGCTTTTCGTTCGCTCCGCCGGACAAAGAACCTTCCAGCATCTTGACGGCGCTTCGCCAGACGCTGTTGTAGGCCATCCAGCCGGAACCCTTATTCAGCAGCAGGTCGGCGTACTGGCTGAGCTGAGCGGACTCTTCGAGCTCATCGGCCATCGCAACAATGTCGTCGCCAAGGTCGCAGCTTGTGACGATGGCGTTGATTTTCAGTGAGCCGACCATCTGTTTGAGCCGCTCAAAACTTTCGCTCATGAGAGGCAGACAGCGAACATTCAGATTCTGTGAACTGAAAACAGAATTCATGCACTGGCTGGTGACCGTCTCGGACGCACCCATCCCGACGACGCCGATGAATGCTGTTTTGTCGTCGATTTCTCGCCATCGGTAGATATCGTCGAGTTCCCCAACCGTCGCCTGTTCGTCGAATGCCTCCATGCCTTTTTCGAGAGCCGCGTAGATCCAGGGTGAGCCGTATTTCCGGCCCAGCAGTGAGAACGTCATGCCGGCTCGGCCGAGTCCAAGCCCGACCGCTGGCAGTTCGCGTTTCTTCGAGACGGCAGACAGCAGCGGCCAGGCCGCTTCCAGTGTGGGTGTCGGCCAGGTGAATTTCACAATGTCCGCATCGAGCTGTTTGGCTTCCGTAAAAATCTCTTCGATGTCTTCCTTCGAAAACGCTTTTTTGGTGCTCGTATACGCGATGACCCGTTTGACCTTGCCGAATCTTGGGATGGCTTGAGCGGTTTCAAAGTCAAGCTCGATGTAGGCGGGGCTGGCGATGATCGCCTGCCGCAGGATCGCCATTCGCTGCTCGTCGGTGCCTTCGAATTGACCTCCATCTTTTTTGGTCCGGCAGGAGACCAGAATCGGCTTGTTGATGCCTTCGAGCAGGTCGCCAACATCCGGCACCTTGATCAATCGGTCCAGGCAGAGTTCGACCAGGTCGCACTGCCGCGCGGCATTCAGGAGGTCGACTTTGGCGAACGTACGCGAGGCGGGCGTGACAGAGATGCAGATCATGGTTCAGCTCTTAAGCAGGTTCGGCAGGCCAGTGACGTTGGCGGTGCAGCATAGAAACTCGCTGATCGCGTGTCACTTTTTCAGCAGCTTCTTTACGGCACCCATTAAGGTCTTTTCGACAGAGGGGGCGACGCGTGAGGCACGCTCACTTGTCTCGTAGCCACCTTGCCTGTACGCGATTTCCGTCCCGATGTACCCTGGCGCGTAGTCACCGTAAGCAGCCATCGCGACAAACAGATCCGGACGCAGTTTCTGTGCGGAAAGCTGATACTCAACGAAAAGTTCGCCTGGCATGTGCAGCACGCGAGCCTTTCCGATGGAGAGGCAGGCAATATCGATCGTGTCTTTTTCCAGGCAGCGGCGAAGCCAGTGAAGGTTCGAGCCGGCGGCCCACTTCGCCGCCGGAGTGGCTTTTTCATCGGCCAGTTCGGCGAGCAGCGTTTTCTTATCGAGATGCGGTGCCGCCGGGAGCACGACCGGCTCGAAATTCCACGCAACGTCGTCTGCCGTGACGGGCGTTTTCTTTGTGGAGTCCCAGGCCTTTTCCATTCCAGCGGAGACTCGATCGGCGAGGATTTGCCGGTTCTCGTGCGATCCGTCATTCCACTTTCCCGCGCCGATGTTGCCGCCGGCTCCGTTGAAGTGGACGTGAGGCACGCCGGTTGAGGTCTGCCTCATGTTGCGGGCGATGCCGGGGAAGTCCGGGTTGGCTCCGCCGGTGCGGTAGTAACTTTGAGGATGCGTCGCGTACCAGCTCAGCGCGACGATCGGTTTCTCGCCATTCCACAGGCTGAGCAATTTCAGTTCGGGATCGATCGTCCCCGCAGGGAACGCGCGAAGCTTCGGATCCTTTGTGGCCGTGTAGCGAACGTGGATGACCTTGCCGTCCTCGCCCAGGATGCGGCGGTTCGACGCGACTTTCTCGATGATGCCGGTGCCGGTGCCCATGTGAGTCACCGGCTGAGCCTCATCGAGCGCTTTTTTCACGGCAACGGCCGCTCGCTGAGCCACGTCGTAGGCGAACGCCGGGTCGAAGCCAGTTCCGCTCAGTCCGTATTCTCGAAGCAGTTCTTCGACCGAGAAATCACAGCGCGGCGCGTCGTGCTGGTGGAGCGTGTGGACGACGACTCGATTCTGCGGCGTCTCGACGGCGGCGGCGATGCGGCTTTTGAACGCGTCCTGACCTTCATTCGCGATGCCGATCCAGTCGACGGCACACAGCACGATCGGCGATCCGGATCCCGCAATCACAATGCCGCGAAAGCTGAGCGGTGATGTGACTTCCTTCGTCGGGTCGTACGCCAGCGGGCTGCCGATCGGCGGCGACGCGTCGATGTCGAACACGCCGACCCGTAACTCGGCGGTCGCTGGTGCGGAGAGGGACAGGATGAAAACCGCGATTCCAAACAGGATTTGAATTCCAGATCGCATAAGTGCCTCGCATTGAGATTCCGCGGGTCATGATTCACTGCTGAGTGTGGCCGGACTCCACGCGCGACTTCAAGCCTCGCGTCCGACTCGGGAGTCGTTCGTCTCGGGACAAAATGCCGACAGCGTGGCATTCGGCAGGGACTGCGGGCCAGCCGCTTCACGGCTGGAATCTGCGGACCAGTTTGGGATCCCGATTCGGGCCGGGTAAGATTTCGGGGATGATCGATTCCTCGCCAAACCTGTCTGCTGATCTCCAGGCGGCCCGCCCGCTTCAGCGTCGTCGTTTTCTGAGCGACGCGTTTTGTGGGTTCGGGACGACGGCTCTGGCCGCGATGCTGGCTCAGGAAGAGGCGGTTGCGAACCCGCTCGCGGCGAGGCCTCCGCACCAGCACCACGCTCCCGCAAAGAGCGTTATCTTTCTGTTTATGGCTGGAGGACCATCCCAGGTTGAGACGTTCGATCCGAAGCCGCTGCTCAACAAGCTCAACGGTCAACGTCGGCCCGCGTCGTTTGGCGATGCCAAATATCAGTTCGTGAAGTCGGACGCGAAGCTACTGGGGACGAAGCGACGATTTGCAAAGTACGGCGAGAGCGGCATCGAGGTTTCGGACCTCTTCCCGCATCTGTCACGCCGAGTCGACGATCTCGCCGTGATCCGGTCGTGCTACTGCGACAAGGTTGTCCACTCGGCGGCTCAGTATGAGCTGTTTTCCGGGCGGACGTTTCCCGGCTTTCCCAGTATGGGTTCCTGGGCGGTCTTCGGGCTCGGTTCGGAAAGCGATTCGCTGCCGTCTTACGTCGTCATGGCCGATCCGAAAGGCGCTCTTGAAGCCGGGCAGCCGATGTACGCCAACGGGTTTCTGCCGTCGGTTTACCAGCCGACGATGCTGCGCGCGGGCGAGACTCCCGTGCGGAACCTCAGTCTGCCGAAGGGAGTCACGCTGAGCCAGCGGCAGCAAACGGTCGACCTGATCCGCAAGCTGAACGGGGCCGGCACGACGACGCTGGACGATGAGCTGACGGCGAGGATTAACACGTACGACCTGGCCTTCAAGATGCAGACGCGGGCTCCCGCCGTGTTCGACATCAGCGGCGAGACGAAAGACACGCTCGACCTGTACGGAGTCGGCCAGGAAGAGACCGACGATTACGCGCGGCGCTGCCTGCTCGCGCGGCGACTGGTCGAGAACGGCGTTCGGTTTTCGGTCGTCGTTTCCGGAGGCGGGCCGGGCAACATGCAGTGGGACGCCCATGGTGACATCGAGGAAAACCATCTCCGCATGGCAAAGCACGTCGACCAGCCGATCGCCGCGCTGCTGACGGATCTCAAACGGCGCGGTCTGCTGGGCTCAGCGCTCGTCGTGTGGGGCGGCGAGTTCGGTCGCTCGCCCGAGGCGCAATCGTCGCTCGGACGGGATCATCACAATCTGGGATTTTCGATGTGGATGGCCGGCGGAGGAATCCGCGGAGGAACGGTCGTCGGAGCGACGGACGAGATCGGACTGCGAGCGGTCGAAAAGCCACTCCACTTCCGCGACATTCACACGACAATCCTGCATCAACTGGGGCTGCAGCAGGACGAGCTGAGCTTCCCTCACCTTGGGCGGAACGAGAGGCTGACGCTGGTCCACGGCAAAGTGATCGACGAAATCGTGTAAGCAGATTCTGCTCGTCTTGAGATGGCATCCAGGAGTCGCGTCATGGCAAAAAAGAAGGCTGGGAAGAAGGCTGCCAGAAAGAAGACGGCCGCGAAGAAGGCGACTCGAAAGAAGACGGCGAAGCGGGCGGGCAGGAAAGTCTCGACGAAGAAACCTGCTGTCAAAAAGACGGCTGCAAAAAAGTCCGCCAGGAAGGCTTCGAAAAAGAAGGCAGCTCGCAAAACGACAAAGAAGACGGCATCCGCCAGGAAATCTGCAGGGAAAAAGAAGGTCGCAAAGAAAGCCGCGCGGCCGATGCCGCTGGGTCGGCCGAAGGTCACACTGGACTCGAAACTCGATGAGCTTTTTCTGAAAGACTATGAAGTGCGGCAGGTCTTTGAGTTTCTCAAAGTTGCGACTCTGCGCGATCTGGAGGGCCACGGGCCGGACGAGATCGTCCAGAAGCTGACCGCACCGATGGTTCAGGCGGTCGCCCGAATTCGAAAAGTGCTGGCTCTTCAGAAACGCTGCCTGAAAGGCGACGAGAAATTTGCGAAGGAGTTCAAGGAGCTGATGGAGCAGCAGCTGAAACGTCGGTAACCGGGAATTCGGCGCGGCTTTACGGCGCCCGGCGACGGCACTACTGTGAAGCAGACAGGCTGGCGTTGAACGCTCGCCACTCATGACAGAACGACTCAGGACGAACAGCGTGAGCGAAATTCCCGCGGCATCGGCAGACTTTTCACCCAGTGAATCCGATCTGCAGTCTGTCGAAAAAATGGCCGAGGCGTTCAAAAAAATCTCGGCAGAGCTTTCCCGCACGATCATCGGGCAGAAAAAGGTCATTGAGGAACTGCTCATCGCGATGTTTGCCGGCGGACACTGTCTGCTGGTCGGTGTGCCCGGTCTCGCTAAGACGCTCATGGTGAGAACCCTCGCCGAGACGCTGGACCTGTCGTTTAATCGAGTTCAGTTCACGCCGGACCTCATGCCGAGTGACATCACCGGCACGGAAGTCATCCAGGAGGACCGGTCGACCGGTGCCCGCGAGTTTCGGTTTATCGAAGGGCCGATCTTTGCCAGCGTGCTCCTTGCGGACGAAGTGAATCGGACTCCGCCAAAGACTCAGGCCGCTCTGCTCGAGGCGATGCAGGAACACCAGGTGACGGCCGGAGGGCGGAAGCATCGCTTGCCGGAGCCGTTTTTCGTCCTCGCCACTCAGAATCCGATCGAGCAGGAAGGGACGTATCCGCTGCCCGAAGCTCAACTGGATCGGTTCATGTTTCAGGTCTTCGTCGACTACCCGGAAGAGGACGAAGAGTTTGAAATCGTCCGGCAGACAACGACGACTTCTCCGCCGGAAACTAAAAAGGTGCTGGGAGTTGAGGAAATTCGCTCGCTGCAGGAAACGGTGCGGCGTATTCCCGTGGCCGATCATGTCATCCGGTATGCGATGCAGTTTGCCCGGCTGACCCGCCGTGAGAAGGGCAACGTGCCGGACTTTATCAGTCAATACGTCAGCTGGGGGGCCGGGCCACGTGCCAGCCAGTTTCTGATTCTCGGTGCGAAAGCCCGCGCGATGCTCAAGGGGCGGGCCTGGGTGAGTCACGAAGACGTCGCTGCGGTGGCGGCTCCGGTGCTGCGGCACCGCATCGTGACAAATTTCAACGCCGAAGCAGAAGGAGTGACGACCGACGAAATCGTGCGCCGACTGATCAAGCTGATTCCTGCGAACGCAGCTCAAGCGGCGATCAAGGCACGAATGCCGGCAGTCTTTAAAGAGGAGTAGTGGATCGAATTTCGATTTTACGGAACCAGTCTGAAACATTGTCGAGGGAATTGCGGATCCGGTTCTGTGAGCAGGATCGGATTTCTCGATTCAACCGCCGACCGGCTGTTGACCAGAAATTGTTGAAACCTTTTGCAGGACCGCCAGGTAGGATGAGCCAGGCCGGACTCCTGTCTGAGCGATCAAAAACACAAAACAATACACAGCTCCCGAGGAGAATACGCCGTGAATGCCGTTTTCAATCGACTGACTGTTTCTGCACTCGCGGTGGCAATCGCCGTCCTGCCTGCCGTTTCGTCGGCTCAAACATCGGCCAAGCCCAGCAGCCAGACGAATCAGCCAGTCTCGCCCGTCATTTCAATTAATGTGGCCAGCATCGAACGCGTGATGGGAGACATCGATTTCCTGTTCGGCCTGATCGGCCGGAACGAGATTACCGATCTGGTGGCTTCCCAGCTGGCGAATGTTCGAGACCTGAAGGGCGTCGACCACAAACGCCCCATGGGCATGATGATCTTTCTGGAGCAGGGTTTTATCCCGACTCCGATCCCGGTCGGCTACGTGCCCGTTGAGGACATCGGTGAGTTGACGCAGACCGTCGCCACGATGCGTGCCGAGCTGAAGCCAGTTCCTGGCGAGGAAGGGGCTTACGAGTTCATTCCACGTCGTGGTGGTAAACAGGCCGGCATCATTCAGCACAATTATCTGCTGCTCACAGAACATGCTGCAAATCTTGAACAGGACTTTGTCGATCCGGCGATCTTCAGCCGGGCGCTGAGCGATCGATATGACATCGCCGCTTCCGTGAATCTCAGTACGACCCCGAAAGCGATCAAAGAACTGCTTCTCAACACAGTGAAGGCGGCATTGCAGACACAGATGCAGCAGCGCGACGAAGAACCGGATGCCCCTTACCGCATCCGGCGTGCCAATGCCGAAAGTCAGCTTCACATGATTGAGAACCTCCTGAAAGAGGGGGAAGAGCTCACGATTGGAATCAAAATCGACAAGGAAAAGCAGCAGGCTTACCTGGAATTCGTCGTCCGTGCGGCAGACGACAGCCGTTTCGCCGATGAGCTGGAAGCGGGCATCGGGAAACCGAGTTACTTCCGCGGAGCGATCGACGACACGGTGCCCATGAGCATGTCGATGTCGATGCTCATGAACGAAACCGATCGCAAGACACTGACCGAGCTGTTTGGATTCGTCACCGGAGAGGCGAGTCGCGACCTTGCCAAACTTCCGCGCGAAACCTTGCCGGAGGACGTCCCGGAACTGGAATCGGTCAAAGACTTTTTCAGCTCACTCTCAAAGACGGCTGAGGAAGGCCTGCTCGACGGATTTGCTCAGTTTCACTGGGCGGATCCCGATGATTCAGAATCAAAGCATTTTGTGTTGATTGGTGGCGCGAGAATCAAGGACGCTCAATTCTTCGGAGCCGGTCTGAAAGACATCCTGCGGCGCATCAAAGAGAACGAAAATGCTCCAATCGAGATTGCCGTCGACGCGCATGGCGACGCTATCTTTCACAGGATTTCTCCGGACGGAAACGGTGGAGGCGAGCGGCGGCTGTATGGTGAAGACTTTAAGGTCTACATCGGCACTGATTCGCAAGCCATCTGGCTCGCCGTGGGAGGCGACCGGGCTTTGCCAACACTGAAGGCCACGATGGAAAAGATTCAGGCTGAGCGGGACAATCCGACTCGCGGAAAGAACCTCGCCCCGTTTCAGTTCATCGTGAACGGAAAGCACTGGCTGAGATTCGGAACGCTCAACAACAGCTTCCCCGAGCAGTTTGGTGAGATGGTCGACGAAGCGTTTTCGAAGGAAGGCAGTGATGTCGTGCGAATTGAGGCCAGGCCGGTTCAGAACGGTTTCCGGATGCGACTCCAGTTCGAGAGCGGTTTTCTCCGCCTTCTTGGTGGACTAATCGCTCAGCGACTTGATCGGCAGGCACTTTAGTCTGTCCAACAATCCAGTAGGTCTGAAGGTCAGACTGAGGAGGCGGATTCGGCGGCCGCGGTCAACGGTTTCGCGGCCGCGGCCGCGTCTGCTTGAGCAACTTTTTGTGCATAGCGGTCAACCAGCTCGAGCAG
>ERZ891418.354-NODE-354-length-16331-cov-5.858258_pt1 | contig 16331 bp, 12 predicted proteins | sample MGYA00521236_ERZ891418 | MGnify/ENA primary metagenome ERZ891418 (study PRJEB32303, sample SAMEA104408696) | aquatic metagenome | biome: Brackish water; feature: Chemocline; material: water | place: Baltic Sea | collected 2014-10-18T10:34:00 | depth 100 m ... | reverse complement strand
CCCCACCACTCACCCACCCCTACATATACCCCCCTACATACGCCCCCCCTACATACCCCTGCCCCTAGTACCCCACCCCTCACCCACCTAGTACCCTCAACCCCCTACTCCCTGCCCCTAGTACCCCACCCCTTGACCCACCTAGTACCCCCACCCCAGTACCCACAGTGGTACCCACTCTCACCATTAGCACACACCCCCTGATACCCATTATCAGTCCCATATGGTGATACCCGACACCCACACATCGTGCCATAATAAGAGCACGCCGTTTGCGCCCTCAGAAGGACTTGCTTAGTGGACTACTCCAGCCCAGAACATAAAGACATCTACGAAATCGATATCAAAGACGGCAACCGCATTGGTCGTCGCCTAGGTAGAAACATAGGTAGTGCGGCAAGCAATCTGGCAAGAGGCGCTAAAGAGATACTCATTACCGAGCCGTTTGACCCAAACGCCTACGATGGCGATGGTGACGGCATAATCCAAGACGGCACAGTCTGGAAGCGACCAGTCGTGCTAAGAGCACAATCAGTGCCAGGTTTGCCAAGTCCGAAGGCCGAAGAATCAAGCAGAGAGGCAGTCAGAAAGGAAGATACCACTGATCGCCCATCCACCTCATCAAATACCACAAAACCCCGAAAAGGCGCACGGGCGGGTTTGCGTAGTGGTACCACACCAGACACAACAAGTAGGGAGTGGCGTGATACTGCTACCCCACAGGAATTAGCAGAAGCGTTTGTTCCAGAATCAAGAGAGGAGGCAGACAGACTCGCAGAACTTACTAACGTACGACGTAGTGATTACAAGAAGGAAGCAGACTATCAAGTAGCACTCTCATTACATAGAGAGTTCGTATTGGAAACCGAAAAAGAAAGTATTAACACCGTTGCTTCCCTAAAGAGTGTTTACGACTCAAAATATGGGGACGGCGCATTTGATAGTGACTCGATGTCGACACTGCACACAAATATTCAGCAGTTATTTGGAAGCGACAAAGCATTTGCTGATCAATTCAGTCTTATTGCCAGTTTCGATGAACTTGAGACCCAATATTATTTCATACAAGCACTGATACAGAATCCAACCATACCACCGCGTCTAAAAAGGATATTTCTAGAAGTAGAAGCGAAAGTCACTGCCCAGGAAGCGCTAACTCATAGTTCTTTCTGGTATCCCGACAACGACACAAAGACAATCAAATCCATCGCTTTATCTCCAATGGAATACGTCATGGCACGACTTGTAGGCGAGAAGCGAGATAGCCAAGACCGTATTATGCGAAGCCATTTGATGGGGCGAGAATTAGATGAAGAAGTTACACCTATGCAGGTAACCGCATTGGTGGACGGTTGGTCTGTAGCCCAAGCAGTTATGAAGTTGTATTTTGATTACAGAAATGACGACAAAGGAAGCCGTGCTCTTTCAAACGACCAAATAGAGGCACGGTTCGAGTTAGCGCAACAAATCGATACACGAAAGGCTTTGTTTGGGACGGTGTTTCCAACAAACGCAGTGGAACGTAACGAGACCATGAAACAAAGTGGGATAAACACCAGCATGGCTCGCTCTAGTGACCCTAGAGATTACAGGATGCTACGGGCGCTTGTTCAGAGAGCACTCGATGATAACCCAGAGTTTCTTACTGCTGTCCGACAGTATGGCATGCCACCAATTTTCGTTCCGCACCGAGCCTACTCAATCCTAAGACAACCAGATGAATTAACTGAACGATTGCTTGTTACGCCACTTTCTGAACTTTCCCCATCAGAACTAAGGGAACGTCGCCTAATCGGACAACGACTAAAAGACGAACGCCTTTACATTGAAAAAATGAAGGCCACAACCGGACAGCAGCCAGAAAATGGTGGAATAAATGTTCTAGGTTCAGCACACTTTCGCCTAGGTGGCTCCTATCAACCCGGCAGTAACAGGATGTTGCTTACGACCGACTGGTTGCTCATATCAATACTCAATCCACCAAATGCGGACGATGGAATCATACCTCTCTCAAGAATAAGAAGTCTTGATGACTTCATTGGTGAAGCGGGTGTCTTGATGCACGAGTACGGGCACTACATCGATTTCGTAATTCAGAGCACGCTCGCTGAGGCCCTATGGGAGAAGGCTAAGCGCAAGTTGGTAGCGCTGGAAGACTTGGAAAAAACTGGGACCCCACGCTCAGACACAGTAAGAGCGACCACAAAGATAATAGAAGATTTCATGGAAGCCCTTAAGGCACTCCCACCAAATGACGGATATGCGGACTCCATAAATAGACAGCGAACCTACCTAAATAGGTTGAGAAACCTAAGAGGAGAACCGAAGATTGCGCGCATTGACCCGAACGCACGAACTGTTGGGCCTATATTGTCAAACCCATCAGCGCTTAGTGATACCGAACTAAATGCACAGATAGAAGAACTAACCGGACAGATCATGGAAATTCACGGTGATGAACTCTTACGAAGACGCCGTGAGATGCTCGACAAATCACGACGTAGTGGTCGCAGTTCCACTGACACCACAGAGGAGATTGCCGATGACAGCACGGGTAGTCCGGAGCCGTACGTTATAACACCATATGGCAACACCAACACACGAGAAAGACTTGCTGAAATCACGGCCGCCAGCCTTTCGCGAATAGGGCAGAAATACCCAGTGCTAATAAACAACGCAGCAGTGAAATTGATGGCACGGCTTACGGGTATGTCAATAGAGCGGCAAGATGTTACGACGCTAACTCGGCGTAAAAAAGGACGGGGAGAACGATACTCCGACGAAACAGAAGACATCACCAAGAGGATTATCTCAACCATCAAACTTGTTTCTCCAGATTCGGAGCGTACCTCTGATGGTCACCGACCAGGACTGGGTTCATCCACCACTTCGTCAAGTCTTCGTTTCAACCCTGACGAAAGAAGCAGGGCAGAGTCTGCCAGTAACATCGGCATTGATACTGATGAAAGACTGTACGCATTCAGCGAACCTCTTTACGTAAGAGACTTCCCATCCAAGCCAAGAACATACTCAATTGGTGACCATCACTTCTATGACGATGATATTCCGTTTCGCTCACGCCCATCGTCTGGTCAGCGTACGACCCTTGGTGGCATAGCGGCTCAAGCATTCATAAATAGAAACCGACCGCACCATGGTGACATGATGCGAGCAATATCGGCAACGCAGTTTGGAATGTTTGTTGATGATATGCCAACATACAGAACAACCACAGCAGGACAAATACGAGTCTTGAGAGGTTTGGTCACGGGTAAGATTTCCAAACTTCACCCTAGTGAGAGAGAACAGATAGAGCGTGCCTTCAAAGATGCGAACAATCTCCATCAAATGATTCAGATGTCACGACCAACCAAGCGAGACATCTACCGAGCGATCAACATTGATAACGAAACATTCAGGGAAAGCCTTACCGTCGGAGACATCATACCGATGCCACTCACAATATTTGGAGCAGACTCCCCGGGTGAAGACCGTGGCGTCGTACTACGCCTTATCAAGGGCGCGAAAGCGGTTGATAGCGATGGCAGGTTCATTACTCAAGGCAACTTTGAGGTAATAGACATAGGAAAGAGCGACACGGGCGTGCTGATGGCGACTATTCGTCACACGGATGTATTTGACCCACGCCACAACGCAATGCGCGCCGTTGATAAGGATGCCGACACACCAAGAAGCATGCGCTCAATGGGTGGTTCCGAGCCTCGTTACAACGAAGAACAAACATTACGCATGGAGACCGACCTGTCGCAACGTCGGGATAGGGCTACGGCGTTCGGGCTTCGCTCAACAACAAACAATGACAGCGCCTCAATAGACAAGATAGTCGATGATTATATCGAACGCGTAAAGAACGGTGAAGAAGTCGACGGCAGTGATGTAATTAGCGCAATAGGACCGTCCATTAGGGAATTTGTTGGAGATAGTGTGGCGCAACGTTTGGGCAAAACACTATTACAAGTAATGCGTAAGCGTAAAGAGGGTAGCCCATGGATTGATGATTCAGAATCACTGCAGGGATGGAGAGAAATTCCGCACTCTACCGCTCAACGCATAGGGGTTTTGTTGAAAGACACAATCCGTGATCGCATGACTAGTGGGGATATTTTTAATTCAGACGGAACGCCAGTTGTTCTCTCTGAGGTGGGTAAGGCAATAGAAAACCTTAAACTTGCATGGACGACAACCATGCCAGACCTTACAGCAACGCAAATACGACACTTTTTACGCACGGGTGAACTTACGTATCAACGGAGTAATAAAGGTAAACCAGAACCATACTTTATTAAAATCCCAGAGATAATGCCGCGAGGAAGAAGACTTCTTGCCGACACGCAGAACAAGGAGTACCTGGACGATTTTGCGGAAATGCAACAGGTCCTAGAGTTAACGGCTGATGCACTAGAGACAGTGCAACGAGCATACCTACTGGATGGCTCCGAACGCGAAGGTGACCCTATGAGTGACGTTTGGACGGAGCCAAACCTTGATGGAGCGGTGTCATTGGAAAATGAAAACATTTCGGTCCATCCGCAAGGTATGGGTGTATATATGACCTTTAATAACAGAAATTCCAGACCACTAGAGATAAAAATATCCGCAACAGTCGCACGGGCGGGAGAAGACCACACCACTGATGGCTTTGACAGAAACGTGTTTACCACGCGAAACGGGAAGATAATCGTAGAACATGAGCGCATGTGGATGAGGGACAATGTCGTCAAATCGTCTGGCGTCGGGACATTTTTAAATCAGTACGCCGCACTTTGGTGGAGAAGAATTCCTGATGGTGAATTTTCATTAGACACCCCCGCAGCGGACGGAGTAATTGTGTGGCCGAGAATGGGTTACACCATAGACATTGATAGTTATGGTGTTGCTGAATTCATGACAAGACGAAGCAACCTTGTTGAGTCTGTACAAAATGCAATTATCAATAATACAAATGGTGTCGACACAGACCCACTATTCCGTCAACGACTGATTGGTTGGTTGGCCCTAGCACGAAAACGTGAACAGAGTGGGACACCAGACCCAGAACTCGTTACGCTTCTGGCAAACCTTATTGATACTAAAAAATTATCCAAAGAGAATTTACGGGGTTGGAGAACAATATTTGACAAAAGTCGAATCGCATCCCTTGGTCTGGTCATGGGTTTCGATAAAAAGGAAGACGATACCAGCGTCGACGATGACTGGTTGCCAGAGTTTCTCATACCCGACCCATCAGGACAACCAATAAACTATGTTGAAGATCGACGAAACGCACGTGAGCGCGACCACATACTTCAAACCGCATTTAGTTCAGACGACAGCATTGAGCGCGACCTATTCATCGGGGATGAAACGGGCAGCAAATTAACCAAGGAGCAGTTTGGTCGTTTGAACGGAGCGCTTGTTAAAAGGCCTGACCCGTTGGCCTATCTACGAGAACAGTATGGATTCAACACGACTCCGACCCTATTTACACGGGCAGATGTAGACGGGCGGGTTCGTGCTTTGGGTATTCCACTATACGGAATCGGAGATATTAATTCAACTGGCGAAAGTACATTACTACCTAGGTTTATATCGGGGACTGGCGACTCATCAAGCATCATTGAATTCACAAGTGAACCTTGGAAACATCTTCCAAAAATGTACGTTGATGGACTTCCAAACTCAGACCCTGCAACTACGCGTAATGGGGTAATTGGATATCTTGCACCTTGGGCGCGGGTTGCTTCTAGAAAAGATATACAACAAGCGCTTGATGAAATAGTTCCTGGGTCAGGAAAAGACTTGTACGAAGCACAAAAATACTTGTCGGAAGAAAACTTTGATGGCTTACTTGAAGTAATTGCTGGCGAGCATTTCCGTGAATATGACTACAACGCTCTCTTGAAAGTTTTTGATGCATCGTTCGCCTATGACAGCGCGCCAATTACACCCGAGAGAATCATCCGAAACAGAATTCTCAGGGCCATCATGGACATAGAGAATGATCGGCGATACTATGAGAACCTCATAGCGGATGGAAGTGGTAGGAAACATCTAGCGACACGGAACGCATTACTGCGTGCTCTATTTAGTGACAAACCAGACAGGGACGAAGTTGTTGCTACGCTTCTTGGGTATGACGCAATCAGGACAGGTAACAACACTGCGGTTCTGAACAACGGAGCAGTGAGTGTTATGGATGAGGTTGTCTCGTTCGCAGAAGCAGCAAAGTTGCTAGATGACCCCACCTACAGGGTGATACCAAAGAATGTGCCATTCAATGTCACTGGTGATGCCGAATGGTTCACTGAGCCATCTGACGCACGTTTGGTAATGCGAGATGAAGCAATCGTGCTTCCCGCCAATGGAGTGATACCAAGTTCCTATATCCGTTCGGTTCGTCAGGACTTCAACGTAGACCTTTCTGAGCGCCGAGGAGGTGGCATCTCGTCAAGAACAACGGGCAGGGTAAGCAAGATTCTTTCAATGGAACAAACCATGCGTAGGTTTGATAGGCAACCAAACACAGATGGGTGGGAAAACCCAGACGACAACGATTTCAAGAAAAAACTAGCGGACCTCAAACTTCGTTTCAAGAACATAACCGCCGAGGACGAAGCGTGGGACGAAGCCAACATGGACCTTGACGAACCAGACTGGGATGCCAATAAGGAAATACAGAACCGCAAGAATGCCATTATCGACCACATGACTTCGTTGATTCTTACGTCCAACATGGTTATTGAACAAGCAATAGAGCACGAAGCAGCGATACAAGCACTGGCAGGGTTCCTCAAAGAGCGCGATGGGGACAATGCGTTGAACGACATTCCGCGGGACGTCCTGCAGGCCATGGACGACATGCTCAACACCCTCATGAATGAGGCGAATGACAGACCATCCATATTAAGTATTGATAAAGCACGCAAGAGACACGTCATGTTAAAGAGAGTCTTAAGCGACTTCGACCTTGGATACGATGTTCGTCATTCTGCAGCAGAGTTTGGTGATGACGACATTGAACTTGAAGATGTAGACGCAGACGTTGACGTAATGGACAAGTCAGAGGCATACCTTGAACATCTATTCCGCGGCCTCTTTGACGAGAACTACGACAAATGGTCCGAGAGATGGTCCGGGTTTGACAGGTTCATCAGTCCAGAAAACCGAAGTGCAGACGATGTCATGGACAGACGCTTCAGGGAATTATTCAAGGAGATCACAACAGAACAGCGCCGCGAGTGGCACGCAACAAGCGGACAACTACTAGATGATGAGTACAACTGGGAATACGAAGAGGACATCATTGATGCGACACCAGTTGGTGGCAGTACACGACCATCAGAGGTGCCGGCCCCGACATGGCGCAAGATACGTTCAGCAATGTCAAGAGCAAGAAGCACAACGTTTGACGGTGAAAAGCAAGCAGCGGAAGAAGCAGCGCTCCGCCTAATTGGCAAGCATCGCCCTGACCTAGCAACAAGAGAATACGTACGAGGCATTCGTTCTTCTACTAGCGGCTCGTTACCAGCGTCACGGGCGAACTTCGCGACCAAACCAATGAGGGGAAGCGCACCAGACGCACCATCAACACCAGTAGCGAACCAGTCACTCTCTGTAACGGCAGACAAACTTCGTGCTTTGGGTCACGATGTAACCGAAGAAGACCTACTTCCAAACGGGAAGGTAGGAGCGGTTATGAGAGCCCTCACCTTCCTTGATTCAGCCAAGGGTAATACGGGTGATTTAGAGTTGTTCCTCATGGCCGTAGAAAAAGGCCTAATACCCACAAGTGATCTTGGTAGTAACAGTCCAGAACTCATCAGAGATTTGGTGAATATCACTACGGAGCAAGCACGCAAGCAGGGACTATCCATAATCAAGATAGACGGTCACTCAGGTAAGAAGGTGCTTGGACCAATTGACGATGAGATTGTAGACATACTCGGTGATGAAGTTGATATCGCACTACTACGTGCACATGGCTCACCAACTTACGAGCAATTAACAGACATTGCGGCCTACTATTACGCAGAGAAAAAACGCCTCAATAAGATGTTTGGCGAACAAGACAATGATACGCCTTCACAGAATGTTGGTAATGGTGCATACGGCAAAACAATGAGCGCTAGTCCCGTCCTTGACGGCAACACACTGAGATACCTTGATGCTAGAGGTAATGAAGTCGCATCATTTGATAGAACCGACAGGGATGCTGTTCAAGAAATCATGGATGGAATCCAGTCGGCGTTTAGACATAGCGAACCACGCAGTCTTAATTCCACTCTCGAGGTCGACAACTACGGTGATGATCGAGGTTTGAACAACATCCTGTTCGGGGTAATGGCTGAAGTGGTTGGCTACGAATCCGAATACGCCAAGAGAGGTATCCCTACGGGTATTGGTGATCTGAGAAAGGAATTAGAGAGCCTGAAAGCCCTAATAGCCCTGTACTCGTTCTCACCATCACCGGCGGGACAGCATCTTCGTTCAATGTTTGAAGACAAGATTGCGTCCAGACAGATGCAGTTTGACCTCATGGAGAGAATGGGACAGCGCTACGTACATCTACTCAAAGAGCGTGGACTTAGCGATGAGGACATTCGCACAACACTCGATGTGCTTATGAAGCAAAGCGAATCAGCATCCATGTATCAGGGTAAATTCATAAATGGCAGTCCAGTTCTGCAAACCAAAGGGACGATATTGCAACAAGCACTTACTGGGTTCTTGCGAAAAAACCTTGCCAGTCCGTCCGTCCCGATGTTTAGTGACCTAGACGTCAGTATTAGTGGTCTCCATGAGATAGGACACTTTGCGCTTGGTCAAGGATTCACGCGCCATGGAGAGTTTGTCGCTAACGCTTGGCCCATGTTTGTTCATGGTAGACCATTTTGGTCACTGTTTGCAACAATTCAACGAAATCAAACTGGCCAATTTGACCAGTGGACAATCAAGGAACACTTTAACAGAATCCTCACACCAGAACAATTAGCCACAATTACCCCCGTGGACTCCAAGTTTGTGCAACGACTGAGGCGAGAAAAAACTCCACACCTTGGTCTTTCGGATGATGATAGATCGGTGGTTAGGGACGATGTAATCAAGTCGGTTCGTGCACGCAACGATATTTCCGATGTAGAAAAGCAACAGGTGATTGACGACATCAACTACACATATGACAATGATGATTTCTTTGTTACGTCTACGGCCAGAAGAAGAGCACCAATGGGTGATGAGGCGGAGATGGAGAAACTCACGGGCATTCCAGCAGACCTGTGGGACCAAGAAGCAGCAAGCACCCGAACGCATACATTCTTTGACCCGCTGATACCAATACCTAGTCGCTTGTTTGGGTGGCAACGCACGGACAAAAAAGAATCAAGTGGCTTGAGTAGTAAGACCTCCAGTGAATATACGAAGGTCAAGGGCGGACGAGACGGACTACCGGGGCGGGACCTCGGTAAGATGCGGTCCGACTTGGATTTCGAAGAAGAACATCCTGACGCAGTAAAGGAAGCCAAAAAACTTCAGGACCAAACGCTCAAGTACTTTATGGGATTATCGCCAGCCGAACTTGAAGAAATAGATGAATATATCGTGTCAAGTTTCATGCTCAATCATATGCTCCGCTACGGCGACATCCCGCCTAGGGGCCCCGGTTCACCGGTCGTTGTACGAGAAGAAATAATCCGACGTGCCGAGAGACTGACGGACATCCTACAGAATTCGCCACGCACAAAACAATCTATGGTTTTGTATCGTGGTCTCGGGGATATATCAATCGATGATTACCAGCATCTCTTAGACATTGGTATTGGTGGAGAGTTCTCCGATGACGGGATAATTTCGACGAGTTGGAATCCAGAAATGTCCAACAATTTTGTCACTCGCAACGACAGTGAAGACATACCGCTACTAGAGATTATCGTTCCAAAGAACTCCAAGGCGCTTAGTGTTATGCGCTTCAGGAATAATGAGGATGATTCTGACGGTTTGTCCTTTGAGTACGAAGTCCCGAATATTGGTGAAGCATTTGGACGTAAGATTGTTGCTTCTGGGGAGCAGGAAGTGCTACTTCCACCTGGAACCAAGTTTAAGATCGTGGCCATCATCCCTCCGAGCGAAGTATCAAAGCATGACGGTGCATTTTCGCCTGGTGGTAATCCTAAATCCAAGATTATTGTGGAGGTAATACCGTGAGGGGTGGCTTTAAACCGAATTTTGGTGACCACGAGTACGTAAAACCAGTTGCAACACCACAACAGCGCCATGAATTTGCCACTATGTTGCGTGCGGTTAGTCAAATGATGGGTGGACGCCCCGTGTTTATGGGTGATGAAACCCCAGAAGAGATGCGCACGACAGAAAAGATGATGAAAGAGAAGAAACGTCTTGCGCAACGGAAACTATCCACTATCATTGATGGTCTGAAACGTTTTTACAAGAAGTATCCCGAGTTGCGTGCCGACTTTGCTGACGAAATCAAGGAATTAGGGCTATGAATAGACCAGAAAAACCAGAAATACTCCAACGGTTCATGAGTAGTTTCAGTGACGAGGAAAAAGACGACTTTCTTGAGTTGGAAAATGAAGCGCAAGCAGTCTCTTATGTACTAAAGGGTGTTGCCAAGAAGAAAAAAGAGAAGAAGAATGTACCGGACACACCGAAATAGTCAAAGAACGCCACAATGGGTGGAAATGTCGGTCAAAGACTTCATCAATAACATCCCACTTGAGTACAAAGACGGGAATTATACGAAGCCAGCAGTACGTGAAGGCATCAAGAACAGGGTTATGGCTGGAAGTCGGGGCGGAAGGCCTGGTCAGTGGTCTGCTCGTAAGGCGCAATTGGTCGCTATGGAGTACCGAAAAGCAGGCGGAGGGTACAGAACTGGCAGAACCTCTCGCAAACAACGCTCCCTCAAGAAGTGGACTAAGCAACGATGGACAACCTCTGATGGAAAACCAGCCCTGCGGGACGGGCGCATGCGTCGCTACCTGCCAGAGAAGGCTTGGAAGAAACTCACACCAGCACAGAGAAGCGCTACCAACAAAAAGAAGTTGATTGGCGATAAAGACGGTAAGCAATTCGTCAAGAACACCGAAACAGTTGGTAAGATTTCATCACGAATACGGAAGGCGTAACATGCGTCATATTGGTATTTTAATTTTATTTATTTCATGGCTAACAATCGTCGTTTTCACCTACCAGATGATTCTTCGGGATGAATTAAATGCTGCTGAAAAAAGAGAATCAAATCTGGAAGAATCACTTGAATCCGGCCAGGTGCTTTCTCAACCTAATTGGCACCCATTCGTTCGGATGTTTTAAAACGCTGGAGGCGGAATACCGATACCACCAAGGAATTTATAAATAAAGGGAGAATTAGATATGCAGGACATGATCACAGAGATTAAGCATTGGAAAAAGGTTGCTGACGACTGGAGAAAAACAGCCCACTCGCTCGCTCTTGAATTAGGCAACACCGATAGGGCTGTAGATGTTTATGAAGACATCAGAACGTCTAATGACGGGGCCGGCGACGCAGACACTGACGAATGGAACAATCCTTTCTGATAATGTCTCTTGGATGAGCAATCAGCCAAATGAGTTTAGAACCGCACATCAAATAACTCATGATTCACTTGTTGAATTGGCTAGATTCCCGCCCTTAACGAGGAAACAGTTACGCAAAAGGTACCGAGACCTCCTGAAGAACTGGAGACACGACCGTTTGTGTCGCATTTACGCATCAGAAATCGCTGAAGCGCAGAAGTATTACGAACTATCCGATGGCGATCAAGCAAACGCACATATGTTTTACTTTGAGAGAGTTAAAGACTCAAATCCCGATGATTACATTTATTAATGCAGTACATAACCGCTAGCCTCGCCAAGTGTTGGCTCTAGGGTTTTATAGTACCCATCCTTCTTCATGAGAGTCCCGGCTCTACCGGTTAATTCACACACACGAAGCGACTTTAACTCATAATCCCTAACGACACTGTTCATTTCATCTGACTTGGAAGCGTCTGACGTCTCAAAGTAGTATCTAAGTGAACCAAACTTCTCTTTTATTTGGTATATTTGGTAATCAGGGTCAATTTCCGACAATTCTTTGTCGCATTGAAATATGAGTTCGTACCAGCCCTCGGCGCAGGAGATTGTTGTCGAGTAAGGCGGGACAAACCGATCAAGAATGTGTTGCAGTTCGTTGATGTCCATGTTATCAGTATACATAAAACTGAATTCCTCACCGTACGCCCGACCTTGCGAACGGCGTACGGTCCGTGTTACTGGCCTGTTGTAGTAATAATGGCTTAGGTTATGGACCGCTACGGGATTGCGTTATTTAACTTTTTAACCTACTTAGCCGTTTAGCAGTCACCCATTAAACGGCACCACCTTTTATTTAATTAGAACGGCTCCTCTTCGGTGTCTGGTGTGAACTGAATTGCCTTGTTTGTCATGGGCATCGTACGAGCCGGCCCCGTCTTGGGACGATTGGCTTGCTGTTTGTTCAGATTATTGCCACCCTCTTGTTTTGCACGGCGCTCAATTGTCTCCAACGAGCGAGTAGCAATACCGATTTCGTCTGCGATGAGGTCTATTGCTGAACGCTTTACGCCGTCCTTGTCTTCGTATGAACGTTGCTCAAGACGTCCTGTGACTACGACACCAATACCTTTTTCCAAGGTTCGTGCCGAGTTCTCTGCGAGATAACGCCATGCGGTGACATTGAAGAAAGAAGTTTTCTCTTGCTTCTCGCCTTGTGCGTCTGTGTATCCGTAATTGACTGCCACTCCGAAGGATAGGCGTGGTGCCCCGTTTGCCGTGAAGGTCAGTTCGGGGTCATTTGTTAGGTTCCCCGAGATAGTGAGTGTTGCTGTTGCCATTTCGTCTCCTTGTTTAGTTTGAGGGAGGCATTATCGCCCCCAACATTAGTTTATCTCGGGATTAAAAAAATCCTCAAGTAAATCGTCAATCGGGATAAGTTTTAGTTTTGCCGTGATTGTTCCATCGGGACTAATGCTGATCGGAATAAGGTTAATTGCGTCAACCATCGTTGATGCAAAGTCAAGAGTCGCTTCCGAGTCTTCTTCTTGAGTTAGTTTCCCAATAAACTCAGCGAGATGGTCAAGTATTTGTAAGCGTATTTCCTCAATGGATATTTCTGTCATATCTGTACCTTACAGGCTTGTATCGCTTAACACAAGTATCGGGTCAATAAACTGTCCAGCATTCGGCTGCCCCGCCGCAACGCGGGATGACAGTAGGTGAGGCGCAGCGAACGCAGATATTGTCGCAAGATGAAGTGGGACGATATCCGTCATAGCACCATAACCACCCGCCATAACGATTACGGTTGGAACACCCAAAGTGCGTAGACGACTTGCGACCATTTGCTCTCGCTGGATGACCATTTCGGAAGTGATTTGAGGGAACACATCAACGCCAGCGTTGTAGAACACAATGTCGGGGCCGAGTGCAGTCATCTTCTGTAGCGATGTAGCAACTGCGCTCAAGTATTCATCCTTATTAGGGCAAAGATCAACCGTACTGTTGGCATTGTCTTCGTAGGTATCAAATCCCGACATAGATAGGTCTACCTGTTTGACATCAGTTCCCTGAATGTAAGAGTTCGTTCCGCCCCCACAATGGGCGTCAAGGTCAAGAATAACAACACTCTTGTAATGCTTCTGAGCATACAAGGCCCCGATTGCAAGCGAGTTCACCGTACACCAACCGTTACCAGAATTACGGGTTGCGTGATGCAGTCCGCTAGACAACGAGCACGCATGGTCATATCCGTTTATTACGTCTGTGATCGCACAATAGATACCTGCGGTTGAGTTGAGAACCATTGGGTAGATTGATGCTTCCCACTCAAAGTTATTGGTCTCAGCCAAAACACGGGGCCTCCCAGTAATTACCGCCTGAAGGTACGCAGGGTCTACGCCATCTTGTAATAGTAATTGCGCTGTTGAGAGCGCCCCAGTTGTATCGGCAGGGTTCTTTACTTTTACCCATTCCGATAACTGTGGGTGCATTTGTAGTGCGCTAGAAATCCATTTTGATTTTGTGAGTGTCTCATAATTAGTGGTTGAGCCACAGTAATCTTCGTTCCAGTAAATATTCATGTTAGTCATAGTAATGTCCCACACTATCGTGGTATTTAGCAGAAGGCAACCCCTCTCCTGCGTCTCGGTTTTAAGGGGGAAGTTGGACGCAGGAGAGTGAGCCTTACTGTCTCCGCCTCGGTTGGTGCGAGACGGGGCAGATCGTTAACGAAGCAAGTAGATAATAAATCGCGTGTAGACGATTACTCCAATTATATATACAACCAATTCAGCGCCGTCAATTTTCGTTCTCTTACTCATTATTAGATGCTGACGGGGGTCGGTTCGGATTGAACAAGGGCAACATAATTCCACCTGTCAGCAATGTCTTGTGCTTGCTTTTGGCTCACACACGGCAGATTCCGACTAAGAAAGTCTGAACTGTCTCCTGTTGGGCTTTGGAAATTGAGAATTACCGACCATTCAGTCTGTACCCCAAACTCCAATGATGGTATCTGTGCTACCTGAGCACTTGTGATCATTCCTTTTGTTGTCATAACTACACCATACAGGCTCTTATGGGACAATGCAACACCCTAGTTTGACTTATTCAATAGGTTGAGAACCAACTGAACCCCCACATTAGCCTCGTCGGCATCGGGGCCTCCATCTACGGCGGCATTTACGACCTTGCGCTTTGATGTTATAAGGGAATAGATTTCCTCATCTATCGTTCCAGCGCATAGTGCGTATGTAGCCGTGACCGACCCTTTCTGCCCCATTCTGTGCAGGCGACTGTAGGTCTGGTCTATATCGGCTGGCGTCCACGGTAATTCCACAAAGATGATGTCCTGTGCTGCGGTGAGCGTATGCCCCGTCTTCGCCGCCTGGATAGAAAGAGTGATTACGGTTGCTGTTGGGTCTGTTTGGAACTTATGTTTGACTTCCTCTACTTCAGCCGCCGACATACCGCCTTGTATCTTTAGACCACCAAAACGATTTGCGAGTTCATCTACTATGTCTCGGTGATGCGCCGCTATTACTACTTTGGCCCCGCTGTCGGTACGTTGTTGCACCCACTCAACAACACTTTCCATCTTGGCTTTCGCTGACAGACGACGTAATACTGATAATTTGATGAGGTTCTGTGCGTGTTCTGCCTTTATCCTTGCTACTACGGCAGCCGAGTGCGTACTCAGTCCGAGTTCTCTTGCAATATCTTTGGCTCGCTCTACGAGATAGTAAACGATATCTCTCTCTGCCTTCTCATACTCTTTCATCGGGGCCGACGCACCCACAAGGGTAAGTTCTTGATGGAACACGGGCGGTAATTCGGTGAGTACTTGATCTTTTGTTCTCCTGATATAACAAACTGAACGAAGTTTTTGGTTCAGTTCCTCTAGATTTGATGAGCCTTCCAAGTGCCACTGACCATACCTGTCCTGAAACGCAGCGCAGTATCGTCTATAGAAACCCCACGTTCCTCCGAAGTCTTTTAGTTTTCCGAGTATGTCTAATTGCGCTACATATTCGGCTGGTCTGTTTGTTACAGGGGTCCCGGTCAAACACAGCACGGGTGTAGAGGGCGGTGATGACGCAACAATCTTTCTCGCTGACTTGGTTCGCTTTGCCGTGAGTGTCTTGCAGTAATGGCTCTCGTCTAATACATAACCGTTATGACCAAGCAACTGTGTCTCCCAATGCAGGATGTTTGAGTACCTGATAATGAGTACGTCGTAATCGGGGCGCAGCGGGAACTCCTTCTGCCCCTTCCCTGCTAGTACGGTTGCAATTCTCCTGCTTGGTAGCCACTTTGAGTATTCTGCTTTCCAGTTGAGTACCAAGTTTGGTGGGCACATAACAACAGCGGGATATGCACTGGCCCCGTCATCCGATGCGAACGCTTCTAAGGTTGCGATGGCTTGGATTGTTTTACCTAATCCCATTTCATCTGCGACAAAACAGCGTCTCGCACGCTTTGCGTAAACAACTCCAGCCCTCTGATACGGAAGAAGAAGTTGCTCGAGTCCCGTCTCGCCTATTTTGATGTCTGCTTGTACGGCACGACTGGCTTCGTTGAGTTCTATTAGGTATGTGTTTATTTCCTTCGCTCTCATCATCACTTCTGGTGCGACAGGTTTGCCGAAACGTTCAGCCCATTGAATTGCTTCGTTGATTGCGGTAAGCGGGGCGCGCCACGCGCCAGTCTTCTTGTCCCAAGTTACAGATGGTATTTGTTTGACCGACTTCACCATTACGGGGTCGTATGGG
>ERZ891418.352-NODE-352-length-16367-cov-4.814247_pt1 | contig 16367 bp, 14 predicted proteins | sample MGYA00521236_ERZ891418 | MGnify/ENA primary metagenome ERZ891418 (study PRJEB32303, sample SAMEA104408696) | aquatic metagenome | biome: Brackish water; feature: Chemocline; material: water | place: Baltic Sea | collected 2014-10-18T10:34:00 | depth 100 m ... | reverse complement strand
CGTGGGCAAGAGCTTCAGGTAGAGCTCTTCCGTTCCCGAGAGCATTGCGCGCCTCGACCAACGCTCGAGGACGAGTCTGCGCCCCGCTCGACCGAGCCGCTCGGCCCAAGGTCGGTCCTCGAGTACACGGGTGAGAGCCGTTGCGAGCGCGGTCGCGTTCCCCGGCGGGAAGAACGCTCCGCACCGATCGGATTCGACGATGCTTTGCAGCCCGCCCACCCTCGCGGCGATCACCGGAACTTCACAAGAGAGCGCTTCCGCGGCGACCAAGCCGTGTGCCTCGGTACGACTGGGCACGGCGAGCACATCGAACGCGGGGTAGAGACTCGCGACGTCGTCACGCATGCCGAGGAAGGTCACCCGATCCGCCACTTCGTAATCGATGGTGAGCGTCTCGAGTGCCGCGCGTTCTGGCCCATCTCCGACGATGACGAGTTGCGCCTCGGGAATCTCGGCGAGCGCTGTGATCGCGAGATCGACCCCCTTCTCTCGCGTCAATCGAGCGACGACCCCGATCGTTGCAATGCGCGCGTCGATTCCGATGGTGGCGCAGGCGGCGGCGTGGGGCGCGGGCTCGAAGCGATCGGTGTCGATCCCGTTCGGGACGACGATCGATCTCTGCTCGGTCCACATGCGATGGGCGATGCCGTCGCGCCGCTCGGCGTCGTTCGGACAGACCACGACATGAGCATCACGAGCGCTTTGACGGGCGAGTTGGGAGAGAATCCGTCGCTTGATGCCACGCTTGGGCACCCCCGGGATCTCTGCGCTCGCCCCGGCGATATGTCCGTGGGGTGAGAACACGATTCCGGCGATCTTGGCGCGACGCGCCGCTCGGCAGAGAAGAAACCCCGCCTTCGAGGTGTGCGCGTGAACGATCGCGGGGCGACGCTCTCTGAGGAGGCGGGTCAGGTGACGAAGAGTTCGTACGTCGTTCCACGGCGACACGGCCCGCACGAGGGTTGGAATTCGGATCAACTCGATCCCGAGCGCCTCCGCCTCGGGCCAGAGGCTTCCCTCACTCCCGGTTTCCTCGCCGCTGAGGAGGACCGGGCGAAATCGCCCCCGATCCAGACCGGCGAGCAGATCGAGAACGACACCTTGGGCCCCGCCGCGAACGAGTCGGGTGATCCCGTGCCAAACTTCGATCGGTGCTTCAGGCATGATTCCTCGGAGGGTCAGTCGTCTTCTCGCGGCCGTCGTCTACTCGCAGAGAGTGCTTCCCCATCATCGACTCATCCGCCGAACAACTGATCGTTCTTCTTCGACCAGCGCATCAGTCGGTAGGGGGGCAGGAGCAGTTGAAACTGCTCTTCGATCGCGTCGAGAAATCCATCCTCGGTCACGAACGGATCGTCTCGTTCGATGTGACGCTCGACGTGCAGCCACTGATCCCCGGGGGTGTAGTACCCCATCGCTTCGGAGAGATCGCGCTCTGTGATCCCAGAACACTGCCGCACGCGACGGTTGTCCCCGATCCGGAGACCATACTCGCCGAGCGGGTTGAGGGCCGCGGCGAGCTCGTCACGACGCTCGCGCGACGCAAGGCCGCGTTTGAGGTTCTCACCGTCCCACCACGCTCCCTGGTGAATCCGGAGCGCGATCTGCAACCCGGCCTCGGCGATCTCGAGTGCGAGGATGGTGTGGGTGTAGTTCTGATCGAGGTCCTTCCCCAGATCGACCCCGAGGTGGCGCACGATCGCCTTCCGCTCCTTCTCGCCGCGGGAAATGTACATCGACTGAGATGAGACCCGGAAGCCATTGAAGCGGTACGGGTGGTGCAAACTTGCCCGGGAAACCAGCTCTAGGTCTTTGGTCGCGAGCTTCTTCACGAGGTACTTGCCGATGGCATCGAGCTTTCGACGGACTTCGAGACGGGCGTCGTTGTATTCGGGGTCACGCTGCAGGCGCTCGCGGTACTTCTCGAAGTCAGACGCGAGGAAGCGCACCTCGGTGGGGTCGAGGGGGGGCGCATCGGCGGCCATGGGAGCTCCTTCCGGGTGGGAAGTGAGCACGATGCCGCGCAGGCGGTGGAGGGGCAAGGTGATGGTGAGAGAAGCGGGCTCCGAAAAGTGACGGACTCAGAGGGCCGTCACGACCTCATCGTGATCGATGCTCAGTGAGACAGGGGCGAGCGCGGCACGCGTGAGCCGATCCCAAGAGTAGTGGGCAACGACGAACGGGCGACACCACCGAGCGACCGTAGCGAGGTCGTTTCGGTGACTTGCCCAGTAGCGAAGGCGCTCCGCGATCCCCGCCGAGCCTACCTGGCTCGCCAAGAGGCGGTCATCGAGGTTCTTCAGGATCTCGACCGATCCGCCGACCGGCGTCGCGATCACCGGCGTACCGCTCGCCAGGGATTCGAGAGTCGAGAGCCCGAAACCTTCGAGGGTGCGGGTCGGCACAATCGAGAGATCGCAGGCTGCGTAGATGAGCGGCAGGTCTTCATCGGGGATGTACCCGGGAAACGCGATCTTCTCCGACAGTCCGAACGAAGCGGCGAGCTCGATCAGCTCTTCTCGCATCGAACCGCTCCCGGGGAGAATCAGGCGGTAGGGGCCGAGCTCGTCGCCGACCACTGCGAGTGCTCGGATGAGGTTGTCGAGACCGGTGCGTGGGATCATCCGTCGGACTGAGCAGAACAGGAGGCCCCCGGGAGGCGCATCGTAGCGATCGCGCGTCGCCTCGACGGTTCGATCGTCGTACGGGCGGAATCGATCGAGGTCGACCCCTCCCGAATGCACTTCCACCGTGGCAGGCTCGATGCCGTGGACCGCGTGCAGCGTCTCGCGCATCGATTCCGAGAGACAGATGATCCGCTCCGCGCGTCCGAGAGCCCGCCGCTCGATGCGTCGTCTGATCTCGACTTGCATCTTCACAGCGGTCCCGTGCTCTGCGAGGCGCGCGAGAGATCCTTCTCCGAAGCGTTCGGCGAGGAATTCTAGAGGCCAGGGAGAGTGGAACGTGTACGTGATCGGTGCGTCGATCGCCCCGATGGCGTGCGCGGTGAACGGTTGGTGGTGGAGGACGCGCTCGGGGGTGAAGGGAAGCAGACTATAGGCGCGACGGGCGCGACGGCGGGTGCCGAGGAAGAACGCGATGCCGCGCTGCGCTTCAGTGTCATAGAGAAAGGAAATCCAGTGCAGGTTCACTCCACTGACACGCCGTGGACCTTGGAACTCGATCGGGCCGCCCGCGACGACGGCGACTTCGTGTCCCTCTTCAACGAGGCCGCGGGCGATCTCGATGATCACTCGTCCGGCGCCGCCGATGTTTTCGATATCCAAGTAGTCTGCGGTGATCGCGATACGCATCAGAGTCCTCCTCGTCCTTTGAAGATCGGATCGATGCCGGCTGCGCTGAAGGGAATTGGGCCGAGGAGCCAAGAGTCAGCCTCCTGGGAGCGCCAAAATGAGCGGGAGAGATCGCTCAGGAGCGGGGGGAGACGCGCCGATAGCCGAATAGAGACCGTTTCCCCCCAGTCTCGGAGGCGACATGGCAGCAACGACGACCACCGCGAACTCTGCGAACCACCCTGGGCCGGCAGTCTTTCCCGCCGATCGCGATCGTTATGTAGAGGAGCATGGGAGCGAGCGGACCGGTTCGCTCGCGCTCCGGAAGATCGCGGGGTGGGGCGCTCGGCGTCTCCCCTCGGTGCGGTTCCGTCGCGCGTGCCTGAGGCGGATGGGAGTCTCTTTTCCCGCACCTGTTGATGGCGAGCGCCCCGCGTGGATCGGCCACGATGTCTACGTCGACGAGGTGTTTCCCGAGCTGGTGACGATTGAGCCCCGAGCGGTAATCGGACTCCGCGCGATGCTGATTTGTCACGACGATGCGAATCGGCGGGTCGCGCCCGTTCGAATCGGGCGCGGGGCCTATATCGGCGCGGCGGCGATCATCCTTCCCGGAGTCTCCATCGGGCCCGGGGCCAAGATCGGCGCTGGCGCGGTGGTCACGCGCGATGTGCCCGCTGATGAAGTTTGGGTCGGCGTCCCCGCGGCGCCGCTTGACCGCGCTCCCGAATCGGCCCCACCCACGCGGAGTTGAGTCGGGGGCACGGATCCGCTTCCCCCCTCCTCTCGCACTCGGTACCTTTCGTCGGTCTCCCAGAGCCACAGCCGGGAAGCCGATCCGATGCCAAAGACTCCTCCCCCGTCTTCACCAGCGTCGCCGCTGACGATCGACCTGCACACCCACATCTTGCCCGAGACGTGGCCCGATCTCGCGAGCCGCTACGGCTATGACGGCTTCGTGTCTCTCGATCATCACAAGCCGTGCTGCGCGCGGATGATGATCGGCGGGAAGTTCTTTCGCGAGATCGAGGACAACTGCTGGAGCGGCCTCAAGCGCATTGAAGAGTGTGATCGCGACGGCGTGTCGGTCCAGGCGCTCTCGACCGTTCCCGTGATGTTTCACTACTGGGCAAAGGCGGCCGACGCGCTCGACAGCTCGAAGTTTCTCAACGATCACATCGCCCAGCTGGTGGCGGAAAATCCGAAGCGCTTCGTCGGCCTCGGAACCGTGCCTCTCCAAGATCCCGATCTGGCGATCGGTGAAATGGAACGGTGCGTGAATGCCCTCGGCTTTCCCGGTCTCCAAATCGGCACGCACGTGGGGGACTGGAACCTTGACGCCCCTGAGCTGTTCCCCTTCTTCGAGCGCGCCGCCTCGCTCGGAGTGTCGCTCTTCATCCATCCGTGGGACATGGTCGGGAAAGAGGCGATGCCCGACTACTTCCTCCCGTGGCTCGTCGGAATGCCCGCCGAGACGAGCCGGGCGATCTGCTCGATGATCTTCGGTGCGATCTTCGATCGTCTGCCCACCTTGAAGGTCTGCTTCGCTCACGGCGGCGGCGCGTTCCCGGGCACCTTGGCGCGGATCGAGAAGGGGTATCACGCGCGCCCCGATCTTTGCGCGGTCCACGGAAGCAAGAACCCGTGCAGCTACATCGGGCGCTTCTATGTCGACTCCCTGGTGCACGATGAGCCGAGCCTCCGATTCCTCCTCGCTCAGATGGGACATCGGAAGATCGCCCTTGGCTCCGACTATCCGTTCCCCCTCGGCGAAGCGACCCCCGGCGCTCTCATCGCCTCTCTCGCCGATCTCTCGCCCGCAGAGAAGGACCGTCTCCTCGCTGGCACCGCGCTCGAGTTCCTCGGCCTCGAGCGGGGCCAGTTCGAGTAACCGCGGGAGACCTCGATTCGGTGTTTTTCGCGGCGCAGGCCGGCTCTATCACCATCTCTGTGCACTGGGGCGCGTCTGCCACGAGGTCGCCGGTTGGCTGCGGCAGTGTTCTCATCGTTGAGACTCCGCCCCCCCAGAGTGGCCGGAGCCCTCGGAGCATCGGATTCTTCATGGATGTCCTCGAGTGGGTGCCCGCCCCCGATGTACGTGGTTCCAGATCCCAGATCCCAGATCCGGAGTGAGTGAGATGCCCGAATCGTATGTACCCGTCGCCACGACCTCTCTCCGTGCCGACTCGAGCCTTCCCTTCGACCTCTACTTGCAGACCGAGTTCTCGGGCGATCACACTCTGTTTCGCGACGGGAGCGGGGTCTTCACGCAAGCGGACTACGATCTCGCGGTATCGCAGGGATTCGACAACTTCTTGGTCCCGGAAGAGCAGCGCGATGTGCTCTACGCGTACTGCTGTGAGCGGGTCTCGCAAGTCCTAAATCAGAGATCACGATTCTGAGAGCTTCTCCCTCTCGCACCACGGTGCAATGGACCTCAGTCTGTCCATTGCAGAAGCACCTCAATCAGCGGTCACGACAGACAGCGCTGATCGCTAGGGCACTCCGAATCGTGACCTCTGATTTAGGGGACGCATCGATTCCGTCGGAGGAGAAGGCCCAGATCGTCTATGGCTCCGGGGCAGCGATCGTTCAAGATCTCTTCGCGCACCCGAGCTGCGTGCCTCGAATCGATCAGGCGAAGAGCGTGGTCCGCGACACCGTTCGATTCATCCTCGACGACAAAGTAGCGATGAACAGCATGATCTTCATGACCCATCACGACTACTACACGCACACCCACTCGATGAACGTCGCGATCTACGGAGTGGCTCTCGCACAGCGCATCTTCGGCTCCGAGTCGATCGAGCACGACTTGCCGCGGCTGGGGGAGGGATTCCTCCTTCACGACATCGGGAAGTCGCGCATCTCCAGTGACATCATCCAGAGCCCGAACCGGCTCACTCCCGAAGAAGAAGCGGAAATGCGCCGCCACCCCCAGCTCGGTTACCGCGTGCTGGCGGAGGCGGGACGGCTCGACGAGGTCATCATGCCGATCATTCTCGAGCACCACGAACGTCTCGACGGCACCGGCTACCCGGCGGGGCTCGTTGGGGATGAAATCGACATCTACGCGCGGATCTGCTCGGTCGCGGACGTGTTCGACGCCTTGACCACCACGCGCCCCTACCGCAAGGGGATGAACACGTTCCAAGCGCTTCAACTCATGCGAGTCGAGATGGCCGGGCACTTCGAGCCGGAGTTCCTCGGGGAGTACGTTCAGATCTTCGCGCAGTGACCTGACATCCCTATGGCGGCTCTGGACTAGCGCCACCTTGGAATGCGAGCGGCAAAGACCCCTTCCCTGCACCGGGAGGGGTTTTTTCGTTTCCTCTGCCGGCTCCTCGGGGAAACGTGTCTCAATCGCTCGATCCCCGCCCCGCGCTCCGAGTACACTCCGGGGTCCAACCTGAGAAAGGACCCATCTCGTGACGAATGGCCCCCCCCGACTCCCCGATCTCGAGAGCGCGCGTGCCCTCGATCGCGAGGATCCCCTCTCGCGCTTCCGTGACCGGTTCGCGATCCCGAAGGGCCCCGACGGTGGGGAGCTCCGCTACTTCTGTGGTAACTCGCTCGGGCTCATGCCGCTGGCGGTGCCCGACGCGCTCGCCGAAGAATGCCGCGACTGGGGTGCCCTCGGAGTGAACGGCCACTTCGACGCAAAGCATCCGTGGTACAGCTACCACGACCGCTTCCGTGACCGCGGCGCGCGGCTCGTCGGCGCTCTCCCTTCCGAGATCGTCTACATGAACAGCCTGACCGTGAATCTGCATCTCCTGATGGTGAGTTTCTATCGCCCGGAGGGTTCCCGCCGAAAGATCCTCGGCGAGGCGCCCGCGTTTCCATCGGACACCTATGCGATGGAGAGCCAGGTGCGATTCCACGGCGGAGATCCCGCCACTGATCTTGTCCAGCTCGCGCCGCGGGAGGGAGAGACATACCTTCGCGACGCGGACATTCTCGAAACGATCGAGCGCGACGGGGCTGAGATCGCTCTCGTCCTCTTCTCCGGGGTCAATTTCTACACAGGGCAGGCCTTTGATCTGAAAGCGATCGCGGCTGCGGCGCACGCCAAGGGGTGCATCTTCGGAGTCGATCTCGCCCACGCGGCAGGGAACCTCGCCCTCACTCTGCACGACGACGACGTCGATTTCGCTGCGTGGTGTTCTTACAAGTATGGGAACTCGGGACCCGGTGCGATCGCCGGCGCGTTCGTGCACGAGAGACACGGCAAGGACCCATCGCTACCGCGGTTCGCGGGGTGGTGGGGGAACGATCCGGAGACTCGTTTCCGCATGCACCTCAATGAAACATTCATCCCGCACGTCGGCGCCGAAGGGTGGCAGCTTTCGAACCCACCGATCTTTTCGATGACTCCGATCGATGCGTCTCTCGCGCTCTTCGACGAAGCAACGATGCCAGCCCTCCGCGAACGATCGAAACGACTCACCGGTTACCTCGAGACGTGTCTCGCGACCCTCGGCGAGTCCGTCGAGATCATCACGCCGACCAACCCTGACCGCCGCGGCGCGCAGCTCTCGGTCCGCTTCAAGAGCGATCCGAGCGCAGTCCGAGATGCTCTCGAGAGCGCCGGGTGCGTGTGTGATTTTCGGCCGCCGGACGTGATCCGGGTCGCCCCCACGCCGCTCTACAACACCTTCGAAGACGTGCTTTCGTTCGTCAGGGTCCTCGCAGAGGTGGGGGCCAAATCATGACGGAGGCGCGATGATCGAAAAGAAGGTCACCATCGTCGGGGGCGGCCTCGCGGGGGCGCTGATGGCGAAGTACCTCGGACTCGCGGGGCACAAGGTCTCGTTGTTCGAGCGCCGCGGAGACATTCGCGACGCCACGGTCGTCAGGGGGCGCTCGATCAACCTCGCGGTGTCGACCCGCGGCTTGACCGCGCTCAACGAAGTGGGGCTCCGCGATCGCGTGCTCGAGGAAGCGGTTCCGATGCGGGGTCGCATGATGCACGCGGTCGATGGCACCCTCACCTTTCAGCCGTACTCGAAGGACCCGGATGAGTGCATCCAATCGATCTCGCGCGGGGGGTTGAACCAACTTCTGCTCACCGAGGCGGGCAAGCACGACAACGTCGACCTCCACTTCGAGAAGCGCTGCATCGATGTCGATCCCGATGCGGGGAAGGCGTTCTTCATCGATGAACGCACGGGAGACGTGAGCGAGTCAGAGGGCGATCTCGTGATCGGCGCGGATGGCGCGTTCAGCGCGGTGCGCGCCCACTTGCAACGCACCGATCGCTTCGACTACTCCCAGAGCTACCTCGACGCGGGGTATCTCGAGCTGCACATCCCGGCCGCCGCGGCGGGAGGCGGGTTTGCGATGGAGAAGAACGCGCTCCACATTTGGCCACGCGGGAAGTTCATGATGATCGCGCTCCCGAACGAGGACGGCACTTTTACCGTCACCTGCTTCTGGCCTCTCGATGGAGAGAGCTCATTCGGGCGCTTGACCAAGGAGGCGGAAGTCGCCGAGTACTTCAAACTCTGGTTTCCCGATGCGGTGCCTTTGATCCCCGACCTCATGAGCGACTATATAAAGGCGAAGCCGAGTTCTCTGGTCACGGTGCGCGCGAAACCGTGGGCGGTGGGGAAGGTCGTGCTCGTCGGGGATGCCGCCCACGCGATCGTTCCATTCTACGGTCAAGGAATGAACGCGGGATTCGAGGACTGTCGGATCCTGAACGGGCTGCTCGAGGGAAATCGCCAGCATTGGCCGGTTGCGATCGCGAACTATTCAGCGGCGCGCAAGCCGGAGGGCGACGCGATCGCCGACCTCGCCATCGCGAACTTTTACGAGATGCGCGACCACGTCGGCAGCCCGTACTTCCTCCTCAAGAAGAAGTTCGAGAAGCTCCTGCACAAGTGGCTGCCGGGTCTTTACACGCCGCTCTACTCGATGGTCAGCTTTTCGAACACGCCCTACTCGGATGCGGTCGAGCGATCGAAGCGGCAAGATCGCGCGGTCGCCATCGGTCTCGCGGGGTTCGCCGTCCTCTTGTTGTCCCTGTTCATCACTTTGGGGAGTCTCTTGTGGAACTGAACTACGGAACCTACCTCGAACTTTCGAAGCTTCTCGACTGCCAGCATGTGCGCTCCGAGCCCGAAGAGCACGACGAGCTGCTCTTCATCATCATCCACCAGACCTACGAGCTCTGGTTCAAGCAGTTGATGCACGAGTTCGACAAGGTCGAGCGGGATCTCTCGGGGAATGACCTCTACGGAGCGATTCACACCTTCAAGAGGATGCGCACCATCTTCAAGGTGCTGGTCGGACAGATGGACATCCTCGAGACGATGACCCCGATGTCGTTTACGAGCTTTCGCGACCGACTCGACACTTCGAGCGGCTTCCAGTCGATACAGTTCCGCATTTTCGAATACCGCCTCGGCTACAAGCGCGAGAAGATGATGTCGTTCTTCGGGCCCGCGGACCATGGCTACCAAGCGCTGCAAGCCGCGTTCGAGGGGAGAACCCTCACTGACTTCTTCGTCGACTTCCTCGGGCAGCGCGGAGTCGACCTGCCGATTGAAGTACGAGAGCGCGACGTCAAGAAGCAGATCGAGCCGAACGCGGCAGTGCAAAAGGGACTCCTCAGGCTTTACAAGACTGAGCCCGACCTCGCGATCCTGTTCGAGCTGATGACCGACTTCGACGAGGGCATTCAGGAGTGGCGCTATCGCCATGTGAAGTTGGTCGAACGCACGATCGGCGCGAAGAAAGGAACGGGAGGATCGCTGGGAGTCGACTTCCTGAAGCAGTCGCTATTCCTCCCGACCTTCCCGGACTTGTGGGCGATGCGGCACGAGCTATAGTTGCCGGTCCCGCACCCGGCCCACCTCGAGGGATCGCGCGACTCCTCCGCCAAAACTCCCCTCTGCCAGGAGAGCCCGATGCTGTACGACATCTCACCGCCGATCACTCCCGAATTGAAAGTCTTCCCCGGGGACACGCCGCCCTCTCGGGAGGTGCTTCTCGACATGGCGAGGGGGGACTCGATCACGCTATCGACCTTGCACACGACAGTGCATGTCGGTGCGCACGTCGATGCGTCGAACCACTACGGCACGGACGGAAGTGCCATCGAGGGGATGCCGCTCGAGCGTTACCTCGGCGAGTGTCAGGTCATTCGAGTCCCGGGCGCGCGCGGCGGAAGAGTGGCTCCGGGGGATTGGGTCGAGGCGGTGGTCGCCGAGCGCGTGCTGCTCGCGACGGGCAGCTTTCCCGATCCGACCGTATGGAACGATGACTTCGCGGGACTCGAGCCCGCACTGGTCGACGCGCTTGCGGCGCGCGGCGTGACTCTGGTCGGGATCGATACGCCGAGCGTGGATCCGCCGACTTCGAAGGACCTCCCCGCGCACCAAGCGTTCTTGCGCACGGGTGTTTCGATCCTCGAGGGGATCGTTTTGTCGGAGGTTCCCGAGGGGCGGTACGAGCTGATCGCGCTCCCTCTTCCCTTGGTGGGCTTTGACGCGAGCCCGGTGCGCGCGGTGCTCCGTACGCTCGACTGATCTCAACCTTACGAGCCCGCGGGGTTTGGTCCTCTCCGGTGGCCGGTGGCCGTATAATTTGGTCATTACTTGAACTGCCCCTCGAGGAGGTCCCATGTCGCTGGCGAGCCGTCCAACTCAACTCATCCTGGCCCTCGGCCTCGCCGTCCTCGCGATGCCATTCGTTCCGGACAGAGCCACCGCGCAGAGCATCGATCTCACCTGGTCGACCACCGCCAGCGGTGCGCTCCTCGACACCGCATTTGCGTCGGCGCTCCGTTCCGATGGCACCGTGGTCATCGCGGGGAGCACCAGTTCGGGAACCTTTCCGATCCCCGGCGTGGTTCCACCGACCGGCCAGGGGAACGACGATGCGTTCGTCCTTTGCTTCGATCCGGCTCAGACCGGCGCTGCGCAACTGGTATGGACTGCGTTCCTCGGGGGCAACGGTCTCGATGTCATCTACGAGCTCGTCGTCGACGACGCCGATCGCGTCTGGGTCACGGGCTACACCGAGTCGAACGACTTCCCGACCACTCCGGGGGCGTATCAGACGGTGCGACTCGGAGTGGGCGATGGTTTTGCTGCTCGCCTCGACTCAGGCGGCGCACTCGAATGGTCGACCTACTTCGGGGGGGCTCTGCGCGACGCTTCCACGGCACTCTTCGTGGATGGTGTCACGGCCTGGATCGCAGGGACCACCGGCTCCTCGAACCTCGCGACCACCCCGACCGCATTCCAGCCGACCTTCGGCGGTGCGCTCGACATCTTTCTCGCGCACTTGAACCCCGCCGTGAGCGGCAGCGCGTCCCTCGAGTACGCGACCTATCTCGGAGGGAGTGGTGAGGAAGGACTGTTCCCCGCCTCGATCGGCAGTGCCACGTTCGACGTCGACCGTGTGTCGATCGATCGGAACGCCGCGGGACATATTGCGATCGCGGGCTCGACCACTTCGGCGAACTTCCCGGTGACGCCGACGAGCCTTCAACCGACGATCGCGGGGGATCGAGACACTTGCTTGACGATCCTGGCGCCGAGTGAGCTGCCGATCAACCAGCTCATCTATTCCACCTTTCTCGGCGGCAGCTCAGAAGAGCAGGCCTTCGAAGTGCGGTGGCTCGAGGACGGGAGTTGCGCGTTCGCGGGGACGACCGTCTCGGCCAACTTCCCGACGCATCTCAATGCCTTCCAGACCACCTATGGCGGCGGCGCGTTCGACGGTTTTGTCGCGCGGATCCAACCCGCGTTCGCCGGCGTCGTGGGAATGATCACCAGCACCTATTTCGGAGGAAGCGGCGACGATTCGATCACCGGTCTCGCCGTGATTGACGCGAGTACGGTCGCAGTGGTCGGGAACAGCCGAGGTCCCGTGATCACCACCGGCGACGCGTTCTTTCCCAACTTCACTGCGGGGAACAACTTCGCCGGGCGCTTGCAGATCTTTGATCTCGACGCGGGAGGGAACGGGCAGATGCTCTTTTCGACCTACCTCTCCGGCCCCGGCGGCAGCGTCACGTGGGGCGTCAGCGCTCGGGCCCAGACGCTCTCGATCGCGGGGTGGACCTCGGGGGACGACTTCCCGCTCGCGAATCCGTTCTCCGGACCGGTCGATTTCATCGGCATCGCGACGGCGCTCGTCGAGACTCCGTTCGTCTCCGACGAACCGCAGTTCGAGCGGGCTGACGTGAATGGCGATGGCAGCGTGAACATCGCGGACGCGATTTCTGGACTCGGCATACTGTTCGGGAACGGGGTGTCGACGTGCGACGATGCGAACGACGCCAACGACGATGGCAGCTTCAACATCGCCGACATGATCTATTTGCTCGGATCGCTCTTCCAACAACCCGCGAACGTGATCCCCGAGCCGACCTCCTGCGGGGTCGACCCGACCGGGGATGGCCTGCGCTGTGCGGAGTTCTCGAGCTGCCCGTAACGGAGCAGCCCGTCCATAAGCAGCCCGTCACCGCGCATGACCTCGCCTCTACTGCAAGAAGCGGTGATACCCATGACGGTCGTCACGAGTCACGACCGCCTCCTAGCCGCCCCTTTCGCACCCTCGGCTCACCCGAGGCGAGTGCGATGGTTCCAATAAATGAGGGTCGGTCTCCCCCTCGGTGGGGCGTCTCGGAACTCTCCGTGGGGGACAGGTCCATCCTCCAGTAGAATCGGGGCTCAGGCACGCACTGCACTTTATGGCTATTTCCTGGAAGGAATAGATCGATGCGGAATCCTCGCCGTCGACCCCTCTCGTCGACTCTCTCGGGACTCGTGCTCGTGGCCGGATTGTTCTTCGGTTTCGCCCCAGATGCGGGAGCGACGATCGTGTCGGTCGTGATCAACGGAGAGGTTGAGTTCAACCAGATCAATCCCGGACAATTGGGAATGGTCTCGCCCCAGGCGCCTGCGTCGATCACCTTCGACGTCGACTCCGACGTGTTCGTCAACTCGACCCAGTTCAGCACACGCGGCTATCCGATTGTCGCGGGTACCTTTTCCATGACTCTCGGAACGGTGACGATGGGGCTTCAGAGTCCGTTCCCCGCCGGAGTGACGCCGTACCTTTCGATCCGGAACAACGACCCCGGAGTCGACGGCTTCATGCTGACCGACAGCATCGACTTTCCCAACGGCGTGCCGCTCGCGCAGACGGGAATCTTCGGTCAGTTCAAGGACAACTTCTACGTCACCTACTCCGGCACCACGCTACCGAGCCTCGATGTTCTCGATGCGCTCGGCACCTTCGCTTTTGTCGGCTTGTCCGTCTTCAACTGGACCATCACCGACGGGCCGTTCGATGCGATGGGCCTGATCTTCGAGGACATCACGTTGTCGACGGGCCCCGCTCCGGAGTTGTTCGTGCGCGGTGACTGTAACGGCGATGCGGGGAACAACATCGCAGATGCGATTTACCTCCTGTCGGTGCTCTTCCCGCCCGTGACCGGTCCGCCGGTTCCCGGCTGTGATTCGGCCTGCGACGGCAACGATGACGGCGCGGTGAACATCGCCGATGCCATCGCCGTGTTGAACTCCCTCTTTGGAGCGCCTCCGGCGCCGCTGCCGGCTCCGAACGGCGCCTGCGGAGAGGACAGCGCGAATCCCGACAGCTTGAGCTGCACAACGCAGTCGGCGTGCTAGGAGGCTGTCGGAATGAGTTTTCCGACAGCCTCCTAGCCCTGGAATAAGCGGAAGATTGCGAGCGAGGCGCCGGCGAATCGGCAAGCCGTAGCCGTGATCATTCGCTTATTCCAGGCCTAGCTGAGTGCTCCTGCGCGGCTCACCTGAAACAAACCGACGGCCGGAGAGCTCACGCCCTCCGGCCGTCGGTTTTTTGTCGGTCGGGGCGGTCGTGGCTCGCCCGTCAGCGCTCAGAGAGTGCACATGTCGATGTTGTCGAAGTTTCGGCCGTAGTAGCCCATGTAGTTGACCTTCCGGTCGAGGGCCTCGACGACGACTCGACAGAAGTTGATCCCGGTGAACTTCTGCGCGCTGCCGAGTCCGCCGGGGCTGAAGACGTTGATCTCCATCAGCTTGTCTCCGACGATGTCGAGTCCCACCAAGAACATGCCGTCCTGTACCAGTCTCGGGCGCACGATCTCCGCCACCTTGAGCATTTCATCGGTCACCTCCGCGGGTGCGAGACTCCCTCCTGCATGGATGTTGCTGCGCAAGTCCCCTCCTCTGCGCACGCGGCGGAAGGCGCAGTACTTCCCTTTCACGCGCAGGGGGCGACCGTTCATGATGAACAGTCTCGTATCCCCCTCGCTCGCCTTGGGGAGGTACTCCTGCGCGATGACGAACCCATCGCGACTGACCGCGTCGATCATCTGATTCAGGTTCGGAATGTCATCGGGGCGCACGAGGAATACGCTGGCTCCCCCCGACCCTTGAAGGGGCTTGAGGACAACGGTTCCCCCCTGCTCCTTGGCGAAGGCCTTGATCTGATTTGCGTCGCGCGTAATCAACGTTCGCGGGCGGACCTCTTCGGGGAAGAGTTGGAAGTACATCTTGGTGGCGGCCTCGGCAAGACCTTTGGGATCGTTGACGACGATGGTGCCGCGGCGCATCGCCACGCGCCCGAACTCGGCGCTCGCTCCAGTAGCCCAAGGGCGCGTCATGTAGTCGTCAGATGGGACGTTTCTGAGCATGAACACATCGAGCTCGTCGACGGTGATCCGTTCGCCCCGGTTTTCCTTCGCCTGAAGGTCCTTCAAGTAGGATTCCGAAGTCTTGTACTTCTTCTTCGGGACGGTGCGCGCGGTCGCGCGGATGTGTTCGTCGGGGTCATAGGCGAGATCGCCGACCCCCATGACCCAGACCTCGTGCCCTTGGTTCACCGCCTCTTGCCCCAGACGGGTCGTGGTGTATCCCGTTTCCTCGGTCATGACGTCGTTCACGAGTAGTCCGAGTCGCATGGTGTCGACTTCCTTTCGGGATCCGGATCAGCGGCTCGCGAGCTCTTCGATGAGGCCATGAGCGGTCCAAGCGAGAGCAGATCCGATTGCGTCTACCCGCTCGGGTTCTGGTGTACCAGTCCACTCGTCCATAAAGAACTTCTTCACTTCGATCGCCAGAGCGCAGCCGGTTTCTGGGTAGTTCTCGTGAATCCACCGCACGAGCTGTGCACCGCGAAATCGCACGTTTTCCCGCACGTCGAGAGTGTCACCAAGAAAGTCGAAGGCGCGGAGATCGGAGATGAATCGATCGACGACCGGAGCCCAGCGCTCGCGGTCCATTGTCCCCGTACCAACGTTCACGTCTGGGTTCTCTTCTGCGCTGGACTCTGGCTCGAGGGGGCCCGAACGCCGGTAGTTGTAGCTGTGGAGGTCGAGCACGATGAATTTTCCGTAACGCTCCACTTTCTCATCGAGGATCTCCCTGAGCCGCTCGTAGAACGCGTCGTACTCGGCAAGGGAGGCTTGCTTGATCTCCTCGCCGAGCGGCTCACGCCACACCTCCAACCCCCAGGCGTCATCGGGGGTGAGATAGACCGCAGATTCCCGGGGGCGATTGAGATCGACCTCAAAGCGAGAGCGAACCCCGATGAGGCGCGTGGGGGCGGCTGCGGTCCATAATGCGGTGAACGGATCCTCCTCGCGTAGGCGGCCCGCTGCATCGAGTGCAAAGAGGCGCAGCAACTCCTCACGAACCTCGGTTCCGTCATGGATCGCGGTGGCGACGAGGGGACCATCTCCGATGATCTCGTCCCATATCTGATCAGGCATGGGGTCTCTCCTTTCGCGGCCTCGACGCTTCGACACGGTTTCGCGCCATGCCGGGGGCCAGCGTGGCTGGAATCATGGCCGTTCCGGATGGTCCTGTCGATGGAGGAGCCCAGAATCCAGATCCACTTCCGACCGACCGCACTAGGCTCAGCGCGTTGCAACCGACGAGATCGAGCGGTCTTCCGCGATAATCGCGAGGAGATCGGCCCGCCCCGGCAGGTTCGCGATCATCGCCCGCGTGAGCCGCTCGTAATGGGCCAGAAATCGGGCGAGTTGGGCAGTGTCCAGCGAGCGCGGCGCATCTTCGCGACGCGAGGCGCGCAGCTTTGCCTCTT
>ERZ891418.351-NODE-351-length-16385-cov-6.209859_pt1 | contig 16385 bp, 6 predicted proteins | sample MGYA00521236_ERZ891418 | MGnify/ENA primary metagenome ERZ891418 (study PRJEB32303, sample SAMEA104408696) | aquatic metagenome | biome: Brackish water; feature: Chemocline; material: water | place: Baltic Sea | collected 2014-10-18T10:34:00 | depth 100 m ... | reverse complement strand
GTGCGTGACGAGGTGCTCATTCTATGAAGTAGCGTCCCAGTCGTCGAACGCTCCCTCCGGATGGCAAGGTTCAAAATCAGGCAGCCGGCCTTTTCCTCTTCCAGCACACCAAAACTAACGACACTCCGGCTGCCTGAACTCAATTTCCGGTAGTTGCGCGGGGCCGCTCACGGCCTTCATGGAATCGTCCCATCTGTCGCGAATTCCGACCACCGTCAAAGTTTGTCACCAAGCCCGCGGGTGGCTACGATGCGCACGCCTCGGGGCTCTTTCCCGGCAACGCGTGCGCGGCTTGCACGCAGGCCCGAGCAGACTGCTGCTCGAGGTACTCCCGATCGATCACTGCTCCCTATGGCGGTTCCAGTCAGGACCGTGACACGGGGGGTCCCCTCCACTTCGGAACGAGGCGAATCGAATGTGCGGCTTCTTCGGGATCATCGGCGCCCCCGGCACGCGGGTCAGCCCCGACATCTACGATGGATTGCTCATGCTTCAGCACCGCGGCCAAGACGCAGCAGGCATGGTTACGTTCGATGACCGATTCCACCTCAAGAAGGGAACCGGCCTCGTCGGAGACATCTTCCAGAAGCGGAACATGGAGCGACTGCGCGGGTCGATCGGCATCGGCCACGTCCGCTATCCCACGTTCGGCGGCGGCACCGCAGAAGATGCGCAGCCGTTCCAAGTGCACTATCCCTACGGAATCGCGATGGCGCACAACGGGAACATCACGAACTTCAATGAGCTCGAGAACTACCTCACCCACGAGAAGAAGGCGCTCCTCAACTCGACCTGCGACGTCGAGGTGATTCTCAACATGTTTGCGGTCGAGCTCGGCCGCCAAGGCGTCCCCGAGTTGAGCCCCGACGTACTCGAAAGTGCGGTGCAGGGAGTGTTCGATCGGGTGAAGGGGGCGTACTCGGTCGTCTCGATCATCGCCCACTACGGCTTGCTGGCGTTTCGCGACCCACTGGGGATCCGGCCGATGGTCTACGGCCGTCGGAAGGCCGCCGACGGGAGCTGGGAGTACGCGGTCGCATCGGAAAACGTCGCACTCGACATTATCGGCTTCAAGGTGGTCCGGGACGTCGAGCCGGGGGAGATGATCCTGTTCCGCCAAGGGGAAGAACCGGTCCATCGCTCGCTCGGCAGCCCCAAACGTCGCCCGTGCATTTTCGAGCACGTCTACTTCGCGCGCCCCGACAGCGTGATCGACACGATCAGCGTCTACGAGATGCGGCGTCGATTCGGCGTGAAGCTGGCGGAGCGTTGGAAAGAGACGGGGATTCCCGTCGACGTGGTCATCCCGGTCCCCGATAGCTCCTGCACCGCCGCTGGCACCCTCGCGAACACCCTCGGCGTCGAGTACCGCGAGGGGCTCGTCAAGAATCGCTACATCGGTCGGACCTTCATCATGGCGGGAGATGGCGAGCGAAACTCGAGCATCCGGCGCAAGCTGAACGCGATCCCGTCCCAGTTCGAGGGGAAGGACGTCTTGCTCGTCGACGACAGTATCGTGCGCGGCAACACGTCTCGACAGATCGTCGAGCTCGCCCGCCAGGCGGGCGCGCGCAAGGTCTACTTCGCGTCGTGCGCCCCTCCGGTGAAGCACGTCTGTGTGTACGGAATCGACATGTCGACGCGCGGAGAGCTGCTCGCTCAAGACCGCGACAACGAGCAGATCCGGAAGTTCCTCGGTGCCGATCACGTGATTTACCAAACCGTCGAAGACCTCACCGAGATCGCACTCGAGGCGAGCCCGAACATCGATGGCTTCTGCATGGCGTGCTTCGATGGAAAATACGTCACCGAGGACGTGACGCCTGCCATGTTCGCCCACATCGAGAACAGTCGGACCGCACAACACAGCGACGGTTAGGTCGAGCGGGTGGGCGCGGGGCCGGGGTGAGCCAGTTCCGGTCGATTCAATCCCCGCGCGCCCGGCCCCCCCGTGCACTTTCACCAGAGCCACCTGGGCTGCACTCGAATGCCCCAGAAGGGAAGGGCGCGCTCCCCAAGATCTGCTCGCGAGCATGAGCCCGCCTAAAAGCCATTGAGGCGCGCCGCAGCCGTCGAGTGGAGGCCGCTCTTCGGCGAGCTGGCGCTACATCATCGTGGCTCTCCCAGAAGTCCTCGAGGATCTCACGATCGTGGTAGGTGAATCTCGGGTGATCCCCCATCTGCGAAGCCCACCCGCGCACGAACGACTCCAGGAAGACAGCCGAACTAAGAGTCGGGTCCGCTCTCGACGACCAGGCGTCAAAGAGTTGCCGTGAGCGACGTCGAGAGACAACGGCTCCGTCCGTAGGCCCTCTCTCCGCACGAGCCTCCCTGAGTACGTTCTGCGTGTCGGGGCGGGGCGGCACAAAACGAAAAAAGCCGGGGGGCTCCATTGAGCCCCCCGACTTTGGAACGTCAGGCGACGTTCACGTGATCACGATTCCAGCCCTTACGGAACGCAGGGCGGGAAGGCGAGGCAATCGAGCAATCCGCCCGGGGTGGGATCCACGCCACAAGTGACGGGCGCGGGGAGAGGCGGAGGCCCACTCGGCCCCGGGAACAGGAGCCCCAGAATGAAGATCGCATCCGCGATGTTCAACGCGTTGTCGTCGTTGGCGTCGCAAGCCGACGCACACGGCGGAACGTTCGGACCACTCGGGCCCGGGAACAGGATCCCGAGCGCGAAGATCGCGTCCGCAATGTTCGTCGCAGCGTCTCCGTTACAGTTCGCACGGACGAACTGGTCACCCGGCGGCACGACAACGCCACCGATCAGGCCGAGATAAGCCGCAGCCAAGGCGTCTTGGTCGCCACCGAAGCCACCAAACTCCCAGCTCTGCACGATCGAGTTCGCACCCGAAGTGTGCTCGGCGTAGATCGCCGTGGTATATCCGCCACCCGCCAGGGTCCACATCGGCTCGGCGAGCGAAACGTCGAGGTCCGTGGTGGCGAGGGTCAACTGGTCGGTCCAGTCGTTTCCGACCTGGTCCTGGTTGTACACAGTACCCGGCAGGAACGCAGTGAGGTCCGCAACGGTGTTCCCCGCCACCGGATCCATCGCCGTGAAGGTATCGTTCCCATCGAGCGCGGTGGAGACACCATCTCGCGTGTCGAAGCCGCTCACGGTGTGAATGAAGCCCCAGTGGTCCCCACCCTCGAAGTAGATCCCGGTACCGCCCGCGTTCAGCGTGGCGAGCAGGTCGCCCTCGGCAGCGGTGATCCGGTAATCGTTCGGGAACGTTCCGAAACAGCACCAGATCCGCGCCGGGATGCTGAAGTCGAGTCCCGCGGCATCGAAGTTGGCGGTGGAAACGGTAAAGACGGTCGATCCTGCATTCGTCAGGGCGAGCGCGAGCGCAGCACCACTGTCGATCTGACCGAGGTTACCACCGTCGAGGATTCCCTCGTTCTTGATGATCACATCGGTCGTTCCCGCAGGAATCGGAGCCACGACGGTCGCGCTGCAGCTGGCACCGGCACCAGCGACCCCAGAGAGCCCACAGATCCAGGTCACGTCGTAGTTGTTGAGACCGGAGGTCGGGGCCGCGACGATGAACGAGGACGAGCCCGCCGGCGCAGTGCCGACCGAAACGCCGTTCTCGAAGATCTCGTAACCAACGGTCGCTTGGACGTTGTCGGTCCAAGACACGGTCACCGTGCCGGCACCCGCGTCCGCGACGCAGTTCGCCACGCCGAGGTCACCACAATCCTGGGTGACCTGGAAAACGTAGTCACCGGTCGAGATCGTGGCACCGAAGTGCGACACCCGCGCGAGGACCGACTCACCGCTCAGCATGGCGAGCGAGACGACCGAGTCGCGGAGAATACCAATGTCGGAACCGGGACACGGCGGAGGTCCGGCGTCGTCATCACAGACAATCTGGACTCCACCGCAGACGTCGATCAGGCTCAGTACGGTGTCCATACCGAGGTCCTGACCACCGCCGAAGCCGTCGTGGGTACCACAGGTCGAGAAGACGTACGTGCCGTCCGCCGGAGCGGAGAACTCGTACCAGGCGTCGTTGTTCGCAGCGCTCGCGCCGCAGGTGGCAGTGCCGTCGTTGGTCGCCACGGTGAGGTTACCGGTGGCCTGCACCCCGAGGGTCGCGATCTCGGCGTTCGCGCAGTTGTCGTTCGCCGGTCCACCGATGCCGGCGGAGCAGCAAGCCTGCGCCGACGGGTTCTGGCCGAACAGGGTCTCGACGCAGACCTCGACGATACCGGTGAATCCCGCAACGTACGGGACCGACCAGCTGGTCGTGGTCATCGGCTCGTTCGAGACAAAGACACCGTTCTCGAAGATGTCTTGCGACGTCGCGCCCGGACCACCGGTAGAGGCGATCCAAGTCGCGTCGACCGAAGTACCGGAATCGAGGCAGGAGATGCCGGTCGCCGGCGCCACCACACAAGTCGGCTCGTTGATGCAGTCGTCGTCCTGGCAGTCGATGAAACCATCGCCGTCGTCGTCGAGGCCGTCGAGGCAGTTGCCTTCGACGAATTCGATGGTCAACTCGCTGGTTCCCGTCGTGCCGTTCCAACCACCGATCTGAACCAACAGCTGTTGGCCGGTGAGCACAGGAATCGAGACTTGGGACATGAAGTTGTTCGGGCTCGCCTGCGAAGAGCAGGTGTCGTCGTCACACGCCAGACCCGGGTCACCCACGAGCGGGCAGCCGAGGGCACCGTCGTAGACGATGAGCGTGGTGTCGGTGAGAGTGCCCGGCGCACCGCAGGTACCGATCACGGCCACGCCGTCCCCGGTCGCGGTGTACAGGTACCACACGTCGGTGCTCATGTTGCCGTCACAAGTGGTCGGGCCGGTGATCGGAGCATTGATGTTGTTGAAGGCGAAGACGCCCTCTCCCACCGGGGTCGCAGTGGCGCACTCGTCGTTCGGCGCGAGCGGCTGACAGACCGCGGCAAGGGCGCAGTCGGCAGTGTCGGCGCAGTCGATCAGGCCGTCGAGATCGTTGTCGATCCCGTCGCCACAGTTGCCGGCTTCGATGCAATCGGACGAACCGGCGCAGTCGGCGTCGACGCAATCGATGTCGCCGTCCGCGTCGTTATCGATGCCGTCGAGGCAGTTCTGCGACTCGTCGCACGCGACGAAACAGTCGGAGTCGGCGCAGTCGGTGAGGCCGTCTCCGTCGTTGTCGAGGCCGTCGAAGCAATCCGCCGCTGCCTCGTGAATCTCGATGGAAAGGGCGCCGTCACCGGTCGTCCCGAGCCAACCACCGGCCTGAACGAGGTAGGTGTTTCCGGCGATCACGGGGATCGTCACCCTGGAGTTGAACGGGTTGACGCCGCCCGCCGCCACGCAGGTGTCATCGTCGGCCGCCAGGCACAGGTCGCCCGGAAGCGGACAACCGAGCGCACCGTCGTAAACGATGAGCGTGGTGTCGACGAGAGTGGTGGACTGGCAGGTATCGATCACGGCGTCGCCGTCGCTCGTCGCGGTGTACAGGTACCACACGTCTGTCGTCATCTGCGCGTCGCAGGTGTTCGGGCCATCGATCGGAGTTCCGGTGTTGTTGAACGTGAAGACGCCCTCGCCGACCGCGATCGCGTTGACGCACTCGTCGTTCGGCGCGGCCGGGATGCAGTTGATATCCAGAGCGCAGTCGACGTCGAGACAGTCGAGGTCACCGTCGAGATCGTTGTCGATCCCGTCGGCGCAGTTCCCCTGCTCGAGGCACGCCGCGTTGCCGACGCAATCGAGGTCGACACAGTCGGTGTCGCCGTCGAGGTCGTTATCGATGCCGTCCGCGCAGTTCTGCGCCTCGTTGCACGGTCCGACACCGATGCAGTCGAGGTCCAGGCAGTCGATATCGCCGTCGAGGTCGTTGTCGACCCCGTCGCCGCAGTTCAGCGCTTCGTTGCACGCGTTGGCGCAATCGGGGTCGGCGCAGTCGACGAGACCATCGAGGTCGTCATCGATGCCGTCGTTGCAGTTGCCTTCGATCCCTGCGACGAGCAGCGTGCCGGTTCCCGTGCCGCCCACCCAGCCACCGACCTGGATGAGGTAGGTTTGGCCTGCGACCACCGGAATGATGACTTCGGAGGCGAACGGGTTCGCTCCGCTCGTGGCGGTGCAAGTGTCATCGTCGGACGCCAGGCACGGGTCGCCGGGGAGCGGGCAGACAACACCGTCATAGACGATGAGGACAGTGTCGGTGAGAGACCCGATCGTGGTGCAAGTGTTGATCCTGGCGGCACCGTTGTTGGTCGCGGTGTACAGGAACCAGAGATCCGGTGCCATGTTGCCATCGCAGTCGGTCGGGCCGTCGAGTACCGCGAGAGTGGTGTCGAAGTCGAACGACCCCTCTGCGATGCCTTGTGCGAGCGTACAGTCCTCGCCGCCGTTCTGAGCGAACGCCGGAACGGCGATCACGCAGAATGCGAGGGCGATACAAAGCCTAGAAACACTCATCCGAAATCCTCCATGTTCCCCGCAGGTGTACGTACGCCCCGAGCCCCAGCTCGAATGTCGCCCTGCGGATCCCTTGCTCCCATTTCGCTACCCAACGGGGCAGCAACCCGTGATTTCTTACACTCACGCTTGCGGCCTGTACGCCTGAATTGCTCCCACAGAGGAGGAATCGAGGCATTGAGCCGCTGCGCGCTCAAACACATTCAGTTTGTTGTCGTGTTTCCAGAACCCTTGCGAAGCGACCTCGCCGCCCCCCACGTCAGAGGCTCGTCCACCTCCACGTCAGAAGCTCACGCGAGTCGATCCACCGGAGCAGGTCGCCTGCGAGCCATACTGGCCATCCGCCCACATGCCATCCGCCCACATGCCATCCGCCCACATGTGAGCCGACCGTCAGGATGAACCAACTCCTCCGCCTACGGTATCGTTGGACTCGGGCCTCGGCAAGGGTCGTTTCGAGCTCTGGCTAGCTCAGAGAGGATTTCTGGAGGAGAAACGACGGTCCACCGTGGGCGCCGAATCGATACGCCAGCCGGTCCTCCGAGCATGATGACCGACACAACTCATGATCTCGAACAACTCACCTTTGGTGCCAGGACGTACGGAACGAGCCAACAGGTGACGTCTCTGCACCTCATGCGACGGGCAGCTCATGACTTCCCCCCTGAGGAGCACGGGTCTCGACTCTCCTCGCTCCCTGTCCAGTCAAGGTTGTCACGCCATGCAATCGGGACGAAAAAAAACCGGGGGGCTCCATTGAGCCCCCCGGCTTTGGAACGTCAGGCGACGTTCACGTGATCACGATTCCAGCCCTTACGGAACGCAGGGCGGGAAGGCGAGGCAATCGAGCAATCCGCCCGGGGTGGGATCCACGCCACAAGTGACGGGCGCGGGGAGAGGCGGAGGCCCACTCGGCCCCGGGAACAGGAGCCCCAGAATGAAGATCGCATCCGCGATGTTCAACGCGTTGTCGTCGTTGGCGTCGCAAGCCGACGCACACGGCGGAACGTTCGGACCACTCGGGCCCGGGAACAGGATCCCGAGCGCGAAGATCGCGTCCGCAATGTTCGTCGCAGCGTCTCCGTTACAGTTCGCACGGACGAACTGGTCACCCGGCGGCACGACAACGCCACCGATCAGGCCGAGATAAGCCGCAGCCAAGGCGTCTTGGTCGCCACCGAAGCCACCAAACTCCCAGCTCTGCACGATCGAGTTCGCACCCGAAGTGTGCTCGGCGTAGATCGCCGTGGTATATCCGCCACCCGCCAGGGTCCACATCGGCTCGGCGAGCGAAACGTCGAGGTCCGTGGTGGCGAGGGTCAACTGGTCGGTCCAGTCGTTTCCGACCTGGTCCTGGTTGTACACAGTACCCGGCAGGAACGCAGTGAGGTCCGCAACGGTGTTCCCCGCCACCGGATCCATCGCCGTGAAGGTATCGTTCCCATCGAGCGCGGTGGAGACACCATCTCGCGTGTCGAAGCCGCTCACGGTGTGAATGAAGCCCCAGTGGTCCCCACCCTCGAAGTAGATCCCGGTACCGCCCGCGTTCAGCGTGGCGAGCAGGTCGCCCTCGGCAGCGGTGATCCGGTAATCGTTCGGGAACGTTCCGAAACAGCACCAGATCCGCGCCGGGATGCTGAAGTCGAGTCCCGCGGCATCGAAGTTGGCGGTGGAAACGGTAAAGACGGTCGATCCTGCATTCGTCAGGGCGAGCGCGAGCGCAGCACCACTGTCGATCTGACCGAGGTTACCACCGTCGAGGATTCCCTCGTTCTTGATGATCACATCGGTCGTTCCCGCAGGAATCGGAGCCACGACGGTCGCGCTGCAGCTGGCACCGGCACCAGCGACCCCAGAGAGCCCACAGATCCAGGTCACGTCGTAGTTGTTGAGACCGGAGGTCGGGGCCGCGACGATGAACGAGGACGAGCCCGCCGGCGCAGTGCCGACCGAAACGCCGTTCTCGAAGATCTCGTAACCAACGGTCGCTTGGACGTTGTCGGTCCAAGACACGGTCACCGTGCCGGCACCCGCGTCCGCGACGCAGTTCGCCACGCCGAGGTCACCACAATCCTGGGTGACCTGGAAAACGTAGTCACCGGTCGAGATCGTGGCACCGAAGTGCGACACCCGCGCGAGGACCGACTCACCGCTCAGCATGGCGAGCGAGACGACCGAGTCGCGGAGAATACCAATGTCGGAACCGGGACACGGCGGAGGTCCGGCGTCGTCATCACAGACAATCTGGACTCCACCGCAGACGTCGATCAGGCTCAGTACGGTGTCCATACCGAGGTCCTGACCACCGCCGAAGCCGTCGTGGGTACCACAGGTCGAGAAGACGTACGTGCCGTCCGCCGGAGCGGAGAACTCGTACCAGGCGTCGTTGTTCGCAGCGCTCGCGCCGCAGGTGGCAGTGCCGTCGTTGGTCGCCACGGTGAGGTTACCGGTGGCCTGCACCCCGAGGGTCGCGATCTCGGCGTTCGCGCAGTTGTCGTTCGCCGGTCCACCGATGCCGGCGGAGCAGCAAGCCTGCGCCGACGGGTTCTGGCCGAACAGGGTCTCGACGCAGACCTCGACGATACCGGTGAATCCCGCAACGTACGGGACCGACCAGCTGGTCGTGGTCATCGGCTCGTTCGAGACAAAGACACCGTTCTCGAAGATGTCTTGCGACGTCGCGCCCGGACCACCGGTAGAGGCGATCCAAGTCGCGTCGACCGAAGTACCGGAATCGAGGCAGGAGATGCCGGTCGCCGGCGCCACCACACAAGTCGGCTCGTTGATGCAGTCGTCGTCCTGGCAGTCGATGAAACCATCGCCGTCGTCGTCGAGGCCGTCGAGGCAGTTGCCTTCGACGAATTCGATGGTCAACTCGCTGGTTCCCGTCGTGCCGTTCCAACCACCGATCTGAACCAACAGCTGTTGGCCGGTGAGCACAGGAATCGAGACTTGGGACATGAAGTTGTTCGGGCTCGCCTGCGAAGAGCAGGTGTCGTCGTCACACGCCAGACCCGGGTCACCCACGAGCGGGCAGCCGAGGGCACCGTCGTAGACGATGAGCGTGGTGTCGGTGAGAGTGCCCGGCGCACCGCAGGTACCGATCACGGCCACGCCGTCCCCGGTCGCGGTGTACAGGTACCACACGTCGGTGCTCATGTTGCCGTCACAAGTGGTCGGGCCGGTGATCGGAGCATTGATGTTGTTGAAGGCGAAGACGCCCTCTCCCACCGGGGTCGCAGTGGCGCACTCGTCGTTCGGCGCGAGCGGCTGACAGACCGCGGCAAGGGCGCAGTCGGCAGTGTCGGCGCAGTCGATCAGGCCGTCGAGATCGTTGTCGATCCCGTCGCCACAGTTGCCGGCTTCGATGCAATCGGACGAACCGGCGCAGTCGGCGTCGACGCAATCGATGTCGCCGTCCGCGTCGTTATCGATGCCGTCGAGGCAGTTCTGCGACTCGTCGCACGCGACGAAACAGTCGGAGTCGGCGCAGTCGGTGAGGCCGTCTCCGTCGTTGTCGAGGCCGTCGAAGCAATCCGCCGCTGCCTCGTGAATCTCGATGGAAAGGGCGCCGTCACCGGTCGTCCCGAGCCAACCACCGGCCTGAACGAGGTAGGTGTTTCCGGCGATCACGGGGATCGTCACCCTGGAGTTGAACGGGTTGACGCCGCCCGCCGCCACGCAGGTGTCATCGTCGGCCGCCAGGCACAGGTCGCCCGGAAGCGGACAACCGAGCGCACCGTCGTAAACGATGAGCGTGGTGTCGACGAGAGTGGTGGACTGGCAGGTATCGATCACGGCGTCGCCGTCGCTCGTCGCGGTGTACAGGTACCACACGTCTGTCGTCATCTGCGCGTCGCAGGTGTTCGGGCCATCGATCGGAGTTCCGGTGTTGTTGAACGTGAAGACGCCCTCGCCGACCGCGATCGCGTTGACGCACTCGTCGTTCGGCGCGGCCGGGATGCAGTTGATATCCAGAGCGCAGTCGACGTCGAGGCAGTCGAGATCACCGTCGAGGTCGTTGTCGATCCCGTCCGCGCAGTTGCCTTGCTCGAGGCACGCCGCGCTGCCGACGCAATCGAGGTCGACACAGTCGGTGTCGCCGTCGAAGTCGTTATCGATGCCGTCCGCGCAGTTGCCGGTCTCGACACACTGTGCAGCGCAGTCCGGGTCGGCGCAGTCGATGAGACCATCGAGGTCGTCGTCGAGGCCGTCGAAACAGAAGCCCTCGAGCCCCGCGATCTGGAACGTGTAGTCCCCGTTCGCGATGGTGGATCCGAAGTGGGAGATCCGAATCAGGACCGACTCACCGGCGAGCATGTTCACGGTGATCACGGAATCGCGGAGGATTCCGGTATCGATCCCCGGGCCGCACGGAGGCGGACCCGCGTCATCGTCGCAGGCGAGCTGGGTGCCGCCGCAGACGTCGAATGCGGCGATGACGGTGTCCATGCCGAGGTTGAGGCCTGGCGCGTCGTGGGTCCCACAGGTCGAGAAGACGAATTGCGCACTGTTGGGAGCCGTGAAGGAGTACCAAACGTCCGGGTTCGTTGCGGACGCGCCACAGGTGGCGGTCCCGTCGTTGGTCGCGGTACTCAGGTTGCCGAGATAGACCGTGGCAAACGCCGCAATCTCCGCATTGATGCAATCGTCGTTCACCGGTTGTCCGAACGCCGGAACGGCGATCGAACAGAGGGCAACGGCGAAGAGTAGCCTCGAAAGTGTCATCCAGATCCTCCCTGTTGCCTGCGAGTCCCCGCGTCGAAGAAGTGTTCGAGCCGCGACCTGCAGATCCCTGTACTGCGACGTGCACTACCCCCCCAGGGGTAGCGACCCAATTCTCGGACGACACCCGTACCCATTCCGCTCGAGATGAGCAGATCCTAGTCGGACCGCACGAGTGTCTGGATTTTGTTGCGTATTGGAGCCCGTTCTTCCGCTGGCGCTGACCAGTGACGTCCGTGTCTCAGCGGAGCGTGGGACTACGGTAGCGTTCAGAAGTGTCGGCAACAAGGGGCTCGATAGACCCGCACACTAGGAATTCGGAGCAAGCGTGGTCGACGCTCCGTCGCCGGCGGATCACTCGCGGAACAACCGAGTGGGGGGAAGAGGAGGGGCGAGTTCTGTTCGGAGCTCGAACGAAACGACAGCTCGACAGGCTGCCATTCTGGGTGGTTATTCTGCGGCCACGAGCTGGAGTGGCCTCAGTGGGCCTCTTCGAAGAGGCGGATGAGCCGATCGGCTTCATCGCGATGAGCCGAGACCGGGTAGAGCCGAATCAGCCGGTGGAGGGTGGGCTGAGCTGCCGCCAGTCGCTGCTGACGCTCCGCGAGGATATGAGCCATTCGGTGGAGAGCAAATGCATGCGTCTCTCCCGTGGGCAGAAGCTCGTCGAGGGCGTGGGCGTGGTAGAGCGCCTCGCCGTACTCCCCGAGACCCACACAGAGCTCGAGGAGCTCGAGACGAAGGACCGGGTCGATGCTCCGCTGGGGAAGAAGTTTGCGTTTCCGCAACCAGAGGCGCCGGCGCCGGGTCTCGCTTCCAAAGAGAAGGCGACGCCTCACGCGCCAGTTCCAGGCGACTTCAGCTTCACGCTCGACCTCGGCGGGCAAGATCGCAGAGATCTCCTGCAAGATCAGATGAGAGATGATGGGGAACTGCACTGCGAACACGAGCACCAGGCACGCCGCAGTCAAGCCGACCGAAGTTCCGGCTCCGACCACCAGAGCGATGTAGACCACCAAGGAAACGAACACCGCGGTAAGGGCAGCGAATCGAACTTGCCGCATCTGGCCCCAGATGGAGCTCTTGCGGAAGTAGTAAAGGGTTCCCCCCACGACAATTTGGATCGCGGTAGGGATGAGCAGTGCGCTCATCGATTCACTCCTGGTCCACGGTTCACTTCGCCACACGAAGCGCGAAAGCCCACATGAGCGCAAAAGCCCACACTGAGTGCAAAAGCCCACACTGAGCGCTCAAGGATTGAGAGCAGGCCCGGCCCTCAAGATGAGCGAGAAACGCACGATGGGTATCACCCGGCACTACGGCGTCAAAGTGCCCGCACCGCCAAGAATGCCTGCGTCGCCGAAAGTTACTGCGTCGCCGAAAGTTGCTGCGTCGCCAAGAACTACTGCGTCGCCAAAAGTGATCGCAATGCCAAGAGTGACCAGGTGTCCAGACCCGTGGACTCGCATGTGCACCGAGGGACCTGCAGGCGCCATCATAACACCGGTTGGGGGCCCGACTACCCTCGGGGAAGACCGGGGAATGGCCAGCGGATGCCAACCACGGCGACGCCAAACGGCCCGATGTGCCCCCGCAAAACGCCCACGCCCCCTCGAAGAGTCGACGGCCGGGGACCACCCGCTTGCGACGGGAGCCGATCGCGATCCGCAAGAGGCCCAAAAGGGTCCTCCACAGAAGCCACGTCCTCTCGCAACTCCAAGCTCCTTGGAGAATTGGAGAACTTTGCTATGATGCGGTCCCGGGCCGCGGGCGCAGATCAGTTGTGTGGCTGATCCATCGCTGGACTTGAGAAGTCGCGTTCGGTCGGGGTGAACACTCGTGAAGAGTTCCTCATGTCAGACTTTGGCGTTCGTGGACGGATCCCTTTCGGGGAGCCCCGTCAGTCAGCGCACCACAAACTGGCCTTCGTCAACTGGCTCGTAGTGATCGGTTCGATCACTGTCGGGCTCTCTTCGGGTTGTGGTGATGATACCGATCCTTCGAGGAGCAAGGCACAGTCGCTGACCCACCCCGCTTGGTTCGCCGAGGTGACCGAATCCACGGGCCTCAACTTCACCTACCAAACTTTCATCACGGATCGACGCCCAATGCCCTCGGTCATGGGTGGCGGGCTCGCTCTGTTCGATGCGGATGGTGACGGCGATCTCGACGTGTACCTTGCGAACGGGTCCTCCGAGACCCCGATAGGAGCGCGCGGCACGCGACCCGCTGCCCGGTTCTTCCGCCAAGAGAGTCCGCTTCGGTTCCGGGACGCAACCCTCGAGAGCGGCCTTGGAGATCCGGGTTACGGCCAGGGGGTGGCCATTGGCGACTTCGACAACGACGGTGCTCCCGATCTCCTCGCCCTGAACTACGGCCCCGACGCGCTCTACCGAAATCGTGGAGATGGGACTTTTGAGGATGTCACCGAGCGCGCCGGGATCCACATACCCGGGTGGTCGGTCTCGGGCGCTTTCGTCGACATTGACCGCGATGGCTTCCTCGATCTCTACCTCGTCCAGTACGTCGAGTTCGATCCGACAAAGTCGTGTACGGACAGCGCAGGCCGACCCGAGTTTTGCGGGCCTCTCGCCCATCCTCCGCTCCACGACATCTTGCTGCGGAACCGCGGCGACGGGACCTTCGAGGACATCTCGGTTTCGTCGGGAATTGCCTCGGCCGTCGCGGCGGGATTGGGAGTCGTGGCACAGGATTTCAATGGCGATGGTTGGGTGGATCTCTACGTCGCCAACGACGCATATGCGAACCAGCTGTGGATCAATCGCGGCGATCTCACCTTTGTCGACGAGTCGATCCCGCAGGGGGCTGCGTTCAACATGAACAGTCAGGCCGAAGCGGGGATGGGAGTGGTCTCCGAAGACTTCGACGGAGATGGTTTGCCCGACCTTTTCATCACGCACCTTGTCAAAGAAACGAACACTCTCTACCGAAATCTCGGCGGAGGCGTGGGATTCCAGGATGCGACCGGCGCGAGCGGGCTCGGCTCGTCGAGCATGCGTCACACCGGGTTCGGCACCTCCGCTATGGACGTCGAACTCGACGGCGACATCGATCTTGTGATCGCCAATGGCGGCGTCAATCGCGGCGCTCCGATCGCGGGATCCAATCTGCCCGATCCGTGGCCGCTCTACGCCGAGTCGAACCTTCTCTACCGCAACGAGGGTGGCGGCCGGTTCGCGATCATGGACGATCCGAGCTTCTCGAAGAGGCAAGAGGTGAGTCGTGGCTTGGTCACGGGGGACCTCGACGGCGACGGCGACCTGGACATGATCGTCACGAATCTCGACTCTCCGACTCGCGTTTACCGCAACGATGCCATCCGCCATGGATCGTGGTTGCGCATCCGCGCGATCGACCCTGCCCTGGGGCGCGACGCGATCGGGGCCCGCATCACGATTCGGGACGGCGGTGCGACGCGCACTCGCACGGTCTCGCAGGCGGTCGGATATGGGAGTTCAGGACCGGTGGAGGCTCACTTCGGGGTCACCCAAGTCCCGACCTCAGCCACCGTGCGCTGGCCGAGCGGTGAGTCAGAGGAGTTTCCCCTTCCCGGCGTCGATCGGGCTCTGACGCTCCGGCGGGGCACTGGAACCCCAGAGCGATGACCGCTGAAATTCCCAGACCGCACACGCGATCCAACCGAACCATGCTCCTCGTCGCTGGCCTTCTCCTCATCGTGTGCGCCGTGGTCTTTGCTCCGCAGTTCCTCGCCGATCCGCCATTGATTCCCAACCCCATCGCCGAGGGGATGGAAGCGGCTGTGAAGCGGGTCATCGGTTCTGCTCGCGCGGATGTCGTCGCGAACCCATCCTCCGAACCTGCTTGGCGAAGATTCGCCAACCTCCTCGACTCTCACGATCTCAACGAAGAAGCGGTGATCGCGTACACGCACGTCCTCGCTCTCAACCCGGGAGATTCTGCCAGCCGCTACAACTATGGATTGCTCCTCGAATACGTGGGGCGTTCGGATGAGGCTCTGATCGAGTTCGAAACGGTCGTCGCTGCCCGACCGACCGACTCCGCACCGCACCACCGCATCGGCGAACTCCACGCACGTGAGGGGCGACAGGCGGAAGCGGAAGCGGCCTTCCGGCGAGCGCTCGAGATCTCTCCTGATTCACAGATCTCCCAACGGGGGCTGGCGATCGCGCTCAACGCCCTCGGCAAGACCGGCGAGGCGATTGCTCTCCTCGAGCCGCTCGCCGCCGCGGTGCCCGCCGACCGTGGGACCACTTCTTCCCTCGTTCAGGCGTACCAGCGCAACGGACAGCCGGAGAAGGCAGCCGCCCTGAATAGCGTGCTGCCTCCCGCCGACACTCTCGCGCTGAGGGACCCCATTCGTCATGCGGTCGTGAGCCTGGCCGTCGACAGCAAGTCGTGCATCGATCGCGCGAAAGAGTTCGAGCGCTCGAGCCAATTCCAACTGGCGATCCAGGCGTTCGTGCTGGCCGCCGAGGGAGCACCGGAGTCAGCCGCGATCCCCGACTGGATCGGCCGCAACTATATGCGCCTGGGGCAGCCGCGACTCGCGATTCCCCATTTCGATCGCTCGGTCGCACTCGACCCTGGCCGAGCCAACGCCTACTTCAATCGGGGTTCTGCCTACGAGTCCACCGGCAACCGCACGGAGGCGATCGGGGACTACCGACGCGCGGCCACTATCGATCCCGAACACAAGCTCGCGAAGGCTCGCCTGCAAGCCCTTGGGGCACTCTGATCAACTCAAGTAGCAATCCGCGAGATCGGGCCGTACTGAGGTCGGTACATACCAGGTGAGTCCGGTGGCAGCTGCCGACCGACGTCGTGCCGATCGCATTCCAAGTTTGGTCGGAGGTCGCTTCCCTCGATCGAAGTGACTTCAGGTCCGGGCGGTGGCCAAGTTCGCACTTCTGCCCCGGGCGCTCCACTTGACTCCCCGAAGGGGCGTGTCATGCTCTCCCGAATGCACCAACAGACCGATTCTCCCGCAATCTCCTCGCATGCGAGCATTCCCGAGACACGCACTCCAGGCCCACGCCGAGGGACCGGAGCTGCTCTCTCCTGTGCACTCGCTGTCGTTCTCCTGGCCGTCTCGAGCTGCACTCCTTCGAAGCCGCCGCCTCCGATTACCAGGCTGTCGAATCTCGACGTCGATCCGCTGATCCTCGCGCGCGTCGATGAAGAGGTGCGGAAGGCTGCGGACGCCCCTGGAAACCCAAAAGTGCGTTGC
>ERZ891418.349-NODE-349-length-16405-cov-5.151070_pt1 | contig 16405 bp, 12 predicted proteins | sample MGYA00521236_ERZ891418 | MGnify/ENA primary metagenome ERZ891418 (study PRJEB32303, sample SAMEA104408696) | aquatic metagenome | biome: Brackish water; feature: Chemocline; material: water | place: Baltic Sea | collected 2014-10-18T10:34:00 | depth 100 m ... | reverse complement strand
GCGAAGATCCTCGTCTGCGATGACGACGACTCCGTGCGGATGGCGATCGAGGGAGTGCTCTCTTCGGCGGGGTACTCTATCGTCGCGGCCGGGCATCCAAAAGAAGCGCTTCGCATGCTGGAGGAGGATGAATCGCTCCCCGACCTCCTTCTCACTGACATTGTGATGCCCGATCTCGATGGCCACCAGCTGGCCGGCCGGGTCCGAACGCTCCACCCGAGTATTCGGGTTCTCTACATGTCAGGCTACGCCAACTCGGGACATGTCGAAGAATCACAATGGTTGACCAAACCCTTCTCCGCAAAGAGTCTGCTCAGCCGCGTGCGCTTCCTGCTCGATCCGGAGGGCACGAAGCGTCCGCGAGAACCCGAGAGGGGTTAGTCCAGCTCATCGAAGATCCGCGCACATTCGCGAAGACTCCGGCGCACTTGCTTCGGCCAGGAAGCTTTCAAGCGACGAAACTGCTTCGCCGCGAGCTCGAGGATCGAAGTCACAGTCGCGACCGCCAAACCTAGAGGATCGACACGCTGACCACTCGCTTCCACGTAGCCGGCGAGAAACGCAGCTCGGAATTGATCAACATCCGCGATCAACTTTCGTTGCCCCAGCATCCACAGTTGAGCGCAGAAGCTGCCGAGGTCGACAGTCGTGTCGCCCCACCCCGCCCACTCGACATCGAGAAGCCAATCCACGTCGGGTCCGACGACGATCTGCTCCGGATGGAAATCCCCATGGACCGTGCCGAACGGTCCGGCTTGGCACTCCTTCTCGAGCCTGGCGAGACGCCTGAAAATCTTCCGCGCGTTCAAATCCAGGTCGGCGGCGGCGAGGTCGAGGAGTCTGGCTGTCTCCGCATGGTCGCGGAGACGATGAGAGGTGTCTCCTGCCTCCTCGGAAAACGCACCACTCTGATGAAGGTTGGCGATGCGAATGCCCGCTCGTTCCGCGTACTTCACACCGTCTTCCCCCTCGAGGAGACTCGCGAGCGTGTCCCCCGAGATCTTCTCCATCGCGACGATCTCCAACTCGGGGATCGCGAACAAGACCCGGGGCACTTGCAAGCGAGTCGTCGTCCCGAGAGCTTCCCTGAGTCGGGTCGTGATCGAGCTCACGGTATGTGCGAGATCCTCCCGCTCGAAACGAAGAACCATGGAGATGTGCGCGGGGGAACTCTCGCCCGGGACGAACCAGTAACTATCGCAACTAGAGACGAGACGTCGCTCCGGTTTGTAGCGCAGAATTTGAATGGCAAACTGATCCGCATCGAACACCCACCCCGGGGGGACGAGCGCGCGCAGCTCGGGTTCCAGCTCTTTGGCGAGGGTCTTCGGATCTCGGATCCAGGGGAGGTGAGGCAACCGCGAGTCGTTTGGAAACTCGAGCCACACCGTGCGCAGCTCGGGGAACAACAGAATCTCGGGAATCAGTTGCCCGGGCACGATGGCAGCGGCATCGGAGCGTCTCACCTCACGCTCGAAGGTCGCCTCCGACTCACAGCGCGCATAGAGCGAAACCTGCCGCGCACTCGACGACTTCTCAGGAAGAAAGCGCACATCGACCGCGATGACCGCGTCCTTGCCGGGGTGCGCACGCAGATGCCGAAGTTCGCACGACTCGAGCTTGGCTCCCGCCGTGCACTCGGCGCGCAGTCGCTCGAGAATGGCACCTGGCCGCAGCAGCTCGCACAGCTCGGGTCCAAGGGATTCGGGGACGTGGAGCGCGTACGGCGTTCGAGCCCCGGACCCACCGGCTCTTTCTAGGGTCACTTTTGTACCTTGAGGAGGACGCGCTGCTGGTCGTATCCCGGGGTCCCATGACGTTCCCTGAGCTTGGTCTTCCGATGGCTCCCGACCACCGAAATCGAGGAGAACCCGGCGCGCTCGACGACGTCGAGCATGAAGGTGCGGGTCGGCAACATTTGGAAGCGCCCTGGCTTCTTGCTCTGACGGCGCACCAGCACCGCCTGGTCCTCATGCTCACGAGAAATTGCTTCGACATACTCGATGAACGCAAACTCACCGGTCAATTCGAAGATCCGATCGATGGCCAAGAGCGGGTGACGCACGTGGTGGAGAACCGCGAGGAAGAGGACGATGTCGTGGGTTCCGATGTCAGCGGCGCGAAGGTCGAAGAAATCGCACGGGCGGAATTCGACGCGCGAACCTTTCCACCTGTGGATCAGATCGAACTTCTCCCGCGCCGCAGGGTGCTGATCGACCGCGAGAATCGGCGCGGCCCCGCGCGATTCGAGCTCGAAAGAGTAGAAGCCCTCGTTGCACCCGATATCGAGAACCGAGGTCCCCGTCAGGTCCGCGGGGAGGTCCATCATGGCGAGCTTGTCGGACTCCGAACTTCCCGTTTCGCCTTCCGTCGTCACCCCATCCGCGAGCGGGATGCTCTGATACCATTTCTGAGTTTGAATCTGTTCGAGGAGTTCGTCACGCTCGACCATAGTGAAGGTCCTTCCAAAGTAACGCTGCCCGCTCTCTCCCCCTCTCGGGGCGCACTCGATCCGACCAGGCCGCAGCCGCGCTCAGCAACCCCAGTGCCGCATTGGCAAACGCAGAGGGGGGGCCAGAGATGGAAGTTTCAGCTCCTCGGACCGCGCCCAGAGGGCAACACCTACTCCGAGATCGGTCAGAAACTACACCGGAGGGGGACGGAGCGCGGGCGAGGTTGCCCCAGAACGGAGGCCTCCTCGCCCACGCAAGCTCATTGTGCCATGGGCACAGCGAGAGCACAGCATCAGGAAACCGAGGATCGAGATCGGATCGGCGATGTGGATCGTTCCGTCGCCATCGCGTCCCGCGGCACGCTCACGGACAAGCGGCTCTCAGAAATGGCAGGCGGTCCGAGTGAGTTTCCCGGTAGCATCCTCGCCTTTCGTTGATCGCCCGCCCCAGTTGCCTATACTGTGGCGTTATCCCAGCCACCGACTGGAATTACGTCAGCGCCCCCCCAGGACCCTTGCCCGCTCGCCACGGGCACCTTGCGAGTCGCTGATCCAATCAGACCCCGTGACATCGACCGAGCGCGCAACCGTGCCGCACATCCCCACGGCGGTCCCCCCTGGAGGAGAACTAGTATGATCTTCGGGAAGATGTGGGCCGCCGTTCGCGCCCAGTTCAACAAGCTCGCCAACATGTTCTGGGAAGCGGATCCGATCGCCCAGATGCAGTACGAGTACGACATGGCCGTCGAACAGATGAAGGAGGGGCGCAAGGGGCTCGAGATCTATCGAGGGCTCGTCGAGCGCGTGTCTCGCCAAGTCACCGACGGCAGTCGTCACGTCGAGCGCCTCGAAGCGCAAACCAAGAGCTACCTGAAGATCGGCGATCGCGAGAGCGCCGCGAAGTTTGCGCTCGAGCTTCAGAAGCTCAAACGCGATCTCGCCGAGAACGAGTCTCAGCTCTCGATGCACGAGCAAGCGTACGAGAACAACCTCAAGAAAATCCAGCACGCGAACAAGTCCCTCGGTGAAGTGCGCCAGAAGATCCGGAAGTACGACGCCGAGCTGAAGATGAGCGAAGCAGAGGCGGAAGTCGCTGCGCTCGCCGAGAGCTTCGAGATGAACGTCACGACCGACTTCGGGCAGATCGAGCAGGTGATTCAGGACCGGATCGATGGGAACCGCGGCAAAGCTCGGGTTGCCGCCGACATGTCGAAGCGCGGGATCGCCGACATCGAGGCGGAAGAGCGGCTCGAAGCGTCTCTCGCCGATCAGGCCCTGGCCGACTTCGAAGTCGAGCTCGGCCTCGCCTCGCCCGAGACGACAACCATCGAAGAGGCCCCGAAGCAGCTCGGCAAAGAAGAGAGCTAGCTCTACTCCATTTCGACGACCGCACAACGCCACCACCGAGTGCACACCATCCGTAACATCAGGGGGGACCAACCTTGAGCGCTGGCAACAAACCAAAACCCGTCTTTTACATCGTGATGATCCTCGTCATCGGCGGCCTCGTCGCGTTGGCGATGAGCCAAATGGGCGACCAAAAATCAGACGAGGGCTCCGGTAGTTTCTCGGACGACGAACTCAAGGATCTCCAAGGAGACATCGAGTTCCCCGACGAGACCGGAATCACCACCGTTCAGGAATACGAGTTCGTCTCGACGACGCGCCTTCCCGAAGTGAAGGGAGTCTCCAACTACAAGGAGCTCACCGATCGCACGGTGAGATTTGCGATCAACGTGTGGGCGGGGTGGGGACCGATCATCCACGCCAACGGCGGGTTCTCGCCGGGGAAAGAGTGGACTTCGCCGGGCGGTGAGCCGTTCAAGGTCGAACTGGTCCTCATCGATGATCCCATCGCGATGCGGGATAGCTATGCGGCTGGGGAAGTGCACATCGGCTGGGCGACCCTCGACATGGTGCCGCTCTTCATGGAGTCGCTGAAAAAGGACTCGCGGGTCATGCCGCGGATCTACCAGCAGGTCGACTGGTCGAACGGCGGGGATGGAATCGTCGTCCGGAGTTCGATCCAGACGATCTCTGATCTTCGGGGGAAGACCGTAGTTCTCGCCCAAAACTCGCCGTCGCACTTCTTCCTCTTGAACGCTCTGATCAACGCCGGCGTACAGCCGAGCGAGGTCAGCTTCAAGTTCACTCAAGATGCGTTCCAGGCCGCAGCTGCCTACAACGCCGACAAGTCGATTTCCGCGTGCGTGAGCTGGGCTCCCGACATTTACAACCTGTCGGAAGTGAGCGGAAACAAGCTGATCGTGACTTCCGCGACGGCGAACAAGCTGATCGCCGACGTCTGGTTCGCCCGCGCTGACTTCGCGAAAGATCACCCGGACATCACCGAGGGACTCGTCCGCGGCATCTTCGATTCGATGATCGCGCTCGAGCAGCAGTCGGCCAAACAGGAGCTCGCCCAACTGATGTCAGACGGCTTCTCCATCCCGCCGGATGATTGCCTCGCCATGCTCGGCGACGCGCACTCGACGAACTATGCGGAGAACCGCGAGTTCTTCATGAACAAGAACAACCCGACCAACTTCGAGCGCACCTGGAACACGGCGTACTTCCTCTACACCCGGATCCGTGCGGTCACCCAAAAGGTTCCCTTCGACCAAGTGATGGATTACTCGATCATTGAGAAGCTCGGCAAGGAGGAGATCTACGCGAGCCAAACCTCCGATTACGGAATGGTGTTCGCGCCCGCGGCGGCGAGTTCATTCGATGTCGAGGACGAGATCCTCACCAAGACGGTGGTCATCAACTTCTACCCCAATAGTTGGGACATCTCGAAGGTGACCACGAAGACTGCGAACGGGAAGACGATCGAAGAGCTCTACGACCCGAATGCGAAGTTCATCATCGAAGAGGTGGGCAAGCTCGCCGGCCAGTATGGAACCGCGCGGATCGTCATCGAGGGGCACACCGACGCGTCGATGCGCGGCAAGGTGAACGCCTCCCTGGTCAAGGACCTCGCCATGAACCGCGCGAATGCGGTGAAGCAGGCGATCGTGCGCAAGTTCGACACCCTCCAGCCGAACCAGTTCTCCGCCACCGGCATCGGTTGGGACCGCCCCGCGGATCCCCAAGACCCGAAGAATCACGCGAAGAATCGCCGCGTCGAGATCAAGGTCTACCCCGCCGAGGCGGTGAAGTAACCGATGGCGCAACTCTTCCCACTGCGAGTTCGACCGGGCCGGGTGATGCGCTGGGCCCTCGGTACCTCGGCGGTCCTCCTTCTCTTCGCCGTGTGGGAATACCTCACGTGGGGCACCGAAGCCGAGTCGCGGATCGTCTCTCCGGTCACCCTTCCGAGTCCCCTCGAGGTGTACATGAGCATCGGGAACCTGCTGACGGAGCGCGATCTCCTGAAGGGAGTCTCCGCAACGTTGTGGCGGGTCTTCCTCGGCTTCGGGCTCTCGATCGCGGTGGGCGCACCGCTCGGAGTCCTCGCCGGCACCTGGCGAGGGATCGAAGCGTTCTTCGCCCCGTTGAGTCTCTTTGGCCGTAACATTCCGATCGCCGCGTTGATCCCGCTGACCGTGCTCTGGTTCGGGACCGAGAACTATCAGAAGGTGATGTTCATCTTCTTCGCCACCGTGCCCTTCGTGTTCGGGACTGCGGTGCAGGCGGTGGTCGAAGTGAAGGATCGGTACGTCGAGACGGCGCTCACGCTCGGCGCGAGTCGCGGGCAGGTTCTGAGAAAAGTGCTCTTGCCCCTCGCATTGCCCGCGATCTACACCGGGAACCGAATCCTGTTCGGTCTGGCGTTCGGCTACATCATGCTCGCCGAGGCGATCAACGCGAAACACGGCCTCGGTCACCTGATCATGACCAGCCAACGGCGCGGGCTGAACGAGCACATCTACGTGATCTTGATGGTGATCGGGCTCATCGCCTACGCGATCGATCGGCTGCTCTTCTACATCGAGAAGTCCCTCTTCCCCTACCGGGAGAAGTCATGAGCGGCGCCGACAATCCATCCTCGGCAGAGACCGAGACCGGGCAGCATCCCGCCCCAGCCGCGACCCCTGAGTCACCGCCAGTGGTCGAGTTCAAGAATGTCACCAAGACCTATGATTCAGGGACGATACGCGCGTTCACCGCGATCGAAAATGTGAATTTCACCGTGCCCGATCGACCGGATCACGGCGAGATGATTGCGATTCTCGGCCCGAGCGGCTGCGGGAAGTCGACGATTCTTCGCCTGATCGCGGGGCTCTCTCCGCAACACCCCGCGACGACCGGTGAAGTGTTGGTCAGCGGCACGCCGATCCTGGCCCCCGGAGCCGACCGCGGCATGGTGTTTCAGGCGTACACCTCGTTCGACAACCGCAACGTGTTCGACAACGTCGCGTTCGGTCTCGAGTGTTGCGGCGTCCCGCGAAAGGAGAGACGGGAGCTCGCGCGCGAATGGATCGTGCGCGTGGGCCTCGACCCCGATTCCGATGGAGACAAGTACCCCTACCAGCTGTCGGGTGGAATGCGTCAGCGAGTCGCGATTGCGCGCAGCTTGATCCTGCACCCGAAGATCATGCTGATGGATGAACCGTTCGGCGCGCTCGATCCCACCACCCGGACTCGGATGCAGGATCTCCTCGTCGGCCTGTGGCGCGATCTCGAGGCGACTGTCTTCTTCGTGACCCACTCGATCGAAGAGGCGGTCTACCTCGGCGATCGCATCTACATACTCTCCACCTCGCCGGGAACGATCCTGCGCGAAGTCGAGGTCCCGGCACCCGACCGCCCCGCGCGGGAGATGCAGCGTGAACCTAAGTTCGTCGAGTTGGTGTTCGAGATCCGCGAGATCATCGAACGGCTCGAAGCTCAGAACGAAGAGAAGCTCGGCGGGTAAACCCCGCTCTGAGGAGACTCAAAGCCGATGGCCAGACGCGCGAAAGCCGGACTCTGGAGCTACCTGTCCCAGGCGTTCCTGTTCCGGTGGAATCTACTCTTCGCGCTCGGCGGCGCGGCGGCCGCCGCATTGAGCCCCGCGCCAGAAGTGTTCCTGCCCCTCATCGGGGCTGTGGAGCTCGCCTACCTTGCGGGGGTCACCTCGATTCCGAAGTTCCGCTCGGCCATCGATGCCAAGACCCACGCCGCCGGTCAGGGCATCCCGCTGAATGCCGGGTCCAATCCCCAAAAGACGCTTCAAGCGCTCCTCACCGGACTCGATTCGGTGTCGCTGCGCCGCTTCGAGGCGCTCAGGCGCCGCTGCCTCGACATGCACTCCATCGCGCGCGGGGTCGGCGGGCGGGCGGGGGGTCGCGGACAACGCAAGGCGGAGCAGCTGACCAACCCTGGTCTCGATCGACTCTTGTGGACGTTCCTGCGGATGCTCTCCTCGCGCACCTCGCTCGAGCGGTTTCTCGATTCGACGGACGAAGATTCGATACGGCAGAAGTTGGCTGAAACGCGCGTGCAGCTGACCGAAGCAGAAACTGCGGTCGACGAGCGACTCATCCGCTCGCTGCGCGACAGCTTGGCCACGCGAGAGATGCAACTCGACAACTACCAAAAGGCCCAGAGCAATGCGACCTTCGTCGCGGTCGAGCTCGACCGCCTCGAAGCCAAGATTCAAACGCTCAGCGAGTTGTCCGTGAACCGGCAAGACCCCGACTTCATCTCCCGCGAGGTCGATTCGGTGGCGGCGAGTATCCAGCACACCGAAGAAGCGATGGAGGAGCTGCACCTCGTCGACGGTCTTCTCGACGATCTCGAAGAGCCCCCCGCGATCCTCGGCGCGCGCATGAAGGAGATCGAGTGAAGCCGGAACGCGGAACCCAGAAGCAGACCGAGCCCGCCGCGGGCGAGGCCGTCGCTCCCCTCGCTGCGGACGCGAAAGACCCGAACCTCGCCGCGGCGGATGCGATGCTCGGCGTCCCCAAGGAACGCATCCCCGCCTGGTACCCCGAGTGGGCGCGGCGACTCGCCGAGCTGTACTTCTCCGGCACGACCTCGGCGTTCGTCGTCTCTGGCAACGTCTTCGATCCGGTCGCGATGGAAACGAGCAAGGGGCGCGACTATCAACCCCTCGCCGGATTCCTCGCGGAGGAGCTGTTCGGCAGCTGGGACTTGGTGTTCTCCTACGACCTCGCCCGCGGCCTGCGCTGCGTCGCCGGATCGAACGGGAAACGTCTGAAGGACATGATCGCCCTCGCCAACCGAAAATATGGCGACATCTCGACGATCCCCCGCGATCCCGCCGCCGCCCTGAACTTCCTCGACAAAGTCGTGCAAAAGAACCTGATGGCGAAGGCGGAGGATCGCCTGAGCATCGCCATTGCGATCGATCATGCCTCGTACGTCGTGTCGCGCGGGGAGCCCGGGCACTTGAGCTCACGCATCGCGACCAACCTGGTCACGCTCCTCAATTGGGCGACCAGCCCGTACCTGAAACGCGTGAACATGGCGGTGGTCCTGGTCGACCCGAAGCACGCCGCGATCAACGAACGCCTCACGTCGAACCCGCACGTGGCGGCGATCGAAGTCGCGCTTCCCGATGAGGACCTGCGCCGTGGATTCGTCGAAGACCAGACCCAAAAGCTCGATCTCGCCTCCTTCTCCGACTTCGACGCCACTCAGCTCGCCGACCTCACCGCGGGGGTCTCGCTCGCCGACCTGGAAACTCTGATCCAATCGGCGCGCGAAGGAGGGCGACGCCTCGATGCCTCCCTGTTCCGGGCCTTGAAGAAGCGGCTCATCGAGCGGCAGTGCGAGGGGTTCCTCGAGTTCATCGAGCCGAAGTGGGGCCTCGACATGGTGGTCGGGCATGAAGCGGCCAAAGATCGCCTCCGAGAAGACGCCTCGCTCCTTGCGAAGGGTCGCCTCGAGACGGTCCCGATGGGTTACCTCCTGTGCGGCCCGGTCGGAACCGGCAAGAGCTTTCTCGCGCAGTGCGCAACCGGCACCTTCGGAGTGCCCTGCGTCATGCTGAAGAACTTCCGCTCGAAGTACGTCGGCGAGACGGAGGGGAACCTCCAGAAGGTGCTTTCGGTGCTCCGGGCGATGGGGCCGGTGGTGGTGATCATCGACGAGGCGGACGCGATGCTCGGCGACCGCGACCAGAGCGGCGACTCTGGGACATCGAGTCGAGTCTTTGCGATGATCGCGGCGCAGATGGGAGACACCCAATATCGAGGGAAGATCCTCTGGATGCTCCTGACGTGCCGCCCCGATCTCCTCCCGATCGACTTGAAGCGCCAGGGACGCGCCGAGGTCCACATCCCTCTCTTCTACCCGGCCGAGCAAGAAGAGCTGAAGAAGCTGTTCGTCGTCCTCGCGAAGAAGCTCGGAGCGGAGCTCGCCCCCGAGGATGTTCCCGAGATCCCCCACCTCGGCAATCTGAGTGGTGCGGATGTCGAGGGGATCGTCGGGAGGGCGCGGCGGCGCGCGCTCCTCGCTGGAGCGGACCGCATCACGAAGGAACACCTCGAGGCCACGCTCGCGCAGTTCATGCCCTCGACCGAGAACCTCGAACGACAACTGCAGGAGACCGCGGCCATCATCGAATGCACCGACAAGCAGTTTCTCCCGCCGCATGTGATCGAGCGACTCAAGAAGGTCGGCGGGCGGGCGAAGCTCGGAGAGCGCCTCACCGCGCTCGTCCAATTGGTCGGTCGATAGAACCCAACCCGGAACGAAACAACGAAGAGGAGGCCCCCGTGGCAAGAACCAGTTGGTTTGACGAGAGCTCCGAAGTCCCGAACCTCGCCCAGAAGGTTCAAGAACTCGAGTCGTTCACCGATGCGATGGCGGACGGGATGATCAGCAGTGATGAGCTAGATGCCCAGCAAGATCGACTGATCACTGCGATGAAGGCGGTCGAGGCGGATCTGAACGATACCCAGCATTCGATGGTGACGACGATGCTGGTCGAGATGACCGCGTATGACATCATGCGCACCGTGCACGAGCTCCAGAAGGAGCGGCTCAAGCTGAAGTTTGGGAGCTGATCTCGGGTCTCCGGTGCTCCAATGTCGACCACGAGCGTGAGGAGGCCAGCCGCGGCTGGCGTCAGAATCGTGGTCGCTGATTTACGGCGCCTAGGGGGTCGCCGCCGCCACCGCAAATGCGGCTGCGTCCGCAGCCGCGCGCGCACGCCCCGCGGCATCTTTCGCGACGCTATCGTTCCCGGAGTTGTTGAATGCGTCCGCCGCAGTCTGGGCGGCGAGCTCCGCCTGGGCGGCGCGAGAGCCGGCGCCGAGCAGATCTCCCCGTGAAATCGCATCGAGAGCGGACGCGAGGGCGTCCTCGGAGTTGGTCGCCGCTGCCACTGCGTAGCCGGCCTGCAGAACGTCATCGTTCTGCTCGGCCACGGTCTTGACGTTGCGATCCGCGGTGTCCGGCGCTTCCGTTTCCACCTTGTCGGCGTAGTCGACATCTCGCTGCTTGTCGAGATACTCGTTCGGATCGTCGATTACCTTCCCCATGTATCCCGGATCGTAGGTCCACGGATCGTAGACCGGGGAATCAGGGAGCAAGGAGAGCTTCGAATCCTCAAACTTGAAGTGCACGGGGCGGTTGTCGTCCCAGAGCACTCGGCGCATCGACACCCCGCTCGGGGTGTACGGCGGCAGAAGTGTTGCATCGAGAAGGTCGGAATCGAAGGACCAGAGCCGCTGAGGTGGAGAGTAGATCCCCGGTGCTCCCAACGGCGTCGTGGCGTACTGACTCTCGAAGAGGACCGCGAACGCCCCGCGGATCGTGAGCTGCTTCCCGGACCAGCTCTCATGCAAACGCACGATGTTCTCGAAGCCACCCGAGCCGTAGCCGTTGTCGATGACGTGACCGCCCACGAACGAGAGATTGAAGGTCGTGTTCGCCCCCGCCGGGAGTTTGCTCGCTGAAGTCCGGGAGTTGTCCCAGGCATTCGAAAGCAGGTTCACGGCGTCGGCGATCGCCGAAGCGGGCTTCTTCGCGATGGTGTTGTAGTCCCCTTGGATGTAGAGGGGGTTCTCCGTCACGACCGTCAACGGAGTCGGAAGAGTCGCGCCGTTGACCAGGCGAATTCCGTTCGGTTGGGTGGACGTCGAGTCGGTGCGGCGAGCGTAGATCAAACCGTTGGTCGGGAAGAAGCCCGACGCAGCGAGCAACCCGATGTCGATCTCGGTCACTGTGACAGTGGTCGCTTCTCTCGCATCCCACATCGTGGTTGACGTGACCACCCCAGCGGGAAGAAGGACCGGAACTCCCGCTGCGTTGTATGCCTGTTGGTCGACGAATCGGAGGCCCGCGTTCGTCTCGTAGTAGCCGCCGGCTTCGATCGTGGGTAGCTCGGGAACCCCGACCGCCTCGATCCCGTGGGAGCCGCTCTGAACGCCTCCCCCCCAGCTCGAAAGAGCACCTTGCACCCAACCACTCGAACTCGAATCGTTGGTGTCGGTGAGCTCGACGTAGTTGGTTCCCTGATACTCGCGGATGAACACCTGCCCGGGCGAGGTGGGGTCGACCACACGCCCCTTGAAAATCTGGCCGGTCGCTTTGACGTAGTCCGAGTCGATGGTGAGGGTCGCCGAAGTGTCGAGGTACAGATCGCCGTTGACGTGCACTCGACCCGCGACCGTCATGTCGGGACCCGGGCTCACTTGGCAGATCCCGTCATAGAAGATCGCGAACTGGAAGATCGGGGTGATCGAGAGGTCGACGATCCGGGAGATCCTGGAGGTGGCCATCCCTTCGTCCCAACGAGCAGTGATCTGGTAGGGCTGGGCGATCATGCGCACCCCGTCGTCGGCGAAACGCTCGACCGGAGCCCCGAGGGTCGTGGCGGTCCACGAGACCCTGCGCCCCCCAACGATCGCGACACCCGCGGTCGGCGGCGGTTGGAAGTTCGAGACTTCGTCGATCATCTCTTTCTGGGCGATCTCCATTGCGGCCTCGGTGAGACCGATCGCGAGCGTCATGTCCAGCTCGTGACGCATTGTCTTGGCCTGCAGGATCGTCGTCGTCAGCGTGCCGACGAGCAGAGTTCCGACGATGACAGAGAAGGCGAGCGCCATGATCAGAACGGTGCCGCGTTCGTTGGGTCTGAGTTGGGCGGCGGGGATCGGCACAATTTCTTCTTCCTGGCGAGAGGACCAGGGGAGCGATCTTCCGTGTTCGGGGGCATTACGGCGTCGCTGCACTGATCGCCTCCCATGCGGCAGTCTCAGCGGCGCGTGCCCGCTTGAGAGCGTCAAAAGCCTCGGGACGGCCCCCTGAATTGTCGTAGGCAGTCTGAGCTTCCTCTGCGTAAAAGGTAATCCAGTCGGCAGAGGATCTCGCCGGCCCGAGCGTCCCGCGCGCGATCTTGTCGAGCGCCCAAACCAGCTCGCTCTCCGCATTCGAAGCCGCGGTCTCCGCCTGTTGAATGGAGACCTGCTGCGCTGGGGTTGCGGTATCGCCCGACTGTTCAGCGACAGTTTTCGTGGTTCGGTCGGCGGTATCGGGCTCTTCCGCTTCCGCCTTGTTCGAGTAGTCCACTTTTCGTTCTTTGTCGAGGTACGCGTTCGGGTCGTCGATGATCTTGCTCAGGTATGAGCCGTCGTAGTTCCACGGATCGTAGACCGGCGTTTCGGGGAAGAGCGAGAGCTTGGAGTCATCGATCTTGAAAATGATCCGCCGGTTGTCATCCCAGTACACTCGCCGCATGTAGACCCCGCTCGGGGCGTAAGGCGGGAGGAGCGCCGGGTCGAGAAGATCGGGATCGAACGAGAAGACCCGAGTCGGGTCGACGAACGCCGAAGCGGAGAAGGGGCTCGTCGCATACTGGCTCTCGAACAAGACGACGATCGCGCCGAGGATCGTCAACGTCTGTCCGGTCCAGTCTTCGTGCAATCGGACGAGATTCTCGAAACCACCTGAGGTGATGCCATCCTCGACCACTGCACCCGTGAGGATCGACAGGTTGTAGGAAGTGCTCGAGGCGACTTTGGTCGCGACTTCTCTGGTATTCACGGTGGCGAGTTCGGTGGTGAGCACATGGTCGAGATCGGTAGTTTCCTCGGACGTGGAAGTCTCGACCTTGATCAGCTCGGTCATGTCGACCCAGTCGTTCGACAGAAGATTCACCGCATCCGCGATCACTGACGCCGGCTGCTTGTTCACCGTGTTGAAGTTGCCTTGGATGTACAGCGGATTGTCGGTCACGATCGTGAGCGGAGTCGGGAGGGTCGAGCCGTTGACGATCCGGATCCCGTTCGGTGTGGTGACACTCGCTTCGGGCCGGCGAGCGTAAATGAGGCCGTTGGTCGGGTAGAAACCTGTCGCACTGAGTTGCTCGATATCGATTTCGGTCACAGTGACCGTCTTCTTCTCGCGCGCATCGTAGAAGGATTGCTCTTTGATGGCGGTGGTCGGGACACTCAGGAGTAACCCTGACCCATTGTAGGCCTGAGTTCCGATGACCTTCAGCCCGGCCGTGGACTCGTAGTAGCCGCCGGGTTCGATCGTCGTCACATCGGGGCCGGTGACCTTTCCGACCCCATGCGCGCCACTCTGGACCGATCCACTCCAATTCGAGAGCGCCGATTGCACCCAACCGACAGAGGCCGCGTCGTCGGCCTCGGTCAGCTCGACGTAATTCGTCGTCTCCTGCTGGCGCACCGTCACGATCCCGGCCCGGGTGTCTTCGTTCAGCCTTCCGCGGTAGATCCCACCGGTCGCTTGTAGGTGATCGGTATCGATGTCGAGCGTCGTCGGGGTGTCGAGGTACAGGTCACCGTTCACGTGAATCCGGCCGAGGATCCCCATGGCGGCATCCGGGCTGATTTCGCACAGCATGTTGAAGAAGACCGCATACTGGAACATCGGGGAGAGAGTCAGATCGGCGACCCGAGTGATCCTCGATGTGGCAGATCCCTCGTCCACCGAGGCGGTGATCTCATAGGGCTGCGCGAGCATCCGCACCCCATCGATATCGAAGCGCTCCACGAGCATACCGAGCTGCGTCGCAGTCCAGTTGATCGATCGGCTATCGATGGTGACGGTTCCCGAGGTGGGGGGATCTTCGAAGTTTGCGGCCCCGTCGACCATCTGCTTCTGGGCGAGCTCGATCGCGCCCTCGGCCAAGCCTTGGGCGTAGGTCGCATCGAGTTCATGGCGCATCGTCTTCGCCTGGAGGATCGTGGTGGTGAGCGTGCCCACGAGCAGCGTCCCGACGATAATCGAGAACGCCAGAGCCATGATCAGAACCGCGCCGCTCTCGCGGCCCCGCGCTCGATCGAGCAGCAGCTTGGGGTCCTTGAGGCCGTGGAATTCGGGGAGACGTCTCGCCAAGATGGGTCTTTCCGCGTTGGGTGGAATGTAGCCGAAAAAGATTACGATGCTCCTTCGGAACGCGCCAACTGACCCGGTGGATCGGAGCCTCTGTTGGAGGGCGAAGCCGCGCTAGAGAGCGCCGAGCCAACACCCCATATGGTGGCCACGGATGGCAGCGTACGGCCCAGTGGCCGGTTCTCGAAAGGAGCGGCGGCTCGCCCCAGGCCCCCATTTTCGATGACCTACTTTCCGGATTGAGAAATGTTGAAAAGCCTCGGATCGGGCCGCACTTCGACGGGCCACGGCGGTGCACCTCTTCGTTGAAATGGGCCCTTCGTCACCGATCGGATTGCCGGTTGGAGATCCTCTTCCCCCCGCCCCCACCTCCGCGATACCCTGCCCGAATGAGCACCGACTTTTGCCCCCACTGCGACGCTCCCCTGCGCCCGAATGCCGTCGCCTGCCGCGAATGCGGGAGCGACCTCGAGACGGGGTGGAGTTCCGACATCGACTACCACTCGATCGAACTCCCGGAAGAACCTCTGCCCACCGGCCGCAGCGCGAACTTTCGCACCATTGCGATCATTTGCGTCGTCCTCATGCTTGCGGGAGTCCTCGCTCTCCTTGGAATCAAGGACGTCGCGGGGGTCGTCTTGGTCCTCGCGCTGTTCCTCCCGGTCGCGCTTTCCAAGCTGCCCGGCCGCGATGAACCCGACCAGGATGAGCCACAAGTTCCGAAGAGTGACCGCTACGGAAAGCGCTGATCTTCCACCTCATGCCCAACGGGACTGTCCGGCGGCTTTTCTCACCGGAACTGAAGAGGCGAGCCTTGTACTCGTCTCGGCGGCGGTGGATCCTCAAGCGCTCGAGCCGTCCCCGCTCGTCGATCACTTGCGTTCCCTCTCGACACTTGGAGGTCATCCTGTGCCATACACCGACCGGCCCACCCCGCGCCCCCTGCGCGCGCTCTCCCTTGGCTTGGTTCTCGCACTCCTCTCGGGAGCCGCATTCATCGCCACTCCCGGCTGCTCCACTGGGCGGAGCATCACCGTCCAAGAATCGACCGGCAGCCGCTGGGTCCGAAATGGCGACGAGTGGAAGATCCGCATGGTCGATCCGAGCGACGCATCGATCCTCACCGCCGAGCTGAAGGTCGAGCGCGAGGAGTCGAACGGAATCGCGTACTACCGCCTCGAACGCGTCGAGTTGTTCCCCCCGGGGGACCCGATGCCGCGCCTCTGGCGGCTCCTGCCTCCGCGCTCGCAACTGCGTGCCCCCGACGGAACGGTGCTCGTTCACCCCGACGTCGCGTTGCTCGATTCTCTGGGCGACGCACCCACCCTCGACGAGGCCCTGCCGGTCCTCCCCCTCTGTCTCCATTTCGACTCGCGGGGCGAAGCACTCGCTCGCGTCGCGGGGGGGCGCGATGGACGGCGCTCATTCGATGCGCTGATCGAGATTCTCGCGCTCGGCTCCGCCGGCCCTCTCGGGGACCCGACGCCTGACGACGTATCGGCGCCCATCGGCGGGAGCTCACGGCGCGCCTCAGCTCCCGCCCTTATAGTGCTCGCGACCCGCACCGATTTGACTCCGGTTCAGTTCGGAGCGCTCGCGCCGCTGGTCGATCGGTTCCCCACCCGAGACCAGAGAACCAAATTCCTCAAACGGCTGATCGGCAAGGCGTCGACCGTGGTGATCGCCGAGGCG
>ERZ891418.348-NODE-348-length-16444-cov-6.588077_pt1 | contig 16444 bp, 18 predicted proteins | sample MGYA00521236_ERZ891418 | MGnify/ENA primary metagenome ERZ891418 (study PRJEB32303, sample SAMEA104408696) | aquatic metagenome | biome: Brackish water; feature: Chemocline; material: water | place: Baltic Sea | collected 2014-10-18T10:34:00 | depth 100 m ... | reverse complement strand
CATCATCTGAGGGAAACGCCCTCAATTTCCGCAATCAGTGGTGAATCTCGCCAATAAGTGGTTAAATACTCCAATACCGACAAAACCAGTCGAGGGAGTATAAATATGGGAGCTAGAGGCCCGAAACCACGCCACGAAATCATCACCCAAGCAAGCGCACTCCACACGATGGAGCGTCCAAGACCACCAGCTGAACTAACAGCTCATCAGGTAGCCGAATGGGAGTCTGTCGTTAATCGACTTCCCGCTGATTGGTTCCCTGCTGAAACCCACACAATGCTGGCCCAATACTGCAAACACAAGTCTGCGGCTATTATGGTGTCCTCTCTCATTGCTGAGATGGAGATAAGGGATCACGCGGCTACTGAGGGAGAAGAGAAGCCAGATAGCGAGGCTTACTTTGATCTTGATGACTACGACAAACTTCTGAAGATGCAGGAACGTGAGTCTAGGGCCATTACTGCCCTTGCCCGTAGCTTGAGGTTCACCCTTCAGGCTACCTATGACAAGTCCATGAAAAAAGGCCCGTTTGGGTCTAAGCCTTGGGAAGTCTAGTGGGCTGGTCAGATAAGCCACTAAAGCACTCCCCCAAGTGGTATGACGATAGGGATCTACGGTATCTGCGTAATATCGCGTGGATTGAGCGCAATTGCTTTGTGCCATCTGGAAAAGACGTAGGGAAGCCTATTCGGATGCGACCAGTACAGCGGCTATTGTTCAGGATGGCATACAGCAACGTAGATCCAGCTAGAAGGGTGATATTCAGCGTAGGCCGTAAGAACATGAAAACGGCTACATCGGCCCTGATTAACGTCTTACATATCTGCGGCCCTGAAGCCTTCCCAAACAGTGAGCTCTACTCTACGGCACTCTCACGCGACCAAGCGGCGATTGTATTCTCTCTGGCGGCTAAGATTGTCAGGTTAAGCCCTACCCTGAGAGACTTTGTTACTATCCGCGACACACTAAAGGAAATCTACAATCCAGATCAGGGCGTACTGTATAAAGCTCTATCTGCTGACGCGGCTACTACGTTCGGGCTTTCTCCCTCTCTAGCCATCCATGACGAGCTGGGTCAGGTCAAAGGCTCACGCCATCAACTCTACGAAGCGGTGGAAACGGCAACAGCGGCCCACTCTCGCCCCCTCTCGATAGTAATCTCTACCCAAGCCCCCAATGACGGCGATCTGCTGTCTATCCTAATTGATGACGCGCTCAAATCTGAGGACAAGCGAACCAAGCTGTTATTGTTCAGAGCAGCAGAGGATGCCGACCCTTTTGCCATTGAAACGGTCAGGCAGGCTAATCCAGGACTGGGTGACGTACAAAATCAGGAAGAGGTTATGGCGATGGCCGAGGATGCGCGGAGAATGCCCTCGCGTGAGGCTGAGTACCGAAATCTCATACTTAATCAGCGTGTGGAGGCTCACAATCCATTTGTCACGAAATCTGTGTGGATGATGTCAGGCGATTCTCCTGTACAGAGAGGGGGATTGTACGGCGGGCTGGATCTATCAGAAACGAACGACTTGACGGCATTGGTGCTAGTTGATGAGCAGTTCAATGTAAAACCGCATTTTTGGTTGCCAGGTGACGGCCTTGTAGAACGCTCACGGCAAGATCGGGTTCCCTATGACCTATGGGCTAAGGAGGGCTATCTGAACACAACCCCAGGCGCATCTATTGAATACGAGTATGTGGCCGAGTATATCGCCAAATTATTCAACGGGAAGGACATTAGGAAGATTGCTTTTGACAGGTATAATATGCGACACCTGAAACCGTGGCTGATTAAGGCTGGATTATCTGAGAGTTTCATCGAGGACAAGTTTGTGGATTTTGGGCAAGGATACGTGTCAATGTCACCAGCTTTACGGAACTTGGAGTCATTACTGTTAAATGCTAAACTAAAGCATGGGAACCACCCAGTTCTAAATATGTGTGCGGCTAATTCTGTAGTTAAGCGTGACGAGGCCGGAAACCGTAAACTAGATAAAGCTAAATCTCGCGGCAGGATAGATGGCATGGTATCGCTAACAATGGCTTGTTCAGTGGCATCTGAGGCATTAGGCCAATCCAAAGTCTTTTCCAATGTTGACGCAGAGAGCATATTCAATTGATCGAGCCAACGTGGAAGCGTATTTGCGGCATACACACCCAAGAAGACGGAACAACGGGCGCTGTTTGGTTGGCTTACAATGACAGAGATGGGAGTGACTTTATCCAAGTATACGACTCCTGCGTGTTTAAACTGGAAGTCATGGCAGTAATTGCCGAGGGATTGAACGCTAGGGGCCGGTGGATACCCGTTTCTTGGCGCACATCAGACAAAGAAATGTCAGATAACCTCTTAGAGCGCGGCTGTCGCATGACAGTAGACTCCTCGGCTGATAGTGACACTGTTGCGGAAATGCTCTCTAGGGACATCTGGGAGCGTATGAGGACGGGTCGGCTTAAAGTCGATAAACGTCTGGGCGACTGGAAGGCAGAATTTGAGTCCTTTGATAGAGAGAAGAACAAGGTCAATCGCAAGAAATACCCCTTAATGTCGGCAACCCGTCACGCAATCGCAAATTTAAGCTATGCGAAGCGGTTACAGTCGGCCCGAAAGCAACAAATCAATCACCCAAGGCTGGCGATAGTATGAGTCAACAACTCCAAGCAGAAGTTAATCAGCTAAAACTAACTATTGAGGCATTGTCCAAGCGACTTGAGAAGCTAGAAACGCCTCCCCCTAAAGATAAGAGGCTCGGCAAGCGATGAAACTAACTGATAATGAAGTTCTAACCTTTGTAGATCAGGAAATGGAGTCATCTATTGGCTACTCTGGCGGCGAAACCTCCAAGGAACGTGCTCTGGCGTGGGATTACTATCTCTCTAAACCTATGGGGAACGAGGTAGAGGGTCGATCTTCGGTAGTAACGTCTGATGTTTCTGACGTAGTTGATGGAATGATGCCCTCATTGCTTCGATTGTTCACTACATCGGATAATTTGGTGAACTTTGAGCCTACAGGCCCAGAAGATGTGAAACTAGCCGAGCAAGAATCCGACTATGTGAACTACACATTCTTCAAAAAGAACCCTAACGCCTTTATTTTGCTCTATACGTGGTTCTTTGACGCATTAATCCAAAAGAATGGCGTGGTTAAGGCGTGGAGGGATGAAAAAGAGGTCATTACTGAGGAAAGCTACTCCAATCTATCCGAAGAAGAGGTTTTCAAGCTATTAGAGGACGATGAGCTAGATCCTGTTGAGCGAGATGAAAAGATAGAGGTAATTCAGACCCCAGAAGGTGATGTTTCAATCACTTTACACGATATTAAGTTCAAAAGAACGACCACAAAAGGCACTATTCGGGTCGAAAATGTACCCCCAGAAGAGTACAGAATATCCCCTGATTCGCGCTCTATAGACCCCACAGATGCCAGAATGATAGGCCAAGAGCGTGAAATAACACGTTCTGAGCTAATATCTATGGGTTTTAGCAAGGATATTGTCGATAACCTACCAACAAGCGCAAATTCCAACGATACAGAGGAAAAGATAGCTAGGCGTGATATTGAGGAATACCAGACCGGCGTACCGCAGAAATCGCAGGAATTGATACGGGTCAGAGAGGCTTATATCAAATTAGACATGACCGGCAACGGTAAGTCGGAATTACGGCAGGTTATTACGGCAGGAAATCAGGTTCTACTGAATGAGCCTGCTGACCGCCAACCGTATCACGTTATCAGCCCCCAACCGCTTCCACACAAGCATTTTGGCCGCGCATCGGCTGAAAAGGTCATGGATATACAGCAGGTAAACACTACTTTACTGCGTCAAATCCTTGATAATTACTACCACACAAACAACCCAGGACACGGCGTTTGGGAGCAAGGAATAGGCGATAACACGCTAGATGACCTGCTAACTACCGATATTGGGCGTATTGTGCGCTTTGATCGACCTGTTGGGGAGTCCTATGCCCCTATGACGGTTCCCTTTGTCGCTGGGCAAGCATTTACGGCCCTAGAGTACTTTGACAAGGTAAAACGGGACAGAACAGGCGTTCAGGCTGATGGTGATGGATTAAACCCTGAACAGCTTAAAAACATCCAGCAGAGCGTACTTACTCAGGCTAACGACCTATCTCGCATGAAAATCGAGGCAGTTGCGCGTATCTTCGCCGAAACGGGCATAAAATCGCTCTTCTTGCACATACATGAGCTTATTTTGAAGCATCAGGATAGGCAGGAAGTCATCAATTTGCGCGGTGAATGGATACCTGTAGACCCAGCATCTTGGAAGAATCGCTACGATATGACGGTCAATATCGGCCTTGGAATAGGCTCTAAAGAGTCCAAAATGATGCAATTGAACCAAATCTGGGAGAAGCAGACCCAAGGCTTAACTATGGGCATCACTAAGCCGAATAACCTCTTCAATACTGCAACTGAGATGGCTAACGCGGCTGGGTTCAAGGATGGCAATACATTCTTCACTAATCCTGGTGATGGCGATATGCCACAGAACGATGAGCAGATGAAGATGCAGCAGCAGCAGATGGAGATGGTACAGCGTCAACAGCAACTCGACGCGCAGGGTCTACAACTGAAAGACCAGAAGCAGCAGATGGATATGCAGTTTAAGATGGCGCAACTCCAACAGAAGCAGCAGGAATCGGCGGCTAACTTGGACGAGAAATCACAGAAACGTCAGGACGATCTAATGATTGAGATCCAGAAGCTCAAGAGCGATATGACAGAGATGGAGTTGAAGTACAACACTGACCTACCACAAATGGCTGAGTTCAACTACGACCCAATGACCGGCCAGATGGATAGGTTAAGTTAATGCCTGTTGTAAACGTCAAAGGTCTAGGCTTGATGCGTGTCGCGCAACAGAGCCAACCACAGGCCACAGCGGGGATAAACGCTAGGGTTGACCGGCAACGGGCTTGGGATGCCAAGGTTCAGGGCGGCATGAATTGGGTAGGCGGGCAGATTGCAGACGTAGCCCTTGATGAATACGGCGAACTGAACGACCCAGCAAAGCTCAAGGCTGCATTGGATAACAAGTATCAAGAGGTTCGCGGCTTTGTCGATATGGTAACCCAAGGGCTGACCCCTACGCAGAAGGCTGCGTTTCTCACTATGGGTGTGAATGGTCTGGGTGACATTACCGGACTTGTTGCTGACGCTGAGATGTACATTACCGATCCTGAATCTAGGACTTGGTTTAATGCGACTCTGAGTGGCGTGGGTGTTGCTGGCGGGGCCGTATCAATCTCCCCATCAATGGCTGCGATACTTCCTATCATCCGCAAGAACATTGACGCATGGCATGGCTCCCCACACAGGTTTGATAGCTTCTCAATGAGCAACATAGGCACAGGCGAGGGCGCACAGGCTTATGGTCATGGGCTTTACTTTGCCGAGGGCAAGGGAACAGGAGAGGCATATTTAAACAACTTGGGCGGCATTGAAATATCGGTTGGCGACAAGGTTTATGACACTGTTGACTTTAAAGACCCAAGAAACAAGATGGCAGGAAGGATACGCAGCCAGATGCCTGGAAACAATGCTGGCTGGGCTACATCTGGAACACGGCCCAGCCTAGACGAAGCTGTAGAGGCTGTTAGGAATTCTGCGTCCCCAGAGGATGTTAAAATACTTGATGAGATGATTGCTGACGGCCTAGAGGCTAGGAATACAGGGTCACTCTACAACGTAGACCTAAAAGTAGACCCTGATGAACTACTGGATTGGGATGCGCCTTTTAGCCAACAACCAGAAAAGGTACAAAAATCACTCCTTGAAACCATGAAAGACAGAGGTTTTGACGATTCACAGATACAGTATTTTGTTGACGGTGATGAATCTGGCGAGCATTTTTACAACTCTATAAGCGGGATTCGTGGCATGGAGCATGGGAGTGATTCCCTGAAATCACGCGGCATACTAGGAATACGCTACCTAGACGGCTCTAGCAGAAGCGCAGGCGAAGGCACAAGAAACTTCGTCATATTCGATGACTCCCTAGTAGACATAAAGACCCGCAACGGCGAGGCACTGACCCCATTACAGCGAGAGGCTGCGGTGGGTGAGATGATGGGGGGCGGTGCTCCAAAGAAGCCATCCATGAATCTCAAGACTGCAACCGCAGCAATGAACGTAGGGCCGATGACCCCAAGCTCTAGGATCGCGGGCGAACAGACTATTGATGAAATAAATACCTATAACCAGTTTAAAAATGAGCAGGACGCGGCAAGGAAGGCGGCAGATCCCTACTACTACACCAACCTATATGACAAAAAGTTCCCAGTACCTTTTGATGATATAGAGCCAATGATAGAGCAGATACCTAACTGGCACGAACCACTAAGACCTGTAGACCTAGAGTCAATGAGGGGGCAGGATATTATGACTGCTCTTGGCGACAAGACTGGCGGCGGCACTAGGATTTTGGGAGTTAATGGCAGGCCGTTTGAGACTCCAGTAGAGAACCTTGGAGGCCACCTCTACACGCCATCGTATGATTTTGAAGACTCTATCTGGTCATCCCACAGCAACGTCATCAAGAAGATGGAGGGAGCATCTCGGAAAGGTATAGAGGCTGGAGCAGAGGGAACCAACACTGTTTATATACCTATGGCTGGCAGCGGGGTGGACTACTCAACACAAATGCTTGACACCACTTGGCAGAGAATTTTGCTAGATCCTCCATCAAAAAAGAATACAGAAAAGTTTGACGAGGCTATGAGGAAGGTTCGTCCTCAGTGGGCGGGGATAGCAGATAACCCAACTCTAGCAATCCAGCAGTTACACGGACTGGGAGCAATGCGGCATAACTTTTTGGAGCTAGTTGGCAAAAAACCATTCTCTGAGATGGGGTTCCCAGACATTGGAACATCCAGAAAGCTAGTTACCGACCCCTCTCTTTTAGCCACACAAAAGGGGCATGGAGGGCAGGTGTTTGGAAGGATGGACGTAGATAACCCTAGAATAGAAAACCCCAAGGTGATACACCCAAGCTATGACACACAGATGAGGGGGCAATATATCGGGGGGCTTTATAAAGAAATACCATTTGAGACAATGTTTCCTGACTTCATTGCTAACAGAAGGGCGCAGGGTAAAGGCCCAGATGGAGATTTCTCAAGCATAGTTAGGTATCCAGCAACACAAAGAGTGAACAATGAGTGGCTAGATACTATCCAGAAGATTTTAGAGCTAAACGAATGAGGCTCTTAACCCTCTGCCTAACCGAGTCTAGGATAGCGTCTTGTTCGTCGTTATCGTTAGTAACGATGGCTCTGTCAATCATGTCGAAAATTTCGTCTTCCCACTGGTCGGAGTCATTGGTAAAGGTATCTATTTCGTTCATGGCCTGCCCCCTGTTAGAAATTAATACAAAAGTATAACAGAGCCTATTACACATATCTAATACAAGGAGCATATAACCATTATGAACCCCAAGCACAAAGAGAAGGAAATAGGCATACAGGCCGAGCACTTGCTGAACAACGAACTACTCAAAAAGTGGTTCATTTCGGCAGAGGCTAGGCTCTATCAGGAATTCAAAGAGGCTGCACCAGATGACTTAGAGCTTCTTAGGATACTGAAAGCTAGGTCAGACTCCCTAGAAAATATGCAAAAAGACCTGAAAAGATATGTATCTTCAGGAAAAAACGCACAAAAGCTGTTAAATGAAGGTAAAAACTAATAAACTATAGGAATGGATATGGATACTCCCACCACAGAGCAACCAGCAGCACAGCCAACGACTAACTATGGCGCACTAGCCAAAGCTAATTACGGCAATGCCTTTCACGGAGAGGTAGCAGATGCAGCACCAGAAGAGATAGAAGCAGCGCCGGAAGCTGTCGAAGAGTCCCTAGAGGTAGAGGAATCTACTGATGAGCCGATAGAGGCTGCGGAGTCAGATGTAGTTGACTCATGGGAGGAGCTAATCGAGTCCCAAGCATGGGAGCCTGAGTGGGCTAATAATTTAAAGATCGGCGTTAAAGTTGACGGCGAAGAATCAAAAGTATCAATGTCAGAGCTCCGTGCATCCTACCAGATGCAAGAGGCGGCAGAGAAAAGGCTCAATGAGTCGAAAGAAAAGGCCAAGGCGCTAAACCAAGCCGTTGCCGAAAAGAGCGAGCAGTTAAACGCGCAGTTCAGTGTAGCTGCAAGACTTATCGCCAACGCAGAGAGTATTCTCAATAGCGACGAGGCAAGTATTGACCCCAACCTACGGATGAACGATCCAGCGGAGTGGTCAGCAAGAGAAAGAGAGATTGATAAGCGGAGGCAAAACCTAGCCCAGCTTAAACACGATGCTCAAGGTGAGTATCAAAAAGCAGCCCAGCACACCAAAGCCGAGCGCGATAAGCAGCTTGCCGAAATAATCCAAGGCGAGCAATTAAAGTTATCAACAGCAATCCCAGAGTGGGCGAACGAGGCTTTTGCCACAGCCGAAAAAGCTAAGGTATCAAAGTACCTCCAGAGCGTAGGGTTCAGCGAACAAGAACTGAACCAGGCGTATGACTCACGAATGATTGTAATGGCTCGGAAGGCGATGCTGCACGACGAGAGAGACACAAAGATAGAGCCGCAGAAGAAGCGGTTAAAGACTATCCCAAAGACTCTTTCATCTGGCGCTAAGAAATCCGAAAATCAAACTCAACTAGAACAGCGAGACAGACTCAAAGCCAAGCTAAAATCTTCTGGGAAGCTAGAAGACGCAATGGCACTGTTCAGATTAGGATATTAAATCATGGCACAACCAAGTAATACATTCGCAACTAACGATATGGTCGGCATCCGCGAGGATCTAGCCGATACCATTTATGATGTTTCACCAGTCGAAGTTCCTGTTTCTAGCTCTATTCCTCACGGTACTGCTACTGCCACGACACATGAATGGCAGACTGACGTACTAGCGGCGGCGGCTAACAACGCAACGATTGAGGGCGATGACGCGGCAAATGAGGCTAGTGTGGCATCTGTTCGCTTAACCAACTTTACGCAAATCTCTGACAAAGTGGCTGGCGTTTCCGGTACAGGTCGGGCAGTTAATACTGCTGGACGTTCTGATGAGCTCGACTATCAGACCTTAAAAAGAGCAAAAGAGCTGAAGCGTGATATAGAGAAGGTGATTTGCGACAATAAGGCTAAGGTAGCTGGTAATGACACGCTTGCGCGTCAGTGTGCCGGTATCCCTGCTTACATCGTTACAAACATCTCTGAGGCTTCTGACGCTACTACTGCTAACGGTACAGGCTCAAACGCCCATACTGACGGCACAGCTAGAGCGTTTACTGAGGACTTGGTGAAGGGCGTACTGAAGCTCTGTTTCGACAATGGTGGAATGCCAGATATGCTTATGACAGGTGCTTTCAACCGTCAAGTGGCTTCTAGCTTCTCCGGTGGAAATAGCAACTATCAGAAATCAGAAGACTCTACGCTACACGCGTCTTTCGATGTGTATAGCTCAGACTTTGGCGATTTAAAGATTGTTCCGAATCGTTTTATGGAGGCTCGAACAGCTCTTATGATCCAGAAAGATGAGCTGAAACTAGCCTTCCTTTCAGGTCGTAAGATGGTGACTACTGACCTAGCCAAGACAGGTGATTCAGATCGCCGTCAAATCTTGTGTGAGTACACTGTACAAGTCAACAACGAGAAGGCTCACGGTGCTGTTTTCGACTTGACTACAGCCTAAACCTGCGGGGGCTTTAATTAGCCCCTTCTTTTAATTCGGAGCAAGAGCTTATGCCATATCCAGTAAGACCACCCGTATCTCGACGGTTTATAACCGTTAAGATTCCTGACATTTCTACAGCGGGGCAAGTTTATGTTGCTCCAGGCTTTGATGGAAAGATCATCAAGGCTCACAGCGCGATTGCCGGTGCTATTGGCACTGCTGACGCAGACCTAACCCTCAAGATCGCAACGGTAGCAGTAACTAGCGGCGTTATCACTGTCGCTACTACGTCATCTGCTGCGGGCGATGTTGATACCTGCACACCTACAGCTTTAAATTCGTTTACCGCTGGGCAAGCGATAGAAGTTGAGACTGACGGCGCATCGACCAATACGGTTGAGGTGACTATCACCTTGGAATTGGAGCCAGCATAATGCAGCTATCCACACCACGAGGTTCAGATTGGACGAGTGTTGTAACGGCAGATAATGCTGCTGCAACAGGAACCAAAGCGGCGGCTGGTGCTGGAATCAGTCATTATATTACTAGCGTATCCGGCGGTTTTTCATCTACTAAGTCTGGGATAACCCTCATACTTAAAAATGGAAGTGTCGAGATGGGTCGCTGGTACGTGTACGACTCCAAGGAGATCACGTTTGGTTCTCCTATCAAGCTGCCCCCTAATACTGTTGCCAACCTTGTTCTAGCTGCCTCTGGCACTGGCGGGGTAAGTGGTACTGCGGTATTGACAGGGTATTCAATATGAGGAAGATGGGGGTAGAGCAGTTAGGTAATTTAACCAATACCGACTACCTCCATACGGGGGATCGGGGCCAGAAGGTAATCACTACGGTTACAACTGAAGACCCGACCCCTGTTTTTCATAAAGCCAAGCTCTTGGCGCAGTCTGTTAAGAGTGGAAGTGACTACAGGTACAAGGCATCCATCAGTGAGAATATGATGAATGAGGCTTGCAACCAAAGCGCCAAAACTTGGGGCATCTCTCGACGAGAGGCTTTTTCTGAGATAATGGGTGGCAAGACAGATCGAGCTAAATCGCTATGGAAGATACTCACCGAAGGGCGAGACTTCAGGAAGATGCAGGCGAAGCACTACCAGTGAAGGTAGCTGTGGTGGGATTGTCTCCATCCACACGACATTTGGTTCCAAAGGATTGGGATATTTGGGCGTTACCGTGGGATAATGAGTACGGGGCAATAGCCTCAAGATTGTTTGAAATGCACGATAGGGGCTTATTAGAAAAGCCCGAAGCACTACGCAAAGAGTCCTATTTTGATGACCTTGCCGAAATGCCGCAGCCTATTTATATGCAGAAGCATTGGGATGACATACCCTCGTCAATCCCTTACCCCTTGGGCGAAGTTGCTTCTATTTTCAAAGGGTTCCCAAGAGGTCGGTGGGATACCCAAAAGGACTGGTACAACTCTAGTCCAGCTTACATGATAGCCCTCGCCATCCATGAGGGAGCAACAACCATAGGATTATACGGGATAGATATTCTTGATGACTCGGAATACACACTAGAAAGACCCTGCTTAGAGTACCTTATAGGGCTTGCGGTAGGACGAGGGATTGAAGTTATTGTCCCTGAAGGCCCATCTGCCCTTGGTAAGTTCAGGGGGACGGGGATAAAACTCGGCACAATGGAGCCTGTATACAAGGCCCGATATGGATACTTATGAGCCTCGACACTTTTGCGAACCTTAAAACAGCCATTGCCGATACCCTTGATAGGTCTGATTTAACAGCCAGCATCCCCGACTTTATCACCCTAGCAGAAGCGCGACACAAGCGTTCAGCGGATACGGGTGGCATACGAATTAAGGAAATGATTAACCGAGATGCCTTAACGGTAAATGCTCGGCAGATTTCACTTCCTACGGGTTATCTTGAGGCCATTAACCTCAGATTACTTACTGACCCTGTTACAGTCCTGACTTACACGAACTACCACGAACTAAACCGTATCCGAGTTGAGACAACGGGCAAGCCAGAATACTTCACTGTGGGTAATGAAATTGAGTTCAATAAAGCCCCCGATACCTCCTACAACGGAGAGATCGTGTTCTACAAGGCTGAGACAGCCCTCAGTGACTCTAACACATCAAACAATATCCTAGTTGCAGATCCCGCAACGTACCTCTACGGCGCTCTGATAGCCTCTGCGCCCTTCCTGACTGATGACCCGCGTATAGCTTTATGGAAGGCTTTATACGATGAGTCTGCCAGAGGGCTAAACGGAATTACTAGGGGCGGGCGAGTTATCGGGCCTCTACGCTCTAGGGTTTCTGGCTCAACTCCATGATTATAAAATTCCAAGACTGGCAACCAGACTCAGCAGACTACGGCACACTTGGCAGTGTAACCGTGGTGAATGTGGCTCCCGCACAATACGGGTTCCAGCCTTGGCCTGATTTTGCTAATGTTTCATCTGCTGTTGCGGCTAGACCCTTGGGTGGAATTGAGGCATTTGATAAAGATCAAGTCAGTTATATGTATGCTGGCAGCGCGGCCAAACTTTATCAGCTAGATCCCACTGACCTAACTTGGACGGACACCACCAATATTGGCGGTGACTACACAACGGCATCTGGCGAGGATTGGAGCTTTGCCAGATGGGAGAACAAGATTCTGGGTGTGAACTTTACCAACAGCCCGCAGCAGATAACAATGGGCGCTGCTAATTTCTCCGACCTGACGACAGCCTTTAGAGCTAGGAATATAACCGTAGTTCGTGATTTCGTCGTTGCTTCAAACACTTATGACGCTACAGACGGAAATGTACCAAACCGCGTGAGATGGTCGGCTATTGGCGATGAAACCGATTGGACTGTATCTGCATCAACTCTCTCTGACTACCGCGACCTGACAACAGGCGGCTCGATTAGAAAGATAGTCGGCGGTGAAGTGGGAATTATAGTATCAGAAAGAAGCATCTTCAGGATGTCATTTGTCGGTGCTCCCACGGTCTTTCAGATCGACGAGATACAACCCGACATCGGAACGATTGCAGGAGGCTCGGTCACTAATTTGGGTGATTCTGTGTTTATGATTTCGGCGCAGGGTTTTATAGAAGTGAGTGGCGGCGGCACAGGAATACTACCAATAGGTGCGGGCAAGGTGGATCAATGGTTCTTTGAGGACTATGACTCTGACTATCCTGAGAGAATATCAGCAATAGCCGACCCAGCGAACAATAGGATTGTTTGGTCGTATCCAGGAAGGTCAAACGTATCTGGCCGACCCAATAAAATGCTTGTTTTTGATAGAACTTTCCAGAAATGGTCACTGATAGAGCAAGAGGTAGAATTACTTATGAGGAGCAAGGGCTTTTCCTTTACACTAGATCAGTTGGACGCTCTCGGATTTACAAACTTAGACACAATGACCATCTCGTTGGATGACAGCGCATTTAAGTCGCTTTCCTCACAGATTGCGGGATTTAGTTCGGACTTTAAATTGGGATTCTTCTCCGGCGCGAACAAGACAGCAACCCTAGAGACTGCCGAATCTCAACTGAACGAGGGCTACATGACAGCCCTTAATGCGTTCTCACCGATGGTTGATGGGGCGACAGTAACGGCGAATATAGGTTATAGGAATAGGCTCTCGGATGCAGTGACATGGGGAAGCGATTTAACTCAAAGCTCTAGCGGAAGATTTACTGTTAGGGCTAACGCTAAGTATCATCGATTTCGCCTTAATGTGACGGGTGACTCATGGCTTGATGCGATTGGCGTACAAATAGACCAGCCTGACGCTCCCAGAGGGGCAAAACGTGCCTAGTATAAGACAACGGCCTGACGCGCCAGTAGAACACGCTAATGAGCAGTATCACAGGAGACTGATAGCTGAGAGGGCTAATGTGGGACTTCCGCTTGATGGAACTAAGGCTATGTCTGCCCCGCTTCCAATAATGACCTACACGGTGGCAACACTACCAGCGGCATCGCTTTACGCTGACAGCCTAGTCACTGTGTCTAATGAAACTGGTGGATATACGGTGGCTTTTTCAGACGGAACTAATTGGAGGCGCGTACAAGATCGCGCAATAGTGAGTTAATAATATGCCACACGAATACGGAAAAGACGGAAATTTTTTTAGTTCCTCTCTAGGGAGCAACACCGGAAGATCCTTCACTGGAGGAAGCACCGGACAGAACGGTATGGTGTTGGATTCCGGCACTTACCGTTCTCCCGAAGAACTGCAAAAGTTATACGACTCGGTGTCGGGCATATTTGAATATGACCCCTATGGAGTGAACGGCCCCAGCTACAACCCAAGCGGGATTGGGCCAGGTTACGACCAAGGCGGACTAACCGCACAAAACCAAGTAATTACTGACGATGGAAATACAACTATGCCAACCTACACGCAGGAAGAGCTAGACGCGATAATGGCTAGAGTAAACTCTGGCGAACTGTCGGCGAGAGACTTGGTTGGGATGTTCCCAGATTCAGGGCTTAACGAGGCAGACATTCAGGCCAACATAGACGCTTACAATGTGGCTAATGGCACTGGAGCAGTTAATACTGGCACAGCTAATACTAATACTGGAGTAGTTAATACTAATGCTGGCACAGCTAATACTGGAACTGGCGTGGTCGGCACTGGAACTGGTGTAGTTGGAGATGGCACTGGTGTAGTTGGAGATGGCACTGTATTGACTGGAGCCAATGGCGCACCTGTTTACACGCCACCAACTTACACGGCTCCAACTTATACGGCTCCAACCTATAACGCGCCTAGTTCTGGTGGGGATTCAGATCATACAATTACGACACGCGCAGAGCCTCCCGCTTACTTGCAGCCATTCCTAAACGAATCCGTAAACTACAGCAGGGGCGCTCTAGGTGCTCTGGGTGACACTCTTAGTCGGCCTAATGCGCTAATAAGCCCGTTTAACCCAGTACAGCTTGAATCTATGGATAATGCCGCTGCGTTTGCGCGTGACCCTAGAGGAGACTTGTCGCAGTCTCAAAACGTATTGAGAGAAATCTCTGACGGTTCAGACATCGAGCAGCTATTCAATCGCGGCCAGAATCTCATGGAAAGTGGTGCAGGTAGGGAACAGCTAGGTCAATTCCAAAACACTGCGGCAGGAAACCAGATAGGCATTAATGCGCTACAAGGTACTGCTGCGGGAAATAGCTTATACGGAGGCCCAGGATTTAATGAGGCTGTCGCTGCATCAATGCGGGCAGCACAACCAATGATAGCCTCCACGTTCTCTAATGCGGGATCTGGTGGATTAAAGTCAGGATTAGCTCAGATAGGGATGCAACAGGCGGCTAGTGATGCCTTTGCCAGACAATACGGGCAGGAACGTGGTAATCAGCTTAATGCCGCCAACAGTCTTAACAGTCTAGCCCTGAATAACCGAGGAATGCAGACGGACGCGGCGGGCAGATTGCTCAGTGCTGACCAGCAGGCGGGTAATACACAGCTTCAGCTTGCTAACGCGGATAGGGCTAGGCAGATGCAGGCAGCGCAGTTGTTGCCGCAATATGGTCTAATGGGTAGCGATATTCTTGGAAGCGTAGGCGCACAGCAGCAGTCACAAGACACGGCGCAACGGCAGGCGGGGGTGGATCAGTACCAGAAATTGATGGATTTCTCATTCGGCAACTTTAATCCAACCTCTCTAATGGGGCAGTCTTCATCTCAACCCGTTTATCAGAATAGAGGTTCAGGGCTGCTAGGCGGGGCAATGGTAGGCGGTGGCTTGGGTCAAGACATTGGCAGCTTATTTGGCGGCAAGGGCGGTTCGGGTGAGAAGTGGGGCGCTGCGGGCGGTGCTGTACTTGGCGGCTTACTAGGTGGAGGATACTTCTAATGGCTGGCTTCGGTGATAAATTAATGGGCCTTTTAAGTGACCCCAGAACAATGGACATCGGCATGGGCTTACTCTCAGCCGGTGGGCCTTCATTCACGCCTCACAATATGGGGCAGGATATGGCTGGTGCTTATCAGTACGCCACTGGCCGAGAGGGTGAGCGAGCACAGCTAGAGATGCAACGGATGCAGATGGCGCAGCAGAAGCAGCAGATGGCCCAACAGCAGCAGCAAGCACAGGCTAGAAAGCAATATCAAGGTTTATTGAGCAATCCAGCGGCTAGTGTTCCTGCGTCAATTCGCAGACCTGGCGCAATAGCTAACGAACCGGCACAGATGCAGGGATTACTAGCCCAAGCATACCCAGAGCAATATGGGGCGGCACAGATCAAAGGCTTATTTGATCCACAGGGTTCTCAGCTATCTAGTGGAGTTAGAGATTTTGCGGCTATGTCTGGAATGCAGCCCTCTGACCTAGGATTCATGCAGGCGTACCAAAAATATCAGGTAGACTCAGACCCCTCAGCAGCAGCGGAAGCGTCTAGCAGGGCGCTAAATGATGCTTTGGTTCGGGCAACGCTTGAAGATAGGCGGGCAGAATCAGCTAGAGGCGTGGGAGAGCAGGCGGCTATCGAGCGCACTAGAGCCACTGGCCGAAAGTCATCTCTTAATCAAATAGAAACCCTAGTCGGGCTTCTTGAAGAGGCAGAAGGTACTGGAGCGCAACCAGGAAAGATGGCTGAAACCATAGGAAACACAACCTCGATTGTCGCCGGCCTTCAGCGATGGGCTGGATTTGACCCTACCAGAGCCGAAGAGATAGCAACACTTGGCGGTAATATCGCTAAAGGCTTTGCTAGACTTAACGGTAATTCAATCAAGGACGCTT
>ERZ891418.345-NODE-345-length-16503-cov-4.424368_pt1 | contig 16503 bp, 10 predicted proteins | sample MGYA00521236_ERZ891418 | MGnify/ENA primary metagenome ERZ891418 (study PRJEB32303, sample SAMEA104408696) | aquatic metagenome | biome: Brackish water; feature: Chemocline; material: water | place: Baltic Sea | collected 2014-10-18T10:34:00 | depth 100 m ... | reverse complement strand
ATGCAGAAAGCGGGACTGAACACCTGGGTGTATGACATCTACGATGGCAGCGGCACTCCGGGGGGCCTGGGTGGCTTCGTTTACGAACGCGACTCCGTGTTCGCTGCGAGCAATCCGCATTCGGAGTGCGCCGCCTGTCACCAACCCGAGCCTTGGGTCGAGCAATCCCCCATCCCCCTGCAACCTCTGGACGTAGTCACCGACGGGATGGCGCACGGAGTCTCGTGCGAGGTGTGTCACAAGCTCGCAGCCGTGGACGCATCGAAGATCAACTTCCCCGGCATCGTTCCCGAATCGACCACGTTCATCCGCCCCTCGGGGGGAGCGCAAGTGGAGTTCGGAGTGCTTGGCGATTCGAACTTCGAGTTCCCGGGATTGATGCGCCCTGCGTTCAATCCCCAGTTGGTAGCGGAGGTGTGCGGAACCTGCCACCAGGACAAGAACGACCCCGACGAGGATGGCGACTTCGAAGAGGCGAACGGGGTGATCTCGGAGCCGACCTATCTCGAGTGGGTCGTTTCACCCTACGGCGACATCAACTCCCCTCTCTATCAAAGCTGTGTCGATTGCCACATGCCTCCTTCGGGGGCGGACCAGGTGAGCGTCTTTCTGTTCCCGCCGCTCCTGCGCGATCCGGCGACGATCCGGTCCCACGAGGTCCGTGGAACCACGCCCCAATTCCTCGAGAACGCCGTCACCCTGGAGATCGCGACCGCAGTGGTCGGAAACGAACTCGTGGCCAGCGTGTCGATCACCAATGACCAGACGGGGCATCACGTTCCGACCGGAGTGACGATCCGAAACATGATCTTGGTAGTTGAGGCGACCAGGGTCGATGACGGCGCTCTCCTGCTCCACACCGGAACAGAAACGGTGCACGCGCTCGGTGGAGTGGGGAGTCCGAGCCAAGGCTACTACGCGGGCCTTCCCGGAAAGCTGTTCGGGAAGGTGAACATTGCGGCGAGCGGGCAAAGCCCGACTTTCTTCACCGATGCCGTCTCGATCGTCTTCGACAATCGCATTCCGGCGCTCGAAACCGATACGACCTCGTACCCCTTCTTGCTGCCGAGTGGTGGCGGAACGCTGGAGGTCACGGCGCGGCTGATCTATCGCCGCTCCTGGCGGGCGCTGACCGATGCGAAAGGGTGGACCACGGATGGCCACGGCAATCCCCTCGCCGACGTGCAAGGTCCTTACTTCGGTCATCTGATGGAGGAGAAGGCTTCGTCGATCGTTCTCCCATTCACCACGCCTGAATTCCGCCGCGGTGATGCGAACGGCGATGCGGCGGTGGACCTCGCCGACGCGGTCTCCGTTCTCGAGTATCTCTTCATCGACGGAGATGCTCCGTTGTGCTTCGAAGCGGCGGACGGGAACGACGATGCGATTCTCGATCTCGCCGACCCGATCCGAGTGTTGATGTACCTGTTCGGAGGCACGCCCCTGTCGGCGCCAGGAGCACTGGCGTGTGGACCCGATGCCGCGGGCTCCTTCAGCTCTTGCGCTTACTCCGGGTGTCCCTGATGGGCTCCCGGCGCGAGCCGGACGCACCGCATGTGACCGTGGACCATTCCGGCCCGCGGGTCGTGCCCCAGCCGCGACGCCCGGTCACGGGGCCGCCGCGGCCGGGGGGGCCCGCCCGGTGGCGCGCGGGGACGCTCGCGAGCGTGTACATCCTGATGGCGATCCACATCGTGCATTGGAAAGTCGCCGGAAAGACGCTCGCTCCCCTCGAACTGAACGAGGTGATGCACACCCTCGAACTCGGTGTGGTGACCGCCGGGTTCATCTTCATGAGCGTGGCGCTGCTTTCGGTCGTCATCTTCGGGCGGTTCTTCTGCTCGTGGGGATGCCACATTCTCGCCCTTGAAGATCTCTGCGCGTGGATCATGGCGAAGCTCCACATTCGACCGCGCCCGTTGCGATCACGACTGCTCCTCTGGGTCCCGCCGATAGCCTTCTCCTACATGTTCATCTGGCCACAACTCGCGCGGTGGGCCGTGCGGACTTGGCCGTCGGTCGAGAGCGTGGTCGGCGCGCGCCCCGAGTTCGTGCTCCGGATCGCAAAAGACGGTGAGGGGTGGGCAAGCTTCGTCACCAGCGACTACTGGCGCAATCTCCCCAGCTGGCCGATCGCGGCGCTCACCTTCGCGGTGTGCGGTTTCGTGATCGTCTACCTGCTCGGCTCACGTTCCTTCTGCCACTACGGCTGCCCCTACGGCGTCGTCTTCGCGCTCGCCGATCGAGTCGCGCCCGGCAAGATCAAGTTAAAGGGCACTTGCGTCCAGTGTGCGCAGTGCACCGCGGCATGCTCTTCGGGAATCGCCGTGCACAAGGAGATCGCAAAGTTCGGCCGCGTGGTGAGCCCTTCCTGCTTGAAGGATCTCGACTGTGTTCACAGTTGTCCTGAAGAAGCGATCGGGTTTGGATTCACGCGCCCGGGTGGAGTCGCATCACTCGGCAAGAATCGGGTGCGGAAACGCTTTGATTTCACTTTGCGCGAAGAGCTTCTGATGGCGCTCATGGTCATCTTGACGCTGCCGGTCTATCGAGGGCTCTACGATCGAATTCCGTTCCTTCTCACTCTCGCGCTCGGTGCGATTCACGGGTACTTGGCCGTGATGGCGGTACGCCTGCTCAAGAAGCAACGACTGAGCCTACGTGGCACCACACTCAAGCGCGATGGGCAGCTGACAGTCGCCGGTGGCTTCTTCGCGGGCATCCTGATCGCGGTGGGGGCGCTCTTCTGTCACAGCGGGGCAATTCGGGCGAGCGAGCACCTCGGCGAGTCTGCGTTCGCACAGGCGCGGAGCCACTGGCTGCGCGGAGCAGAGGCGCCCGATCCGTTGGTCGATCGCGCGCGTCGTCACCTCGAACGACGCCAGAACTGGGGGATGATCGACAGCATGCCCCTCGAGCGCATGATCGCGGAGCTCGAGAGGCACCGAGGAGAAGTCGAAAGCGCCGAGGTGCGGCTCGGGAAGATCCTTCGGGTGAACCCCGCTGACTGGGACACACGCCTGCAGCTCGGGCGGTCCTTCGCTCTTCGAGGCGCCCACGACGAGGCTCGTCACGCTCTCGAACCGATCGTGCGCAAGGGCTCCGAAAGCGGCCATGCTCGGGGCGAGGCGCGTCGCCTGCTCGCTTCGATGCACCTGGTCGAAACGGATAGCTCGGCGGCAGAAGCGGAGCTCTTGCTCTCGATCGAAGAGTCTCCGGACGAAGTGCTGAGCCATGCTGCGCTCGCCGAACTTTGGGCAAAGCGGGGAGAATTGGTGCGGGCAGAAGCTGTTCTCCGCGAAGCGATCGTCGCTGCGCCCCAGTGGCCTGAAGCGCATCGTCGGCTCGGCCTGGTGCTTCTCGCCCGTGGCGTCGTGCCCGAGGCTCTCGCCGCATTGCGCGGAGCCATCGATCGTGCGCCCCTCGACCCGGGGCTCGAGGTCGATCTCGGTCGTGCGCTCGCAGGAACCGGTGATTTGTCGGGGGCGGAGCGCTCCTTCCGCCGAGCACTCGAGCACGACCCTGAGTTTCTCCTCGCTCACTTCTGCCTCGGGCACCTGCTCACTGATCTTGGCCGGGCCGACGAAGCGCGGCCTTACCTGCACGCGGTGAATGCGTCGCAGCCGGTTCCATAAACCATTCCACGCCCCCCTGGGGGGGGCAGAAACGCGAGGGTGTTCGTCATGAAATTTCCGAGAGTCATTCAAGGGGGCATGGGCGTGGGAGTCTCCGGCTGGCAACTCGCTCGCGCGACTTCGAAGCGCGGTCAGATCGGCGTCGTCTCTGGCACTGCGCTCGACATCGTCCTCGCCCGGCGCTTACAGCTCGGCGATCCGGGAGGTCACATGCGACGTGCCCTTTCTACGTTTCCCGATCGGGGTCTGGCGCATCGAGTTTTGGATCGCTACTTCATCGAGGGAGGCAAAGAGTCGGGGCGCCCGTTCTCGGCGAAACCGATGATCGGTCACGAGTTGAGTCGTCAACTCGAAGAGCTCATGGTCGCGGCGAATTTCGTCGAGGTGACCCTTGCGAAGGAGGGTCACGATGGTTGGGTCGGAATCAACTACCTCCACAAGATCCAGGCTCCGCTCCTGCCATCTCTGTACGGGGCGATGCTCGCGGGTGTCGACATCGTCATCGTCGGCGCCGGGATTCCACTCGACATCCCGCAGATCCTCGACAGCCTCACCCGGGGCGAGCCCGCGAGTCTACAGTTGCACGTCGCCGGCTCGACGAGCGGAGCCGTTCACCGGATGACCTTCGATCCGAGCCGGCTGTTCGCCGAGCCTCTCGCACCGCCCCCGCGTCCTCGATTCTTCCCCATCGTCTCTTCCGTAACCCTCGCCTCGCTCTTGCTCAAGAAGTGTCAGGGGAAAGTGGACGGCTGGATCGTCGAGGGACCGACGGCGGGGGGGCACAACGCGCCGCCGAGGGGATCCTCTCCTCTCAGCCCCGCCGGGGAGCCGGTCTATGGTCCCCGAGATGCGATCGATCTGCCGGCGATCGCCGCGCTCGGGCTCCCTTTCTGGCTGGCAGGATCCTACGGGAGCCGGGAGAAACTCGGGGAAGCGCTCGCGGCGGGCGCGGCGGGGATCCAGGTCGGGACGCTCTTTGCTTTCTGCGAAGAGTCGGGGCTGACGGCGGATCTCAAACGGAAGTTCATCGAGCGCTGCCGAGAATCTGCGCCGCAAGTGCACACCGATCCGGTCGCCTCACCGACGGGGTTCCCGTTCAAGGTTCCTGCGATGCCGGGAACGCTCTCCGATCCCGAGGTGTATGCGAAGCGGAAGCGCCGTTGCGACTTGGGTTATCTCCGGGAGGCGTACACACTCCCCGATGGAACTCTCGGGTGGCGCTGTGCGGCGGAGAATCCCCCGACCTACGTATTCAAGGGGGGGCGCATCGAGGATACGGTCGGTCGCAAGTGTCTCTGCAATGGCCTGCTGGCGAACATCGGTCTGGCCCAGGTCCGAGACGGCAAAGAAGAACCGCCGCTTCTGACGTGTGGCGATGATTTGTCGGCGATCGTCCCCTTGTTGAGTGCGGGAAAGGACTCCTATGGGGCAGGGGATGTGATAGATGCGCTGCTCGCCGGTGATGTCGCGCACAAGTGACCTCAAGTTTCCGCTTCGATCCTGCCGATACTTCTCTGCTAGGTCCGCTGCTCAGCAACCCTCACCGGACAGCATAGGAGTCGTCGTGGGCATGAAGAACATCGCAATTTTCGGGTGTCTTGTCGTCGCAACCGTCGTCAGTTTCACTCTCCTCAGACCGAGCGGAACCGCTGACGCCGCACCGCGGGTGTCGGGAAGCATGAAGGTCGAACTGATCGTCGAGGTGGGGAAGGGAAGCTCGATCGCAGCGATTTCGAAGGCGATCTCGAACATCGGATCGAGCGGCCAGGACGGAGTCCGGGTCGATTCCTTTTTCGATATCACGTATTGCGCGAACATCGGCTCGAGTGGCCTCGACGGGTACCAAGTCGATTCGTTCTTCGACATCTTCTACAGCGTCGCACCGGACCTCGACACCGAGATGGTGGCGTTGTCGTTGAAGTGCACGCTCGACAACCCGAACGATCCGGGCTTCGCCATCGACGTGGTGAAAGCTGCCGCAGTTCGAGCGGGGGGGACGGTCTACTACGGACACGTGACGGTCCTCAAGTAGGACCGAACGCGACGCCCCGACGCGCGGGCGACGAGAAAAAAATACACGGGCCAGGAGCCGCGCTCCTGGCCCGTTTTGTCATGAAAGTGATCCGCTCTCGCTCGCCGGCCGCCGGCTCCTCGGGTTCAGGGGCAGAACGGGAAGACGAGGCACTCGAGGGTTGGATTGGGATCGGACCCGCAATTGGGGAACGGCGGGTTGGGGGGGGGGCCCCCCATGAAGAAGAAGTTCAGGATCAGGACCGGGTCTCCCAGATCGATGGTGCCATCATCGGTGGCATCGAGAGCCAAGAGGCAGTTCACCGGCTGCGAGAGGAACAGAAATGACAGGGCCAAGATCGGATCGATGAGCCCGACGGTACCGTCGCCATTCGCGTCACCCCGCACGAAGGTACTGAGGATCTGGATCGAGCCATTCACGAGTGTCAGATCCGGGCCGACGATCGCTTCGGAGATGTTACTCACGGCGCCTGTGGGGATCGCGAAGACTTCCGTACTCGCAAAGGTGCCAGCAGGCGCGTTTGGAATCATCAAGGTATTCGAAAAGGTGAGGGGTGTGTTGATGCCTCCGGTTGCCAGGGTGTCGTAGCAGAGCTTGAAGATTTCAAGGTCTGTGCCGACGGGGATCGTCATGAGGACAGGGTCGAAGTCGACGATCAATCCCGCGATCACCCCCTCGCTTCCGATCTGAGTGGTCTGGAGGGAGACCCCGGCCGGTACATCCACCCCCAGACTGACGGAACAGGCGGAGACCTCCGCATTGTTGTGCGCCACCGCGATCCCCACGGAAGTCACACCCAGATGGTCTGCGGAGGTGAGAAACACTGACACCTCGACTCCAGCCGTCGTCTGATTCGCGAGCACCATGTCCTCAATGTCGAGGGTCGCGGTCGCCGCCGCGCTCACTCCCGCCAAGAGGAGGACAAGGGTCAAGGCGATGATCGACACGGACGTAGACTTGAAACCTATCACGGGTCCTCCTCTGGAGATGCACACGAGAACTAGAGAGTGAGAGTCGACAGTTGGGCTGCGGGAACTCGAATGGCGAGGATGGAGTGCGATCGGGCTCCCGGGAGCTGACAGGTCAGCAAATGACCCGGATTGGAATAGTTCGATCGAGCCAGACGCATCCTCGTCGACGGTGCGCGCATAACGGCAGCCATCCTCCCGAATCGAGATAAGCGAGCACGGAAACTAGCGGGAATCGTGCAGGCTCAGGGTACTCAAGAGTGCACCAGGATTGCAAGTGAGCCGTTCCCTCCCTCCGGCGTCCCAAAGGGTCAAGGAAGAGCAAGCCGCCCTTGTCCCTGGGCCCTCCCGGAGGGTGCCCGTGCCGCCAGGAACAGCCATGCCGAGCGATCCGCGGGCTCTGGAACCGAAGTGCCAAGAGCGTTGGGCCGACCCGCTCCAATCGACGAATTCTCAGGCGCTGCGCTCGGGATTCGGGTCTCCCCTTCCCCGCAAACTCCCCTACGCACTGAGGCGCCCACCCCCTAGAATCCTCGCTCCACGTTCGAGAACGGCGAGCGACCGGGTTTCACGACCTTGGCCATATCTGGTCTGGCCGTATCGCGACGGTCGCAGTGCGTCCTCGAGCCACCCTTGTCCGTGCGCTCCCATTGGGGGGGTGCCCCTGCTGCCAGGAGCAGCCATGCCGTACGATCCGCGGGCCATCGAACCGAAGTGGCAGAAGATCTGGGCCGACCAGAACCTGTTCCACGCCGGCGAGCGCCCCGACCGCCCGAAGTACTACATCCTCGATATGTTCCCGTACCCCTCGGGGTCGGGGCTCCACGTCGGTCATACCGAGGGGTACACCGCCTCCGACATCATGTCGCGGTACCAGCGGATGAAGGGGTACGACGTCCTCCATCCGATGGGGTGGGATGCGTTCGGCCTCCCCGCCGAGCAGTACGCGATCGAGCAGGGGGTGCACCCCGAGGTCTCGACCCGCGCGAACATCGAGAACTTCCGCGGCCAGCTCCAGGCGATGGGGTACTCCTACGACTGGCGACGCGAGTTCGCGACCTGCGATCCCGAGTACTACCATTGGACGCAGTGGATCTTCCTGAAGCTCCTCGAGAAGGGGCTCGCCTATCAGGAGGAAGCGCTCGTGAACTGGTGCCCCGAGCTGGGGACCGTTCTCGCGAATGACGAAGTGATCGAAGGCAAGAGCGAGCGCGGCGGTCACGACGTCGTCCGCCAACCGATGAAGCAGTGGATGCTGCGCATCACCGCGTACGCGGATCGACTGCTCGAAGGACTCGACACCGTCGATTTCCCCGAGTCGATCAAGGCGATGCAGCGCGATCGTATCGGTCGCTCCGAAGGGGCGGATGCCACGTTCACCATCGACAGTACCGCTCTCGGAAGCGTCCTGGCGATCGAGGTCTTCACGACTCGACCCGATACGATGTTCGGCGCGACCTTTTGCGTGCTGGCCCCCGAACACCCGTTGGTGAAGGTGATCGCGACCGATGCCATGCGCCCCGCCGTCACCGCCTACTGCGAAGATGCAGCGCGAAAGTCAGATATCGATCGCGCCGGGGCGGATGCGGGAAAAACCGGTGTCGACACCGGGGCGTTCGCGATCAATCCGGCGACCGGCGACCGCGTGCCGGTCTGGGTCGCGGACTACGTACTGATGGGTTACGGCACCGGAGCGATCATGTGCGTGCCCGGCCACGACCAGCGCGACTGGGACTTCGCAACAGCCTTCGGCTTGCCGATCACCGAAGTGATCACCGGCGGAGATGTCACCGAGTGTGCGTGGACCGGCGACGGCACGCTGGTCAATTCTGGCTTCCTCGACGGCAAGTCCACCGGAGCTGCCATCCGCGCCATGATCGATTGGCTGGAAGCGAAGCAGATCGGCAAGGGGGTCGTGCGTTACAAACTGCGCGATTGGATCTTCGCCCGACAGCGGTACTGGGGAGAGCCGGTGCCGGTCGTGATCGACCAAGATGGCGTGGTGCATCCCCTGCCGGAGAGCGCGCTGCCGGTCGAGCTGCCGATGCTCGACGACTTCAAGCCGACCGGCACGGGGAAGTCCCCACTCGAGCGCTCGGGCGATTGGCTGAAGGCTGAGGTTCCGGGCTCGAATTCTCCGAGCCCAAAACCCGCGACCCGTGAGATCGACACCATGCCCGGCTCTGCGGGATCGAGCGCGTATTTCCTTCGCTTCATCGATCCCCAGAACCCCAAGGCAATCTGTGATCCCGCACTCGCAAAACGCTGGATGCCGGTTGACCTCTACCTCGGCGGCGCAGAGCACGCGGTGGGGCACTTGTTGTACTCGCGCTTCTGGACGAAGTTCCTCTTCGACATCGGGGTTTGCCCGGTGGAAGAGCCGTACCAGAAGCTAGTCAATCAAGGGATGATCCTCGGCGAGGACAACCGCAAGATGTCGAAGCGCTTCGGCAACGTCGTGAATCCGACTGATGTGATCGCGAGCCACGGTGCCGACTCCCTGCGCGTCTATGAGATGTTCATGGGGCCGATCGAAGCGGACAAACCGTGGTCGACCGGCGGCTTGGAAGGGGCGTGGCGCTTCTTGGGCCGGGTTTGGCGACTCTTCTTCGATGCCAACGACGACTCGCTGCGCGTCGATGAGTCAGAGCCGACCGAGGATCAAGTGCGACTCTTGCACAGAACGATTGCGGTCGTCGGCGAAGACACGGGCAATCTGCGCCTGAACACCGCGATCGCTCGGATGATTGAGTTCACCAACGAAATGACACAGAGCGAGGCGCGACCCCGTTCGGTGCTCGAGCCGTTCGTGTTGCTGCTCGCTCCGTACGCTCCGCATATCGCTGAGGAGATCTGGGAGCAGCTCGGCCACACCGACTCGATCCTGTGGCACGCGTTCCCAGAGGCGGACCCGAAGTGGCTCGTCGTGGACACGGTCGAAGTTCCCGTGCAGGTCAACGGTAAGGTCCGCGCGCGATTGATGGTGCCCACAGAGATCGAAGAGGCGGCGATTCGCGAGTTGGCGCTCGCCGATGAAAATGTGCTCGCATACACCGCTGGAAAACAGATAGTGAAGTTCATCTACGTCCCGGGTCGCATGGTGACCGTCGCGGTCAAAGGGTGAGAGGAAGTGTCGGCGCGGGGATCTCTCCGAGCCGCCACTCTCTCGACCGAAGTGACTTGTTCAACACGCAGCTCACGTCCTCCCCATTTTCGGAGATCTTCCCTTGAAGTTTCAACACTGGATCGACGACGCCCCGACGATCGATCACGAAGACGCCGATGGTCGTCACGAAGTGATCGGCCAGTTCCGCTCCTCGAACGGGATCGTGCAAGCGAAGGTCCTCGCGGCGACCAGCGACCCCCGCGATTGGCAACGCATCATGGAAGCGATCGAAACCCTCGGCAGCCTGAACTTCGGCCTCGACAACCTGCCTCGTCGCGCCAATGGCACTCTCGCCTACGGCATCGATCTCGTCGGCCACCGGGTGGAGTACGTGTTTCCTGGCTGATCGGGAAGCTGGCGAGCTCGACCTCGGAATTGTGATCGCTTTCCTCGGGTGGTTCCCACTCCTTGGAAACTGCAGTCGCTGAGACACGTTTGACCGGGCAATCGGGCTCGATTCGTCGAGCCCGGTTGCGTGATCGAACCCCCTGCGCTTTCATTGGAGCATGAACAAGATCCTGATCCTGGTCGGCTGCCTGATCGTCGGGGCCGCCGGCTACCTCTATTTCCGCCCGCTTCCGCTCGTCTCGACCCCGCCATCCGATGCGGCCGAGATCGGTGTGCGAAATGAACTCGGACCCGACTTCGTTCTCGAGGGCGAGGTGACGAGCCCTGGTGCAGCCCAGAGTCCTCTTGGAGCACCGAGACGGGTGCGTCACCAGCCGACCGGGATCGTGTTCATCCGCGTCGAGCCGGGTATCTTCCTGCGCGGTTCTCCCGACTCCGAGGAGTTCCATCAGCAAAACGAAGCGCAGTTCGAGGCCTCGGTGGAGGCGCCGTTCTATCTCGCAGAGACGGAGTTGACGGTCGGCGAGTGGAAGTCGGTGATGGGTGCAGAGACTCCCCTCGAGCAGAGCTCGGACGACTTACCTCTCGCAGGTCTCTCCTGGCACCAAGCTCAAGATCTCTTGATCGCGCTGAACGAGCGCTTCGGCGGGGGGTGGCGGCTGCCGACCGAAGTGGAATGGGAACACGCTTGTCGTGCCGGGACTACGACTCCTTTCTCGTTCGGAGAGGCGATCACCTCCGACCTCGCGAACTTCAACGGGGAGCGTCCCTATCCGAAGAGCCAGGCCGAGAAGGGGCTCAATCGCGAGGGTCCCATCGCCGTGAAGAGTTTTCTCCCGAACGCGTGGGGCTTCTACGACATGCACGGAAATCTTTGGGAGTGGTGCTCTGACCTCTACGTGGGTCATCCCGAGTACGGCGACGTTGCGAAGGATGAGCCGGGCGCCTCGCGCGTGATCCGCGGGGGTGGGTTCGCCGCGCATGGAAAGCGCTCCCGCTCCGCGTACCGCGACGGCTATCCCCCCTATAGTTCCGGCGAGAAGTACGGTGTTCGTCTCGCTCTTTCGGTCAGACGGTAAGCTCGATCGAGCGGGGCTGCGACTCCCACGACCGAGTGATCATGCCCCAAGAGCCATCCTCGAAGCGTTCAGGATTCCTCCTGAGCCAAGGGCCTTGCTCCCCGGGCATTTTCGTGGACTATGGCCCAATCTCCCGCTGTCTACGGGCCCACAGCACTCTCGGAAGGTGATCGATGCGCGATCTCTCCTCACTCTTCGCGATCCTTTTGATCTCGGTTTTCCTCGCGCCTCTCTCTACCGGTCTCGGAACTGCATCTCTCGGAGTCGTGGTCGCGGTGGAACCCGCGTTCGAGCCGGCTCCCGTTGCAGCGGCACCTGCTGACGACGATGACGATGATGACGACGAAGACGCCGAAGAAAAAGAGCCCGTCGAGATCCCGCCGCCTCCCTTCGACAGCCTCGATCTCCCTGATGACCTCGATCCCAAGGTCCGGGCCGAGTACGAGAAGGCCCTCGAGTTGTTCGAATCGGCGCGCAAGAAATTCAGGGACAAGGATAAGCGCAAGGAAGCCGTGCGCGCGATGAAGCGCCTGAAGAAGAAGCTGCCGAGTGGGGAAGCGCACTTCCACCTAGGGCTTCTTTACCAGTGGGACCGCGACTACAAGAAGGCGAAGAAGGTCCTCGAAGAGCTGGTCGAGCTGCAGCCCAATTTCTACGAGGCGTACGTCGAGCTGGGCGATGTCCACGTCTGGTTGAAGGACCTGCCCGCTGCAATTCCTGAGTATGAGCGCGCGCTCGCGATCTACGACCACTTCGAATACGGCGTCGATCGGATGATGACTGTGCTCGTTCAAGTCGGTCGTTTCGAGGAGGCCAAGGTTTTCCTCGAACGCGCTCTCCTTCGGGGACCAAATCCGATGCGCCTGCAATGTAAATCGGCGGTGAAGATGGTGCTGGAGGGACCCGCCTGGGAGAAGTGCTACACCGTTGAAACCGAGAACTACATTGTGAAGAGCGATGTCTCGGAGACATTTGCGGAAGAAATCGCAGAGAACGCCGAACTGATCCGTGAGCTCTACGACAGTCTCTTCCCCGAGATCGGAAAACCGGAGCGCAAGTACCTTGTGCTCGTCTTCAAAGATCGCGCGGGGTACCTCGGCGCGGGCGCGCCGCCAGCTTCGGGTGGGGTCTACATGTCGCTATCGCGCCGCCTGATGCTCTACAAGTTGAAGACGATGGAAGAGACGATCATGACCCTCAAGCACGAGGGATTTCATCAGTACTGCCATGAGTATCTCGAAAATATCCCACCATGGTTCAATGAAGGCTTGGCGGACACATTCGCCGCGACCGAGCTGGTCGAGAAGGGGAAGAAGCGCGGGATGCAGCTCTTGCCCAATTCGAAACGGATCGACTATCTCGCGAGGGCGCTGAGTCGAGGCGGATTCCCGTCTCTCAAAGAGATCATGCACATGTCGCAGCCCCAAATGTACGACGTGGAAAATGAGAACAGGGCCATGTATCTCCACTACTGCCAGGCCTGGTCGATTTGCTATTTCTGCATCATGGCGGGGAACTCAAAGTACCAGTCTTGCCTGAAGAACTACTTCAAGCTTCTGCGGAAGGGGAAGTCCCAGGACGAAGTGTATGACGCGACGTTCGGGCAGTTGAACATGCGGCTGTTCCAAGAGCAGTGGCACGCATTCATGCTCGGCACCGCGCGCGGCGGCGGATAGTACTGAAGCAGGGCTCCGGTCTGGGGGCCCCGAAGCGCGTCTTCGGGTAGGATTCCGCAGAGGAGGTTCCCCCGATGCGATTCCGTCGTCCCGCGAGCTTGATGGCTCCTCTGTTGTTGCTGGTTTCGTCATTGCTGGTTCCATTGGCGCTCGTCCCGCTGGTGGGCTGCGGTGCGCTCGGTTCGACACCGGTCGAATCGGCTGCCGATGGCACGCCGCTCCTCGAGGGCCGCTCTGTTTCTGATTGGTCCGCCCGCCTCGAGCCCGACCAGAAGTCGCTCGAATGGCGGTCGATCCCCTGGCACCCGACCTATCACGAAGGCGCGATCGCCGCGTCGGAAGCCGGCAAACCGCTGCTCCTCTGGTTGATGAATGGCCACCCGCTCGGCTGCACCTGAGGCAACGGCGTGGCGGGCCGGGGGTCCGTTTGGAGCGATCCAAAAGTCAAAGAACTGAGTCGCGAGTTCACGCCAGCGACCGACGAGTCCTTCCGACTGCAGACGAGCGATGATCGGCAGGCGCAGTTCTTTCGCACAATGGTGCACGGCGATCCCAAGAAGGTCTCGGGGAGCCGGCAGGGGACTTACATCTGCACGCCGGGGGGGCGGCTCCTCGCGCGCGGCAATTCGACCGACCCGCGAGCGATCGAGCGCATCATGGCGGGCGGCCTCCAAGCCTGGAACGCGCTGAGCCCCGAAGAACGTGCGCGCCCGGTTCCACCATCGCTGCTTCCTGAACATCGTTACGAGCACTTCTACCCGTCAGAGGGCCTCGCGCTCCTCGCGGTGCATCGAGAACGCGTCCCCGACGAGCCCAACTCCTTCCGCGGGATGAATCTCGATCACGCTTGGTTCTCGAAGGAGGAGATCGACGGGTGGTGGCAAACTTTTCGTGGAGCCGCGGATGAAGCCACCCGTGGAGTGATCTCGAGCGCGCGAATTCCCGTCCCCGCTCCGCTCGTCGATCGGTGGGTTCGACTCCACTTGGTCGACAACGTTCGCGGGCAAGAAGGACCCTTCGCACCAGAGGATGTGGAGCGGGCAGAGGTCACCGCTCGAGTTCTCGAGTCGACGGGCGATCGGGTGCGGATCGCCATCGAGGGGCGGACCCGAGTCGAGACTGACGGGGTGTGGAAGATGGGCGAGAGCAGCTGGAAGAATTTCCCCCCCTCGCCGCGAGGGGTCGAGGTGCGACTTATAGGGACTGCTATCTACGATCGGCGCGAGGCGCGGTTCGTGGAGTTCCAGCTCGTCGCACTCGGAGAGTCGTGGGGCTCCGGCAAACTGAACGGTCGGGGTGGCCGCGAAGAGGGAGTTCGGACCCCCCTCGCATGGCGCTTCTCTCTCATTCCCCCAGGTGCCCCCGATCGAGTGCCTCCCGCGTTCGTCGACATGTACGACGTACCGTGGATCGAGGTCTCGACCGCGAAGTGAGCGACGCCGCCTCGAGCTCCCGACAGCCACGATCCGGAACTCTCAGATCGTGGAAGCTCATCCGCCAGAGGCGGTATCATAGGGTCCGATCCTCTCTCGATAGCGTTGGCCACTGGGCTGTCAATCCCCTTGGCCCACTGTGTCAAAAACGCTCGCTTTGGCGATGTCATGACCGAGTCATGGCCCGCTAACCGTATCCCTCAGAGGAGTTTAGAGCTTGTCGGGTCTGTCAAAACAGTTGGCGGTCCGTTTGCGTTCTCATGCTCCTCACAGGCCGAGCAATGCCTCGGATCCCTCACGTTCCTCGTCCGAAGCAGACCCTCGAGTTGGGCGTCCAGCTGAGTGCGCAGAGAGAGTCAGAACCACGAAAGGAGCTGCGGTGATCTTTATCCGCGGACAATTCTCCAACCGAGTCGGAACGATGCGCGCTGCGCGGCAAGCGTATCCGAGGCTTGCTCCCCACTCGATGCCTTCATTGGCCCTGCGCGGGGTCGCCCTCACGCTTGCAGGATTTCTCCTCCTCCCTGCGGGCTGCTCTGGCGGAGCCGGCGGCGCGGGGATCCCGGGACTGACCAATTCGGTGCCCGCCCTCGGGTCCGGGCTCTCCTACTCCGGTCCGCGCATGAATTTCTTGCGCTACTCGCACACAAGTACCGTCCTTCCGAACGGGACCGTGTTGGTGGTGGGGGGGTCCGATGAACGGCACCTCACGGCAACCAACCTGGTCGAGCTGTTCGATCAGCGGGCACGGGTGCCGATCGGTGAGACGGTTCCCGAAACGATTGCGGGCGACTTCATCGATCAAGACATCGATGGGAACCTCATGACCCTGCCGGGGGCCGGACGCTTCTGGCACACCGCGACCGATATGGGACAAGGCCGCGTGGTTGTGGTCGGTGGAACATCGAGCATCCTGGAGTTCATAGGAATCGCGAACCCGACGACGTTGATCTTCGATCCTCTTTCGAGGACGTTCACCGAGCCGACTCTCATTGTCGATCCCGCGAACGATATCGCGCTCCCGAGGGCTCGCCACACGGCAGAGCTGCTTCCGAATGGGAAGCTGCTCATCGTCGGCGGACAACGGAATACGCAGGTCACGGTTCCCGGCCCCTTCCCCACCCTTCAGTCCGCGTTCCCGAGCTCCCGTACGATGGAGATCTTCGATCTCGCCTCTCTGACCTTCTCTCCCGCGCCGACTGAACTGACCTCCAGCCGTGGTCGGGCCGGTCACGCGAGTGTCGCGTTTGCCGGGCCAGACAACTTCCTCGGCAACGGGGACGACGTCATCATGTTCCTCGGCGGATTTCAGACGCTCTCTGCCGACAGCTTCGGTGCTCCCGAAGATTTGAGCCCCTGGACGACTCTCACGACCAAGTTGTCATCAGCTGACTTCTACTCGGTCACCTTCGGAACCACGAACCTCGCTCAGGGAATGGTGCTCGCTCCGCGAGTCAACGATCCCATCGCGCTGAACCTCGGCTCGGATCACCGCCAGAGCCCGTTCGGCGACAACGGCATGGCGAACATCGTGCTCGTCTTCGGGGGAGACTCCGATGATCCGTGTCCCGACGGCACCTCGAACACCGGCGAGACGACCGATCGATCGGAGTTGATCGTTGCGACGTATACCTCGATGGGACCGGGTGGGGGCGCGACCTTCAGTAAGTTCGGCGGAGAAGACATGGTTAACATGACCAATCCGGCCATGCCCGCGTTCTCGAACACCTACGACTCGGGCCACGAGTTCTTGATCCACGAGCGTGCGCCGATCGCGGGTTGTTCAACGTTCAACCGCTCGCGCACCGACGGAGTGATCATGGACATGCGCCGGGTGTTCGACGGCTCCGCTCGCACTGCGAGCGTGGTGTTCACCGCGGGGGGCTACGATGTATCGAACACCCCGGGTGGGTGCGTTCAGACCGGAACCGGGTTCTGCGGTGCGAACGAGATCATCGGTTTCGAGATCTTCGATCCGTTCTGGGATCCATCGCTCGTCGGAAACACGCTCCCGCTCCAGCCCGATACCGATGGCGATGGCATAGACGACCTGTTCCCCTGGGACTTCGCAGCCAATGCGACGGTGACGAACCCCGTGGGAATCGGCGGCACTTGGTTGGCGATCGACACGCTGATTCCCGACAACGGGATCCAGGGCTACGCGGA
>ERZ891418.340-NODE-340-length-16617-cov-7.310591_pt1 | contig 16617 bp, 16 predicted proteins | sample MGYA00521236_ERZ891418 | MGnify/ENA primary metagenome ERZ891418 (study PRJEB32303, sample SAMEA104408696) | aquatic metagenome | biome: Brackish water; feature: Chemocline; material: water | place: Baltic Sea | collected 2014-10-18T10:34:00 | depth 100 m ... | reverse complement strand
CAATGAGCTCGAACAGGTCAACGCCGAGATTGAGGCGGAAGGTGGTGTACCGGCGGAGTTTACGAAGGCGAGACCATCTCGTGCCGTGACTCAGCTTCTGGGAATCACCAAAGCCGCCGTCCAGAGCGAAAGTTTTATCTCGGCAGCGTCATTCCAGGAAACGACAAAAGTACTGACGGAAGCGGCTCTTGGCGGTCGCGTCGATAACTTGGTTGGGCTGAAAGAAAACGTTATCCTTGGCCACTTGATTCCTGCGGGAACGGGTTTCCATTCCCATCAGGGTTCCGATGTTCGAATTCGTCCCGAAGCTCTTCAGGAACTTCAGGATGAAAAAGAGAAAATCCTGGCAGCTCGTCGTGAGATGCTGAGTGACGGGAACGATGCTTCCCTTCTCTTTGGTTCGTATGTCGCTCCGGATGAGATGGATGGACCGGAGTAGCGACTACTTGAAGAGATGGCCGGGTAACCGGTTTCGATACGCGACGGCCGGTTTAAAATCGACCGGAAGCAACAGAAATTGATTCGTTGCTGACCGAGCTGGCTCGGAGCAGCTCATATTCAAGGACAGTTTTCAGACATGCCTACGATTAACCAGTTGATCCGCAAGCCTCGTAAGGCGAAGAACGCGAACAGCAAGACGCCGCTTCTTGAAGGCTGCCCGCAGAAACGCGGCGTGTGTCTTCTTGTGAAGACGGTGACGCCGAAGAAGCCGAACTCAGCTCTCCGTAAAGTGGCGCGAGTTCGCCTTTCCAACGGCAAGGAAGTCACAGCTTACATCCCGGGTGAAGGTCACAACCTTCAGGAGCACTCAATTGTGCTCGTCCGTGGTGGTCGAGTCCGCGACCTTCCGGGTGTTCGCTACAAGATTGTCCGTGGTGTTCTGGACACTCTTGGCGTTGACGGCCGTCGTCAGGCACGTAGCCGGTATGGTGCGAAACGCCCGAAATAGACGAGCTGTCGTAGTGTTGCGACCTGGTTTCGCTGTGTGAACTTGTTGACTGGCTGAGTGTCTCACCAGTCTTTGATCTGATAAATACTGGGAAGAGATTCTCGCAGTACGGGAACAGTACCATGGAAGAACGTGAAACGCCGAACGATTTTGTCCCAACGCATCGGGACATTGAGCCGGACGCACGATTCAATTCGAAACTTGCTACGAAGTTCATCAATTGCCTGATGCACGACGGCAAGAAGAGTATTGCGACGAGCGTCTTTTATGAGGCTCTCGACATGATTGCGAAGCGGATGCCGGAAGAAGACCCATACAAAGTTTTCTCCCAGGCGATGGAGAACGTGAAGCCGGGAATCGAAGTTCGATCCAAGCGTGTTGGTGGTGCCACGTATCAGGTCCCGACACCTGTGAACCCCAAACGTCGCCAGGCTCTTGGCATTCGCTGGATGCTTGAGGCTGTTCGCGGAAAGAAGGGGCGACCAATGGCAAACTCACTGGCCGACGAATTCATCGCCGCGTACCGTCGCGAAGGTGCCGCGATGACCAAGCGAGATAACGTTCACCGGATGGCCGATGCCAATAAGGCGTTTGCTCACTTCGCCTGATCTGGACAATCGAATCTTACATCGGAGAGCCGATGCGGCAGTGAATGCCGCGTCGGCTTTCTGCGTACTGACTGGACCAGATTGAGCCGATTCGGATTGCTCCCCGAGATTGCCTCCGGTTCTGAATGCTGTGACACAAGTCAGAATGTTTCCCCGCCAGAGGAGCTCGTCATGAGCGCCGCTATGGAACGACATCGGAATATTGGCATCATCGCTCACATCGATGCCGGTAAAACGACCACGACTGAACGAATTCTGTTTTTCGCCGGAACGATTCATCGGGCTGGTGGCGTCGACGAAGGCACGACCACAACTGACTTTGATCCGGAAGAGGCCGAACGCGGGATCACAATTTATTCCGCTTGTGTCACAACGCACTGGCGTGACTCGGTCATCAACATTATCGACACGCCGGGCCACGTGGATTTTACGGCCGAGGTTGAGCGGTCTCTGCGGGTTCTGGACGGCGCTGTTGTTGTTTTCAGCGCTGTCGAGGGTGTCGAGGCTCAGAGTGAAACGGTCTGGCGGCAGGCCGATCGATATGGTGTTCCTCGAATTTGCTTTATCAACAAGCTGGATCGAACTGGTGCGGATTTTGTCCGGACGTTTGATGAGATCAACACTCGGCTCTGCAGGAGTGCCGGCAAGGAAAAGCACGTTGTGGCAGTCACCATTCCCTGCCGACTTGCGGGAAATGTCGAGGGATTCGACCCGGACCGGACGATTGTGGATCTCGTTGATCGGAAATTGCTCGTTTTTGACGATGAGTCAAATAGATGGGCGATGAGCAGCCACGAGCCGCCGGATTCACTTGCCGACGGGATTGAGGAGTGGCGGACAAAGCTGATTGACACCGTGTGCCTCTTCGATGACGAAGCGATGGAGCTTTATTTCGCAGACGGAGACATTCCTGCGAAGCAGCTTCGATCGACCATCCGCGCGGCGACGTTGCAGGGGCAACTGACGCCAGTGTTCTGCGGCACGTCGCTGAAAGGTGTCGGGGTTCAGCCAGTTCTTGACGGAGTTGTGGATTACCTGCCCAGCCCGCTCGACCGGCCACCGGTGCGAGGCACTGACCCGGCGGCGAAATCGGAAGAGAAGTCGGTTGTCGAACGAGCTCCTGATCCAGACGGCCCTTTTTGCGGGCTTGTTTTCAAAATTGTCGCGGACAAGCACAACGATCTGTACTTCGTGCGAATCTACTCCGGTACGGTGAGAAGCGGGTCGAGGATGCTCAATCCGCGAACCGGAAAAAAAGAGATGATGACAAAACTGTGGCACATTCAGGCCGATTCGAGAGAGCTCGTTGACCATGACTCCGCAAAGGCCGGCGACATCATTGGAGTCGTCGGGCTTAAAGGGTCAGTGACAGGCGACACGCTTTGCGACCAGAAAAGCCAGATCGTCCTCGAAGACATCGTCTTTCCGGAAACGGTCATCTCGATGTCCGTTGAGCCGGAAACGAGTGCCGAGAAGGACAAGCTGGAAGCGATGCTCGCCCGGCTTTCTCTTCAGGATCCGACGTTTACCGCAAAGGTCGATCCCGACACCGGACAGACAATTATTTCGGGCATGGGGGAGCTGCATCTGGAGGTGATCAAAAATCGGATGGAGCGGGAATTCAAACTGAAAGTCAAAGTCCACAAACCGCGGGTGACATACAAAGAGACAATCTCGGGCGAGATCGTCGTCGAGGGGCTGTTTGATAAAGAAACGTCGGCGGGCTCCAACTACGCGTGGGTGAAGCTTCGACTCGTGCCGAAGCCGGACGTTGTCGGAATTGAAGTTGTCAACGAGTACGTTTCGAAAGATGTTCCGGCGATTCATCGTGAGGCGTTGAAGAATGCCGTTCGCGATGAGGCTCAAACCGGAGTCCAGGGATTCTCGATGACCCAGCTGGAAGTTCACGTCGTCGACTTTAAGCATCAGGCTGGCGTGACGAATGAGACGTCGATTTACGCAGCCGTTGCCGAAGCGTTCAACTCTGCGCTGCAGAAGGCTGAGGCAACCGTGCTCGAACCGATCATGCATCTGGAAGTTTCTTCACCCGAAGAATTCGTCGGAAATATTCAGTCCGACTTGAATTCTCGGCGCGCGATTGTCACTCAATCGGAAATTCGCGGCGATTTCCACATTATTTCAGCTGAGGCGCCACTCGCGAAGATGTTCGGTTACACCACGACCGTGCGAAGCCTCAGCCAGGGCCGCGCGTCGTACTCGATGGAGCCGCTGCGGTACGCGCCTGCCGTCGACCTGCCGGACTACATGTAGGCCGGATTCTCTTCAGCCGGCAAGTTTCGAATTCGCTTGCGGCGAACCCCAGTAAACGTGGTCTGACCACTCGGCGAGCCGGTACGACTCGTGCCGTATCGTGACGCCGAGAATGAACGCGGCCACGCTGGCGACAGAATAGGCTTCGTGAGTTTTTTTCCAGCCCGCCTTCGCAATTTCGAGCGCCTCGTCGTCGTGATTTTTCAGGTGATCGACTTTTCTCGCGAGGTCATCGACCGAATCGAAATAGACCACTTCCTCTGAGGAGTACAGAGATTCCAGTCCCGAGCCGGCTGGAGTCAGCGTCACAATGCCGTTTCCAGTCAGCTGGGCGATTCGGTCCGACGAGTAAAGTTCGACGTCGTTTCTCCGGTTCAGATTCAGAGCCATCCGGGTCGAAGCGAGAATGAGCTCTTTCTTGTGCCCGAATGCGTAGGGGTTGCCGAGGCTTCCGAAGATTCCCAGCCGGGCATCGGGGAGTGCGCGAATCAGATCCTGGAGAAATTGTTTTCGTTCGGGAGCCCGTTTGTCGCAGCCGAAGAAAACGACGTCGTATTTCGGATCGGGATTCTCGAACGTACGAAGCCGTTCGATGGCTGGGTCAACCGGGTTCGGGATGAATGCGGCGGGACAGTCCGGTGTGCTGACGGACCGGAGAAGTTCGCCTCCGCTTGTCGCAAAGATCGCGTCCAGGAATTTATTTCGGTCGTGCAGATGCTCAATATTTTTCGGGACCCACATTGCGTCGAAATACCACAGCCCGATGCGGATGCCCGGTACGCGGTTGCGAATTTCCTCCAGCGTCTCCTTCCGAATGTACTGAGCATGCCCGAGCATCAGGATGTCCGGGTGCACGTTGACGCAGGTTTTGATGAGAGCTTTGTTGGCTCGACCTTTTCCAAATGTCTTGCTGCCGGTCGGCGAAAGCATCCTTGCCCGGTCATTGATACTGAACGGGTAAACGTAGCAGCCGTTCTGAACGAGGCCCTGGTGCAGCTTCTGGTCCGGATTGAAAAAGACGAGGCCGTCTTTGGCAAACTGATAGTTCGCTGCGTGAACAACTCGCAGTCCGGAAAACGGTCCGGCTTGTGCTGGCGATAACTGTGTTGGTGAAAATTGAGCGGGCATCGTCCGTGACGCTCCAGAAGTCAGTAAATTCGTCTGAAAAACCCAAGGGGGGACTTATAGTGGAATCGCTTCGGATTCAGAACATCAGGATCTCCTCGTCGCGGCGCAAACATCCACATTGACTGGATTTACGGAGTGCCGTACGTTCCCGCCGCTCGTGCCTGAGGAGCGTGGCAAGGCGAGCGAATCGGAAATCAACCGCCTCGCGGGACGGAACGAATGCGGATTGGATTGATGACTGCCGACTTTCACCCCAATGTGGGGGGAGTCGCGGCCCACGTTGTCGAACTCGGCAAAGCCCTCTCGGAAATCGGGCACGAAGTTCACGTTGTTACGCTGCCGCTTGGCGAGGAACGGGCCCGGTCCAGCGAGCTGCATGGGATGTTCGTGCACCGGCCGCCGATCCCGAAGGGGAAGCCGCTTTATTCGTGGCTGTCTCGCGTGTGGCTCAACCGGTTTCTGGCCTCGACGCCTCTGGACGTCATGCACGTTCACGGATTGCGGCCGCTCGAAGCGACGGCTCGTCTGTCGATGCCAGTCGTTTTTACAAATCACACGTCCGGATTTCTGAAACGCATTCAGAAGGGCAAGTTCGAACGGGCTCGCCTGGCGAAACGGCTGGCTCACGTGGCGCACGTTCTCGCCCCGAGCGAGGAACTTGTTGAGGCGACACGGTCGGTCGGTTACGCCGGGCCGGTTCACTTTATTCCGAACGGTGTCGACACGGACCGGTTTCAGCCAGGGGACCTGCAGGGCGCAACGGATTCTGAAGTGGCTCAGGCTGCGATTCAGCACCGCTCCGACTGGACGAATTCAGTTGACGAAGTTGTTGTCCTGCTGGCTCGACGGCTGGTTGAGAAAAACGGTGTGACGGTTTTTGCGGAGGCGGTCACTCGCCTGAAAACTCGAGACCGCGTTCGAATAGTCTTTGCGGGTGACGGACCGGAACGGGCTCAGGTTGAGCGAATTCTCCGCGAAGGCAGCATGCAGGAGCGGTCCATTTTTCTCGGCAACGTTCCGAATCCGGAGATGCCGGGGATCTACCGTGCGGCCGATCTGTCTGTGCTGCCTTCGTTTATGGAAGCAACAAGTATCACCGGCCTGGAGTCAATGGCGACCGGGTTGCCGTTGATCGGAACTCGCGTGGGCGGAATCCCTGCGATCATTGAAGATGGCCGGTCAGGCCTGCTCGTTCTACCGGGAGAGCCCAGTGAGATTGCAGCGGCAATCGACCGGCTCGTTTCTGATGAGGCTCTGCGAAAGGCGATGGGCGCCGAAGGTCGACAGAGTGCCGTCGCGAATTTCTCCTGGGAAGGCATTGCCGAACGGACTGCCGGGATTTATCAGCAGTACACAAGGAGTGCGGCATGAAGCGCGTGCTGCTGATTTTCGGGACTCGGCCCGAAGCGATCAAGATGGCGCCTCTGGTTCACGCGATCGCCGCTCACCCGAAGCTCGAAGCCCGCGTCTGTGTGACGGCTCAGCACCGCGAGATGCTCGATCAGATTCTTGAGCTGTTTTCGATCACGCCTGACGCCGATCTGAATTTGATGCAGCCGGGACAGACGCTCGCAGGATTGAGTGCGCGAATCCTCGAAAAACTGCCAGCGGTCTTCGATGAGCTCAAACCGGACGCGACGATCGTTCAGGGAGACACGACGACGACGTTCTGTTCTGCACTGAGTTCGTTTTATGCCGACGTGCCGATCGGTCACGTCGAAGCCGGATTGCGAACAGGCGACATTCGCGAACCGTTTCCGGAAGAAATGAACCGAGTGCTGACGACACGGCTTGCCTCCTGGCATTTTCCGGCAACCGAAAATAACCGGCAGACGCTGCTTGGTGAGGGAGTTTCTCCGAACGACACTTTTGTGACGGGAAACACGGTCATCGATGCGCTGCTCGAGGTGCGAAATCGGATCGAGCGGGGGGCATGCAGCGAGAAGACGACACAGTTCATTGCTCAGTTCGAGCGGCCGTACATTCTTGTCACGGGGCATCGTCGTGAAAGTTTCGGTGACGGTTTCGAATCAATCTGCCGGGCGATTCGGTCGCTCGCAGCAAAGCACCCGGAATTCGACATTGTCTACCCGGTGCATCTCAACCCGAACGTGCAGGAGCCGGTGAATCGGATCCTCGGCGATGTGAAAAATGTGCGGCTGGTCGAGCCGCTCAGCTATGAGCCCTTCGTCGCTCTGATGTGTCGATCTCATTTTATCCTGACGGACTCCGGCGGAGTTCAGGAAGAGGCACCGTCGCTCGGTAAGCCGGTCCTCGTGATGCGCGACAAGACGGAGCGGCAGGAGGGGCTTGAAGGCGGAGTGCGGCTCGTCGGAACCAGTGAGGAGCGGATTCTTGAGGAATCCGAACGGCTGATCCTGGACGCCGCGCATTATCAGCAAATGGCTGAGGCGATTAACCCGTACGGCGACGGTACGGCCTCCAGGCAGATCGCGGAAATCCTTGCTGATCGGCTTGCCTGATCAATTACTGGTCGGTCTTCACGAAGAGCGGGTCGCCACGCTCGGCCAGCCACGAGTGCATCGCATTTCGAAGAGCGTCCCGTGTGGCTGCGTGCTCTTTGGAATTGATCAGGTTCGTCAGTTCGGCCGGATCAGATTTCAGATCAAAGAGCTGTTGCTTTTGGGCCGCCGGGTATTCGATGTACTTCCAGTCGCCCTTGCGGATCATCCGCTGAAATCCGCGAAAATAACCAACGACGAATGGATGGACTTCATCGCGTTTCCCTTCGAGGACTGGCTTCAGGCTTTGGCCATCGATTTTGTCTGGGACTTCCAGACCGCAGAGGTCGGCGAGAGTCGGGAAAATGTCCCGCATGTAACATTGCGCGGTGTATCTTTTGTCCGGTGGAATTCCTGGACCTCGCATGAGCAACGGCACGCCGATCGTGTGTTCGTACATGCTCTGTTTTCCGCGGAGCCCGTGGCTGCCGACGCCCAGCCCGTGGTCGCTGCCGAAAACGACGATGGTGTTTTCGAGGCGGCCGGATGATTTGAGTGAGTCCAGCATCCGGCCGATCTGGGCATCCATGTGAGAAATCACGGCGTAGTAGGCGGCGAGTTCCGACCGCGTCTCGGTCGGAGTTCGTGGCCACTGGAAGAGCTTCTCGTCGCGGCCGGCAAAGTTGCCGTGGTCAAACGGGTGTTCGGCAAGGAAGTTGAGTGGGAGCTTCATTTTGGCGGGCAAGTACTTCGCCTCGTAGCCGGTCGGCAGCATCAGCGGATCGTGCGGGGCCGTGAAGTTGACGTGGAGAAAAAACGGTTTGTCGGACTCCTGCTTGAGTAGCTCAATGGCGGCGTCAGCAAAGTTCTGGCTGATGTTTCCCGTGAGGCCGACTCCACGGTCGGGGAAAACTTCTCCCTCGTCGTTCTGAAAAATCCATCCGCGGTATCCTGTGACCGGGCGACCGGCGAAGTCGACCTGTGGCTTGTACCATTTGCCTCCGCCGCCACGGTAGAGACCGTTCGTTCGGTCGTAGCCACGTTCGATCGGAGTTCCATCGTTGTGCCACTTGCCAACGTACCAGGTTCGGTAGCCGGCGTTCTGAAACCAGCGAGGCATCAGCGGGATGTCCGGTTTAATCTTTCCACCAAAGTCGTTGACGCCGTTTCGGAAACTGCAGGAGCCGGTGAGGATTTCGGCCCGACTGGGGGTGCAGATCGGGTTGCCACACGTCGCCCGTGTGAAAGCGCATCCCTCTGTGACGAGACGATCGAGGTTTGGCGTTTCGATCCGTTCGTTGCCCAGCGCGTGGATCGTGTCAGGTCTCTGGTCATCGCTGACGATCAGCAGCACGTTTGGCCGGGCGGCGAAAACGGGCGCGGCGGCGACAGGCATCGTTATCAGTATTGCAAGGCACAGACGCGGCAATGTGCAGGGGCGAATCATGATTCGGTCTCCGATGAGGTCTCGTGGGATCCAGGAGGAAACATCCAGCAGGAATCGTGAGGTGTCATGCCGATGGCTGGATAGTAAGTCCGCGATTTCGGTGCTGCGAGCAGGACAAGTCTCGTCTGGTTCCCGGCTGCCAGGTGAGTTTACCAGATCAGCTCTTTGCCGATCCCCTGCCTCTGAAAGTTGGAGTCCACTGCGAGGTCTGATAAGTAAGTGCAGTCGCTTAAATCGGAGATCGCTCTCGCGACACCGACCAGTTGACCTTCAGTGCGGGCAGTCATGATGACGCCTGTATGACGGAGGATTTGCCTGGTTCGGTCAACGGGTCATCGTTCGGCAAGCGTAGATCGATGCGGAATGTCGACAAACTCCAATGCGCTCAGGTCTGGTTCGGGAGCGTAAGAGATCTTCACCGTGCTTCCTCGCGGAATTGAGACTCGATACCAGTCGGAGAGTCGCTCTCAATCAATGTGTTTTGCTTCAAAGAGTCGGCTGTCTGGTGGTGTCAAATGTGCGGCCTTCTACAATCCGCGAAATCGAGTTTTTAAACCCGGTAACGCAACAGATTGGCGTTATTGCAACTCACGCGATCTTAACGACAGGAGAGAACCATGCAGGGTAGTGAAAAAGTCATCGAGGCTCTGAACCGCGGGCTCACGATCGAGCTGACGGCGATCAATCAGTATTTCGTGCAGGCCAAAATGTGCTCCAACTGGGGACTGCACAAGCTGGGAGCGAAGCACTTTTCGGAATCGATCGGCGAAATGAAGCACGCCGAAATGCTCATTGACCGAATCCTCTTCCTTGAGGGCGTCCCGGAAATCGCACGATACGACGTCATTCGTGTCGGTGGCGACGTGAAAGAGCAATTCGAGTTCGACCTCACGCTCGAGACGAGCGGAGTCCACGCCTATAACGCTGCGGCGACGCTCTGCATTGCCGAAAACGACGGTGGAAGCCGGGATCTGATTGAGAAGATCCTCGTGGAATCCGAAGAGCACGTCGACTGGCTGGAGTCGCAGCTTGAGCTGATCGAAAAAGTGGGGATTGAGAATTACCTCATCACCCAGATCGGCGAGGAACCGGCAGGCCACTGAGCCCGGTTCACAGTCGGTGACCCCGGTTCAAAGTCGGTGACTCGGAGCGGTACTTCATGGCGGGGCGGTAATTCGATGCGGCAAGAGGGCGTCAGGCCTGCTCAAGCTGCGGAGAAGCCGCCTTGGTTTCCCTGGCGTATTCCGCGAGCAATTGCCGGATGCGAGAATGGCAGGCGGTGCAACCCGTGCCCGCGTCGGTCATTTTCATGACGAATCGAACCGTTGCTGATTCCCGCATTGACGCAGCGGTCTTGATTTCCGACCGGCGAATCTGAAGACAATGACAGACGACATTGTCCGTTTCGGGCGGGCTGCACGAAGCGTCGAGTTTTGAAAATGCGTCGGATGACATGGGTGTCTTCCGGTTTGATGGCTGCGATTATTGAGACTGAGTCTCAATTGCTTTTCCGATTGTATCGGTATCGGCAGTTCGGTCAACACTGAGCAATGTAAAAGCATAAAAAATCGCTGCTGTGACTCCGTGATAGAATTTTCGGCGATTAGGGATTATCTAAGATGTTGTTGTGAAACAAGGTGCGTTGTTTTTTTTGTGTTTCATGGCTGCCACTCTGGCCGTCTGTTCTCCAAATTGTCAGGCTTTGCGATGAAGTCATTTGCCGATCTTGCTGCCTCACGTCGAGAGTGGATCAGTGAGCAACTGGTGCCCTGGTGCCGTCAGGCGAGTTTCCGCGATCTTGTCGAGGCTGAGCAGGACTGGGGAAATTTCGCCGGGCGGGTTGACCCTGGCATGACGCTCTGGACCTGGGCGTGGAGTCGATTTCCAGCGGTGATTCACGACGGAATGCCAGGGCTGAATGAGACGTGCGAAGTGCGACTCAAGATCGCAGACGGTCGGGACGCGGTCGGCTTTCCCGATCGAGAGGCTTCCTCACGTGGTCAGATTGTTCTGGTCGCCCGAACAGAGATGGGATTTGAGCAACTCGGCCCATTTCGCATCGATGAGATTCTCGTTGCGGAGCTTGTGGAATCTGCAGCCCCCCGAGACGAGCCGGACGCCCGACCGACGACAGTGCTGCCTCTGGAAACGCCGCCTGACGTTCGAATCTGACGGCGGTTGCGGTCGGTGGAAACTCATCTCGACACAGTTGAGGGGATCCGTAGAATCCCGCACCTGATGTCCTCACCGGACTGATTACTCCGTCCCGTTCTGCTGACCAGTTTCGACGGCGGTCAATCTGCAAAGGAATGCAAGATGATCGGACACAGATTCCTGTTTGCCCTGGTAGCGTTGAGCTTGCTTTCTGCAGGTGGCTGCTACTCCATGTACCCGTATGGAATGCAGCCGGGAATGTATGGCCCGCAGGGCATGTACGGGCAGCAGGGAGCGATGGTGCCGCCTGGGCCAGGTGCTGGTCAGGTGACGTATCTTGATGCCACTCCCACGGTCGCGGCTGGGGCGGTAACCAGTCCTGTCGATCAAAACCTCGCACCGAATTCTGCGACTTCGCAGCCGGGGATCTCTCGCGAGCCTGTCCGGGCACCGAATATTCAGTCTGGCCCGGCGGCTGGCAGCGGAGGTGTGCCTGAACCTCGCGATCCTTCGCCGAGTGCAGCCGGTGGCCAGTCAGCCGTCCGCACCTCCGAAGGTGTTCTCGACATTGGAACCAACCTCACACGCGTTTCTCCTGACGAGCCGGTCTTTCTCAAGCCAGTTGTGATGACCGAAAACGGGGCGGGCAAGTCAGTGATTCCAGCGGGCGGAACGGTGGAAGCGCTCGTCGCGACTCAGCCCCAAAGCGACCTCGCCCGGGACCCGAATTACCGTTGGGTCCAGGGGGACCTGCAGTACGACGTTCAGCGGAGAAGCTGGCATCTCGTTTATGACTACACGCCGTTTGACGATCGATTTGGTGGCGAGCTGACGTTGAGTGGCAACCTGCCGTTCACGCCGAGTGACAACGATCGGGTTTACCGTGTTTACGGGACGTTTGACCGGACGCAGGCAGACCAGCTCGGCAAGCCGGTTTACCGGGTGAGCAGCGTGCAGCGAATGAGTCGCTGACCGACCTCGGGCACCAGTTCAAATGACAATACGAGAGCCGCGTCTTCGGATGCGGCTCTTTTTGTATCGATTCCTCCGATTGATCCGTTCGTTGTGAGTTTCGTCGATTGCTCGCCAGTGAAATCTCGCTCGGAAAAACCGCGATGACAGGAACGACCGGTTGCGTCGAAGGGAACCCAAGTGGTCGCGCGACGTGATCGTCGCTCGCTGATTTTCCGCTGAGCTATGTTGAGGACAAAGTACTCCTTGAAATCTCAGCAATGGGATGATCGAGAGCGGAACGACAAGAAGGCGGTATTTCAGCATGCCGGAAACGCAAAAACCGATCGACGATTTTCTCGATGACCTGTGGACCGGTCTGACTCCGGCACGTCGAATCAGTGAGGACGCTGCCTCCCCGAAAACTGCCAAACACGGAGAGGCTGTTTCAACCGTCGGGCAGGCAACAGTTACAACAGTGGTTGCTCCGCCGATTACTCCTGCTGCAAAAGTACCGTCTGAGCTGAAAGCGACTCTGGCTGTTCCTGCGCTGAAATCAGTTGAAACGCCGCCAGCGGAGGAATTTGTGCCACGTCCACCGCAGGAACTTCGCGATGCGGGTATCAGCAGTGACGAGGTTTCCAGACTTCTTCTGAAATTGCTTGGAGCCCGCGGGGCCATGACCGGACGAGGCATCGCCCGCCACATCAAGCTGCCGTTCCGTCTCGTCGAAGCCAATCTCAACGAAGTTCGAAAGGAGCAGTCGATTTCGCTCAAAGGTGAGGCAATTGCCGGGGACTACACCTATGTCATCACGGAAAAAGGCCTCAAGCGAGCCAACGAACTGTCCCGCGAGTGCACCTACTTCGGGGCGGCACCGGTTTCACTGAAGCAGTACGTTAACGGCATCAGCAAGCAGAGTGCCGTCGGGATTCCTGTTCGCGTGGAAAACCTGAAGAGGGCATTTTCTGACCTGTTGCTGGATCCAATGTTGCTTCAGAAGCTTGGCCCGGCCATCAACTCGGGGCGAGGACTGTTTCTGTTTGGCGAGCCTGGGAACGGCAAGACCAGCATCGCGGAACGAATTTCCCGTGCGTTCGGGTCGACAATGTGGATTCCAAGGGCGCTCGGAATTGATGGCCAGCTGATTCGTGTCTTTGATCCCGCAATCCACATGGTCGTTCCTGATGGTGCAAAGGGAGTGACAGAGCACGATCCGACCGATGTTGATCAACGCTGGGTACGCATTTACCGCCCGACGGTGATCGCAGGCGGAGAGCTCACGATGAGTGAGCTGGAAGTGTCGCAGGATTTGACGACGAAAATCTGTGAGGCACCGCTCCAGCTGAAAAGCAATGGCGGAGTCCTTTTGATTGACGACTTTGGCCGTCAGAGAATGCCGGTTGACGAACTGCTCAACCGCTGGATCGTGCCGCTCGAAAAACGCTACGACCTTCTCAACCTGCCAAACGGCAAAAAGGTCCAGGTACCGTTCGACCAGCTTGTGATTTTCTCGACGAACCTGGAACCGCGCGACCTGGTGGACGACGCGTTTCTCCGCCGGATCCCGTACAAGATTGAGGTGCCGAATCCGAGTCCGAAAATGTTCCATCAACTGTTTCAGATCATGTGTCAGCAGATCGGCATCGAGTACCGCGCCGAGGCGATTAACTATCTGATGCAGGAGCACTACATGAAGGTGGACCGTTCGCTGAAGGCGTGCCACCCGCGCGACCTGCTGCTGCAGATTCGCAACTTCTGTGTCTATCACGAGCGGCCGATGGCGCTGACAAAGGACTCGATCGACTTCGCAGTCAGCTGCTACTTCTCCGTGCTCTCCTGACTCACGAGCGCTCTCTTAACGCACGAGCGCTCTCTTAACGCACGAGCGCTCTCTTAACGCACGAGCAGTTACTTCGAACTTTGGCGGCGATCCGTTCGAAGCTGCCGCGCCAGTTCGATCGAGTAGTCGGTGAGGATTCCGTCGATCCCCCGGTCTGTCACTGACCGCCAGTTCTCGCTCTGCCTGCCGGCGACCGTCGCTCCCGCAATGAACGTCTTTTTGCCGGCGGCGTGGATCCGTTCAACTTCCTCACGGGCTGGCACGAACCTCACGTAGACCCAGTCGGAAAGTTCGTCCTTAATCGCGTACGCAAGTTCGTCCGCCGTGTTGGCGACGGTCGCCACGTGGGACTTTGAGCTTGCCTGGCGAAGCCGCTTTCGCACTTCCGGGTGCTGGATTGCCCGGCCGATCATCAGGAGTCGATGCAGCACGTCGTGTTTCTTGGCCAGTTGAACAACGTCGGATTCGATTTTCGCGTCGGCTCCTTTGAAATCGACAGCGATCAGGACGTCGCCTCCTCGATGTTTGCTGAGAAGCTCGAAGACCTCATCGATCGTCGGAACTCGTTGACCGCGGTACGCGTTGTCGAACCACGATCCAGCGTCGAGCTGTTTGAGTTCTGCCAGAGTCAGTTCAGAAACCCGCCCGGTTCCGTTGGTTGTTCGATCGACCGTGTCGTCGTGGACGCAGACAAGATGTCCATCGAGCGATCGCTGGACGTCCACTTCAAACCCGAGATTCAATTTGAGGCAGGCACTGAAGTTGGCGAGTGTGTTTTCGGGCGCGTCCAGAAGGAGCCCGCGATGTGCAACGACAAGCGGCGTTTTCCGGCCGTCTTCGGCGGTTACCTGGGTGCAGGTCATCACGGAAAACGCGGCGAACAGTCCAATTCGCAAAAATGCAGTCATGCCATCCTCTTCTTCCGACGATTCCGAGATCACTATGCGAGCGCTGATTGATCAATGTAAGTCCCGCCGAGTTGACTCACCAGCACCAGCACCAGCACCAGAGCGTGTGGTGCCTGAGACTGCCGTGAGCTGACGGTAGACGACATTCCGCCTTGTCTGCAGAATCTCCAACCCGCCTGAGCCCTGCTCGAGCGGACTTTCTTTGCGCTGCGAAATTTCCCCTGCTTCGGCGATCGCTGATGCGAAACATCAGAATGACAATTGCCTATGACGGCTTCAGTTATGTCGGGTGGCAGGTCCAGCCGAACGGGCCGTCGGTGCAGGTTGCCGTCGAAAAGGCGATTCGCAAACTGACCGGCCAGGACGTCAATGTCCTTGCGGCCGGGCGAACGGACTCGGGAGTACACGCTCTCGGGCAGGTGGCCAGTTTTCGGATCGACTCGCCGATTCCGTGCGAGGGCATTCGTAAAGCACTCGTCAAGTTTCTGCCACCGGACATCGCAGTGCGGGATGTCGTTGAGGTTCCAGAAGACTTTCACGCGACGTTTTCGGCGAAGTGGAAGCAGTACCGCTACGTGATTCACAACAGTCCGGATCGGAATCCGTTTCTGAAGAATCACGTCTGGCATCAGCACGGTCCGCTGGATTCGGCCGCCATTCACGAAGCCGCGCAGGTTCTACTCGGGACGCACGATTTCCGCAGTTTCGAGTCACACTGGCCGAACAAGGCCACGAGCATTCGCACGATTTATGAAGTGACAGTCCGGCGTCAGAACTTTTGCCCGCTCTGGTTCGGCGAGACTGATGCCGGGATGGTCGCTGCGGACTCGGGCGATTTCATCTGGCTCGAAATTGCCGGCAACGGATTTCTTTACAACATGGTTCGAGCAATCGTCGGCACGCTGCTTCCCGTCGGTCGAGGACGTCGCACTGCTGACGAAGTTCGAGCCATGCTGGAATCAATGAACCGTTCCGAAGCGGGCGACACCGCGCCGGCCGCCGGACTGTATCTAGTGCGTGTCGAATACGACGATGAATGGTCGGCGTCCGATGCCGATCGAGACAACGCCTGAGATTGCGAGCTCGCGCACACCGGCCAGGAGGCGCTTCTCAGAAGAGAGTCCGTTGTTGGCTCAACGTTAAACGACCGACTCAGAGGCCGTGCCGAACAGTATTGGCTCGATGCCGGTACGCATTTCGGCGGACGTCTGGAGATCGTGATGCGTCACCCGGACGACGAGCGAGTTTTCATCTGCGGACTCGGGTGTGGCCGTCGTCGGTCTCGACGGTGACTCGGCAATCCGACTCACCGCGTCGGACCATGAACCCGCCGGTCTCGTTGTCGCAGAGCGTCTGCAGGGCGGTGATGACTGCCGATTTGCCGCAGTTATTTGGTCCGACCAGAACTGTCAGCCCCTCGGCCGATTCGATCACCGTGTGCGAGTGCGACATGAAATTGTCGAGGGTGATGCGCCGAATCATTCGTCCGTGTGGTGTTCGGGGGCGAAGTGGAGACGACGGGTCATGGCATCACGACAGGCAAATGCCGTTTTGTTTGCGAGCGATGTGACTCGCTGGCAAAATCCGTTCGCGCATAAAAAAACGCCGGAACATTCCGGCGAGTGTTCGAAATCCCGCAGTGCAGGCTCGACGTGTACTCGGTGCTTCGGCTACCGAAGTTTCTTATGGCACGTTTTGCATCGCTTTGCGAGCCGGACGATTTTATTGCATTTCGGACATCGATTGGTACTTCTCGACTTGTGCAGTTTTGTTCGGGGGCGCAGTACCATGGTTATTCCTGTTTGAATTGATTTATTCGTTATTGAGCTCAAAACGTGGGCGGACTTTTTACCGAATCGGGCCTCTTGCAACAACCCACTGCCCTCATGTTCGTTT
>ERZ891418.338-NODE-338-length-16684-cov-3.527512_pt1 | contig 16684 bp, 12 predicted proteins | sample MGYA00521236_ERZ891418 | MGnify/ENA primary metagenome ERZ891418 (study PRJEB32303, sample SAMEA104408696) | aquatic metagenome | biome: Brackish water; feature: Chemocline; material: water | place: Baltic Sea | collected 2014-10-18T10:34:00 | depth 100 m ... | reverse complement strand
CGGAAGTAGAGGAGTTTACAATCGGGGAAGAGCGAGTAGCCTGAGCAGAGGATGGGGGTTTCTACGGTGCGCTCGATGAGGTTGTAAGAGAGCAGGACGTAGTCGCCGCTGGTGCGATTATAGAAAACAAAGAGGGTGTCCTCGCCGTTGGCGGAGGCGATGCGTTTCTCGAAGCGCATGTCATCGAGGCCGTGGTCAAAGGTCTTCGCCTCGCCGGAGAGTTGGAGGTAGCCGTTGGCAAAGATGAGGCCGTGGTCGTCAGGGAGAAGGACACAGGAGTGGCCGATGGCATCGACGCGCTGGACGGTTTGCGTTTTCTCATTAAAGACGAGGTAGCGGTAGAACTCCTCACGATAGGGGAGGATCTTGAGTAAAATGAGTGGACCTACAACGGCGTAGAAAATTTCTGCATCGTCGAGGGTTTGATCGAGATCAGTGACGTCTTCCTCGTAGATGCCTCGACCGGATGCGGTGTTGTCTTCGACTTTGACGGTGAGATCGCCGCCGACGGTTTCAACAAAGATCTTATCCTCAATAGAAATGTGTGGATGCTCGCCGGGGCGTTGCATATCGCGATGGGCGCGGGTCCAGTCGAATTCCTGCTGCGGAGCGAACTTGTATTCGTGGTCGAAGCGATTACCGAGGTATTCTAACTGTCCATCGCCTTGGATGATCCATTTGAAGGTTTTGATGTCATCGATTCCTTTTCCGATCCGCATCCCCATGTAGAGATTCGGCCCGATGACCATGAATTTGACGAAGGTTGCCTCTTTGTAATACTTGTAGATGTATTGGAAGTCTTCAGCGAAGCTTCCGCCTAATACCTTGTCGAGGGGAGTCTTGCTGAACAGGTGTGTTTTCGGATTGTAATCGTAGATATCGAAGACGTCTTCCGGGTCGGTCGTTTTTTTCAGACCAAACTGGATGTTATAGCCGAAGAGGAAGCGGTTCGCACCGATGGATATCATGTCGCGCGGCACACAGTTGTGCTCGGTGCTGACACGCTCGGTCGCGATCAGGGCGGGGTCGATCGCGCCGAAGATGTCTTTGCGGGCGACGTTGAGCTGCTCGATACGCTCGCGGAGGGACGCGCCGTGCTTTTCCATGCGGCCACGAATGACCTCGTAGGTACCGCCTTCTAGTTGTTGTTGATCTGACATTTTTTATATGACCGCGAAATACGCTAAATACGCGAAAGTTGCTTGGGTTGCGTGCTTGGGTTGCGGTTTTTTTTGACCGCGAATCTTGCTAATTATGCGAATTTTTTTCTGGGTTGCGTGCTTGGCTTGTTGCCTGCGGCGCTGAGTGCGAACTTTGCGATTTTTTTCTTTGGTTGTTAGCCTTGGAGACGTGGGGGTGGTTCTTTGGGGGGAGGGGAAGTTTTTACGATGCGTTCGTATTCTAGTTTTCCTGGGTTGCCGAAGTTGATGAGGAGGCCGAGCTGAAAGCCGGTGGCTTTTAGGTAGTTGTGGACTTGGCTGCGATGAGCTTCGTTTATTTCTTTGACGGCTTTAAGTTCGATAATGATCTTTTGATAGGCGATCATATCGGGTTTGAAGTGTTTCTTTAGAATATGAGTTTTATAGCTGACTTCTAGTCGAGGCTCCGAGACGAACGGGATGTTTCGGTCAGCTAGTTCAATTTCCAGAGATTCGTGATAGATAGCCTCGTCGAAGCCACTGCCAAGTTCGTTGTAAACCTCAAAGCAGCCTCCGATGATATCATAGGCTTCCTGTTTATAGATGAGGCTCATTGGCTCTGTGTCTGATGTGCCGCTCCTGAACCTCACAAACTATGCGTCTTAAAAAATTAGCACAATTCGCAAGATTCGCGGTCAGTTCTTCTAGCTTAAGAAGTCTTTGGCGGGAGTGTCTTTGAGGTTGAAGCGTTCGGCGGCGTTGAGGAAGCCTAGGAGCTTGTTGCGGTTATCGCCGTCGGCTTTGACCATGAGGTTGCCTAGGAGGGCTCCTACGGAGAGGTTTTTGATGTCCTCGGTTTGGATGCCGTATTGGTCGATCCATGAGGAGATCTGCTCTTTGTAGTATTCCGGGTCGCCGTTGAAGAAGCTTTCTTTGACGTCGTCTAACACGCGGGAGTTATCCACGGTGCGGTCGACCACTTTACCGGTCGTGATGGCACTGGTGATGCGGTCGAAGAACTGGGTCTCGCCACCGACGATGTCGATGTTGGCGGACTTGAGGGCTTCGCCCACAACGATGGCTTGTTGCTCGGCAATCTGGCGTTGGACGTCGATCTCGGCGAGTTCGACGGTTTTTTCCTTCTCGAGTTCGAGTTTGAATTCCTCGTGGTCCTGACCTGATTCTTCGAAGAGTTTCATGGCGGCGGCTTTCAGTTCGATACCAGTGGCTTCGGCTTCGAACTTGAGTTGGCTTACGGTGGCGTCAGCGGTGCCTTGTTTCTGCGAGGCATCAGCCTTGGCGCACATGACTTCAGCTTCACCCATTCCGATGGCAGCGGTTTCCTTGGCGGTGGCTTCAGCGAGCATCTTCTTAGCAGCTGATGTTTTCTCAGCGGCAACTTGTTCAGCCTCGGCCAAGACGACGAGTTCTTCAGCGTGCATTTCGGCAGCTTGTTTATCGGCATCGGCGGCTTTGACGCGTTCGTAGAGTTCCTGATCGGCTTTGAGGATGGCAGCTTCTTTGACTGCTTCGGCACGTTTGATCTGTTCGATGAGAACTTCCTGGGCTTTGGCCTCGGCGAGGGTGACGGTGACCTGTTTGGTGCGGTCGGCTCCGGCGAAGGCTTCGGTATCGAGGATTTTCTGTTGTTCGATGACCACGGTCTTCTCGACAGCGACACGCTCTTTGATGACGTCCTGGATTTCCTTTTTCTGAACTTCCACCGCCTTGTCTTTCTCGATGGTTTTGATTTCGGTGACGCGGAGACGTTCGATCGCTTCGAGTTGTTGGTCGCGTTGGACACGCTCGAGTTCGACACCATCGGTGCGTTCCTTGTTGCGCTGGGCGACGAGGACCTGACGTTGTTTGTTTTCCTCCGAGATTTGGATTTCTTCTTCGGCGCTGATGCGGGCTTGTTCGGCCTTTTGACGTTCTTCGTGCTGCACCTTCATGGTGTCGGCTTGCTCACGGGCCTGGACGACATCGACTTCACGTTGTTGCTTGGCTTCGGTTTCGGCAAGTTGGCGTTCAAGTTCGAGGATCGCTTCGCGGGCTTCCACGTCCTGTTGTTTGATGACCTTTTGTTTGTCGCGAAGAATGTTGTTAGATAGCTTTGCTTGCTCGGCGGTGAGGTGGTGAATTTTTTTTATACCCTCGGCGTCGAGAATGTTATCGGGGTCGAGTGCAGAGAGAGGCGTTTGCTCGAGGTAATCGATCGCGGCATCATCGAGAACGAATCCGTTCAAGTCAGTACCGATGACTTTCAGCATTTCATCACGGAAGGTATCACGTTCTTCGTAGAGTTGGATGAAATCGAATTTTTTACCGACGGTCTTGAGTGCCTCGGAGAACTTGGCATCGAAGAGTGCGCGGATTTCCTCGACGGATGAGGCGCGGTCGCAACCGATGGACTCGGCAACACGGAGGACATCATCCTCGATGTTGTTAACGCGGACGAAGAAGGCGACTTTGATGTCGGCGCGCATGTTGTCCTTACAGATGAGGCCGTTTTTACCAGTTCGGTCGAGCTCGATACGTTTCACGGAGATGTCCATGAGTTCGGCGCGGTTGAAGAGGGGGATGACGATGCCACCGTTGAAGATGACCTTAGTTTTAGGTAGGCCGGTAACGACGAGAGCTGTTCCTTTTTCCACCTTGCGGTAGAACATGAGGATGAGGGCGAAAAGCCCGAAGATAATAATGCCGATGGGGACGACGATGGCCCAAATCCAGTCGGGTCCAGCTAGTACTGCGATGGTGTTCATGTTATTCATAATTTTTGTTGGATGGTTTGATTAGAGTGTTCTGACGTTGTAGATGCCGGTTTCCTTATCGTAGGAAACCACGGCGACTTCAGTTCCCCGAGTGATGGGAGATTCTTCTGATGTCACGCAGGTTAGGATGGCGGGTGCTCCTTTGGTGCGCTTCTGCTCAGCTTGGCCGTATTTTCCATCGACTTCTTTGGAGATGACGATGGCGGTTCCTCCTATAGCAGGTTCGGCTTTTTCGAGTTCCTTCATTTTTCGGAAAACTGGAACGAGGGGGGCTGTGGCTATTTTTACGAGAATCACGGATACGACAAAGGATGAGAAGAAAATCACCAGAATCAGCCAATTTAGGTGTTCTGGGTTTAGATAGTAGTTAGCCATCATGGACCCGACCCACATGAAGACGGATAACAGTGAGAGCACTGCCATGAGTGGCACGTCAGCTGCGTTGACAAAGCGGAGCACTGAAACGACGGGCGCCGGAATGTCTCCGTTAGCATTGGCATTGAGATCGCTATCGCTATCGAGATCGATGTCGATGGAGTCTATCCCAAAGACGCCAATAATACATGTCAGCCAGTAGACCATGAACAAACCGACGACACAGGTCAGCGGTAAGTTATGCGGTAGTATTGCGATTTCCCAGAGTTCCTTCACGACGTGATCTAATAGAGAAAGGTCACATCATGCTATTACAAACATCAACGATTTTTGCAGCGGGGTGCCGCTTTGCGGAATGGTGAGTGCTGAATAGTGAATGTTGAATTCGGTCAGCGTCCTGCGGACGGGGGTGTTTAAGGCGACCGAGACGGTCGCGCTACGACCAATCGATGTCGACTTGGGTGATGTTGCCATTGCGGTCGTTGTACTTGAGGTGGCCGTGTTCGATACCGTATTCGTGCACGCATTTGGTGACTTTGACATCGTAGCAGCAGTACTCGGCGATTTTCATCATCGGCTCGTTGTTACCGGTTTTTTTATACTCTTGCCACCAGCGCAGGGCGTCTAGGCCATCGGCGGATTTGCCCATGCCTAGGGACGCGGATGCTAGGGAGTCGAGCTTGAGGCGGTGGCCGAGGACTTTTTCCACCTCGAGAAGCATGTCGAGATTGTTGGTGCTATCGGCAAGTTCGAGGATTGTGTATCCTTGAAGCACCGGGTAGTCGAAATACATGTGGTTATAGCCGACGACGAGGTCGGCACGGGTGAGCATTTTGACGAGGTCATCTGTCTCGTCTTCACCGAAGATATGGTATTGCTCGGTGCGGGTGGAGTAGGCGACGCCTACGGAGATACCCATTTTATCCTTATTGGAAGCTCCGCCCACGTCGCCGAAGCTGCGTTGGGTTTCCAGGTCGAAATAGACAATGTCGCGCATGCGCGCAGAATTAAGAATCAAGAGTGAAGAATCAAGACTCAAGTACTGTTACTTCATTGTTAACCGCGAAAGAACGCAAAATTACGCCAAAGTGATATTTAGCTGGAAGCTTGTGACTAAGGCTTCTGGTGGACAGGAGTGTCCACTCTCCTTAGGAGAGCTTCGAGTCTTGAAGTGGTCCAGCGGGGGGCGCGGTGGAGCTTGAGTTTTTTATAGCTAGCGCGTGCTTCGACTTTGTTGCCTAGGAGGGCGTAGGCGATACCTTGGTCGGCGAGGAGAAGGATGTCAGGTTGTGAGGGGTTCAGTCTTGAACTGATCTCAGCCAAAGCGGTGTGGAGAGATTGTTGGGCATCGGCGGAGCGATTGAGCCCGATTAGAGTGCGGGCTTGTTTGATGAGCCAGGAGGACTTCCAGCGTCGGTCGACGAGTTCGGCTTCGATGAGTGGCAGGGAGGTTTTGAAATCGCCAGCGTCGATGAGGGCATCAATCCAGTGGGCCTTGAGTACGGCACTGTGATGGAGGTTGAGTCCGGTTTTGAGATTAGCGATACGTTGCTGGTGTTGACCGAGCTGGCGTTGGTTTTCTGACTGAAGAAGGAACCATTCTATTTCGCCTTGTGGGATTTGGCGGAATGCGAGTTGGCAGGCATGGAGCGAGGGCTTGTAGCGGCGGCTGTTCTGATAGGCTTCGGCGCGAAGGATGTGGCAGGTGGCACGTTGAGCCGGAGTTTCAGCGAGCTTGAGTGAACGGTTGGCGGCATTGAGTGCTTTGTCTGGTTTCGAGGCGGCAAGCAGCGTGCGGCTGAGTTCGAGTTGGTAGACGAAATGATCCGGTGTTAGGTTAATTGCGGTATTGAGATCAGATGTCGCATTTTCCAGTTGTCCAAGAGCACGATATGCGAGTGCGCGTTGAAGCAGATGCTCTGGGCTGCGCTCAGTTTTTAGATGCGCAGTGAGTTGTATGAGGTTGTGTTCTGGGCTCTCATGGGCTGTGACCATGGAGAAGAGAATAGTGAATAGAGAATAGTGAATAGTGAATTTCTTGAGCAGTGTATTCATTTTTGGAACCACGGAAGGGCACAGAAGGGCACGGAAGGACACGAGGGGTGGGGGCTTGGGATGTTGACTTGGTTTTCTCATTCACCATTCACTATTCAAAATTCACTATTCTCCGGCGTGGGTTGCCGACAAGTTTCAAACTTGTCCTACTTTGTTTTAAGAATCAGTGTGGGGTGGAGGGTGAAGTCTGAGCTGGTTTTAGCGTGGTTGTGACCTTCGAGAGCAATGGTGTTTTTACCCACCTTGAGGAGGTTTGCATAGGGACTGAGGTCAAACATTGAGAAATTATTCTGGGCTTCGTGTTGGGCAATGCCTTTGGCGTTCTTACCTCGGCCTTCTTTGACTCCGTTACGGATGACCTCTTTGCCGTTGATGTAGAGGATGAAGGCATCGTCGTAGCTGATGCCTAACCAGAGGTCGTTAGCGTCCGTGGGGTTTTTCAGCTCAACTGTGCGGCGAACATAGACACTGGTGTATTTGTTCTTCATCGGAAGGACTGTGGTGTCGTCTGCATCACCGTAGCCAAATCCAGCCTTGCCGATTTTCCAAGCGGAGGCATCAAATCCAGGAGTGGTCCAGTTATTGGCTGGATGATTACCTGCCATGTAGCTCCACTCGGCTTTCTTTGCGATGAGGTATTTGCCTTTGGTAGGCTTGCCAGGCTGCCAAGGTTTGGCGATGCGTGTGGGTGTGATGGCTTGTTTTTTCTCGATTTGAAATGTATCTACGATTTCACCGCGAAAGTTGAGCATGGTGGTTTTAAGCGTGCCGCCGCTGATCTGCACGAGGGTGGATCCATTTTGCAAAATACTACGTTTCATAATAGGGGAGTAGCCTCTACGGGTGAGTCCAGTGCCTCCGTGCCCGGTGACGATCTGGACGACGCCTTGGTTAGGTGTTAGGCCTGGGCTCTTCTTGTAAGATCCATCTCCCTTGATGTTGCCGTCACCGTCATCAAGAACGTGGTTTTCTGCCGTTGTTGGAGTGTCATAGGCTCCATCGATGAGCATGGAACGTTCATAGATGTGCGAGTGGCCCGTTAGGACGAGGTCGACGCCGGATGACTCGAGAATGGGCATGATGTGTTTACGCATTTCGATGAGCTGTTTCTCCTTGTCGCTATCGTGGCTGCCCTTGGTGTAGGGTGGGTGGTGCCAGAAGGCGACGAGCCAGTCGGTTTTCGTGAGTGATGTCTTGGCTAGATCTTCGCGGAGCCACTGGGCCATGGCTGCGGTCGGTGTTCGGTCGAGGTCGTGAGAGTTTAATACAATGAAGTGGGTCCTGCCGTAGTTGTAGGAATAGTAGGATTCTTTACCGGACGGGACGCCACCTGCTTCGCCTTGAGTCGGGGTGATGTAGGCATCGTAGTAGGGGCCTATGCCAGTTTTTCCTTGGGAGGAAAATCCTTCATGATTGCCCATGGCTGGCCAGCACACGGTGTTGCGCAGGGTGGGCTCGTACATTTTGAAAAAGTTGTTTTGGAACTCAGGGTCTTTACCGCTGCCGTAGGCCATGTCTCCAACGTGGACATACATATCGAGAGTGAGCTTGTGTTTCTTGTTATAGTTCACCATCGCCTGATGAACGTCTTGTTGCATCTTGTTTCCACGGCCGGAATCACCAACGGCCCAGAAGTAGAGGTCGCGTTGTTTTCCATGAACGGGGTGAGTGCGGAAGCTGTAGCTGCCATCGTCAGATGTGAGGCGGGTAGTGCCATCGTAGATCGCATAATAGTAACGGGTGTAGGGCTTGAGGCTGCTTGCCTTAGCTTCGAACTGGTAGGTGTTTTTTGGGGCGCTTGCGAGAGCGGGAGTGGTGAGGCCTTGACCGTCTGCTTTAGTCCTGCGGATGATGATTTCTTGGTTATTGCAGGTCTGATCGAGTTTGTCTCGAGAGATGCCGAATCGAACGACGGGGCTGATGGACTGTTTGGTGCGCCAGACGATGTGGATGGAGTCTTCCGTGGCTAGCTGGATGTATGGCGCACGGGTGAATTCGGCAGCATTACTGCGCTCAGGAAGGATGCAGAGTAAGAGGGCGACGAGGCATGGGCTGATGGATCGAAGAGTCATAGTCAGTGGTGTAGAGATAGAAGGATGAAGAGGAAAATGAGGTAAAACCGGGTTATGGGTGCGAGGCGCTAGGGATACGTAAGCGAAGCTCACATATTTCGCAGAGATTTAGCAGCATCGCTGCGGGATGCCACAATAGCGGGCACGTAGGTGGCAATGACACACATAACAAAAGCAAAAACAAAGACCGCGGTGAATTCTTCAGGTCTCATAATGGCGGGGAGTCCGTCGAAGCCATTAAAATCAGATGGGAAAGGGTTGAATCCCCAGGAGGCAAAGGTATTGAGCATTGACTGCCGGTTGACGATCACGAGGTATCCTAAACCGAGACCGATAAGTCCGCCGAGGAGGCCGATGATGATTCCCTGGTAGAGGAAGACTCGGACGAGTTGGGAGGGGGAAGCACCGAGAGCTTTCATCACTCCGATCTCGCGCTTTTTCTGAATGGTCACGGTGAACATGACGGCCATGATAGAAAAGGCTGAGACCAGCATGATAAAGGATAAACAAAATGAGAGCAGTTGCCGCTGAGTTTTGATCAGTGAAAACTGCTGCTGGTGTTCTTTCATCCAGGTGCTTGCCGACCAATCGCCATTCTCGGGCATGTTTTTTAAGATGATTTTTGTGAGGACTTCGGCGGCATCATAGGGGTCGTCTAGGCGGAGTGCGATTCCACGAACGCCATCACCAAGTCCAGTGAGGTCCTGTCCCACGGGAAGGGGCACAAAGACATCTGGGCTGACGGCATGGCGAGTGGCCTGATAGATGCCGATGACGATGAGATCCTTGGGTAGGACCACGGTCTTCATGTGCTTGATGTCATTGATGTCAGCTTCCTGAGTGTCGACTTTTTCGAGGGAATCTAATAATTTAATAGTTGATGCCATGTGGCCGGTTTCAAAAAGGTAGTCGCCACTGTTGTCTGGCTTTTCAGTGGTGCGTTCACCTTCTTCGAGGTGGATGAGAACGGAGTCTAAAATTTCTATTTCCGCCTCGCGGATATTTTCATCCAGCAGTGGAGCGATTTGAGTGTGATAGATGTCTAGCAGATCGTCAATGGCAACAGCCTCTTTGCCGTCCTTGGTGGTGAGGGCTTGCTGAAGGTTAGTTTTGATCTGTTTGATGGCCTCGATGTGACACTCGAAAAATGGTGGGCTATCAATGCGCTCGAGGATCGGGCGGATTTTCTTGAGATTACGATTGGTGTGAATTTGGATGCTATCTCCTACCTCGATACCGAATTTCTCAGCGGTAAGTGAGGAAATAACGGCGCTTTCACCAAGTCCCATATCAGCGGATCCTTTGCCGGGAAGGATGAGGTCTTGCAAGGATTTGAGCTGCTCTTCGTTGGTGGTATCAATCGCCTGCATCGAGGCCGGCGCGACGGCACCATCGCGGTCGAGAAGGATAAAGTCATTGACCAGAGCGTAAGCGCTTTCGACACCCTCGAGGGATGTCATGGATTTCTGAACGGCGCGCCATTCTTCCTCGGCATTGTATTCCGGATTCAGCTCAGGGTCAGGCCACACGGCAGTGCGATTGATCGTGATATGAGGTGTGTAGCTTAGAACGCGTTCCTTAACGAGTTGCTCAAAGCCGCCAAAAACGGAAAGGACCACCACGAGAACCATCACACCAATGGCGACGCCGGCGAGAGAGATCAAGGTGATGACGGAGACGTGGGTGCGCAGCGGGTTGAGATACCGGAGGGCAAGGAGGATGCTGAAGTTTTTTCTGACGATGGCTCGTGGGAGTGGTTGTTCGGGCGGCTGGAAATTGCTTGTTTTGTAGCGGTTTGTCCACCGAATAGTGCACTCAACGGGTGATGATATGGGGCGTTGAAGGATCGAGGGTAGGGACCAGAACGAGGTTGCCATCCTCGATGGTTAGGGTGACGGCACCGGATTGTTGTTGATCGAAGGTGGTTATGTTCAGCCTTTTGGTCATTTTTAGCCATCTTTCGGGGATGCGTTCTTGTTCTGGGAAGGTGCAGTTACTGGAGATAATAGCCTTAGGCCCGACCGCTCGATAAAAGTCTTCCCGACCGGTGAAATCATCCCCGTTTCTACCCGTGATAATAACATCGGCATGGAGGTCTAGACCGGAATTAAGAAGGCGGGTTTCGGTGATGAAACCGGCATCTCCAGTGAAAAGGATTCGCCAGCCGTGCCATTGAAGACGAATGACCAGTCCCGTATCGTCGGCTCGGCCCTTGCCTTCCAGTTCCACGGGAGCATGGAGGATTTCTAAAGACACACCGTCTTCAATGGGAAACATTTCTCCCGTTCCAGGGGTGATGAGCCGGCAGCCGCTTGTTTCCGCTTGCGTGAGAAAATCACGATAGCTCCGACTGAGGAGATCCATACGTGGGATGATCGCTTGTTTGGCATGGAAGTTGGATAAACAATGACTCATGCCGCCGCTGTGTTTCGAATCAGCATGTGAGACGATGAGGGAGTCTGGATTGAGCTTAAGTGCCGTCAATGTAGGCAGGACGTAGCGGTAGAAATGATCGCGTCGGCCGCAGTCTAACATGATTCCGCCACCGATATCGATGAGGTTGGCGCCACCGCCGTAGGGGATATCGAAAACGATGATACGTCCCTTGTCAGGTCGCGTCGGCTGGCGGAGCCAGTGGCTGCCTGGGGTATGGGCAAACATCGCTGCGGTGCTGTAAGTGGCTTTGGCGATCAGCGCATTGGCTTGGTTCACCGTTTCTCCCGCAGGAGACCAGGCTGATCCGGCAGCGAGGCCTAACATGGCGAGTGCAAGGATGAGGAAAACCATGAGCATTAGAGGGATTCCCGCAATGACAGCAATCGGAGTGATGATACCAAAATGAATCCACATCAGGGGAGCGGATCCCATCCATGCAGCCAGCGAAACAGACAGAGAGTTTCGCAGCCACTTCCTCCCGTTGAGATTCCGCTCTTGCGAGGGTGTGAGCAAGAGTCTCGGCATGAAAGGATCGATCTCAGCCATCGGTTTCAGGATTTTCACCCAAAATCCTGCGGCGATGGCAAGCATCAGCAGCACCCCATAGGAAAGTTGGAAGCCTGGAGTGAAAAGCTGATGGCCATCCCAAAGTAAAACGATGATCGCACTAGCTGCGAGGTTGTTGATGAGGGATGGGCGTCGTTGAATGAGGAAACCTGATAGAAAGAAGGATGCCATGATCACGGCTCGCACGGCAGGGGGACGTAAGCCGGTGATTCCCGCATAGATGGCCATGCCTAGTATGATGCCTCCAATGAGCACCCAGCGGGGGGCGCGTAAGAACCAAAGTAGTGCTCCAAGGATGGTGCCAACCATTCCTACATGGAGGCCACTGACAGCAAAGACGTGGAGCGTGCCGCTATTGCGAAAATCATCGATTAGGCTCGATGGTTTGGGTGGACTCTCACCCAGCACGACGGCGCGGATGAGTTGGGCTTCCTGGGAGTCTGAAGGGAGGCCTACTGTCATTTTTTCACGAAGATGATATCGCCAGTCTGACATAACTCGGACGGGTCGCCTTAGTGGACTGATGCCGATGATCGAGATGGGCTTCCGCGTGCTGATTGTAAAATTAGCGCCTTGCCGGTGCAGCCATCTTACGCGGTCAAATCCATGGGGGTTAGGCTTAGGAGGGACGGCTTTTAATTCACCACTAATTTCAACCAAATCACCGTATTTCAGGGGTAAGTGGTCTTTGGGCAGCCTAGGGAGGAGAACTCGAACGCCTGAGGGAAGCCGATCGCCAGAAGGCAATATACTCACCTGTTTCACTCCGATTAGGTAGGGTCCCTCTTGAGCTGAACCTGTGTGGATGATTGTGCCTGTTAGTTCGACCTTGAGGTTGTTCGATTTTGTCTCGATCCATGTTTTCTGTTTATTGATAACGAGCCCGTGTGAACCGTGGCCCAGTATGATTCCTGAAACCATGAGGGTGACAGGTAATTTGCGGACACTTAGCGCAATGACGAAGCCGACGATGGAAGCGGTTAGCCACCAGCGCATGTCATAATGGTCAGCGATACAAACGCCAGTCACTACTCCTATGAGCAGAGGCCAGAGCGGGAAAAGAGAAAGAAACCGATTAAGGGGGCTTGGGGCACACACAATTACCAACACTAAGGGGGTGCCGTGAGGAAACAAGGAAGAACATCTTAATTTTCCTGCGTAATTCTACACGATGTAGAAGTTGAGGACGTTAGACGAGGTTCAAGGCGGAGCTATATTTCCCCCATTTCCCTCAGCTTGTGCGTAGCATTGGCGGAGTGACGTGTCTCAGGGAATAGCTCAATCATCTGATTAAGTATAGCGATAGCGGACTTTTGGTCATTCAGATCGGTCGCGTAGATCTCCGATAGCCTACCCATGAAATAGGCCGCATCATTGACTGGCCATTCATGGCTTTCCAGGGCATTTCGTAGAGTCACGATAGATGCTTCAGGATCTTCAAGGTTATCGTGCTGAATTTTTGCTATTTCCACCCATGGAAGTCGGTTGTATGGATCGGGGCCTGTTACGCTTTGATAAACTTCCATCGCTAGTTCATATTCTCCACGTGCGTAGGCTGCCCGGGCATCGTGCAGGGGATCACTTTCGACAAGTTCATTGGAGTCGAGGACCGCTGAAGTGGCTTTGTCTGTGATCGCAGGGAGAATATACATCACGAAAAGTATTCCGAGGTAGACACCTGCTAAGAGGAGGGCTGGAAGTTGGGAGACAGCACTCGTAGGATCATCGGGGTCCGTATTGATGAATGCCGCAGCGACGCTGCCAGCTACAACGAGAAAGATAATGATGTGCACGATCCACTTAGTCATGATGATGTAGTTTCTAGTATATTGAGGGGGTTGGGGAAAGCTAGAAAATCGGAAATGTCTAATTTTCTAGATGCGATGCGCCTGGCGTCCCTCGTCGATCAGTTTCCAAAAATGCTTTGATTCGGCCAGTTGCTCATCCTCGGATAAGGGCATTTTTGAACGAAATAGGAAGTCAGAGTAGGTGTTCTTATTAAGTACTCGGTGGACGACCACGGAGTCTTCAGACACCTCGAAATAGATGCGGTAGTCATCGGTGCGAAAACGATAGAGAGTTTTGCCATCTCGAACTATTTTTCCGTATTGTTTTCCGGGGTGTTCGCCATCCAGATCAGCGAGATCGGCCTCGGTGACTTTAAAGGCATCGAGCAGCTCGAGCTGAGCGAGAGTGTCCAAGCGTGAGATTTCCGCCGCACTGATTTCATTGAAAACTATTTGTAGCACAGGGAAAAGAAAACACCATACCGACGAATAATCAAGCTATCTTGGGCTGAATTTCGCAATGATGATCCGTGATGGGTGCTTGCAATTGCTAAGGAGAGGCACCATGATTGCCCGACACTGATGACCGATTGTACTTTCAGACAGAGCTTCCATCCGCCCATTGTCATGGCTGTTGTGATCGCTGTACTCGCATCATCCTGTTCCCCCAGACTCAATGTGAACCAAAAAGTAAAAGGACTCCCGCAGCTTGCCGATAAACATTACGTTTCCTACGATAGCGATCAACTAGGCTATCGTAAATGGCTGCCTGAGAAGGTGGAACCCAAGACCGTTATCATTGGAGTGCATGGTATCTCGGGGCATTCTGGAGACTACGAAAACATTGGGAAACACTTATTAAAACATCATTCAGACGTCGCACTCTATGCGCCGGAGACGAGAGGGCAGGGGATGGACCCTAACAAAGATAGGAGGGGTGATATCCGGCGCACCAAGGAGTGGTATAAGGATTTATATACATTTACCCGCTTGATTCGGAGGGTGCATCCTCGATCAAAAATCGTCTGGCTCGGAGAAAGCATGGGCTCGCTTATCATCATGCACGGCTACGATAACACACCTCCGGGTGAGCAAAAGCCTGATGCACTCATTATATCTGCGCCCATTGTTGATGTAGAGGCAAAGCTTCCCGCCTGGAAGATGATGACCGTTCGCATCGTTACAGCGGTCTTGCCTAAACTACGTGTCTCCCTCGCAACCCTCGCTGGTGGAGAGCGCCACGTCGTTACCGAGGATGATATTCATGAAGAGCAGGCAGCGAAAAATACCTGGTATATCCCACGCTACACCCTGCGCCTTCTTCTCAGTTTAGGAGACATGGCGGGTGTCATGGAGAAAAAGGCAGCTAAGGTTCAGTGCCCCGTCCTCGTGCTTCACGGGGGTAAAGATGTGTTTACTGAGAAAAATAGCGTCGATCGATTTTATCAGAAATTTCCAGAAGGCATTGATAAAACCAAAAAATTCTATCCAGGCTCATACCATCTCCTGATGTATGACCACGATCGCAAGAAGATATTTAAAGACGTCTCCACGTGGCTTAAAAAACTTAAATAGATCAATACTCACCTGACGCTTCACTAGAATGCGAAGGATGAAGCCAACGAGAAGCTCCCTTTTTACTAATATCATTGCAAACTCGGACGTAGGAATGAATGTAAAAATTATGAAAATCACTGAGACGAGGAAACATACGTCACCCTCTACGGCACGTTTGCCTAGAGCGATAGTCGCCATCGTCGTATCCCTTGCTCTCGTCCCCACGCTTATGGTGGCTGATACCATTGTCGGTGGGAATGCTCCCGTTCCAGACAAGCCTACTCCAGTGGCCTCAGATGCCGAAGGAGGCATCGCCGCCATGGTCGAAAGGCTAAGTGATGATTCTTATCTCGTTCGTGAGAAGTCGACAACTGACCTCTGGAAAATGGGAAAAGTCGTCTTGCCTGCCCTTCGTCAAGCATCAGTTGGAGGCGATCCCGAGGCTACCGATCGTGCCGATGAGTTGATTCTCTATATCTCTGCTGGTGTGCTTTTTGATAGTCCGGAGGAAGTGAAGACTCTCGTTCTCAAGTTTTCCCGTAGCAAGATCGATACTAAGTTAAGCATCCTTCAAAAGCTCATGGGTATGGGTCATTGGAAGCAGGTTCTTCATTTGGCTAAACTAGAAGAGCGTCAGGAGCTTCGTACTCAAATGTCAAAAATTGTGAAAGCCGCCGCCATCCGAGCAGCGCGTGATGCCATCGCCAAAGGGGATCTCGATCTGGCCTCTGAAATTCTTGAGATGAACTCTGATGATGCAGAGCTGATGGTTTTGAAGGCTTGGTTCCAAGTTCGGCAGGGAAAGCTCAAACAGGAACTTCGCAAAGCAGCCTCTCTATCAGGGGAGAATGGAGCGCTCTGGAGAATGTCCCTTCACCGTGCAGCTGGCGATGTTTCTGCGGCCACCAGTGAGGCTCAAAAAGCCGGGCAGCAACCCATCGCAGACGCTCTGCGCGTGCTCGAAGGCGATGCTCTACCCTGGCTTCGCCAAAATACTCAGCGAGGAAATCTAGATGTAATTTATAGTATGGGTTGTAAGATCCAACAGGCTCGCCTTGAAGGTGACCAGAAGAAGGCAGACATTCTAGCTCGTGAGCTTGCCCGGCTTGGACGTAATGATGATACCATCGCCAGAACGGTTAGCGGCCTCGCTGCTAATGGTTACCGTGAGGAAGCAGTAAGCCTCCTCGTGAAGCACGATGTTGCCGCCGCATTTGATTATTTTGACACCACTGAATCTCCCCAGAAATGCCTGGAGGTTTTGGGGATACCGAAAGACGCAAAGCCTCCCTACACCGCCTGGGTGAAGAATTTCACGGCCAAGGTGATCGAAAAGGAGGACGATGAGCTTTATGGTCAGCTACTCGCACTCGCTAGCTTCCTCACAAACCACGGACAGGGTGAACACGCAAAAGGTGTTCTAACACCATTGATGGCAGCGCTTGAGGAAGATGGCTCAGATGAGTGGTTCGACCTGTTATCCGTCATGTCTGCTTTCGGCCTTGGTGCTGAAGCCGTTTACTTTATCGAGAAACGTGGCAATGAAGACGGTGAGGCTGATCTCGGAGTGGAAAAAATATTTCAACGGATACCGAGTAAGTATTTGAGCCATACTTGGGATCATCTGAAAAAACGTAACAATCAAGATGTCGATAAGGCACTGCATGAGATCTCTTTATTGGGCGGTGTCATCGCAGACCCTGATCATGAAGTGGATAAGCTGCACAAAGCTCTTGCAGATGAAGTCGCCGATAAGGCTGGCGCTGATAAGGAAACCCGTATGGCGGCTCTCTATTACTTTGCTTGCAGTCGTAACGATTATGCCAAAGCCTCGAGAATGGCTGATAAAATGGCCGCTGAGAGTGATCGGTGGAAAGGCAGTAAACAAGGTCTGGATGCCGTTCTGCTTCGGTGGAAAAAGA